>QMCE01003552.1_pt1 | contig 11285 bp, 7 predicted proteins | sample 1821851 | NCBI WGS metagenome assembly QMCE01 (sample SAMN09453174, study PRJNA476694) | Termite gut metagenome, whole genome shotgun sequencing project. | isolation source: worker | host: Odontotermes sp. | place: South Africa:Pretoria | collected 2016-01-28
GCTCCGCGATAATTACCGTTGGAAGCAATGAAATTAACGTGCGCCCGCTTACACGTTTGTCCCTTTCCGAAATAAGCAGTTCCGGCGATACGGAAAACCTGAACGTCAACCTGCAGACAGGAAGGATAAGAGTAGATGTAAAACCGCCCGCCGGCACAAGGGCAAACACAAGGGTTCAAGGACCAAGCGCGACAGCATCTGTCCGCGGCACAAGTTTCGAGATGGATACTAAAACACTAAACGTAAGCGAAGGAAGGGTAAGTTTCGGCGGTTCTAACGGGACTGCGGTTTTAGTCGCCGCCGGCGCGTCAAGCGGAATAACCCCTGACGGCGGAACAATGGATCCGATTCAGGCAGCCGCCGCGGCTCTTGCGCCGAGTTCTCCTGTCGGAGCCGGCGTTGGAACATCTCCTGCTTCCGTCTCCGCGCCTACGGCAGCCGAGGGAAGCTTCTCTATAGAACTTAAATGGGAGTAAACTTTATGAAAAAAATAAATCGTTTTTTAATATTGGCGGTATTTTTTATCGTTATGATCACCGCCTGTTCCAATCAGTATGATGATCAAGGTCATGGCAGTTTTTCTATCAATATAGGAAGCTCCGGCGCGCGCGCGGCTCCGGAAGGTTATGAAAAATTTACTTACATAATTCGCTTAACCGATGGACCTGCCGAAGACATTGAAAAAACTATAACAGGTTTTGGGCAGGTAAACTTTTCGGTTCCTGTCGGACAATGGACAATTTCTGTTGAAGCAAGAAATGACGATCATGTATTAAAGGGTGTTGGCAGTGCCGCTGAAGATATTAGACCGGGTCCTAACGGCGCTAAGACTATTTCGATGAAAAAGCTTGGTGTAATAAAAATACGTGATACTCTTTCTGATAATAATATAATAATAATTGATGATTTTAACGAAGATGGTGAGCAAGAGGGATATTTTCCCTTGAAAATTTCAGGTGAAAGCACGATTAGTATAACCGGGTCACCTGATATTGACCGTTATGAATGGTATATAAAGCGTGAACTTACTTGGGATAAAAAAACCGGTAAAACAATTACTCTTAATGCAAGCGATTTTGACCCAGAGTTCCCCTTGTTAACTCTTGTTGTCTGGAAAGACGGTTTGCCGTATTACCGGACTTTTGAATATGAATCGACGACGACAGAAGTCGGAGTGTCAATTCAGGTAACGTTACCAAACATGAAAGATGATATCGGAATAACGTTATACAAAAGTGACGGCTCTGTTATAGAAGATATAATAACTATTACAGGAAGTGAAACAATCAATGTAACAAGTGATTATGATTCTTACAGCTTTCAATGGTATATAGCGAGCAGGGATGACCTTATTTGGAATGAAGAAACCGGTTCAATCACTCTTAACGCGGAAGATTTTGACCCCGCCACCACATACATCCTAACCCTTACTGTCTGGGTAGAAGATGTACCGTATTCCACGGATATTACTTTTAAAGTTAAGTAAATAGGCTATAGGGAACAGTAAAGTTCCCTATCCTATAGAATTAGAGTTTCTCGGAAACGCTAAAACTTTTTGTTCGCGGTGGTCGAGTAAGTATATTTAATATTATCAGGAATAACATGAAAAAAAGTTTGACAATTTTTTTATTTGCGGCAGCGTTTATTATCTTTAGCGGCTGTGAAAGCCCATTTACGGCAAAGGTCGATTCGCTGAATCTTCCCAAAGGTTACGGGGCGGTTCGTATTTCCGTAAACAGCGGAACAGATAAAGCCGGCGAGCGCACAGTGTTTCCTGCCAATATGCCTAATGCTGAGGATATTACGTCTGACTGCTTTTTCTTCTATAACTACGTTGAAGGAGAAACTGAGCTTGGAGAACCTGTAAAACACGAGAAGAACGGCGACAAGTTTTTTTTACCGGCGGGAAGCTACATTGTGAGAGTAAAAGCAAAAGCCCCCAATGCAGAAAAACCTTTCGCCGAAGGCACAAGCGGCGAATTCACTATTACTGCCGGTCAAGTCAATCCTGATCCGGCTTTGGAGTTTGTTAGTAGCGAAGGCTTAGGAAAATTTAAGTTCAGTGTGATTCTTCCTCCCCCCGGTGAGAACATTTATGAGTTTGAGTTGAGCAACAACAAATGGGGTAGTATTGATGGTAACGGTGGTATTAGTATTGTTTGTAACAGTACTAATTTTTTCGAAGGGACGACTTATGGTTTCTATTCTGATGATAATTTAAGTAGTAAAAGTGAAGATAAATGGAAGTTTTCCTCAACCGCAATAGAAGTGCAATCAGGTTACTACTTCTTTGACCTTACTGTTACTGATGCAGACAAAAATGTAATTACCGGAAAGCGCGAAGTTGTACACATTTACGATGGCTTAACAACCGAAATAAAAGCGGAAGACGGTTGGATTTTTACCTATGAAGATTTTTCCACAAGTTTTGATGATGAAGATTGGGAAACGGTTTCTACTTGGGAGGAGCTTTCTGGCTTGTTTCCTGCAAGTAATGTCTCCACTGAGCCTTTGAAAATTATTATTACAGGTAGTGATATAGAATTTGAACAAACAATTCAAATTAACAGCGAGGTAACGATTGTCGCGAATAATGACGTAAAACTTTCTCGCGGAACAGATGTCAATGTCGCTGGCAGTGAGTTTACCGGCAGTTTTTTTGAAATTGCCTCAGGTTCTTTAACACTGGGTTTGCCATATATGAAAGGCAGTATAGAGATAGACGGAGAAATGGAAGAAGGTGTACAGGCTAGTTCCGCGATTATTTTTGTAAATGGTGGTTTTTTTACAATGAACAGCGGCTTAATTAGCGGTAATACGAATGTTGCTAATCAGAATGTCGGTGGCGGCAACGGTGGCGGCGTATATGTTGAAAACGGCACCTTTACCATGAACGGTGGAGAGATTAGCGGGAATACTATTGCTGGTTTTGGCGGCGGTGTGTATGTTGAAAGCGGAACCTTTGCAATGAACGGCGGAGAGATTAGCGGTAATACTGCTGTTTACGATGCTACGGGCGGTAATGGCAATGGCGGCGGTGTGTATGTGGGGGGAAGCGGAACCTTTACCATGAGCGGCGGAAAGATTAGCTTGAACCATGCTCGGATGGGCGGCGGCGTGTTTGTTGAAGATTCAGCGAAAGAATTTTCAACAAACGGTGGAACGATATATGGTAATGACAACACTAGCAATACCAATACCGCCACTATAGGTGTTCCTAATGGTGGGCTTGCAATTTTTGTTGATGTTTCCCCATCTACCCTGGCTAAGGCTGTGAATAAAACTGTATTCCCTGATAATACACTTAGTTACTGTTATAATGATAATGAAGATGCCAACTCTCGATTTAATGGTGATTGGGATTTGTTAGCGCCTTAAAGGTAACGGACACCGAAAAGGCTTAGGTATACTATAATAGCGTTAAAATAGCAGCGGGGAAAAATAATGGAATTAGAATATACTTATTGGCAGGACGGAGACTTTTTTGTGGGTTTTCTGAATAATTATCCTGACGATTCTACCCAAGGCGCATCTTTAGCAGAATTGGAAGAAGCCCTTATTGAAGTTTACGAAATAAAGCAGGAAGAGAAAAAACACTTAGCAAATATTCGCAAAACAAGCAAAGTACGAATACCGGCATGAAAAGAGAAAAATTACTTGAGAAAATATTTAAAGTTTGAGCTGTTTTTGTTCAGAATGGAAAAAAGCATGATATTTATGAAAACCCGCGGACTCATGAGTATACCTAAGTACCAAGGCATCTTGATATAAATGAATATACAGCAAAAGATATAATAAAAAAAATGTCAAAATAAAAAGGGCATGCAAAGGTGACGGATACCGAAAAAGTCAGGTGTACTTAAATTGTTTGGTACACCTTATATACGGTTGTTATAATCTTACAAGTATAGCGATAATACACATCTTTTATAGTTTTTTTCAGGCATACGTTTGCCGTGTCCCCTCAATATATTTTCTTGTACTTTCATCAAAAACATGATATTATTAAAGTATACTATAAATAAATTGAAGCTTGTTTTTATTTGAGGTTCTAGGCTGCAAATCAGCATAATGCGGCGTATCATCACAAAGGAGACTAAGTTTCTATGGGTATTTACTCAAAAATATTAACCCCGGCAATAGCTATCACGTTGTTGGTCGCGACGGCAATACTTGTTTCAAATATCATACTGTTTTCAGGCTTTGTAGATACTTCAACGGTTAGCATGGTCAATTCGGCGACGGAAGTTGCCCTTGAACACCTTGATTCCCTTAAAATCAAGTCAAAGACCGCGTCTTTAAGCTTTTCCAAGGATTCGGCAATTATCGATGCGATTATCGATGGCGGCCGCGGCGCACTGCTTGCCCGCGCAAGAGCTTTGCAGGAAGAGATCGGAGTTGAGTTCTGCTCTGTTGCGGACGCTGAAGGTACGGTACTTATGCGGACCCACGCGCCGGAACAATACGGAGATTCCATCGCGTTACAGGATAATATTCAGTCCGCTATTTATGGGGAAACCATAACAACTGTAGAAAAAGGTTCTATTATCCGTATGTCTATACGTTCCGGCGCGCCTGTTTTTGACAGTACAGATACGCTTGTCGGCGTTGTGTCTGTCGGATTCCGTTTGGATACGAACGATTTTGTAGACTCAATAAAAGAAATGATGGGCTGTGAAGTCAATGTTTTATTGGGCGACGAAAGAATTGCATCGACCATATTGCAGGAAGACGGTTCGCGCGCGGTAGGAACCAAAGCGGACGCCCATATTACCCGACTGGTAATGAACGGCAGCTCTTTTTCGGGGCGCGTCGATATTTTGGGGCACACTGCCGTTGCAAGATACACACCTATTTACGGTCCTGATTCCCGCCCGCTCGGTATGCTGTTTATCGGGCAGTATCTTGAAGAAGAGGCAAAGACCATCTGGGCGTTTGTGCAGAACGGTCTGATACTTACATTTCTTCTGTTAGTAGTTTCTGTTTTAATTCTCCTCATTGTTACAAGACATATTGTCATGCCGATTCGTGATATGACCAAGTCCGCGAGCGCTATGGCTGTCGGCGATACCGACATCGATATTAGAGTTAATACCCATGATGAAATGCGTATCCTTGCCGACGCGTTTAACAGCATGATCGAGGATACACGGCGGCAGGTGCAGATTATTGAACATATTGCCGCCGGCGATTTAGCGGATCCGCCGAAAGTGCGGTCGGAAAAGGATATAATGAACCGCGCCCTGGAAAAACTGAACGTTACTATCAAGGCGCAGACCGTCGCTCTCAAGGTTGAGCATGAGCGTATTCAACTGATGTTAGACGCTACTCCTTTGGCAAGCCGTATGTGGGACAGGAACTATAATCTTATTGAATGTAATGAAGCGGCTGTTAAGCTGTTTGGTCTTAAAAGCAAGCAGGAATATATTGACCGGTATTTTGAACTTTCGCCTGAGTACCAGCCTGACGGACAGAGAACACGCGACAAAATAAAATCGTTTGTTCAAGAGGCATTTGAAAAAGGTACAAGCACTTATGATTGGATGTATCAAATGCCGGACGGCACGCCGGTTCCCGCTGAGGTTACAATGGTTCGCGTTCCGTACGGGAATGATTATGTTGTAGCGGCATATTCACGCGATTTACGTGAACAGAAAAAAATGATGTCAGAGATAGAACAGCGGGACTATCTGCTCCAAGTTGTAAACATGGCGGCGGAAACCCTGTTCCGTTCCGATCTTGATGATTTTCCGGAAACCCTGCATCAATGCATGGGTATGATGGCAAAGGCAATCGACGCCGACCGTATGTACCTTTTCAAGAATCATACCACAGAAGGAAAGCTATATTGTACGCAGATATATGAATGGTCGGGGAATGTTCCGTCATTTAGAAACAGCGGTATAACAACTAATGTTTCCTACGATGAAAGAGTGCCTGACTTCAAAAGAGCGTACTTGCGCGGCGAGTGCGTAAACAAACTGGTGCGTAATACATCACCTGAATCGCAGGCGCTGCTTGGCGCGCAGGGGATACTGTCTGTTTTGACAGTGCCGATAACCGTACGGGATCAATTCTGGGGCTTTGTCGGTTTTGATAATTGCCACAGCGAGCGACTGTTCTCGGAAAATCAAGTTTCTGTCATGCGTTCCGGCAGTCTGCTTATTGCCAACGCGTTTTTGCGAAACGAGTATATGTTGAGCATTAGAGACACGTCCGAACAACTGGAAACAGCCCTGGAAGAGGCTGAAAAAGCCAACAGCGCGAAAAGCAGCTTCCTAGCCCACATGAGCCATGAAATGAGAACCCCCTTGAGCGCGGTTATCGGGCTTTCGGAACTTGCCCTTGACAACCACAAACTCAGTGAAGAAATAGAAGGACATCTCGAAAAAATTCATACGTCCGGCATGACACTCTTAAGTATTGTCAATGACATTCTTGACATCTCAAAAATTGAATCCGGTAAATTTGAACTCTTCCCAACCCAGTACGACACGCCGAGCCTTCTTAATGACATTGTAACTTTGAACGCCGTCCGTATCGGCGAAAAGCCTGTCGTCTTCAAACTGTATGTAGACGAAAATTTGCCGGGAAGCCTTTACGGCGATGACCTTCGGGTTAAGCAGATTTTTAATAACATCCTTTCCAACGCTTTCAAATATACTAACGCGGGTACTGTCGAATGGCGTGTTAACTTTGAGCTGTCCGGTAACGATATATGGCTCGTTTCCGGCATAAGGGACACTGGCATAGGCATCAAGCCCGAAAATTTGCAAAAATTGTTCTCAGAATACGGACAGATCGACAAAAAAACCCACCGCAAAATCGAAGGAACCGGTCTGGGGCTGGCAATTACAAAACGCCTGGTGGAAATGCTGGACGGAACGATTAACGTCAACAGCACGTATGGACAAGGAACCACCGTTAATATTCGTATTCGGCAGACCTATATATCCGGCACGCCGCCGATTGGCAAAACGGTAGCCGACAACATCATGAGCTCGCGTTATACGATTTCAAAACGCAGGAAAAACACCAAACTGGTACGTGTCAATCTGTCCTACGCGAGCGTGCTTGTTGTCGATGATATTATGACCAACCTTGATGTAGTCAAAGGCATGATGAAACCTTACGGAATGAAAGTTGACTGCGCCATAAGCGGCTATCAGGCAATAGAAATGATCCGTATGGAAAATCCCCGCTACAGCGCTGTGTTTATGGATTTAATGATGCCCGAAATGGACGGTATCGAGGCGAAACGGATCATACGGGAAGAAATCAACACTGATTATGCCCGCAATATCCCGATTATCGCGCTTACCGCCAACGCCATAGTCGGGAACGAGGAAATGTTTTTATCACAAGGTTTTCAGGATTTTATCTCCAAACCCATTGACATGATTAAACTGGACACAGTGCTGCGCCGCTGGGTAAGGGACAAGAGCAGGGAAGGAGAAGCCGAGGATACCGATACGCTTCCTAAGGATACGACCGAAAATGACACCGAAGGAGTTTCACTCATAGACAGAATTAATATCAACGGCGTGGATAAGTACAAGGCGTTGGAGAGCTTTAGCGACAGGCAGGACGTGTTTATCGATGTACTGCATTCATATATTGTGAATACTCGTCCGCTGCTGGACGTTTTGCGGGAATATTTGGCGGCGGAAAACTTTGAAGATTACAGGATAGTTATCCACGGTATAAAAGGTTCAACTTACGCGATATTCGCGCAGGCAGCAGGGAAGCTTGCCGAAGAATTGGAAAAAGCCGCGAAAGCCGGGAACTTTGATCTTGTAAAGGCGAGTCACGGCGTATTTGAAAAGGTCGAGCGGCAGTTACTGGACGACATTGAGCGGGCGCTTAAGGAAATCGACGCTGTAACAGAGAAACCGTTAGCTGCCGAGCCTGACGCCGCTCTGCTGCAGGAATTGCAAGAAGCGTGCCAAGCGTTTGAAATGGACAGAGTTGACGCGGCAATGGCGGAACTGGAATCGTTCCGCTATAAGAACGGTGAAAAACTTGTTTTATGGCTGAGGGAACAGGTCGATAACATGACATTTGAGGAAATATCAAACATGGATCTTCCTCAAGCTAATTTAACGCCTGATACTGAAATACCAAGCAGCCCCGTCTCTACCTCTGATTTTACTGCGCCCGACGCGGAAATCCTGATTGTAGAAGATAACGAAACAAACCTGAAAGCCGCTCTTGGGATACTAAAGCCATTGCAAATGCATATAGACACAGCGGAAAACGGAAAAGCGGCTCTGGAAATGATACAGGATAAACAATATGACCTTATCTTTATGGATCATTTGATGCCGGAAATGGACGGAATTGAAACCACCGTAAAATTAAGGCAGATGGAAGATGAATATTACCGCAAAGTGCCGATTATTGCTTTAGCCGCCAATGACGACGATGACGTTAGGGAAAGTTTTTTGCAAGCAGGAATGAATGATTACACGTCAAAGCCAATCATATTGAAAGAAATCCGCGGCAAAATCAAACGCTGGCTTCCGATTGAATTGATACATGAAGGAATTCCCAAAGATACAACTCAAAGCAAAGAACCGCCTGCGGAAACTACTGAACAGCTTCCTGTTATCGAAGGAATTGATACTAGAGAAGGAGTCCTTTATTCGGGAACTAAAGAATTGTTTATAAGTCTTCTGGGCTTCTTTTACAAGCTGATCGATTCAAAAGCCGCAAAGGTAGAAGATTACCTTGCCGAAGGCTTGATTCGGGATATGACGATAGAGGTTCACGCGCTTGCAACCAACGCGAAAATGATCGGCGCAAAAGAACTTGCCGCAGGATTTTCCCGTTTGGAACGTTACGGAAACGAAGGAAACAGAGAAGCGTTGGAAAGGGAAACGCCGGAAGTGCTGCGTCAATACCGAAATTTCAAAACTATCCTAAAGCCGTTTGGAGAAACGGCGGAACAGGAAAAAAAGGAAGCTTCAAGCGAAGACTTGATTTCGCTGTTAAGCAAAATAAAATCGTCAATGGACAACTACAATTTGGACGGAGCCGACGAAGCGTTGAAACAGCTTGAAACACTGCGACTCCCTGAAAGGTGTCAGACACAGATGGAAACATTACAGGTTTATGTCGCGGATGCAGCAATGGAAGCGGTAATGGAACTGGCGGAAGCCATGATCCAAACTATTAAACAAATACCTGAACAAGGGGGCAAGGAAGGAAAAATATGAGCAATAAATCTTCTCAAAATATATTAATAGTTTCGGAAGAGAAAAATCATTTAATAATGTCAATCAGGGAACATTTAAAACAGGTTGATTATAACGGCATAATTATAGTCGCCGATACAGGCGCAATCAATGAAATGAAAGAGCCGTTATGCGGCATTTTAATCAACGCGGATTGGGAGACTATTAAACAGCAGAAGGCGCTCAAAACTTTGAAAAACCGCGCCATAAGTGAAGGAGTTCCGGTTTTCTCCATTGGTCACATCGACAGTTTAAAAGTATTGCGCCTAATCTTTTCCGAACGTCTGATCAGCTATGAATTTCAGCGTCCTATTCACGTGCATGTCAGCGATATGGTAAGCAAAATTGCCGGTATTATAAAACAGCATAATATGCAGAAAAAAATATTGGTCGTAGATGATTCAGGTCCCATGCTCCGCCTGGTAAAAGGCTGGCTTGGCGACAAATACAGCGTGTTCACGGCTAATTCCGCCGCAATGGCAATAAAATATCTGTCATTAAACCGCCCGGACCTGATATTGCTTGATTACGAAATGCCCGTTGTTGACGGCAAGCAAGTTTTGGAAATGATCAGAACCGAAACTGATTTTGCCGATATTCCGGTTTTTTTCCTGACCAGAAAAGACGACAACGAAAGTATCATGAAAGTCAAAGAACTGAAACCCGAAGGCTATCTGTTAAAGACAATGGAGTCATCAATGATTGTCCAAACAATCGACGAGTTCTTTAATAAGCGCAAAGCGTTCAGCTAGGGCAGCAGCAGAGGTGATAAAGATGGAACGAAAACGACAAACCATTATGCTGGTTGACGATAATCACGCCAACCTGAATATCGGCAAAAATATGCTGAAGGCTTCTTACGAAGTCTACGCCCTGCCGTCGGCGGAACGGCTGTTTAAGTTTCTTGAAACCGTAACGCCGGATTTAATTCTGCTTGACATCGCTATGCCCGGCATGAACGGCTTTGATGTTATCAAAATATTGAAAGCCGACGCAAGGCACGCAAGTATTCCCGTTATATTTGTTACGTCAAAGACAGAAGAGACAAACGAACTTGAAGGGCTTGCGCTCGGCGCGGTTGATTATGTTACAAAACCTTTTTCCGCCGCAATCCTGCTCAAACGCATTGAAAACCACCTGCTTAATAGAGCGGCAAAAAAGCGAGTTAAAACACCTGAACGATAATCTGATAAGCATGGTCAAGGAAAAGACCGCGATGGTTTCCGGGCTTCACAATTTGATTATAAACAGCATTGCCGAACTGATTGAGTTTCGCGATCTTTTTACCGGCGAACATATCGTCCGTACCCAACAGTATGTAGAACTGCTGATTAACTATCTTGTTGAACACCACATCTATGCCAAGGAAGTGCTGTCATGGGAAAATATGGATTACATTGTAAAGTCAACCCAACTGCACGACCTAGGCAAGATATTCATCAACGCGATTCTGAACAAGCCCGGCAGACTAACAAATGAAGAATTTGAGTGCATAAAGACACACGCGATTAAAGGAGCCGAAGCGATCAGGCGGCTGGACGAAAAAGGCGAAAATCAACTGTTTCTGCGGTACGCTGAAATTACCGCAGGCACTCATCATGAAAGATGGGACGGAAGCGGCTATCCGCGCGGCTTAAAGGGAACTGAAATACCGCTGCTGGGACGCCTGATGGCAATAGCCGATGTCTACGACGCCCTGACTTCTTCCCGACCGTATAAGAAGCCGTTTAGCGCCGAAGAGTCGGCAAAGATAATCATTGACGGTTCCGGCTCTTTTTTCGATCCTGTCCTAATCGATGTTTTCAGAAATGTAAAAGATGATTTCGCCGCCATCGCCAATAATCAAAGCAGCAAAAAAATTGAGGAAAAAGCCGCGCCTGAACCTGAAAAGGAAGAAGCAAACTAGACAGGCGGCGGCTTTTTAAGCGGATTTTATTGACGAACGGAACGAGAATCGCGGCTCGAACCAGATGGAGTGCCGAGGAAACGAAGAGTATTGCACCCTTCGTTTTCGTAGGCATATTTCTTTTATGTTGTCTGTGTTTTACA
>QMCE01006255.1_pt1 | contig 11283 bp, 7 predicted proteins | sample 1821851 | NCBI WGS metagenome assembly QMCE01 (sample SAMN09453174, study PRJNA476694) | Termite gut metagenome, whole genome shotgun sequencing project. | isolation source: worker | host: Odontotermes sp. | place: South Africa:Pretoria | collected 2016-01-28
TCTGCAACAGCGATATGACCGTCGATGTCGACATAGACGAAGTCCGGTTCGCGCATATCGATTTTACCGGTATGATATACGGCGCCGATTTCGCAACGGGCAAACCCCAAAACAGTATCATCGGATTCGGTACGAATGGAGCGCGCACCATGACGATAGACAGGATAAATCTCGAAAGTTGTACCGCGCGCCACTGCCATATAGCGATGATAATGAGTGAATATACCATGGACCAAGTTGATCTCAGGATCGGTGAAATAAATATCGACGATTGCCTCATATACGACATGGGACGGCAAGATGGCGGTTTCAATTCGCTCATACACCTGAACTCCTGGGATGGGAACCAGAAAATTTATTGCGGGAAATACACGATAACGAACAGCACGATCCACCATACCGCCCATGGCCTAATCGAGGCGCGTGCCGGCACCGAGCAAAAGGACAACCCAGAATACGCATTGCCCCAGGTGGATATCTCCAACTGCACCTTCGACAATCTCGGCGTCACTTATCCCGGGGTCTATACCGGCACCAACGTCTCCCGCCGCTCTGTGTTTACCTTCTATAATTGGGGCCCCACGGATGCGGAGGGGGTGAAAGTGAACATTTCGAACAGCGTGTTCGGGGCCGTAGGTAACATAAATTTACAAGACTCGCCATTCGCGATAGCGATGTGGGGCACTCGCGAAAACTCCTTCAGGAGTACCGACACTCCTACCGAAGACCGGTGGCTTATGCTGACCACCAAAGATTTGACCGCCGATCAGATCTTCCCCGACCGCGCACAGTTCAATTACAGGATAGCCGACGAAGCGGCAATGATCGGAGTAGGCGACCCGCGCTGGAACGAATAACCGATACGGCAGGTATGAATTAAAAAAACTGGGTTCGGGATAACGTGGTAAACTTATTCCGAACCCGGCTTTTTAGAACTCGTTTAAAATTTCCGGAAATGAAAGCCCAAACTTTTTTTATACTCTCTTTCATAATAATGTTCATGGTGCAGGCAAGTTCCTGCACCCCGTTCGAGTTGAAGGGCGGCAAGCAAGACGGGAACGAATCCGACGACGAGGACGCCATATATGTGTCCCCCGAAGGCAAGAGCATGAATACCGGAACCATCGACAGCCCCTTCGACATACATACCGCCATCACCCGTGTCCGCCCCGGCGAAACAATCTATGTGAGAGGCGGTACATACTATCTTGTGGAACCTCTCCGCATCGACCGCGTCGCAACCGAAAAGGAACCGATAGAACTGTTTGCCTACGGGAACGAAAAACCGGTTTTCGACTGTTCGAAAGAGCTCGTCTCCGCATACAATAACATGGGCCTGCGCATCGGTACCGGACAGTGGTGGCACATCCGCGGCATAGAGGTGTGTAACGCCCGCAATTCGGGATTCATGATATCGGACGGTTCTCATATCGTCTTCGAGAACTGCGTGGCCCACCACAACGGAGGAACCGGATTCACGGTCGGTTACGGCCACAGCCATGTCGGGAACGACGACGGCCAAAAAGGGGCATATCTGACATTCCTTAATTGCGATTCATACAACAATTTCGACTGGTGGACGGTCAACAGCGGCATACCCGCCGCCGGAACCAATGCCGACGGCTTTGCCGTCAAGTGTAAAGCCGGTAAGGGCAACCGCTTCATCGGATGCCGCGGATGGAGCAATTCGGACGACAATTGGGACTTCTTCGAATGCGGGTTCGGGGTCGAAATCATAAACTGCTGGGCATGGAGGGCCGGCCATATGGACGACCACAAGGAGATGTATCTCGACCGAACGGGCGAAGAACTTACCGAAACGGTCTGGCTCGGCGACGGCAATGGGTTCAAAATGGGTGGCGGGTGCCTCCATATGGGTGGTGGGCGCGACTGCCAACTCGAATCGCTCGGAACGCACGTTTTCCGGAACTGCGTCTCTTTCGACAACTCCTTAAACGGTTTCGACCAAAACAATCACCGTTACGGGGCTTTCATCGAAAATTGCCTCTCTTTCGGCAATCAATGCAACTACCAGTTCTACAAGGAGAACATGAACGCAACGAGTTTCGTGTTCCGCAACAACGTAACCTACGGAGGAACCAGGGTCGACAATTTCAGCAGGATCACTATCGCCTTTAACGAGGGCAATCTGTGGAACGCCACGGGCCTCACTTCAACCCCTCTGGCGGAATTCACAGACCTGTCGCCCGAAGCGGCCAAAGCTCCGCGCAAAGCGGACGGGTCGTTGCCCGACGGGTTCGCCCGCCTCAAACCGGGAAGTGTGTTCATCGACAAGGGTGAGGCAACATCCCTCATCCACATCGTATCCGACGGGATAGTTTTGCCCGCAATCCCCTATTTGGGAAGCGCTCCCGACATGGGCCCCAGCGAACTGCAATAAGTTCGGGATAAGCCAATAAGTTCGGGATAAGCCGTTTATCCCGAATTAAGGGGTTGTAAATATCGCTTAAATTGACCCCCTTGAGCGGGGCAAATTGATCCCTCGGATTTCGGGTCAAAAAAAAGTGCTTAACTTTTTGTGCGGGATTGGTTTGGAATTCCAGCACAGCCGATCCACCGGACTATACTCCCTGCCACTTAGTCCTTTGCTGGCAAAATACTCTTCCAGTATCTGATCACCGTATGCATCCGGCAGGGAATCGGCGATCAACCCCGGTAGCCCTTTGAAGGTCTTATTGTTTCTGTGTGTTGCGAAGTAGTATGTCCTGTCACCCCGGCGGACGTCGTCCAATGGCATAATGAGCGGCGCGACATCCAAACCGGCGGCAGCAAATTCAGGGAAGAACTCGAACACGGCATATTCCCGTTCCTTATCCCATACCACGGCGGCAACGTCTTTACCCCACAGGGATACCTTTAGCGTGATGTCTGTCATCGCTTTCTACTGCTTTTCGTTAATAACTCAACCGGGCTGACCATCACTTCCGGCACAAGGCTGTCAAAATTTTCAAGCAGTTTCAATACCCGCCATATCCTTAATCTTATTTTACGCAAAGACAACAGATATATCTAACAAATAGCTCGATTTATGCCAATTTCATTAGATATATCTATCCTAAGTCTTGAAGTGATTCTTGAATAGTCCCCGCTCGCAGATTTATTTCGGAAGGCAAAGGTGGCATGTGTCCTTGTGCCGGTCGATCAAGGTCTGGGTGCGCTGGGAGATGCGACCTCGCGAGTTTTTGGAAAAATCATCCTTGCCGCTCGGGCCGACTTAGGTATTTCCTCCCAAAACCTTGTCCGTCCGGGCCACATGCAGTTTTGCCCTCAGAAACCCACACATATGGGCAGCACATATTTTTGTATTAAGAACAAATCAAAGAGAGAATGCTTCTTTGCTTCGCGAATAGCCTCGGCACAAGTGTCAAAATTTCCGAGATAGCTATGGTGAACCAAATTTGTTTAATTTTTAATCGTCCATTTTTTTTAGTGGACAGTAGTGATAGGCGGTCAAGGCCGATAGTGATTTTTTCAAAAATCTTGTGTGAGGTTTTGCCACTTCGAGGCATTACATATACAATGGGCGGACTTTCCATTTGCCTCGGTCTCTTTTTTGAGATAAGAAAAAAGGGCGTGGCATTATGTTTGTGAAATGTTGAAAAGATTGCATTTGTATGTGGAAACAAAGCTGTCCATGCTAAAAAAATGGCAACTATTTACCCGTCAATCGACATGGAAGTACAAAGTGATGCTTACGACGACCTGACCGGAGGATTGTCTGAAGAGGATATCAGACAAATAGGAAGCATTACGTCCCGCGACGGCATCATCTCTTCGGAAGTGCTGAGGCGGCTTCGTGAAGGTGATCACGAAAGCTACAGGAAGGTCTACCTGCACTGGAGAAAACCCATCTATAAATTCGTATTCAACCTGACCGGCGACGAAGAGGAAGCCGACGATATTACGCAGGAAATTTTCACGGTCCTTTGGAATTACCGCCAGCGAATAGACCCCGGCAGGAATATCCGGTCGTTCCTTTTTCTGGTGGCGCGTCGTGCCGCCTATAAGAGCTACCGAGCCAATCAGGTTCGAAAAAAGTATGCGAATTCCGTATGGAGGGAGGAGATCGACCATTTTACCTCGCATGACATCATAGTGGAGAAGGAAATGGAGCTTCTGCAACAGGCGCTTCTGCAACGTATGCCTCCCGGGCAGAGGAAGATCTTCGAGATGAACCACAACGAGGGCCTCTCTGCCGAAGAGATCGCCGACAGGCTCGACATCAAACGCGAGAGTGTTTATAACCAACTGTCGAAAGCAAGGAAGACCATGCGGGATACCCTCCTGTTCCTGCTTCTGCTGATCCATTGATCGAATAGTGAAAAAATGATGTGAGGTTTTTACGCTTCGCGGCATTACATATATAGAAAGCGACCTCTACACATCGATAAGCAGTTTAAACCTAAGAGCCATGCGTAGTTTGAATAAAGATACCGAGAGAGTTGCCAGGCTGATCGACCTGTTGCTGGACCATGCCACGGATCCCGAAACGAAAGAGAAGATCCGCGCATGGTTCTGGAGCGATGTCAGCAGAAATGCCAAAGACGCAACCATCATTGAACTGTTCCGGCAGATGATGCCCAATCCGGCACCGGACGAAACCGATCGCAGGAAATACACAGAATTAACTGATTTTATGAATATTAACGGCAAGACTCGTACAGTCCAGCGGGAGAGTAAAAGAATCCCCGCTATACTTCTAACCCCCATGCGTATAGCAGCTTCTGTGGTACTGCTGCTTGGACTGTCGGGTCTTGCCTATTTGTGGATAAACAGAGAGGGAGGAGATCGGATTGCAGAGGTAACGGTAAGCGCAGGCCCATCGGTGCGGTCGATAGAACTCCCGGACGGTTCGTCGATCGAACTGGGGGCAAATTCCATCCTGACGTACAACGAGGATTTTACCTCCGACAGGCGCGTACACCTCGACGGGGAGGCCCTTTTGGAGGTGAAGCAATCCACGAACGAAGCCGGGGAATACATTCCTTTTTCGGTGAGCACCGACGACCTTGAGATCGATGTATACGGGACTGCTTTCCGGGTGATCGACCCTGCCGACGACGGGGATATTCAAAGCGTCGTCACCCTGTACGACGGCTCGGTGCGTGTCGTTGCGAACGATGCCGTCGTCACGCTGACTCCCGGCGAAGAGTATCGTTTCGATCACGTTACCAAAAAGCCCGGCGTCGCCCTGATCCTCGCCCGGGAAATGATCGAACACGGTTTCATGCCGCTTTTACGCTTCGAGGATTCGAGTCTCGGAAACCTTGTCACCTCCCTCTCGGCCAACTACGGGGTTAAATTCGTCATACCCGAAGATGTCGACCTTTCCAAGGGAAAAATTTCCGGCGACTTTCATGCGGAGGATTTAAGAGGCACTTTGAACATACTGACCAAGATGAGCGCGAAGTTAAGTTTCGCGCTGAATGGCGATAATGTAGTAGTGAAAAGAAAATAATTCCGATGCAATCATGGCAATAATCAGACATAGGATGAACAGGGGGCTTTCCCAAAGATTTGCCCTATTCGCCGTCTGTTTGCTGGCCGGACTCGGGTCTGTGTATGCGCAAAGCGAGAAGGTCATCCTGCCCTTGCGGGAAATGACGGTCAGGCAGGCTATGGGCGAACTGCAACGGCAGACCGCCTATAAAGTGGCGGTCAATTGGGACGACCTCGATCCGGGAAGAAAAGTATTTTTCCCCTCGCACGAGATGGAGGCTTCGGCGCTGTTGCGCACCAGTCTGGCGGGAACCGATTTCTCCTGGGAAATGAGCGGCGACCAGATCATCATTACCTACCGGGCTCCCGACGACGGGCGCTATGCCCACACCACCATGATGATCCGAGACCGCTTCTCCGGGGAGTCGATGACCTTCGTCCCCGATCCCTGGAGCCGGACGCAAAAGCCGTTCGAGGATATGTTCAATGTCCGCAAGGGCTATTGGAATCCGGACGGCGACGGAACGGATTCAATCGGAATGGCCGTTATCAATTATCGCGTGGGAAGTTCGACGGTCGAAAAAGATTACATGGATAACGCCCGGACGCTGGATATCCTGCGCCGGTTGCTGACCGACAAGGAGATCCTTGCCGGACTGGATTACATCGTCATTACATCGGGTTCGTCGCCCGAAGGCAACACGGCGGCCAACGAACGCCTCGCCGCCGCCCGGTCGCTGGCGATGAAGTCGTATCTTATGTGGAAATACCCCTATCTCAACAGGGATATTATATACACTTTCTCCATCGGAGAGGATTGGAGCGGACTGCGAAATATGATCGAGGAGGATCCGTATACGCCATCCCGAGGCGAAGTTCTGACCGTACTCGACGCGCAGATAGGCAACGACGCCAAACGCGCCGCGCTCAGGAATATCGGAGGCGGAGCTGCATATCAGTATATCGCCTCCCACATGCTGCCGAGACTGCGCGGTGCGGCGGCGGCCACCCTTCACTTCAAGGAGAAGGAAGTGCGGGAGGTTATCGTCGAAACCCACATAGTCGATACGGTCTACATCGAAAAACCGATAGAGCGGATCGTCCTGCGGGAGCCAGAGCCTGCACCCGATCTTGAACTGCATCCGCTGTTCGCCCTGAAGACCAACCTGCTGTTCGACGCGGCTTCGGCGATCAATGTGGAAATTGAAATCCCCGTCGGCAAACGCTGGTCGGTGGCCGGGGAGTGGATATTCCCGTGGTGGCTGTATGAGAAAAAACAGTATGCCCTGCAAACGGGCAACGGCAATCTCGAAGTGAAGTATTGGTTCGGCGATCGTGGCGGGCGTAAATCGCTCACAGGTTGGTTCGCGGGGCTGTACGGCGGCGCCGGATATTACGATCTCGAATGGAAGACCCGCGGCTATCAGGGAGAGTTTTGGCATGTCGGCCTCAGCGGCGGATACGCCCACGCCCTTGGCCGGAGCGGAAATTGGCGGATGGAATATACGCTCGGGCTCGGCTATATGGGTACCGACTATCGGGAATATGTCCCGAAAATGGGCGGGGACAACCAGTGGCACCTGATGCGCAGGGGTAGCGGCCACCGCGACTGGTTCGGCCCGACACGGGCTAAGGTATCCCTTGTGTGGATGATCAACCACGGCCAACGCAGGCAGGAAGGAGGTATGAGATGAAAAGAACGACGATAATCTCGATGCTGGCCGCCGTAGCAGCAACACTGCTTTTCACGGCCTGTGAACGCCGCCCGCTGGAGGATGATTTCGGCGTCACGGCGCTGATCCCGGTCAAAATAGACTGGAGCCGGTCGAATATCCCGGTGACGGAAGCCCGGGGTAATGGGCAGGTACACCGGGTTTCGCTGCGCTTCTTCCCCAAGGACGGTTCCCCGGCTTTCGACCGCTACCTCGAACTGAACGTGATGGAGGGGGAAATAGAAGTACCCATCGGCGAGTATTCCGTGATCGTTTTCAATGAATCGGTCTACGATGTCTATTGGGAAGATGCGATAAAGTTCAGCAATATCGACGACTATGAAAATTTCGCCGCCACCATCGTCGCGGACGATTCAGCGAACTATCCCTTCTACCATCCGATCGCGGGCGAGGAGTTGACCGTCCAACCTTTCCGGTTGGCGTCGTGGAGTCTCGACGATTTCACGGTGACAAAGGACATGGTTGCAAAGACCCGTTCTGCGACAAGAGCGGCCACTCGTGCCGATGGTCCTGAAAATGCCCTGACCGGGATAGTGATGCGTGCCCTGACCCGTAACGTGCATGTGACGGCTCGTGTGGAGAACCTCTCTTCGGCGCAGCTCATCCAGGGGGCGATGCGGGGCTTCGCCCGGACAGTCTATATGGCTTCGGCCCGGGCCGATCAAACTCCCGCCACGCATATATTCAAACTCAACAGCCGTGTGTGGGACCCCGGATCGCAGAGAAACGGGACGGTGAGCAAGAGTTTTCTGAGTTTCGGCCGCCTGCCGCAGGAAGAGCAGTATTGGGTCGATGTCGACGCAGTGTTTATCGACGGCACGAGCCACGACGAGCAGCTACTATGGGATGTGACCGATCAGATCACAGTTCTTCCGAAGGGCACGATCGATAAAAACATCGAGCTGACCTTGCAATTGCCACATATCACAGAGGGCATCTTCGTGGGCGACTGGGACGAAGAAGTCATTCGGGTCAACTGACAGGGTAAAACATTTTTTAAGCGATAACGATTTTTAAACACTTTTAAACATTTTAAAATTTAAAACCATGAAAAAGATTTTAATGACACTCGTAGTCGCCGGCCTGATGCTGTCCGGCTGCACGAAAAATGAAACCGATGTTTTCGACATTCCAAATCCCGACGTGATCGGATTCTCACCATCAACAACGAGGGCTCCGATCAACGACCTCTCGAAGTTGATAGCTGATGGCGGCGGTTTCATCGTGTACGGTGTGACCGCCGACGATAACACCACGTGGTATGAGAATGTGGAAGGGAAGAACTATGCGTATGCCTCCGGCACCTGGGGTTGGGTGGGAGATGACGCGGTATGGCCGACGAGCGACGGCTCCTATCCGATGACCTTCTATGCGATCTATCCGGCTGTCCCGACCGTCAGCCAGCTGTCGAGCAACGTTACGATCGCAGCCACCGCAGCCACTCAGGTGGATATGTTGTCGGCGAAGAATTCCGCCGCGAGCAAGCCCGCGAGCGGCCAGATATCGCTGACTTTCCAACACATCCTGTCGAAAGTGAACTTCGGCGTGATCGCCGGCCACGAAATGATGCCGGCAGTCCGATCGGTTGCGATCCGGAATGTCCACAGTAAAAACACGTTCGATTACCTCGCCCAGACGTGGGGCGGAACGACTATCGACGCTGCGGGCTATGACTATTATCCCGACGCAGTGGTAGTGCCTCCTTTCACCACCACGGGCGGTACGGACGAGGATACACCTGTAGAGATCTACACCGGCACTCACTCCAACAACCTGATGCTGATGCCGCAATCGACGGGCACCGGCGGTACCGGCGCACCGGCGGCATGGGACAAGACCGCCGCTACTATCGGCAGCGGCTCATATATCGAAGTGGTTTACCGCATTACCGATACTGCAACCGACGCTGAAAAGGCGGACTATGTCGGCTATGCCGAAGGTGCGCAATACCTGACCGACTATCCGGCTTTCGGAGGAACAGGGGGCGGCAACACGGGATGGGAAGATTACACCGGTTTGGGCACCGAGGGCGGCACGCAATACAACGGCGCTCTTTACGTGAAGGTCGGTTTCCCGGTAACCCTGAACTGGGAAAAGGGCAAAGGTTATACCTATAACATCTGCCTGGGCACGGCCAACTCGACTAACGGGTACTATCTCGACACCGTGTATTATGACGAAAACGGCGACAAAACGAACGTTCCGATCATAGGTCCTGACAACGAACCTGTCGAGCCGGGCGATCCCGTAACCGACGGTATCATCAACTTCCTGGTCGACGTGACCGGCTGGGGCACCGATACTGCGACTCCTCTTCAGTAAGCAACACAGGGCTATGGGGGCTGACTCCCCCCATAGTCCGCACAGAGCGCCCATGCGCCGAAAAAACAAAAAAACGCATACGTCATGAAACGGATTCTCATACTTGCAACAGCGGCACTGGCCCTTGCAGGCTGCTCCAAGGAATTGCCGTTGGATCCGAAAACGGGAAATACCTCCGACATAGTGGCTTTCTCGACCGATTGCACCACTCGCGGTACCCCTGTCGCCGACGCTTCGGAGCTTACAGACATCGGCACGTTCGGGTATCATACCGGGCAGAGCAATTGGACGGCGGCCTCACTTCCCAACCGTATGTTCAACAGGAGACTCTACCGCGACGGCACGGCGTGGAAATATGAAGGCACTCCGGTCGAATGGGACGGCAATGTGGCCGACGATCGGTTTACGTTCTACGCCTACGCGCCTTACGTAAGTGCCGACAACGGCATTGTAATCAACGGCAACAATTCCACCGGCGGCATCCCAAAACTAACCTATACCGTGCCCACAGACGTGACCGAACAGCCCGACCTGATGGTGGCCGTACCGCGTGTGGATATCGTGAAACCGGCCAGCGGCCATATTTCGCTGACGATGGAACACGCCCTGACGACGGTAGGTTTTCAGGTGGCTGGCGATGGAGAGCAAATCACGGGATTTTCGATTTCGGGGGTTTCGATGACAGGTACGCTGGAAATGGACGGCAGTAACCTCGAATGGACCGACCTCGGCGCGCCCTCGACGACCGACTTCAGCGCGTCAATCAATTTCGACGACGGGCAGAGCTACTATACTGCCACGCCCACGATGTCCACCGACCTGATGCAAGGCGACGGATACCTTATGATGATCCCGCAGACACTCGGCAGTCATGCCGTTCTGACTGTAACCTACTCCGACGCGACGACGCTCGAAATCAGCCTCGACACCCATGAATGGTTGCCGGGCAAGAAGGTAACTTATGAACTGACCCTCGTTCAGGGCGGGGTAATTCTCGTGGAGCCGTCCGAGGTCATCATGCCTTTCGGCGCTTCGACGCGCCGGATAACGGTCAATTGCTCCAATTTGCGGGGTAATCCGGCCCCCTCGTTGCCGTGGACACTCGCCACGAATCGATCCTGGCTCACGCTCTCGCTCGACAGCGACGGCCGTGCGGGGGCGCTCCAGACGCTCAGCGGCATGGGCACACAGACGGTCTACCTCTTCTCCACGGCCAACGGCACCGGTGCCGACCGCACGGCAGTCATCACGCTCGACGGCACGGAGAACGCGGTGACCGACATCCGGCAGCTCTATTCCGCCGCCCAGGGTTTTGCCCGGAGTAATATCGTGATGTGGATCGACGGCAACGGAAACAAGATACTGACGTTCGCCGAGAACGAGGTCGACCACACCTCGCCCAAGAGCGTCACCTACCACGACGCCTCGACCGGCACGACCGTGACCAACAACGTACCGGCCATTGCGGCCAACGTACAGGGACTCCACTTCCGTTGGGGATCGCTGGTGGGCGTTACGGGCGACAGCAGCCCCTCTGCTTTCAACGGCGGCACGACGGGGCTGGCCCCTTCCCACACGGTGTTCTGGCCGGCCGAACATGCGCCCTATGTCCCGAGCGCGTGGGTTTTCAACGAATCGTCCGCCAGCGGCCAGGTACCCTATGCCGGCAGTTCGGACATCGGGGCAAATCCGAACAGCGGCCCCGACGGTTACGGGTTCGACGCTTTCGCCGGCTATCCCGGCGGTGCGGGCCCGGGGTACGACAAGG
>QMCE01007986.1_pt1 | contig 11281 bp, 7 predicted proteins | sample 1821851 | NCBI WGS metagenome assembly QMCE01 (sample SAMN09453174, study PRJNA476694) | Termite gut metagenome, whole genome shotgun sequencing project. | isolation source: worker | host: Odontotermes sp. | place: South Africa:Pretoria | collected 2016-01-28
TTAATATATTAAAATAATTTTCAGTTATGGCAAAGGAACAATTTAAAAGGACCAAACCGCATGTTAACATCGGTACTATTGGTCACGTTGACCACGGTAAAACAACCTTGACTGCTGCTATTACAACTGTATTGGCAAAGAAAGGTCTGTCAGAAAAAAGAGATTTCGCGACAATTGACAACGCTCCGGAAGAAAAAGAGCGTGGTATCACAATCAATACTTCACACGTTGAATACGAAACAGCTAATCGTCACTATGCACACGTTGACTGTCCGGGACACGCCGACTACGTTAAAAACATGGTAACTGGTGCAGCTCAAATGGACGGTGCAATCATTGTAGTAGCTGCTACTGACGGTCCGATGCCTCAAACTCGCGAACACATCCTTTTGGCTCGCCAGGTAAACGTTCCGAAAATTGTTGTTTTCATGAACAAATGCGACTCTGTTGACGATGCGGAAATGTTGGATTTGGTTGAAATGGAAATGCGCGAATTGCTTTCTTTCTATAATTTCGATGGCGACAATACGCCTATTATCCGCGGATCTGCTCTTGGTGGATTGAACGGAGAACCTCAATGGGAAGAAAAAATTATGGAATTGATGGAAGCTTGCGATACTTGGATTCCACTTCCTCCACGTGAAGTTGACAAACCGTTCTTGATGCCGGTTGAAGACGTGTTCTCTATCACAGGTCGTGGTACTGTAGCAACAGGTCGTATCGAAACAGGTATCATCAAAACAGGTGAAGAAATTCAAATCATCGGTCTTGGAGCAGAAGCTAAAAAATCAGTTGTTACTGGTGTTGAAATGTTCCGTAAGATTTTGGACGAAGGTCAAGCCGGAGATAACGTAGGTTTATTGCTTCGCGGTATCGACAAAAACGAAATTAAACGTGGTATGGTTATCACCCACCCAGGAAAAGTTACCCCTCACACTAAATTCAAAGCAGAGGTGTATATCTTGAAAAAAGAAGAAGGTGGTCGTCACACTCCATTCCACAACAAATACCGTCCTCAGTTCTACATCCGTACATTGGACGTAACAGGTGAAATCACTTTGCCGGAAGGAACTGAAATGGTTATGCCGGGCGACAACTTGACAATCAACGTTGAGCTTATCTATCCGGTAGCATGTAGTGTAGGTTTGCGTTTCGCTATCCGCGAGGGCGGACGTACAGTAGGTGCAGGTCAGATCACCGAAATCGTTGAATAAATTGAAAATTGAGAATTGAAAATTGAGAGTGAAGAAAAAATTCTCAACTCTCAACTTTCAATTCTCAATTAAATACACGGGCGTAGCTCAGTTGGTAGAGCACCGGTCTCCAAAACCGGGTGTCGGGAGTTCGAGCCTCTCCGCCCGTGCCAAAACAAAAAAAAGATGAATACAGTAGTAAATTACATCAAAGAATCATATGACGAACTTGTTCATAAGGTTTCTTGGCCAACCAAAAGTGAGTTGACCAGCAGTGCGATAGTCGTTCTTGTTGCTTCCATAATTATTGCATTGATGGTATTTTTGATGGATAAGACGATCGAAAAGCTTATGGATTTTATCTACAGTTTATTATTCTAAAAGAAGGAGAAATGTCTGAGACTAACAAAAAATGGTATGTTTTGCGTGCCATTAGCGGAAAAGAGAGCAAGGTTCGCGAATATCTTGAGGCACAAATCAGGAATACGGATCTTGGTCAAAACGTTTTTCAGGTATTGATTCCAACTGAGAAAGTTTATCAAATTCGGAACGGTAAAAAAATTTCCAAAGAAAGAAGTTATTTACCGGGATATGTATTGATTGAAGCCAATCTTGTCGGGGAAGTTGCTCACGAGTTGAAAAACATTCCTAACGTGATCGGTTTTTTAGGAGATGGTTCTAAAAAGTCAAATGATCCGGTTCCTTTACGTCAAAGCGAAGTAAATCGCATCTTAGGAAAAGTGGATGAGTTGCAAGACTCTGCGGAAGAAATCAATATTCCATTCTTCGTAGGAGAGACAGTGAAAGTAGCATTCGGACCATTCAGCGGATTTAGCGGAATAATCGAAGAGGTAAACAATGAACGTAAAAAACTAAAGGTAATGGTTAAGATATTCGGACGGAAAACTCCGCTCGAATTAGGCTTTATGCAAGTTGAAAAAGAGTAGTCGGTAGTTACGTGCCTGACCTCTTTGTTTTTTCTATACAATAAAAATCAAAAACAAAAATGGCTAAAGAAGTTGCTGGACTTATCAAATTACAGATAAAAGGTGGCGCTGCAAATCCATCACCTCCGGTAGGACCTGCATTGGGTTCCAAGGGGATTAACATCATGGATTTTTGCAAGCAATTTAATGCCAGAACCCAAGAGAAAGCAGGTAAAGTATTACCTGTGGTTATCACGTACTTCACGGATAAGTCTTTTGAATTTGTCGTTAAAACTCCTCCGGTTGCTATTCAATTGTTAGAAATAACAAAATCGAAGAGCGGCTCGGCTGAGCCAAACCGTAAAAAAATTGCTGAAATTACCTGGGATCAGGTAAAAGCAATTGCGGAAGACAAAATGGTTGACTTAAACTGTTTCACCATTGATGCAGCTATGACAATGGTTGCCGGAACAGCGAGAAGTATGGGTATTACCGTCAAAGGAGAGTTCCCTGGTACAAAACAATAAAAAACTTCAATTGAAAATGGGTAAACTTACAAAAAAACAAAAGTTAGCTTTAGAGAAGATTGAAGAAGGGAAATCTTACTCTCTAAAAGAAGCGTCCAAATTGGTTAAAGAAGTAACGATGACCAAGTTTGACGCATCTGTGGATGTTGACGTTCGCTTGGGCGTAGACCCTCGTAAAGCCAACCAAATGGTAAGAGGTGTAGTATCTCTGCCTCACGGTACAGGTAAAGAAATCAGGGTGTTGGTATTATGTACGCCTGACGTGGAAGCCGATGCAAAAGCTGCAGGAGCCGACTACGTAGGTCTTGACGAGTATATCGAAAAGATCAAAGGCGGATGGACAGATGTTGATGTGATCATTACAATGCCTGCCATTATGGGTAAAATTGGTGCTTTAGGTCGCGTATTAGGTCCTCGCGGATTGATGCCGAACCCTAAGAGCGGTACCGTTACCAATGATGTGGCAAAAGCGGTAAAAGAGGTTAAACAAGGTAAAATCGACTTTAAAGTTGACAAATTCGGTATCGTACATACTTCGGTAGGGAAATCATCTTTCGCTCCCGAACAGATTTTTGACAATGCCAAAGAATTTATCAATACATTGATCAAATTGAAACCAACCGCTGCAAAAGGTGTATATGTAAAGAGTATTTATCTTTCGAGTACAATGAGTCCGGGTATTAAAATTGACCCTAAATCAGTTGATGAAATTTAATTAAAAGATTAAAGAGATGAAAAAGGAAGATAAAAGCACGATTATAGAACAATTGAAAGTAACTCTCGAAGAATACAAGCATTTCTACATTGCTGATGCTGCCGATTTGAACGCAGCCGATACGAGCGAGCTTAGAAAAACTTGTTTCAAAGAAGAGATTAAGTTAGTCGTAGTAAAGAATACATTACTGAGAAAAGCGTTGGAACAAAAAGGAGATTTTGCTCCATTGTTCGATACGTTAACTGGTCCGACGGCTCTTATTCTTTCTAACACAAACAATGCACCTGCCAAATTAATCAAAGAATTTAGCAAAAAAAACAAAGCAGGAAAACCTGTTTTAAAAGCGGCGTATGTAGAAGAAAGTTTCTATATAGGAGCAGATCAATTAGACACGTTGATTGCTATCAAGAGCAAGGAACAACTTATCGGCGATATTATCAATATGTTGCAGTCGCCTGCTAAGAATGTTATTTCAGCACTTCAATCAGGAGGTACTACTATTCACGGTGTGTTGAAAACACTCTCTGAAAGATAATTATTTAAACAAACAAATTACAAAAATTTTCTAAAACAATAATAAAATGGCAGATTTGAAAGCTTTCGCAGAACAATTGGTTAACTTGACAGTAAAAGAGGTTAACGAACTTGCAGAAATTTTGAAAAACGAATACGGTATTGAACCTGCTGCTGCAGCTGTTGCTGTTGCTGCTCCTGCGGCTGGTGGTGCTGCTCCTGCAGCTGAAGAAAAATCATCTTTCGATGTTATTTTGAAATCAGCGGGTGCAAACAAACTTGCAATCGTTAAATTAGTAAAAGAATTAACAGGTCTTGGATTGAAAGAAGCTAAAGATTTAGTTGACGGAGCTCCAAGACTTGCTAAAGCAGATGCAGAAGGACTTAAGAAACAACTTGAAGAAGGCGGAGCCGAAGTTGAGCTTAAATAAAAAATCCTGATTATCAGGAATTTGGTTTAGAACCTTTTTTATCGGGGTTCTAAACCTTTTTGTGTCTTATTTCAATTTTGAGTTCAACTAATTTTTCCGATAAATGTCTTTACAAACCGAAAAACAGAGAATAAACTTTGCATCAATCAAGAACCAACAGGAATATCCTGATTTTCTTGAAGTGCAATTAAAATCGTTTCACGATTTTTTTCAGCTCGATACCCCTCCTGAAAAAAGAAAGAATGAGGGGATGTACAAAGTATTTGCCGAGAATTTCCCGATTGCAGATACCCGGAATAATTTCATTCTTGAGTTTTTGGATTATTATATCGATCCTTCCAGATACACCATAGAAGAATGTATTGAAAGAGGATTGACATATTCTGTGAAGGCAAAGTTAAAATTGTATTGTACCGATCCTGACCACGAGGATTTCGAGACAATCATCCAAGACGTATATTTGGGTCCTATCCCATATATGACGGACAAGGGAACCTTTGTTATCAATGGTGCCGAACGTGTTGTTGTTTCTCAGCTGCACCGTTCGCCGGGCGTGTTCTTCGGACAAAGTATGCACGCCAACGGGACAAAATTGTATTCTGCCCGCATCATTCCGTTTAAAGGCTCCTGGATCGAGTTTGCGACCGACATCAACAACGTGATGTACGCATACATCGACCGCAAGAAAAAACTTCCCGTTACCACGTTATTGCGTGCTATCGGATTTGAAAGCGATAAAAATATCCTCGAAATTTTCAACCTTGCAGAAGAGATTAAGGTTTCCAAAAGCGGTTTAAAGAAAGTCGTTGGCCGCAAATTGGCGGCACGTGTACTGAAAACCTGGATTGAAGATTTCGTAGATGAAGATACCGGCGAAGTAGTTTCTATCGAACGTAACGAGATTATCATTGACCGTGAAACCGTATTGGATAGCAATCATATTGATGAGATTATTGAATCGGGCGTTCAAACTATTTTGCTTCACAAGGAAGATCAAAATCTTTCTGATTATGGCATTATCTATAATACATTGCAAAAAGACCCTTCTAACTCGGAAAAAGAGGCTGTGTATTATATCTACCGCCAACTTCGTAACGCAGAACCGGCTGACGAAGCTGCTGCGAGAGAAATTATTTCAGGGTTATTCTTCTCTGAAAAACGTTACGACTTGGCAGATGTTGGTCGTTACCGTATCAACAAAAAATTGAACCTTACTACTGATGTGGATGTAAGAGTTCTGACGAAAGAAGACATTATTGAGATTATCAAATATTTGATTGAACTTATTAATTCAAAAGCAGACGTTGACGATATTGACCACTTGAGCAACCGGCGTGTACGTACTGTGGGCGAGCAGCTTTACAACCAGTTCGGTATAGGATTGGCACGTATGGCCCGTACCATCCGCGAAAGAATGAACGTGCGCGACAACGAGGTATTTACCCCGATTGACTTGATTAATGCGAAGACGATTTCTTCTGTTATCAACTCGTTTTTCGGAACAAATGCCCTTTCTCAATTTATGGACCAAACCAATCCTCTTGCCGAAATCACCCACAAACGCCGTTTGTCGGCATTAGGTCCGGGCGGTCTTTCTCGCGAGCGCGCTGGGTTTGAGGTTCGCGACGTTCACTATACTCACTATGGCCGTCTTTGCCCAATTGAAACACCGGAAGGTCCGAACATCGGTTTGATTTCGTCCCTTTGTGTATACGCAAAAATCAACGACCTTGGTTTTATCGAAACGCCTTACCGTAAGGTAGAAAACGGGAAAGTGGATATTTCCGAAACAGGAATAGAATATTTGAGTGCCGAAGAAGAAGAAGGTAAAATTATTGCGCAAGGAAATGCTCCGTTGGACGAAAATGGTAACTTTATGCTCGATAAGGTAAAAGCGCGTCAAGAAGCCGATTACCCTGTTGTTAGTCCAAAGGAAATTGAGTTGATGGACATTGCGCCTACTCAAATCGCCTCTATTGCCGCCTCGCTGATTCCGTTCCTGGAACACGATGATGCGAACCGTGCACTGATGGGATCGAACATGATGCGCCAAGCAGTTCCATTGTTGCGTACTGATTCGCCGATTGTCGGAACCGGCATCGAAGGTCAATTGATTCGTGACTCCCGTACTCAAATTACAGCTGAAAGAGAAGGGATTATCGAATATGTAGATGCAGACGTAATTAAAATCCGTTACGACCGGTCGGAAGACGAAGAATTTACAAGTTTTGAGTCTGCCGTAAAGGAATACCGCATACCAAAGTTCAGGAAAACCAACCAAAGTACCACGATCGACCTCCGTCCGATTATCACAAAAGGAGAAAGAGTGGTTCCAGGGCAAATTCTGACCGAAGGTTACTCTACTCAAAATGGCGAGTTGGCCATCGGTAAAAACCTCTTAGTCGCGTTTATGCCTTGGAAAGGATATAACTATGAGGACGCGATTGTTATTAACGAAAAAGTAGTAAAAGAAGATATATTCACTTCTGTTCACGTAGACGAATACCAGTTGGAGGTACGCGAAACCAAACGCGGTTTGGAAGAGTTGACTGCTGATATTCCAAACGTAAGCGAAGAAGCTACCCGCAACTTGGACGAAAACGGAATCATCCGTATCGGTGCACAAGTTGAGCCGGGAGATATTCTGATTGGTAAGATTACCCCAAAAGGGGAATCAGACCCTTCTCCGGAAGAAAAATTACTTCGTGCTATCTTTGGTGACAAAGCGGGAGATGTAAAAGATGCCTCTTTGAAAGCAACCCCTTCATTAAGAGGTATTGTAATCGACAAGCGTTTGTTCTCAAAAGCATTGAAGAGCCGCAAATCAAGATTGACAGACAAAGCTATTCTTCCGAAATTAGACGAAGAATTTGACAATGAGTCAATGAAACTCAAAAATATTTTGGTAGAAAAGCTGCTGTTCCTCACAAATGGAAAAACGTCTCAAGGAGTGAAAGATTTCCTGGGTACAGAAATCATCTCGAAAGGAACAAAGTTTACTGCGAAATTATTGAATGAAGTTGATTATACCACCGTTCAGGTAAGTAAATGGACGACTGATAATCATAAGAACGATATGATTCGCGATCTGATTATGAATTATTTGAAAAAATTCAAAGAGTTAGACGCTGCTATTAAACGTAAGAAGTTTAATATCACTATCGGTGATGAGCTTCCTGCCGGTATCGTTCAATTAGTAAAAGTATATATTGCGAAAAAACGTAAGATTCGCGTTGGAGATAAAATGGCTGGACGGCATGGAAACAAGGGGATCGTTTCCCGTATCGTGCGTCAGGAAGATATGCCGTTCCTCGAAGACGGAACTCCGGTGGATATTGTGTTGAACCCGCTTGGGGTACCTTCCCGTATGAACTTGGGGCAAATTTTCGAAACCGTACTCGGCTGGGCAGGCTTAAAGCTTGATTGTAAATTTGCAACCCCGATCTTCGATGGAGCCAACTTGGATGATTTGAATGTATGGACAGATAAAGCCGGTCTTCCGAGATATGGTAAAACCTATCTTTGCGATGGCGGAACCGGAGAACGTTTTGACCAGCCGGCAACCGTAGGTGTGATCTACATGTTGAAATTAGGACACATGGTTGACGACAAGATGCACGCCCGTTCAATCGGACCATACTCGTTAATCACCCAGCAGCCGCTCGGAGGTAAAGCACAATTCGGAGGTCAACGTTTCGGAGAAATGGAAGTTTGGGCATTGGAAGCATTCGGTGCCGCTCACATCTTGCAGGAAATTTTGACAATCAAATCGGATGACGTAATGGGTAGAGCACGCGCTTACGAAGCAATCGTAAAAGGTGATCCAATGCCAACTCCGGGTATCCCGGAATCTCTGAATGTGTTGTTGCACGAATTGAGAGGCTTAGGATTGAGTATTACGTTAGATTAAATTAATTAATTGAAGAATTGAAGAATTAAAGAATTAAGACGAAAAAATAGCGAATCTAATTCACAATTCCTTGTCTTAATTCTTAAATTCTTAAATTCTTAATTCTAAAATATATGGCTTTTAGAAAAGAAAATAAAGTAAAGAGTTCATTCAACAAAATTACCATTGGTTTAGCTTCTCCCGAAGAAATTTTGGAAGTTTCGAGCGGAGAGGTATTGAAGCCGGAAACAATCAACTACCGGACTTACAAGCCCGAACGCGATGGTCTGTTTTGTGAACGCATCTTTGGACCGGTAAAAGATTACGAATGTCATTGCGGAAAGTACAAAAGAATCCGTTACAAAGGAATCGTTTGCGACCGTTGTGGAGTAGAAGTTACCGAGAAAAAAGTGCGTCGCGAGCGTATGGGACACATCCAGTTGGTGGTTCCGGTAGCTCATATATGGTACTTCCGCTCGTTGCCGAACAAAATCGGTTACCTGTTGGGAATGCCGACAAAAAAGATGGATGCAATTATCTATTACGAAAGATACGTTGTGATCCAAGCCGGGGTAAAAGGAGATGACGGCATTGCCGAACAAGATCTTTTGACTGAAGAAGAATACCTGGATATTATGGAATCGCTTCCAAAAGATAACCAGCTGTTAGACGATACCGATCCGAACAAGTTTATCGCCAAAATGGGAGCAGAAGCCGTTTACGACCTGCTGCAACGCTTGGATTTGGATGCTCTTTCCTACGATTTAAGAAACCGTGCCGGGCAAGAATCTTCACAGCAACGCAAAAGCGAAGCTTTAAAACGCCTTCAAGTAGTAGAAGCTCTTCGTTCGTCCAAAGGCAGAAACAAACCGGAATGGATGATTGTGAAAATTGTTCCCGTGATTCCGCCGGAATTGCGTCCGCTGGTTCCGTTGGATGGCGGCCGTTTTGCTACTTCCGACTTGAATGACTTGTATCGCCGTGTGATTATCCGCAACAACCGCTTGAAACGTTTGATCGAAATCAAAGCTCCTGAAGTGATTTTGCGTAACGAAAAACGTATGCTTCAAGAGGCTGTTGACTCGTTGTTCGACAACTCAAGAAAATCGAGTGCCGTTAAGACCGATGCCAACCGTCCGTTGAAATCGTTGTCAGACAGTTTGAAAGGAAAACAGGGACGTTTCCGTCAAAACCTGCTCGGTAAACGTGTTGACTATTCCGCACGTTCGGTAATTGTCGTAGGTCCCGAATTAAAAATGCACGAGTGCGGTTTGCCGAAAGATATGGCAGCCGAACTATATAAGCCGTTTGTTATCCGTAAGCTGATTGAGCGTGGAATTGTAAAGACCGTAAAATCAGCCAAGAAAATCGTTGACCGTAAAGATGCGGTTGTATGGGATATTTTGGAATATGTAATGAAAGGACATCCGGTGTTATTGAACCGTGCCCCTACCTTGCACCGTCTTGGTATTCAAGCATTCCAACCGAAGATGATCGAAGGGAAAGCTATTCAGCTGCACCCATTGTCGTGTACCGCATTTAACGCGGACTTCGACGGTGACCAAATGGCAGTTCACTTACCGTTGGGCAACGATGCTATTTTGGAAGCTCAAATGTTAATGCTTGCATCACACAATATTTTGAATCCGGCAAACGGTTCTCCGATTACCGTTCCTTCTCAGGACATGGTACTTGGTCTTTACTATATTACCAAGCCGCGTTCAGGAACATTGGGCGAAGGTCTGACTTTCTACGGAGGCGAAGAAGCGGAAATTGCCTACAACGAAAAACGGGTTGCTCTTCATGCTCCTATTAAAGTGATTGTAAAGGATTTGAACGAAAAAGGCGAATTGGTTGACAAAATGGTTGAAACCAATCAGTCGGTTCCTGCGGAAGTTGGTTACATCAATGAGCTGTTGACCAAGAAATCATTGAGGGATATTATCGGAAAAGTAATCAAGGTTTGCGGAGTAGCACGTACAGCACAATTCCTTGACGATATTAAGGATTTGGGATACTACATGGCATTCAGAGGCTGCTTGTCGTTTAATCTTGAAAACGTAATTATTCCGGACGAAAAAGAACAATTAGTACAGGAAGGTTATCAGGAAGTTGAAGAGATTATGAATAACTATAATATGGGATTCATTACCAATAACGAACGCTATAACCAGATTATTGATACTTGGACGCACATTAACTCCCGCTTGTCGAACATCCTGATGAAAACTATTTCATCTGATGACCAGGGATTTAATTCCGTATATATGATGCTCGATTCAGGGGCGCGTGGTTCCAAAGAGCAGATTCGTCAGCTTTCGGGTATGCGCGGTTTGATGGCAAAACCTCAAAAATCGGGTAGCGAAGGCGGACAAATCATCGAAAATCCAATTCTTTCGAACTTTAAAGAAGGTCTTTCGGTATTAGAGTATTTTATTTCTACTCACGGTGCACGTAAAGGTCTTGCCGATACCGCGTTGAAAACTGCTGATGCGGGTTACTTGACCCGTCGTCTGGTAGACGTTTCGCACGATGTGATTATCAATGAAGATGACTGCGGCACGTTGAGAGGACTTGTATGTACCGAATTGAAAAATAACGAAGAAGTTGTCGCTTCCTTGTACGAAAGAATTTTAGGTCGCGTATCCGTACACGATATTCAACATCCGCTCACCGGCGAAATCATCGTTTCTTCCGGAGAGGAAATCAATGAAGATGCCGCGCAAATCATTCAGGAATCGCCGATTGAACGCGTAGAAATACGTTCCGTATTGACCTGCGAATCGAAAAAAGGCGTATGTGCGAAATGTTACGGACGAAACCTGGCTACCGGCCGCTTAGTGCAAAAAGGAGAAGCTGTTGGTGTAATTGCCGCTCAGTCTATCGGAGAACCGGGAACCCAGCTGACTCTTCGTACATTCCACGTGGGAGGTATTGCCGGAAACATCGCCGCGGAATCAGGTATTACATCCCGTTACGACAGTATTGTTGAAATCGAAGAACTTCGTACCGTAGATGCTGAAAACGAATCCGGTAAAAAAGTACAGGTGGTAGTTGGGCGTTTGGCAGAGTTGAAACTCATTGATC
>QMCE01002524.1_pt1 | contig 11279 bp, 8 predicted proteins | sample 1821851 | NCBI WGS metagenome assembly QMCE01 (sample SAMN09453174, study PRJNA476694) | Termite gut metagenome, whole genome shotgun sequencing project. | isolation source: worker | host: Odontotermes sp. | place: South Africa:Pretoria | collected 2016-01-28
GGATAAACTCCGTAATCTCAGGAAGCGACGCGCTCCTCGCGCTGCGCACGTAATAGCCGGAGGAGGCCGCTCCAAGCAGCAGGCAGTCCTCCATGCTGAATCGGTTGATATAGCCGAGCATAAAGCCCGCGTTAAAGTTATCTCCCGCCCCCGTCGTCAGGACGGGCTTCGCGCAATATGGGCCGTTTACCACAGTATACGCGCCGCCTTTAACGCAGGCGGCGTTTTCGATCGGGTGCACGACGAGGCAGTCGATCTGCATGTATCCGGCGATCTCACGGCATAATTCCTCGAGGCCGGCGGCTTTATAATCCCCCAATGCCTCGTCCCGCAGCAGCTCAACGATTTCGCACGCCTCCTTGCGGTTCAACCCAAGCACCGTTTCGAAGCCGGCGCTATGGAATGCACGGATTAAGTCCAGCGCTTCGCGTATATGCTCTTTTCTGCGTTTTTCCGGGTCGGCCAAGTCGAAGAACAATAGCTTTTCATTTGGCGGCGTACGCATCAGCGGTACGGCCTCATCCAAAAGCCGCCGCCATATATCGCTCATGTGCGGAATCATCGTCCAGTTGTTGAAGCTTATAAGCCGCGCCTTGTCCATAAAGGCGGCCAGCCGCTCCGGCGTGGTTTTCGCCATTATGCCTTCCCAGGTCAGCCGGTTGAGCGCGGACAGCTTTGAGCGGATAATCTTCCCGTCGTCGAACTCCATCGCGTCCGTACGCCCCGGATCGGCCACGCCGATCATCACGGAACCCTCCGCCAGCTCGTGGAATACGGGGTCGGGCGCTTCCTCGCCCGTGCAGCCGATATATATGATATTCTGCCCGTATTTTTTCAGGCCCAGCGCGAATATGGGGCCGTTTCCGCCGAGCTTTTTCGTCAGCGTCTCTATTTCGACGTTTAAACTTAACCCCGCGCCGGAGGCGATCTTCCCGCCGTATTCTTTGAGCGTATTTACCCTGTCGTAGCTCGCCGCGTCGTGCCGCGTTTTTACGACGTGTACAACCTCGTCCACAAAGCCGTCCAGCCCGATAAAGGCCGTATGCCGCTGCGCCGCTTCAAGGCCTTTAAGCAAAGTATGAAAAGACATGATGACACCTCTAACATTGCTAAGTGAATTCAGTATACCATCCGGCAATATCGCAGTCAATTTGGGCGTTGCTGTCACTTGCATCCGCCGTTATCACTTGCGTTTTATAGTGAATGCCTATAGTATATATGCAAGTAAAAAAAGGAGGCTTGTCACAATGATCCCAGACAAAAAAGCGGCGGATATGAGCGTTAAGGAGCTGGCGGCGTACATAGACCAGTCCGTCCTAAAGCCCGAGTTTACGCAGGCCGAAATCCGCAATGCCTATCGCGCGCCCGATGTGTAAGGGTACAGCTACAGGCCTCTGCGTGGTGTGCGATTTTCCGTTCGGCCTCTCCGAAACGGCTTCTAAGGTATTGCAGGCCGAGGAGATCTGCCGTTTAGGGGATATAGAGGATCTGGACATCGTCGCGAATTACGGCTGGATCCGCAGCGGCATGTGGAGCGAGGTGGAAAGCGATATCCGCGCCGTGGCAGAGGTAACGCATAAATACGGCGCGCTGCTAAAGGTGATCTTCGAAACGGACGCGCTTACGCTCGACGAAATCGCGAAAGCGACGGACGTCGCTTGTATTGCTGGCGCGGACTTCGTGAAGACCTCGACGGGCTTCTTTACGGGCGGAAAAAGCGACGGCGCGACGCCGGAGATCATCCGCGTGATGATGGAAGCCGCGAAGGGCCGCTGCAAGGTCAAGGGCTCGGGCGGGATACGCACCCGCGAGCGCTTCCTGGAGCTGATCGATTTGGGCATCGACCGCATGGGCATAGGCTACCGTTCCACGCCGGTCGTGTTGGGTGTTAAGAATGAATAGATATCCGTATCTTTTCGAGCCGATCGAAATCGGCGGCATCAAAATCGCGAACCGCATATGCCATGTGCCCACGGACACGAGCTCGTCCAACGCCGACGGCTCCGTCTCCGAGCGGGACATCCGCCATCACGGGGAAATCGCGAAGGGCGGCGCTGGCCTGATCATCGTCGGCGCGACGACCCCGGACGCATCTACGGGCCGTCCTACGGTCACGGGGCTGGTTGCCGACCACGACAACTTCATTCCGGGCCTCGCGCGGCTGGCGGCGGAGATGCATCGCTACGGCGCGAAGTGCCTCTGCCAGCTCCAGCATCCGGGCAGGCAGGCGGCGCTGCCGCGCGGCAGCTACCTCTCTGCGGACGACACGGTGGTCAAGCTGCCCTGGTCGGCGGGGCATGAGATCGTCTACGAGAACGCCGCCGAGAAGGGCAAGAGCATCAAGGCGATGAGCACGGAACAGGTACTAGAAATGGTGGAGCTGTTTGGCGAGGCGGCGTGGCGCGTACAGCAGGCGGGCTTCGACGGCGTGGAGCTGCACGCGGCGCACGGTTACCTGATTTCGGGCTTCATGAGCCCGTATCTCAATCACCGCATAGACCGCTTCGGCGGCAGCTTTGAGAACCGTATGCGCTTCCCGCTCGCAATCGTCGCGAAGATAAAGGAGAAGTGCGGGCATAGCTTCCCAGTATTCGTGCGCTACTCCGTGGACGAATGGGTGCCCGGCGGGCGCGATTTGGCCGAAAGCATCCTGGTCGCGAGGGCGCTGGAGCAGGCGGGCGTTTGCTGCCTCGATTTGAGCCAGTGCGTACAGGAGAGCCCCGGCGCGGGGTTCGACCCCATGCAGTACCCCGAGGGCTGGACGGTATACGCCTCGGAAGCTATAAAAAAAGAGGTATCGGTACCCGTCATCAACAGCCATACGCTGCGTACGCCGGAATTCTGCGAGCGGATTCTGAAAGAAGGCAAGACCGACATGGTCGGGCTGTCGCGCCAGATGCTGGCTGACCCGTACTGGCCCGTCAAGGCGTACATGGGCAGGGAAGCGGAGATTCGCAAGTGCATCTCCTGCCTGGTAGGCTGCTGGCAGGAGTCGATGATGGCGAAGAAGGAGATCAAGTGCTCCATCAATCCGGCGCTGAACGACGACCGCTTCGTAAGACTCGCGCCGGTCGAGCAGCCGCTCAACATCGCAGTCGTCGGCGGCGGCCCCGCCGGGATGGAGGGCGCGAGGATAAGCGCGCTGAAGGGGCACAAGGTCACGCTCTTCGAGGCGGCGAAGGAGCTCGGCGGCGCGATTTTGGGCTGCTGCATGGCCCCCGGCAAGGAAAAGATGAAATGGTACGCCGACTGGATCCGCAATCAGGTGCTTAAAGCGACCAATATCACGGTTAAGTATGAAAGCAAGCCGGATGTGCAGGCGCTCAAGGAATTCGATCTGATCCTCGTGGCGACGGGCGCGCGTTCCTACGTGCCGGAGATGTTCGCGGGGGCGGAGGCCGTGCTGCCGTTCGAGGCGGTCATGGCCTGCCCGAAGGTGAACTGCGAGTTCCATCCCGGCGGGCGCAAGCCGGTAAGGACGGGCGAAAAGGTGGTCGTCTGGGGCGATCATTACGCCGCCGTCGATACCGCGACGTACCTCGCGTCCATCGGAAAGGACGTGACGGTCGTGACCGAGCGCAGGGAATTCGGCTCGGGCGTTGAGGTCATACACATGTACGTGACGCGCAAGCGCTTCGCGCAGAGCGACGCGGAGGCGCTCGATTCCAAGCCCTATAAGCACCCCGTCAAGGTGCTGGAGCGCTCTACAATTCAGCAGTATAAGGACGGCACGGTCACAATCATTGACGATGCGTTCAACCGCACGGCGATCGAGGCCGATTCGGTCGTCACCTGCCACGTAAGGCCCGATAACGCCCTCTATTTCGAGCTGCAAAAGGCCGGACTCCCGGCCGTCCTCGCGGGCGACGCGAAGGAGGCGCGCAATTTGGGCGCTGCCGTCTTCGAAGGCGCGTCCTTTGGCGTTGAGGCGGGCGAAAGGGTGTTCATGAACCCCAACGGCGCTGTGATGAGCGAGCTTTCTCTTGAAACACTTGGGTTCTTAGAGTAAATGTGCAACATCAAAAAATGCCGCAAAAGCGGCATTTTTTGATGTTGCGGAAATCAGTTTTTTATGGAGACGCGTACGGTCATATACCCGAATCCCGCCGCAATCAGCGCAAAGGCGGCGGGGAGCAGCATCCCCAGTACGACCGAAACATACGCGCTGAAATACGCCATCAGCAGCGGCGCGATGATGCGCGTAACGCCCATGACGAGCATAATGGCCGAGGTCGAAAACGTCGTTTTGCTCTCGTAGCCTATCGCGCATTCGCTGAAGATTACGGGCATGATATTGCCAACTGCAAAGCCCAGCACGCCGAGCATCGCGCACATGATCGCGGCGCTCGCGGAAAGCACGCCCGCTACAATGCTCGCGCTGCCCAGGACGGAGCCCCATATCAGCAGCCGCATAGGAGCGAGCTTTAGCCGAACGACCAAGAAGCGGCTTATCGTCGCGCAGATCCAAAACACGGAAAGCGATACCGCGCCCAGCGCGTCGGCGCCGAAGCGGAGCGACATATAGCGCACCACCCAAACGAGTACGCCCGTTTGAGCCGCCGTCGCGAACGCCCCTGTCAGGCAGAGAAAAATGTTGCGCTTTTTGCGTATATATTCGATAATATCGGCCTTGCCGATTTTCGTCTCGTTGACGGCGGCGAGCTCACCTCGATTGCCGCGGGTGATGACGAGCACGGCGGCCGCGGCTATGATCATGGCCACGGCTACGGCGGCGTACGCTCCGCGCCAGGAGATGAGCTGCAATAGCGCGTAAATCGCGACCGGCCCCAAAAGGCTGCCTATGCCGTATATCCCATGTAAATACCCAAGATATCTGGGGCTGCGCGCCTTGTGTATATCCGTGATGGACGAGTTGCAGTACGCGTCCGCGATACTGCCGCCGACCCCGGTGAAGGCGCAGGCAATACAGAATAGAAAGAAATCAGGAGAAACGCCGCACACGAGCAGCGCGATTGCCTGTAAGGTCCCGGCGAAGACCAGCGCGATAATTTTATTCACGCGGCCCTGAGCAAACGGAATGATCAGCAGCGCCAGCAAGCCCCCCAGGCTCATAGAGCTCGACATGAGGCCCTCGCTCGTCCCGAAGAGCGAAAACTCGCCGACCACGTCGTTGACGGTGACGCTGATCAGGGAGAAGCACAGCGCGTACACAAATATAGAGACAAAAGCGGCGGCGGTAACCGCTCCCGCCGCTTTTGTCATATGCGTCTTATCGGTTTTTTGCACGGCTACTGCCTTACTGGCTTGCGCCGGTTGTACAGGATCAGCAGCAGCACCATGATGCCGCCCAGCAGGATATTCCGCAGCGGCTGCGACAGGTTCATCGCGGTCAGCGCGTTGTTCAGCACGACCATGAGCAGGGAGCCCGCGATTGAGCCGGTAAATGTGCCGATGCCGCCGGTAAACGCCGTACCGCCGACGATGACGGCGATCAGGGAGTCGTAGGCGTAGTTGTCGAACATCTGGCACTTCGCGCTCTGCATATACGCCGCGCCCAGCATACCCGCAAAGCCCGCGAACATGCCGGAAATAACGTAGGAGAGTATCTTCACCCGGTTGACGTTTACGCCGCTGAGCCTCGCCGCCACGGTATTGTTGCCCACGAGATAGACCTGCCGGCCAAAGCGGGAGCGGTAGAGTATGTAAAACATGAGCGGGAATATTATCAGCGCGTAGAGCGACAGCGAAGGCACGACGTCGAAGAAGCGCGATATGACGGACTGGATGAAGGCCGGCCCCGCGTAGCCGAGCGGGCTGCCCTGCGTGAGCACGTATTGCATCCGCGAAACCACGTTGCTGATGGCCATCGTGACGATAAGCGCCGGCAGCCCGATTTTGACCGTGCAGATACCGTTTAAGAATCCGACCGCCGCGCCCACGACGATAACCGCCGCGAACGCGGGCAGGAAATTGCCGTCCTCGCCGTTCATAATCGCCGTCGTGAGTATGGCCGCGGACGACATAACCGCGCCCACGGTAAAATCCAGCCCGCCGCTGATGAGCACGATCGTCTGCCCCGCCGAGGCGAAGCTTAGCAGCAGCGTCAGCATGACGATTGAGGTGATCGCGCTCATATTCAAGGCCGTGGGCACCATTGCCACGGTAAACGCGTAGATCAGCACGGATATGATAACGGCCATGCGCGCGGGGCTTTGCTTAACAAACGCGCTAACCCGCCCGGAGACGCTTTGAGAGCTACCTGGCATTTTCTTTCCTCCTGAACGAGTATTTGTGCTGCAAGTTGATGCGCAGTGTTTCGCGCTGGCCCTTTACCGTGACGATCGTCATCAGCAGGCCGAGGAATATGATGATGTCGGAGACGAAGTTCTGCCAGTAGGAGGTCACGGAGAAGCCCGGCATGAGCTTGCCCAAGAGCGTGAAGAAGTAGTAGACGGAGTTTTGGATCAGTATCAGGAACCCGCCGCCGAATACGCCGCAGGCCATCGAGCCCCAGCCGCCAAAGCTCAGGCCGCCGATTATGCAGGCGGCGAGCGAGCGGATGCCGTAGTCCTCCGCCTGAATCGGGTTGCCGGAGGCCGTCATCAGCGTAAGGCATATGCCCGCGAGCCCCACGACGAAGCCCTTGAAGATGAATGCCTGCAGCTGAACCTTAACGGGGTTTATGCCTGCGACAAACGCGTTCTGCGGGTTCGCGCCCACGGCGTAGATGTGCTTGCCAAAGCGTGTGCGGCTTATGAACAGCCACACCAGCAGCACGATCACGAGCGCGATGGCCGATGCCGGGATAAAGCCGAGCAGCAGCGAATCGTACGCCTTGTAGAAGAGCTTGTCCACCTTGCCCTGGGGAACGTTCATTATAAGGACGTTCACGCCTCGGATCGCGAAGGTGAGCGCGTAGCTCGCCAAAAGGTCCGGCAGGCGGAACACCGACACGCACAGCCAGCAGACGAGCGAGGCGGCCATCGCCGCGCACATGCCGATAAGACACGCGACTACAAACGGGACGCCCCATTCCTGCATCGTCATGATCGTTACGACGTTGACGAGCGCGAGCTGTATGCCGGAGGAGACGTCCAGCGTGCCCGTTATCAGCAGGACGCTCTGCGCCATTACGACCAGAAGAAACGGAATGTTCGCGTAAAAGAGGGTGCCGATGCTTCTGGGGCTGATAAATTCGCCCGGCCCCTGTATGGCCGCGTTCACTATGATGATAATGAAGAACAGGACGAAGCCCGTGAACGCCGGCGTCTTGCGGAAACGCGAGAAAACGGCTTTAGCTGCTTGCATTCCTCACACCGCCCTTTCCGTAGAATCTATATTCATCATCGCGGCGACGAGGCGCTCCACCGTCTTGCCCTCGCCCACCAGCGTATCGCTGATATAGCCCTCGTAGAAGACGTAGATGCGGTCGGCAAGATCGAGCAGCTCCTCGTTTTCGCTGGAGGAGATGATGACCGTCATGCCGTTGTCGGCGCACTCGCGCAGCGTCTTATGGATTTCGCGCCGCGAGTGTATATCCACGCCCTTTGTCGGGTCGTCGAGCAGCAGCAGCGTCGGGTTCATGGCGATCCACCGGGCGATGACGAGCTTTTGCTGGTTGCCGCCGGACAGCGAGCTCGCGGGGTCCGTCTGCCGCCCGACTTTTATGTTGTAGGCGTCTATCGCCTGCCCCGCGAACTCGCGCAGGGATTTGGTGGACAGATACTCAAAGATGTTGCCCTTGGCGATTTTGCCCGCCGCGATATTCTCCGTGATCGTCCTGACGGGGAAGATGGCCTCCTTAGTGCGATCCCCCGAAACGAAGCCCATACCGGCCCTAACAGCCTCGGTGGGGGATTTGAATTTAATGCTTTGGCCCAGGAATTCAACGCCGCCGCCGCTGATCTCCTCCGCCCCCAAGAGCGCGCGTATCAGCTCCGGCTGCCCCTGGCCCTGCAGCCCCGCGATGCCGACGATCTCACCCTTGTACGCCGTCATGGAGACGTCCCAGACCTTCGGGTATACCTCCAGATTGCTGACCTTGAGGATCGGCTCCCTGGTCTCCTCCTCCGCCGCGGACGCTTTCCCTTCCTGCTTTTCGGGCCGCTGGCCCGTCATGTGGAATACGATATCGTCCAGGCTCAGCTCCGTAACCGCGCCCTCCGCGACGGTTTCGCCCGAGCGCATGACCGTCACCGTATCGCATATCTCGGCGATTTCGTTCATGCGGTGGGTGACGTATATCATCGAAACTCCGTCGGCCTTCAATTCGCGCATGATGCCGAACAGCACCTGTATTTCGTCGTAATGCAGCGCCGCCGTGACCTCGTCGAGCAGCAGCAGCTTGGGCTTCAGCGAGACGGCCTTGGCTACCTCGAGCATAGTTTGGGTGGAGGGCATGAGCGTTTGGACGTAGGCGTCGGGGTCGCAGTCTATATGGAAGCGCTCCAGCAGCTCCTTTATCGTCGCGACCGCCTTCTTGCGGTCCATGATGCCGAACTTCCCCAGCGGCTCGTTGCCCAGGAGGATATTGTCGATTACGCTCATCGTGGGAATGAGGCTCAGCTCCTGAAAGGCGGTGGCGATGCCGTTCGCGCGCGAATCCACGCCCGAGAGAATTCGGACGGGATTTTTATCGATGGTGATCGTGCCGCCGTTCGGCTCGTACAGGCCCGCGAGCACCTTTATCATAGTGGATTTCCCCGAGCCGTTTGAGCCTAAAAGCGCCCGTATCTCGCCGGGCTTGGCCGTAAGCGACGCACCCTTCAGGGCGGTTACCGCGCCGAAGCGTTTGTCGATCCCAAGCATTTCAACAACCATTGGGAGCCTCCTGACAGTCTAATTAGTTATTTACAGCGCGGAATGCCCGCGCGTTGAATACAAGATCAAGATTATTAGTATTGCGAGCGTCCGGCCGGCGTGTTCGCCGGCCGGACAGTATGCTGCCGTTTAGTTGAAGTATTGTGCCGCGACTTCGTCGATGGTCAGCCAATACGTGATGGCGTCGCCGGGCGCCATGCTGGCGGCGAGATCCGCGTACTCGCCCATGTTGTCGTAGTTGAACCAGATCTTCGAGGGGAGGAGGATCGAGTGCAGGGTCGGGTCGTCATAGATGTCGGACTTGATTTCCTTGCCCAGCAGCATGTTGAGGCCGAAGTTGAGGGCGGAAGCGCCGACTCCGGGAGGATTCGAGAGCACCATGAAGTCCATGACGCGCGCGTCCTTGTTCAGCTCGAGCATACGCTGCATCCACTCGCCGGTATCGTTGAAGCCCATGAACTTCGGATAGGGCTTGCCGGTGGCGTCGAAAGCGGCAAGAGCGGCTTCCGCGCACTGCGAGATGAGCACGCCGTCAAACTCCACGCCGGAGTTGAGGATCTCGGTCATCTTCTGGGTGGCGAGCGCCGGATCCCAGTCGTGGTTGCCGGTGGCGACGACTTCGAGGCCCTTTTCCGCGATGGCCGTTTCAAAGCCGCGCTGACGGTCGGAGTTGGCGGAGTTGCCGTCGAGCGCCGCCATCATGACGACCTTCGCGCCGGAGCCGAGCACCTCGCCCGCGTAGGAGCCGGTGTGGTAGCCGAGATAGTATTGATCCGTCGCGATGTTGAGGATGTTCACGTCGGGAGAGGTATAGATGCAGTCGGCGTTGATGTAAAGAATACCGGCCTCCTGCGCCTTCTCGATCAGGGGATCCATGCCCGTGGGGGCGACGGGGTTCGCGATGATGATGTCGTACCCCTCGTTGATGCTGTTCTGGATCTGCTGCGCTTCAGTCGCCGCGTCCCAGTTCGAAACAAACGAGTTGTAGCTGACGTTGAAGCCGTGACCGGCGGCGGCGGCAGCCGCTTCCTGGATGTCGGCCTCGTAGCGCACGCGGTACGGGTTACCCTCGATGACCGCGTTGTGCGACGCGAGCTTGATGTCCGTCGGGCCGGCCTCAGCGGGCGCGGCGGGTTCCGCGGGCGCTGCCGGAGCCGCCGGAGCCGCCGGAGCGGGAGCGGGTTCTGCGGGAGCGGCCGGAGCGGGCGCTGTCGGAGCGGGCGCAGCGGGTTCCGCAGCGGGAGCGGCGGGCGCGGGTGCCGCGGCGGGAGCGCAAGCGACGCACATGGCAAGCATTGCACAGACCATTAGAAACGAAACAATTTTCTTCATGACAAACCTCCTGATGATTTATCACCAACCCCGCAATTAAATCGCGGGATAGGTTTACGATTGAATAAGAGTTGGGTTTTCGGCGGACGTTATTGTTGCTATCTTGAAACCAGCTGATTTTATTATAATCACCGATGTCGGAACATATTTTGTCACAATCATGCTCGTAAGTATATCGGTTATAACCAGCCGTGTCAAGCGCGCCAAAAGCCCCGGCGGGCGGGCCTCAGCAGCCTTCGATCAGCGAGCGGAAGTATAGCTGCGCGAGGCGAATCTGGTTCTCAATATAATCGTTATAACCGAGCACCTTGCCACTGTGAAAGGGCATATGACAGAATTCATAGTTTATGTAGCCCTTATAACCCTGCGCCTTTAGCGCCTTGATAAACGCCGGGTAGTTCGTCAGCACGGGCTGAATCGCCGGATCGAAGGAGATCATGCTGAGGCTGCCGTCCGCCTCCTCCACGAATTCCGCGTTGGCGTGCGTGATCATCTGGGAATCGCCTACGTCCTTCACGGCTTGCTCCATATATTCGCTCGACTGGGTTTTCTCCGTCCAGCCGCAGCAGGGCGCGTCCAGGCAGCACTTTAAGTACGGCGAATCCACCCATTTTACGAAGTCCAGCATGTCGTGGTAGGTGTTGATAATCGGGTGGTGGTTTTGCAGCGCGAGAATCACGCCCGCCTCCTCCGCCCATTTCACGCATTCCTTTAGGCAGGACACTATGCTCTGACGCAGCTCGTGATCGAGCGCGCCGTAGTAGGTGTGGTATCTGGCGGTATTCTCGTAGGTGGCGACGCCGTCCTTCATCACGATGCCGCGCCACGCCGCGAACAGGCGCAGAACGGGCGCGCCCAGCTCCTTCGCGACGCGTATCTGCTCCTTGACCATCAGCAGCTCGTTTTCGATATGCTCGGGTACGATGGAGGCGAAGTTGTTGTTCGCCGCGACGCCGCACATCTCCAGCCCGCTGCTCTTGACGTATTCGCGTATTTCCTTGCAGCGCGCGGCATCAAGGTCGATCGGCGAGCCGTGCGGCCGCTTCAGGTCGAGCTCCACGCCGTCGTAGCCGTACTTCTTGGCGGTGTCAACGAATTCTTCCACCGTAAGGGGCGGCCTGTCGTTGAACCATGTGCCGGAACAGGAGATAGAATAAAGTCCTACT
>QMCE01002672.1_pt1 | contig 11279 bp, 6 predicted proteins | sample 1821851 | NCBI WGS metagenome assembly QMCE01 (sample SAMN09453174, study PRJNA476694) | Termite gut metagenome, whole genome shotgun sequencing project. | isolation source: worker | host: Odontotermes sp. | place: South Africa:Pretoria | collected 2016-01-28
TTGACGCGCTCAAACCCGAGGCCTGCGTTGCCGCAAGGAACTTACCCGGCGGCCCCGCCAGGGATGAAGTGATGAGGCAGATAAACAAGCTGAGAGAGCGCATGTAGCGCGCGTGTATTTTTTCCGGTGGTTGAGGGCGGTCCGAATGGTTCCCGAAACCACCGATTTTTTTGGCGTGTAGAACGATTTATCGGAATGACTGTAAAAGAAATAAGCAGAGAAGCAATGAAAATATATAACGAAGGTGAAAAACCCGGAGGATAAAATACATCTTGTAATGAATGCTCATCCTGTGATACTACAGAGATATGATTAAATATTCCGGGGAGCTTGCGGCATTGGGGACCAGCGTAGCTTGGACCTTTACGTCTTTATGTTTTGAATTTGCGGCCAAAAGGATCGGGACTATCGGCCTTAATATTCTGCGTCTTCTGGCGGCCCTTATCATATACACTATTGTGGGGATTATTTTCCAGGGAGAAGCCCTGCCTTTACAAGAGTCCCCGAAGGTGTGGTTCTGGCTTTCGCTTTCCGGTCTTGTGGGTTTTGTATTCGGTGATGTGTTTTTGTTTCAGTCTTATATATACATCGGCGCGCGGACGACTCAGTTGATATTTGTTACATCCCCTGTTATCACCGCGGTGATGGGTTATATTATTTTTGGCGAAACGATTGCTCCGCTGGGAATGCTGGGTATGGCGCTTGTGTTCATTTCCATCATGTTTGTTGTTGTTTATAAGAAAGCCAGCGGGCAGAATATGCCGTCCCAGAAATCGGTTTATAAAATGAAGGGAATCATCTTTGCGGTTTTGGCGGCGCTTGGTCAATCAGCCGGATTGATTCTTTCAAAAATCGGTGCGCCCGATTCCAATGCTATGAATGCCGCTCATATCAGAGTGATAGCGGGACTTATCGGTTTTATTATCGTTGCGTTTATCATTAAAAAGATTGATGAACCCATCCGGGGATTCAAGGATAAACAAGCCCTAAAGATTCTCTCCCTAGGGGCCCTCCTTGGTCCCTTTGCCGGAGTCAGTTTAGCGCTGGCTGCGATGCAAAGAACATCATCCGGCATTGCGGCAACCTTGATGGGGCTTGTGCCTATCATGGTTTTGCTGCCTGACAGTCTCATCAAAAAAGAAAGGATCCGTCCCAAGGAAATTATCGGCGCCGTAGGAGCCGTCATTGGGGCGGCATTAATATTTATACATTAGAATCAACATTAAGGAGTTAGTGTCACCGCTTCGCGGTGCCTTCGATTCATATTGCTGCTCGCGCAGCATAAATAGGAGTTAGTGTCACCGCTTCGCGGTGCCTTCGATTCATGTTGCTGCTCGCGCAGCACGTTAAGGAGTTATATATGACATCAGCATCAATCCCGGAACGCAGCAGTGTTTTGAAAGAACACACCTGGGACCTTTCCGCGTTATACGCAAATGATGAAGCCTGGAACGAGGGGCTTGCCGAATATGAAAAGCTTGCCGGGAAGATTCCGGATTTTCAGGGGACCCTTGGCCGGTCCGCGGATCATCTTGCGGATTACCTCGATTTTATCAGCAGCTTCGGGATTCTTGAAGAAAGGCTTGCTTACTATGCGGACCTGCGTCAAACCGAAGATGAAGGCGATAATACAGCCCGGACGATGTACGGCAGGTTTATGATGGCTGCCGCTAAGGCCAATGCCGCCGGAGCTTGGGCGTTGCCTGAAATCCAGACAATTCCATCTGAATCCATGGAAGCTTTTCTCAAATCTCCGCGCATGGAACAATACCGCGTCTACTTGAAAAAGATTCTCCGCTACAAGCCGCATATTTTAACCGATAAAGAAGAACGGATTCTGGCGATTCATGCCGAAGGCGAAGATATTGCCAACGAGACTTTTTCCGTGCTGACTAACGTGGATTTAAATTTTGGAACCGTTGAAACACCCGATGGAAAAAGGCCTTTGTCGCAGTCTACCTGGTCGGTCTTTATGGAAAGCCCCGACAGGAATCTTCGCAAACAGGCTTACGATCAGTTCTATGATCAGTTCGCGGCTCATACCACAACCCTTGCGAGCCTCTACGGGGGTTCCGTGAAAAAAGATGTGATAAAAGCCAGAATCAGGAACTTCCCTTCCGCGCGCGCCGCCGCTCTTTTCCCCGATGATGTTCCAGAAGTTGTGTATGACAACCTTGTAGATACCATCAACAAAAACCTGGAACCGCTTCATCGCTATTATGCGTTACGGAAAAAAGCGCTCAAGGTTGATGAACTCCGCCATTACGATGTATATGTTCCGATTGTTCCCAAAGCAATCAAAACTACCACTTGGGAGGAGGCTGTGGATTTACTTTCCAACGCGCTTGCTCCCTTAGGCGGTGAATATGTGGACACGCTTCGCGGCGGTCTTTTGGATGAACGCTGGGCGGACCGTTATGAAAACCAGGGAAAACGGTCGGGCGCTTTTTCCGCGGGATCGTATACCGGGAATCCCTACATACTTATGAACTACAAAGATGATTCCATTCGGGATGTTTTTACGATGGCGCATGAAGGCGGCCATTCCATGCATTCATATTATTCGGCAAAGGCAAATCCTTTCATGCATTACGGCTACACAATTTTTGAAGCTGAAGTTGCCAGCACCTTTAACGAGGAACTGCTTTTTCATTACCTGGAAAAAAATGCCGGCAGCCGTGAACTCAAGGCTTATCTGGTAAATAAACGTGCCGATGATTTGCTTGCAACGCTTTATCGGCAAACCATGTTTGCCGAGTTTGAAAAACGGACGCATGAATTGGAAGAATCCGGCACGCCTCTAACCGCCGATGTCCTCCGCGGCGAATACCGAAACCTGTTACAGCGTTATTTCGGCCCTGAAATGATCTTTGAAAAAAACAGCGATCTCGAAGGTCTTCGTATCCCGCATTTCTACCGAGCTTTTTATGTATACAAATACGCCACAGGAGTTTCGGCGGCCTTAGCGCTTTCTTCCCGCGTACTCCAGGGCGGCACTCAGGAACGGGACGATTATTTTGCTTTCTTAAAATCCGGCGGCAGCCGCTTCCCCATCGAATCACTTAAGATTGCCGGCGTGGATATGTCGTCGCCGGCGCCGGTGGAAGAAGCCTGCAAGACTTTTGCAAAACTGGTAGATGAACTGGAAAGTTTGTTGTAACGAGTGAATGAGTTTTTTGCATTGCGTATTATGTGAATGATACGCAATGCATGTGAAAAAGAGTATGTAATATCATTATTACAAGATACGCGCTTCATAAAACTCTTTCTATTTTTTCCAGGGCATACGATTTCGTCATTTCAAAAATACTCTGTACGTCTTCTTTAGGATATTTTTTTTTAAAAGACGCGGAGAGCGGCAGAAGCGTGATGATGATATGGTCTTCCATTGAGGAAGCGTGTTCCATGTTTTCCAAAAAAACGGAGCTTTGTTTAATAGGAGGAAGTTTTTTTATTTTGTCATGATACTGTGCAAGGAAGTCCTCTGCGCTCATCGACGGAATACCTGTAGAGAAGGGGAAGATGATATTGCCGGCTTCCTGGGGATTGTCGTTTTTTTGAATAGTAAGAGACGCCCCCATTCCTTCAATCTGGTTGACTTTAACGGAAAGCGTAAGAATTTTTCTTTCAAAATGTTCTTTGTAACTTTTCAGCATGTTCGTTTGATAGTACCAAGTGTTTTCTGATGTAACTTTCTGCAGCGATACATTCTTAAACAAAAAATGATTGAACTGGGATTCCGCTGGCAGCAAACGGGTTTGTTTATTGGCAAATAATTTGTGGATGTACGTTCCCCTCGCGTAAGTATTTCCTTCCGGATAAGAAAAATCCGCTCCGTAAATATCAATCACTTTTGCGCCCAGGGAATCCGCAAGCGCTAAAGCTGCGTAACTTACATTCCCGCCGCTTGTATCAACAAAAGGAAATTGCTTCCAGTATTGACTAATATATTGGCTTAAAGGATGTCCGCCGGCAAAAAATTGCAGATTGTTTGACCCGGCCGGAATAATGGCGGGGCTTGCCATATCCAAAAAAAGTGGAATATCTTTTAGGCAGCTTCCTATAAAATGATACGAGCTGAAATGCTGACAATCTATCGAAACAACAGCATCCGGCCTTATTCCTCTCGCAAGCAATACCGGCAGCGCTGTGTCGGTGGAAATAATAAAAACACGTTCATTCATCAATTTTGAAAGCTGCATATCCAGCGATGGTCCTGCCGCGATAATTGCCGCGTGATGAATCGTGGGAAAAAAACTTTTTTGACATTCGGCCATTTTCAAATTCCTAATAATATTTGAGAACCACCGTTTCCCGAATATGGACTGAACCGAAAAATCCCCCGACACACGGTTAACCGCTTCTTTCACTTCATTGCTTACAGCATTGAATTTTTCCAAGTCCAATTCTGTTCTTGTTCTTAAAGGCAGCATCGAAATACTTCCGAACAATGCGGGCTTATAATTATTAATAATAAATTCTTCTATTTGTGACGGAGCGGGATCTATTATCAGTGAGACTCTCTTGTCTTTTAGAATTTCCACATATTCTTTTGATGCTAAAAGCTCCGCAATGCCGTGAATATTAAAATCGACAACAATAATTTTCTGTATGTCCTCTCGTGCAAGCGCCGCGGAAATATGAAATGCTCCGCCGAGTCCCAGAATGATTAAAAAACCCGCATCCTCCACAGTACTTAGCAAGCGGTTCCCTTCTTTTACGGGATCAATCATTGAATGCAGAGGATGGGCTTTGCCGGAATTGTCTGTAAGAGCCGGAATCAATTCCCCGGAACGGGATTCCAAAAATGTATAATTACCGAAACTTGTTTCCGCTGTAGTCAGACGTTTGCATACATCAGGATTGGAATTTGAAAGGCTGAGCAGATTTCTTTCAAAAAAATACCGTTTGTCCATAATTACGTCCCTGTTCCCCGAAGTGACGTAAGACTTTGTTTAAGAGCCGAATGTATATCTTCGCATGTATCATCCAATTGCAGGAGTTCGAGCAATTCGTTTCTTACATCTGTTCCTGATTCTTTGTCTTCTATAGCATGTAATAAAACATGTAACGGAAATAGTCTTTGTTTTTCCAAAATTGTTACAGAGAATACAGGAAGCCGGTTACTAAAAGATGAGACAGATGTATAATCTTCATCAAAAAACGATGGAAATACTTTATGATTTTTCCCCAACGAAAAAATTCTCCCCGGATAATTTTGAAGATAGTGCCGGAACCAGTCCGCATAAATATCCAGCGTCCCAGGATTTTCTTCCGCTTTCCGTTTGAACATGTCCGAATAATACGGATGCAGGCGGTTTGTTTGTGACGAAATCAATATATCAAAAGCATAAGGGCGCGCATGGGTGAGAAGATCATCCGAAGATAAATCGATGCCGGAAACAAACACATTTCCGTCTGTAAGCCGGAACGCAAGATCCAGAGCGGCGGCCGTTACCGTTCCCCTTTGCGGAAAACGCAGATGGGGAATCGATAATTTTTCCAGAAGGATAGACTGCCATGCGCTGCCGTCTCCCAATACCAGCACAGGATGTTCACCGCATTGAGAGGGAAGGGCGGCGTTGAGTGTTGCGCAGACAAAATGATTCCGCGGAGAAGCTCTTTCATATTCTATAAAATGAAACCTCGCCCAATTGCCGCCGTCGCTCCCGATTACCATATGGGGAGTAATGCCGTTTTTCTGTAATGCCATACATGATGATGAAACGGCAACAATAAAAAGATGCTCTTTTTGCTGAAACCGCTTTATAAGAGGTATTGAAGTTTCAAGACCAGGACCGGCTCCGCAAACCAGCACAGGACAAGTTCCGGGAATAAAAGTCAGAATCTTTTTTAATGTGCCCGCGTTTCTCAAACAATTTTTTATCCATCTTCTGCCGAAAGCTTTTACGGTAGTTAGATTGGCGGCGCCTCTTTTTATAAAGGTACGGATTTCTTCAAGCAAAGACGCGTATGTATCTTTATAGGCATCCATCGACGGGCGCCATTCAATAATTTTTATGTAAGGAATATCCGCATCATCTATGCAGTATTCAAGGAACGCTTGAAGCGTTTTGCCGCTGCCTTCTTGCCATTCGGCATCGGGCATTCCTTTACCTTCAAAAAAAGAAGAACACCGGAGCGCAACGATGGCAGCTTCCGGATTTTTTTTTCTCAATACCGGAATGATATACGCTAAAGCAGGTTCAAGCAGAATAAAATGTTTAACATCTTTTTTGATTTCAAGAGATTCAACATAACGCTCCGCTTCTTTTATGGGATCATAAGAAGAATGAAGCGCAATGCTTCCCGCGTATGCGGCAGGTACATTTTTTTTTGACGGGAATAAACGTTCATCCATGTCTAAACATAATGTTGAATACAGTCTAACACTTTTTGCGGAGTATCCGCGGAAAACTGTTCTACAATATTCAGATGAAACCGCTTATTCAAATGATGAAGCAAAAGTTCGTGATCGATAGACAAAGGAAACAATAGGATAAAAGTATTTCCCTTCAGAGGCAGAAGCCTGCCGAAACTTTTTATTGACCGGAGGATCTCATCAGGAGTTTCTTCATCAATGGAGGTACTAAAAATACAGCAGTTAAAAGTTCCTGACGCGTCAAAATATTCATTGATGATATCCGCGGGTTCGTCTTTTCCAGAATCTTCCGATGAGTTCTTTTCAAAAGGCATAAAAGCCGCCTCCGCCTTTTCAAGAATCCGGCTTACCGTTTCCGGAAAAAATCCCGCATCGGCAGACAAAAGGAGCATCGCTTCAGGCGGATTGACATCGGTTACATGAAAAATCCAATAATACGAATCTTCATTTCCTTCATCTTTCAATTCGTTGATATTGGTTTCCGGAATTTTATGCCATTTTTCTTTGTGTTCTGCCGCAAGCGCCTGTGGAATATGTATTTTTTCCAATCCGAATCCCAGGATCGAGAAACTCACATAAGCGTCAGTTCCCCGCGAGAGACAAGCTCCTCTTTTAAACGGAATATAACTTCGCAGCATATTCAAAGCAGTATCGGAAAGCGTATGAGTCCGGGGAAGCTTCGTTAAACGGTCAACTAAGGCTTTCCCCGTTTCATCAAGAGTAGTCATAGCAGCTGCTTTGCTTAAAAGACCCATTACACTAAACCTAATTCCTCAAACAATTTCTTGTACGTATCAAAATATTCTGATCTGGCGAATTCTTCGATTTTATCTTCCGGCAGGGATTCAAGCAATTTGTCCATGTAAGAAAGAACAGTCTTTAATTCCTGTTTGAGATTTTGAGGAATATCGATATTGCCGGAATCCGCTTCATTGCTGGAAACTGTATGGACTTCATCCATTTGAGAAGCAGGCGCCATTTCTTCAACGATCAAATCATCATCCAGAATAAAAGAGTCATCTTCTATGGGCACCGCATCCAAAACATGTTCGTCTTCCGGATTGATGGTCTCAATTTCTTCAAAATCAATTTCCGGATCGATGAGAGATAAATCGGAATCTTCGGATTCTACCACAAAACCTTCTGGAATAACCTGCGCAAAATTCTCTTCTTCGGGAATTTCACTGCCCATATCGGAGGAATCTGTGTCAGCATCATCCAGTTCGGGAATGGAAAGCTCCAGTTCATCTTCATCTTCCATTTCAAGGACTTCCGTTTCTTCCGTCAAAAGAGGTTCTTCTTCCAAATCCAATTCGATGCTGATATCTTCCAGGGAAGGTTCGGTTACAGGATTTTCCACAATGCCGCTGAAATCAGGTTCCTCGATAACCGCATCGGAAAGATCGATGTTTTCCGCGTCATCTTCCTCAAGATACGATGTATCCTCGGGAGCCGGTGTAACAGGCCGGGCGCCTTCTTCCCGAAGCTGTTTTAATTCCTCCGTATCTTTTTCGGCAATGGCTTCATCCAAGGGAATCTCATGTTCATCGAAAGAAACAGACGGTGCTTCATCAATTTCAATATCATTAAAATCATCATCATCATCAAATGAAATATCTTCCGGAGACGGTTCATCAATCTCTATTTCATCAATCTCTATTATTTCGGGCTCATCTTCTTCAACAGTCAAATCCAATTCATCAAGAGAAGAGTCTGTTGATAGTTCTTCTTCGGCAATCTCCGCGGATTCTTCCTCAGGCTTTTCCTCGGACTCTTCGGGGTTTTCACCTTCCAAAGTATCTTCAATAATTCCAGCATCTTCAATGATACCGCCGTTTATTTCATCGTCCGTTTCTGCCGGAGCCGGAACCTTATCAAAAAAACTAAAATCGATTTCCGCACTTATCACGCCGTCATCATCAGAAAAAGATTCCGGTTCGGGTTCCGGGTCAATCGATTTGTCTTCTTCGGAAACCGCGGCGTCTTCATCTTCGTCTTCGTCTAAGATATCCGATTCTTCAATAACCAAATCTTCGATTATTGGTTCTTTATGATCCGAAGGAAGTTCATCCAGGTCCAAAGAAAGTTCCGATATATCCAACTCCGTATTGTCTTCATCGGATACGGTTTCGTCTTCTTCGGAAACCGCCGCGTCTTCATCTTCGTCTAAGATATCCGATTCTTCAATAACCAAATCTTCGATTATTGGTTCTTTATGATCCGAAGGAAGTTCATCTAGGTCCAAAGAAAGTTCCGATATATCCAACTCTGTATTGTCTTCATCGGATACGATTTCGTCTTCTTCGGAAACCGCCGCGTCTTCATCTCCGCCCAAGATATCCGATTCTTCAATAAGCAAATCTTCGATTATTGGTTCTTTATGATCCGAAGGAAGTTCATCCAGGTCCAAAGAAAGTTCCGATATATCCAACTCTGTATTGTCTTCATCGGATACGGGTTCGTCTTCTTCGGAAACCGCCGCGTCTTCATCTCCGCCTGAGAGATCCGGCTCTTCAATCGATTCTTCGGATGTCTGTTCGTTGAACGCTTCCGGCGGAGATTCTGTTTCGGCAAAACCATCATCTTCAGTCTCGACAGCATTATTTGCGTCTTCTCCCGCTTCTTCGGTGAAATCGGCGGTATTTAAAATATTGTCCAATTCATCACCGGTCAGAGAAATCTTATCGTCATCTTCTTTATCAAAGAAGCCCGCCGGACTTTCCGGAGGAATTTCAGATTCGGCGGTTTCTTTCGACGTTTCAGTTTTCATGGAAGATAATTCATTTTTAAGACTGGATAACTCTTCCCTGATAGATGAAAGTTCATTGGCAATTTTAAGGAGCAAATCCGCGGAAATTTCTTCTTTGACCTGCTCTGCTGTATGTTGCTGAGAACTGTTATCCGCTATATCCGAAACGTCAAAATTGATGGAACTTCGATTCGCTTCATCAATATCATCGATGGTGATGGTTTCGTCTTCATCCAGGAACATATCCGCGTCATCGGATTTCGGCGAATCATCATTCTGTTGAAGATCGTCGCTGAAAGCGGCCACGTCATCAAAATTGATAGAACTTCGGTTTGCTTCATCAATATCATCGATGGTGATGGGTTCGTCCTTACCGGGAGAATCATCTCCATCGAGAGAGATAATCGAATTGATGTCGGGAATATCTTTTAATTCTTCGGGATTGTTGTCTGTGTCATCAAACGTAATATCCTCTAATTCCTCGCCGGCGAAGGGTTCTTCGGAAAGCTCGGAAAGGATTACGTCGTCTTCTTCTTTGGGAGAATCAGCAAGAAAATCGTCTAAAGATACTTCCGAAAAATCTTCATCATCGGCGGTTTCCGGAAGGTCGATTCCATCGGATATTTCTATGGATATTTCCGCATCATCTAACACGGGATTTGCCGCGGCATCCGGTTCAAGCTCCTCAATTTCCGAATCATCAAAATCAATGTCGAGGCCAAAATCATCATCTGCGGAAATTTCCGTTTCATCGATTTCAGGAAGAGACAGTTCCATGTCATCGGTTTCGGCGCCATCGGGAAACTGAACATCTTCGTCGGACGCATCCGCAGCAACACTGTCTTCCGTAAGCGGAATGTCAATATCTCCCACATCGCTGTCTAAATCCAGATCGATACCGATATTCAAATCGTCCGAAAGACCATCATCACCGGCGGAAATTTCCGTTTCATCGATTTCAGGAAGAGACAGTTCCATGTCATCGGTTTCGGCGCCATCGGAAAACTGAACATCTTCGGCGGCCGCATTCGCAGCAACACTGTCTTCCGTAAGCGGAATGTCAATATCTCCCGCATCGCTGTCCAAATCCAGATCGATGCCGATATTCAAATCGTCCGAAAGACCATCATCACCGGAGGGAATTTCCGTTTCATCGATTTCAGGAAGAGACAGTTCCATGTCATCGGTTTCGGCGCCATCGGAAAACTGAACATCTTCGGCGGACGCATCCGCAGCAACACTGTCTTCCGTAAGCGGAATGTCAATATCTCCCGCATCGCTGTCCAAATCCAGATCGATATTCAAATCATCCAGAAAATCTTCATTGGAAATATCCGGCAAATCAATGCCGTCATCGCTTAGAGAGATTTCCGGATTTTCATCGATATTGGGCAGATCGCTTATGTTCATAATGGACGGATCCGGAATATCGGTACTCTCTTTATTGACTGACGAAAGATCCTGAGGTTCGCTTTTCACCCAAACGCCGTATTCATCCAATTCATCTGAAGACCCAATTGTCCCCCGATCATAATATATTGAAGGATTTTTTTCAGTTGCCATAACCCACTCCCGCTTGAATTAAAAACATTTATATATTGAGTATCGGCTACATTGATATATAATTGTAGTTTTAATTATAAAAAATGCTTCTGTTTATCAATGTCTATGTTAATTCCAGGTTTCCTGTCTGTCAACCGAGCTTCCCAGAAAATCGAGGGTTTAAAGTGTAATGGAGGGTTCCGCAAAGGATCGATAGTGCTCCTCTGTGTAAGAATATGAGAATATTTCGATTATTCCTCCTCTGTGTTCCTCTGTGTAACGGCAATTTTTCTTCCTCTGTGCAGTGCATGAATATTCCTCCTCTGTGTAATATTTTTTCTGTAAAAACCAAAGCAAAAACCCAAATCAATGCCATACCATTCGTATGAAGAATAAACATAACCGTCTGAACAGGTGTAATCGCCGCAGACAACTCAAACCTTATGCCTCATACCACGTGGTATGCAAAATCAATCGGGATGAAATCATTTTCGACAAAAGGTTTTCTGATCTTTTCGAGGATGTTATTGAAAGATGCAAAAAGAAGTATTCTTTTCAAGTGCTCAATTTCAATGTCATTGGAAATCATGTCCATCTTATGCTCAA
>QMCE01002016.1_pt1 | contig 11277 bp, 10 predicted proteins | sample 1821851 | NCBI WGS metagenome assembly QMCE01 (sample SAMN09453174, study PRJNA476694) | Termite gut metagenome, whole genome shotgun sequencing project. | isolation source: worker | host: Odontotermes sp. | place: South Africa:Pretoria | collected 2016-01-28
ATGGCAAAACAACTTAAATCATCCAAAGGCATAGATGAGCCGGATTTGCTTCCGGCGATGGGTTTGTTTACCATTCTGATTCCGATGTTGCTTTCCATGACGGCTTTTCAGAAACTCGCGATTGTGGAAGTGAATCTTCCCGAGCGCAATAATATGATAGATATGGAAACACCACCGGACCCGGATCCGCAAACCTTGAGCCTGTCGCTTGCCGCCACGAAAGAATATCTCGTGATCGGTGCCCGCGGCGGGTTCCAGCCTAATGTTTATTTTAAAGAAATGTGGACTTTCCGCTGTAAGTCCGATGCTCAATTGATTACCTATTCCGTTGATGATGTGGAACGTGCGGTCAGTGCCGGTAACGGTCCCAAATGCAAAGACGGTAAGGAGATGGATAAAGAAAAATATCTTTATGAAATCGAAACTATTGAGCTTTGGGCGATTCAGAAAGAGTCCGAAGAAGACCCGGGACGCATTATGTGGGCGCTTTATACTTCGCAAGGAGAAAATGTGCCGGACAGCGTTTATGTGGATGGCAATAATGCGTTCTATGCATTGACCGGTGAAGGCGATTTGGGAGCGACTCCTCCCGCGGCGCTTACCAAGCCGGCTGCCGGAACCGCTCTTGCTACCCTTGACGAAAATTCCGCAAGGAAGCTCACTGCCGATGCCGCCCGTTCCAACATTATTTACCCGCTTTCCGCCTATGACGTCATTTCGAAAGATTTGATTCAAATTCACGCACAGTTCATTGATTTGGACGATGTGAACGACATTATCATCGTTGCCGACGATAATGCGCAGTTTGATAAAATTATTTCCCTGATGGACAGAGCCAAAGCGGCCGGATTCAGCAAAGTAAACCTTGCTAAACTGGGAGGTGCATAATGGCTAGAAAACCTCGTGATTTCGGTACCGGTGGCGCTCCGTTTTCGCTCACTTCGATGATGGACATGATGACGATTATTCTCGTGTTCATGATCAAGAACATTGATGCGGAAGGGCAGTTGATCACTCAGGCCGAAAACCTGGTGTTGCCGGTTTCCACTTCGAAAATTCAACCGAAGGAAGTTTCGCTTTCCGTAACGGTGGATAATGAATATGTGGTGGTTGATAACGCCAAGATTATCAAAACAACCGATGTTTTGGCTCAAGAAGATATTCTCATCACTTCTGTGGACAGCGTTTTGAAAGAACGCCGCGAAGCGGAAAGAGAATTTGCCTTGAGATCCAATCTTCCTGCCGATGAAGCCGGAAATATTATTGTTCAGATTGATAAAAACATTCCTTATGACGTCATGTACAAAGTGATGGCAACTTGCGGTTATTCGGGTTATACCAATATCGCTTTTGCCGTGATGATGAAAAATGGCGGGGAGGAGTAATATGGCTAAGAAGAATACTCCGGCTGTAGATCCGTTAGTAGCGGCACTCATGCCGGAATCCGATAAGAAGATGGCAAGCATTACAGGTCTTGCATTGGTGGTGGCTCTCGTCTTTAGTTTTTGGGCGACCACTTATGAAGCTCTCGTGGATGATGTCGTTTTTGAAGAATCGGCGGCAGCCGAGCTTTCGACTTCTCTGAAAATCGATGAAAAGAAAGAAGAGAAGAAGGAAGAAAAGAAAAAGAAAGAACCTGAAAAGCCTCGCAAAAAAGCCGGCGGCGGCGGTAAGCCGCGCGGGAAAGGGCAGCCGAATGCTCCTCAGACCCGCGGTGTGTTGAAACTCCTCACCGCCAAGACTTCCAATGCGAGTGCCCAAGCCTATACCTTGATGAACGACAAAAACTTTACCAAAGATATTGATAAGGTTTTGAAAGATGTGGCCGGTCTCCAGACCACAGGTAAAACTGTGATTGGCGGTCGCCGCGGAAAAGCGGACGGAGGCTTTAACGATGGCTATACCGAAGGCGGTTCCGGCGGTCTCGGCGATGGTCTTGCCGGGCTTCTCGGCGGCGGCGGCGGCGGTATCGCTACCAAAGCGCGCGGTTCTATCAAGACTCCTTCGGAACGTGATATTGATATGGGTGCCGGCGGCGGTTCCCGCAGTGCGGCAGACATCATGAAAGTGGTGCGCCAGCGTACTCCGGGGCTTCGTCACATCTATAACAAGCATCTGAAGAAGAATCCGGGCTTTGCAGGAAAAGTAACCTTGAAGTTCACTATTGCCCCGGGCGGCGATGTGATCAGCATTTCAATTTCATCTTCGACTACAGGCGTTTCTGCTTTCGATAATGAGATCAAGAATGCGGTAGGCCGTTGGACTTTCAGTAAGATTAAGTCCGGCAATACCACCGTTACGATTCCGTTTACATTCTCTGAATAGTTGTTCAGTTGTTAAAAAAAAGCCGTTCGCAAGAGCGGCTTTTTTTGTATGTATTGAGGCCTGTTTACACAACCGTTCAATACTGTGTTGCATTCCTTGTTCTCCTCCGATTCGATCAGGGAATCAACTTTGTGGGATAAGGGATACGGAGTAGGGGCGCACTAGGTAGCGGCACAGACAAAGAAAATCTTACATGCCAAACCAAACTGTATAGATGTGCAAAAAGCGAACAAAGTGACGCTTTTATCAACCCCGAGATAACATTCCTTCGTCACCCCGCACGAGCCTGTCCTCGCGATTGTCCTGAAAGCGTAAAAACGCGAGGAATACGGGGTCCAAGAAACTACAAACTCGGATTTGTTCTTTTTTGGACCCTCCGATCAAGCCGGAGGGTGACGGTGGTGCGGTTCGGAGTGACGAGGGTGTGTAATACTGCAATTTCCGAAGAGGTCTATTTTTTCATGTCCCTTGTCCCATTTTGCGAGTTCGTGTGAGTTCTCAGTACCGCTACTTAGAGGCGCCGTACCGCATTAAAAAGTCTCTTTAGCGGTATTTTATCCGATTTGTCCGGAAATCTTACCCGATTTCAGGTTTCTATTTTGAAAACATTCCGGATTATGGCGATATTGTAAAATACTTTCATTTTTTTCTTGTCGTTTCTTAAAGTTATATTTAAGTTTGTAAAAGATTTTTCAGAGGAGTTACTCATGAATTTACGATTAGCTGTTACTCTCGGTGTGGCTGGAATTATTGGTGTAGGTTCTGCATTTGCAACCTTTGCCCGCATCGAATCTATGGGAAAGAATACGACATACATTTTGGATGATGTGAGTATTTTTGATAATCCCGCCAATATCAATCTCTATCCGAATTATTTGATCGGTGAATTCGGAACTTATACGGAGCATGCTACGATTGGCGGAAATCAGGACCCGAAGTATCCGAATTTCGGCGGAATCTTTTCCTTGGCGCTCGGTTCCGAAGAATCTCCCGACCCGCGTCTTTCTATCGGCGGTATGCTTGGGCGCCGCGATACCGAACTGTTTCGTTTTTTGCCGACTCACTTTATTTCCGATTGGAATGGCGAAACTATAGATTTGCCTGAGCCTGTAACAAATTTTGACGGTTTCTTGGGCGGTACGCTCAGTAATGGAAATGCGATCGGCTTACACATTTACATTGCCCATCAGGATGGCGGCGATCAAACCTCGAGCGGTGTTTATCAGCCCCTCCAGAATGCTTATGCTTCGATCGTGCGTGCCGATGCCGGTTTCAATTGGCAATTCGGTTCCGATGTGGATTTCGACCTGGCTTTCGGGCTTGCCCGTATTCAATACGGTACGGCGCAAAAGAGCTTTTTTGATGACGGTAATTTCTCCTATATCGGAAAAGCCCGCGCATTCTTTACTTTGGATGCCATTAACGGCGAATTGATTCCGGCGGTTTCCGGTCATGATATTCAAGCTCCGGGAATTGAGGAAAGGCACGGACAAGCGGGCATCGGCGTAAATGTGGCTCTTGATCGCGGCTTTTTCTGGCTCGGTTTGGACTTTATTTGGAACAGACTGAAAACACACAGCATTTCCTATAATTACATTACCGGTGAATCTACCTATGACGCTCGCGACACCCGCGAATTTTGGGACAGACGCACCGATATAGGCGGTCAGGTGAGTTTCGGTATCGAACGCAATATTTGGGCCGATTGGTTTGTGATTCGTGTGGGCGGTAAAAAATCGATTCTTTATACGAAGTGCGATAAGAATCAATACGGCGGCGATATACAAAGTGTTTGTGCTTCCGAAGGCAATTTCTTCTCTACAAATCCTCTTGCCGACGGTTCGGCCAATGATCATGTGGGTTTCGGTTTCGGAATCAATATTGAAGAAAAGTTGAAGATTGATGTCACTGTGGCGGAAGATTTGTTATTCCGGAATCCGTTCCAGGGTGAAGGCCGTTTCTTCTCCCGGATTTCGGCGACTTACGCGTTCTGATTTACGAGGTTTTCTTTATAAAAAGTTCCCTTTTCCGAGGGAACTTTTTTGTATTCTTGTAACATGAAATATGTGTATTTTTTCCTGTGTTCTTTCTTTTTATTGAGTTGCTCGGAATCCGTTGAGCGGATAGACGATAAACTTTCGGCTTACTTGCAGGAAGATTTGAAATTTATGACGGCGGAACTTTTGAGAAATTCCGGCGGCCGGGAGGCTTTGCTGGATTCTCCCTATTATGTCATTCGCGACTTGCGTTATTTTGAAGGAGCGTATGCCCGCCAGTATGCGGCTTATGCGGAGGTTGATTTTTTCATTTATAAGAATATTCCGCTACTTCAAAAGCGAAAGTTTCGCTACGATACACATGGGCGTTACTGGGACCGTTATTATAAAAAGATGCTATTTGATAATAATTTTGAAAGAAACGATTGATGCAACGGTTTGATAAAACTATACTTTAAGGGAAACAACCGCTTAAAAAGGACAATATTTTGTTCGGATTATTCTCTTGTGATATTGGAATTGATTTAGGAACGGCAAATACGCTTGTTCATGTTGCCGGACACGGTATCGTGATTAACGAACCTACGGTGGTCGCTGTGGACCGGAAGAATGACCGCGTTTCTACCATCGGGACGGAAGCTAAAAAAATGCTCGGGCGCACTCCCGGGGAAAATGTGGCGATTCGCCCGATGAAAGACGGCGTGATTGCCGATTTTCAGTTGGTTGAAGTGCTTCTTCAAACATTTATCAAAAAAGTGCAGCGTTATCCGCTGTTTTTGGTGCGCCCTCGTGTGGTCGTGGGAGTTCCTTCCGGAATTACGGAAGTGGAAAAACGTGCCGTAATTGATGCGGTGCGGCAGGCGGGTGCAAAAGAAGTGCATCTCGTTCACGAACCGATGGCGGCGGCGATCGGAATGGGAATTCCCGTAGAAGACCCCGTTGGAAATATGGTGGTGGATATCGGCGGCGGTACTTCCGATATTGCGGTAATTGCTTTGAGCGGTACCGCTTGTAACGCTTCCGTTCGCGTGGGCGGCGATGAGATGGACGAAGCGATTATCAACTACCTGCGGAAGACTTATAACTTGTATGTAGGCGAAAGCACTGCCGAACAAATTAAGATTCAGGTGGGTTCCGCGTTTCCGCTTGAGAAAGAACTTACGATGGAAGTGAAGGGCCGCGATATTATGGCCGGCGTTCCGCGCACCATGACGATTACGAGCGAAGAAATTCGAGAAGCGCTGCAGGAGCCGGTGATGGCTATTGTGGAAGCGGTGAAACAGGCGCTTGCGATGACCCCTCCGGAACTTTCCGCCGATATTCTCGACCGCGGCATTATTATGACCGGCGGCGGTGCTCAGCTTCGCGGACTCAATCAGCGGATCAGTCAGGAAACCGGGCTTTCAGTGAATGTGATTAACGATGCTCTCACTTGCGTGTGCAAAGGGGCGGCACGGATTCTTGAAGACTTGGACAAGTATCGCCCGGTGCTGATCGCTTCTTCCATTTAATTTGTCTGTATCTGGATTTCAATGAAAAGAATATTCCGCGCTGTCATCTCGGTGTTATCCTGGGGGCAGGGGATATTCTTTTTTATTTTATTGCTCGCGCTTGGCATTGTGATGCGGAGTATGCCGCTTGCAGTGCAGGAAGGGATTATCGCCGGCGCTCTCCGGACGGTATATTTTCCGGGACAGTGGCTTGTTTCTTCCGTAGATAATTATATCGGGCTTTATGAAAAGAACGATCATCTTCGTTTGGAGAATGCGCGGCTTCGGGTGGAAAATGATTTCAGGCGGGAAAGTCTCGCGGAACTTGAACGTTTATACGAACTCGTGCGGTTTGAGAATAAGTGGGATTATCCGATTGTAACGGCGCGCGTCGTGGGAAAAAATCCGGGGCGTTTTGTGACGACCATGGTGCTGGACCGCGGTTCCGCTCACGGCGTTCAGGCGAATATGCCTGTTTTTACGGTGGACGGGCTTGTCGGGAAAACCGTGAGGGTCGCCCCTTACCATACTCAGGTACAGTTATTGACCGATCCGAACTTGAAAATGTCGATGATCGCGAACCGAACCCGCGTGGTCGGTTTTTTGGAATCTTCCAATCGTAAGGATCTTTTTGCGGTGATTCCGACTTATGCGGAAGTGCATGTGGGAGATACGGTGAGTTCGTCCGGCTTGGGCGGGATTTTTCCGAAAGGACTCAGCGTGGGTGTCATTTCTTCGATTCAAAAAGGTGATGTGGATGTGATGCAGCAGATTACGATAGACCCGTTTGTGAATTTTGCGCGTATTGAAGAACTCTTTATCATGTTGAAAGAATCGGATTGGAATGTGCGGGAGATGCTCGAATGATTTGGCGGATACTGACACAGATTTTCTTGTTTATCATGTGCGCCGTGTTTCAGACGACGGTCGCTTCGTGGATTGAGGTGTTTGGAGTTCGCCCGGATTTTTTTGTGATTTTCATTGTGTTTATCGCTTTAGGGAAAGGGGCGGCGGCAGGGGCCTTGTGGGGTTTTATTGCCGGCTTTTCTCAAGATGTGTATGCGCCTGCGGAATGGCTCGGCGCTTCGACCATTGCTTTTACGGTGCTCGGTTTTTTGGTGGGTCTGCTGGAGGAACGTTTTATCACGCTGAATCTCGGGCTTAAAATCGGCGTGCTTGCGATCGGATTTTTGGTGAGCGATTTCATTTATTATTTCTTGACCGGGGTGCCGAACGATTCCTTAGCGCGGATCTTTTTAACGGCTTCGCTTCCGGAATGTGTTTATACCGTGTTGTTTGCCACCCTTGTTTTCTATTTATTCTCGAGAAAAAATACCAAGAAAGGCCATGTTAAAGGGTAATTTTTCCGCGGAACTGGATACGGAAGTAAGGAATCGGAAAATTCTCGTTTTTATTTCCTGTGTTCTTTTTGCCTTTTTGATTCTTTCGGCGCGATTATTTTATCTGCAATATATCCGTTATGAAGAGAATTTCCAAAATTCGGAGAATAACCGCCAGCGAAAAGTGGTTTTGAAAGCGGAGCGCGGTTCGATTTTTGACCGGAGCGGAAAAGTACTTGTGCGGAACCGGCCTTCGTATCAAGTGGTGATTTCGGCGCGGGAGCTGAAGGATAAGGATTCCGTATTTGCGCGTTTGTTGAATATCCGTGATGCCGCGGGAGAGCGCATTTTTGATTCGGCGACGGTGGATACGGCGTTTCAGCGGAGCCGCTGGATCCGGAACCGTCCGCTCCGGATTTTGGAAGATGCCTCCCCCGAACAGGCGGCTCTGATTGAGGAACGCGCCATGGATTTGCCCGGGGTGATGACGGTGGTGGAATCGCGGCGGGAGTACCCTTACGAAACCATGGCCGCTCATGTATTCGGTTACACCGGAGAACTTTCCGAAGAGGAATTGAAAAAAGAGGAATTGAAAAAAGAGGAATACCAAAGTTATTCTTTGGGCGACCGCCTCGGAAAAAAGGGTCTCGAGCAGCAATACGAAGAAGAATTCCGCGGCAGAGACGGAGTCAAGTATGTGGAAGTAAATGCCTACGGGAGAGAGGTGGGGCTGATTCAGGGCATGGAGACACAGGAGGCGATTCCCGGGCATCATTTGATTACGACTCTTGATTTGGATGTGCAGGCGGCGGCGGAAGCGGCTTTTCCGGATTCCGTGCGCGGCGCGGTGGTGGCTTTAGACCCCCGGACCGGGGAAATTCTCGCGATGGTGAGCGCGCCGCGGCTGGACCCGAATATTTTTTCACTGCGCCGTCGCGAACGTAATAAAGGCTGGGCGCAGGTGGCTCTCGATACCACGCATCCGCTCACGAACCGGGCGATTTCCGGAGTTTACCCGCCGGCTTCCGTTTTTAAGCTCGTTACCGCAGGTGCCGGGTTGGAATACGGCTTTGTTCAACCGGCGACACACATGTCCAAACCCTGTACCGGCGGCTATCAGTTCGGAACCCGCTACCAAAAATGCTGGGGGACTCACGGAGATTTGGACCTCGTGAATTCGCTCCGGGTTTCCTGCGATACTTATTTTTACCAACTCGGGCTTTTGATGGGCATGGATCCGATCAACGAATTCGGAGAGCGTTTCGGGCTCGGCTCGGTTCTCGGAATCGATATTCCCGGGGAACGCGGCGGCTGGCTTCCGGATTCGGTGAGTTTCAATGAGCGGAATAAACGCAGCGGGTGGCGCTGGACACGGGGGCTTATTTTGAATCTTTCCATCGGGCAGGGGCAATTGGTGACTCCGCTTCAGGAAGCGGCTCTCGTGGGCGGGATTGCCACCGGGAGAGGCGTTTATGAACCGCATTTGATGAAGGAAATCCGCGATGTGGATAGCGGGCTTGTGATGCGCTATATTCCGAATAAAATTCATCAGGGTGAAATGAAGCCCGAAACGCACCGGACACTTTTGGATGCCCTGGATTCCGTGGTGAACCACCCCGGAGGCACCGGGAAGCGCGCCGCTTTGCCCGGAATGCGCGTGGGCGGAAAATCGGGCTCCGGAGAGTGGAAAAAAGGGGAAAAAACCCATGCCTGGTTTGTTTCCGTAGCGCCGCTGGACAACCCGCAAATTGTGGTGGCGACGGTCATGGAAGCGGCAGGCGGCGGCGGCGCGCAAGCGGCACCGGTTTGCCGGAAAGTGATGGAAGCCTATTTTAAAAAGTATCCGGCGGTGAAGGAGAATCAGCCATGAGACACTCTGTGCGTATCCTTGACAACACCACGAAAATCGACTGGTTTTTTCTGATTCTCGTATTTGCGCTGATGGGTTGCGGGCTCGCTCTCGTCTATTCCGCGACAATGAGCAATTCGGAGGAATGGATTAAATCTTACTGGTTTCGGCAAACGCTTCATTTTGCCGTGGGCACTCTGGTTGCGGTTCTTTTTGTGTTTATAAAAATCGACTATTGGAGGAAATTCGCGTTTCCTTTTTATTTCGTGGTTCTGCTCAGTTTAATTTATACGTCTTTCGGCGGCGGCACCGTGACCAACGGGGCGGAACGCTGGATTGACCTCGGGTTTTTCAAAATGCAGCCTTCGGAATTTGCAAAAATAGCTTACCTGCTTGCGCTGTCTTCCTGGTTATCCAAGCACCGGGTGAGTTTATCTCAGCCGAAAACGCTGGTGGTGCCGATGCTTATTTTCATTTTTCCGTTTCTTTTGGTATTGAGACAGCCCGATTTGAGTACCGCACTTGTTTTTACTTCAATTACGCTCGTGAGTTTATTCTGGGCGGGATTTTCGCTCCGGGAACTGTTTTTATTTGTGAGCCCCGCGCTTTCCGTGCTTCTTTCGTTTTCTTACATTCCCTACAATCAGTTTTTTTGGGGGCTTTTGATTGTGATTGTGGGAGTCCTCCTTTTTAAGATGCGCTTTCCGGTAAAACTCTCCGTGATTTTGGTGTGCCTGAATTTGATTGCGGGTTACGCCGATGAACTGGTATGGAATTCCCTCGAAGAACACCAGAAAGAACGCCTGGATACGTTTTTAGACCCGATGAAAGACCCGAGAGGGGTGGGGTATCAGGTGATTCAATCCCGTGTGGCGATCGGTTCGGGAGGCATGTTCGGGAAAGGGTTTGGGAATGGGACACAAACAAATTTATCGTTCTTGCCGGAAGAACACACGGACTTTATTTTCAGCGTTTTGGGGGAACAGTTCGGTTTTGCGGGGTGCGTGTTTATTCTTGGCCTGTATTTTCTGTTTCTATGGCGCGGCATTTCGATTTGCTGGCTGCATTCGAACCGGTTTGTGAATTTGGTGGTAGCCTCTGCCTGCACGATCTTTCTTTTCCATATTATGGTGAATATCGCAATGACACTCGGAATGATGCCCGTGACGGGACTTCCGCTCCCGTTCCTTTCTTACGGCGGTTCGTTTGTGCTCACCTGCATGATGCTCGTGGGGCTTTTGATGAATATGCGCTATCACGGCAATGAGCTGGATGTGAATTATAAGTAGGGGAGGGGGGTGGATGTTTTTGGGTTTGGGGGTTGGGGTTGGGATTTTCATTTCGGCGGTGTAACCGGTCCACCCGGCGTCGGCGTAAAGCGCTTCAAGCATTTTCTGCCCGGGAATCGCGCCGGTCAGATAGCGGATCGGCCCCTCCGGCGGCTCCTGATAATGGAATCGCGGATGCGGCGTCTGATGCAGCCACTCGGCGAACGCCTTGGGCGTGAAAGCATCCGCGGGCACATACAACCCACAGATACCGATGTCCTCCGCCCGGTGCGCGTCGCTTCCGGCGATCGTATGCAGCTGGTGCATCGCCGCGAACTTTGCGGCCAGCCGGTTTTGGCTGTCGTGTCTGGGGTTTCCGTTGAACACCTCCAGCCCCTCGATAAACGCCGTATGCGCCGGGTGCTGCCCCGTGCGGAACGGATGCGCCTGATAAATCCGCCAGCCGCGCGAAACGGCCAGCTCGTGCAGGTCGCTCAGCCGCATCTCGCAGGTATCGTCCGGCAAGGCGAGGATTTCGTCCTCTTCCATGCCATAGACGAGGAAATCCTCTGGTTGGTCCCGCAGGCGGATTTCCATGCCCGGCAGCACCGCGACACCAACAGCGTCCCCGGCGGCCTTCGCGGCCCGGTAGCCGGCCAGAAACGCCTCGCGCGAGGCCGCGTCCGTCCGCTCTGCGGCGATGAAATGGTCTGTGATGACGACGCCGGCGTAGCCCGCCGCTTTCAGCCGCCGGATCAATTCCTCCGCCGGCATCTGGCCGCAGGGACTCCCTTCCTTCGTATGCGCATGGGGCTCAACAAGGATTCTCCCGCTCATTGAAAGACATCCTTCAACGAATCAACCCGGCCCGGCTCGCCCGGCATCGGCAAGCCGCGCGCCTTCATGACGTTTTCCAGGTCGGCGACGTCCTTCTCCGGCAGGGTTTTGAGGTTCCCAAGCTGCCGCGCCACCAGCACCGACTGCGCCGCGCACTCCATCATCTCCAGC
>QMCE01002018.1_pt1 | contig 11276 bp, 7 predicted proteins | sample 1821851 | NCBI WGS metagenome assembly QMCE01 (sample SAMN09453174, study PRJNA476694) | Termite gut metagenome, whole genome shotgun sequencing project. | isolation source: worker | host: Odontotermes sp. | place: South Africa:Pretoria | collected 2016-01-28
CCTCGGCGCCCTTGCGCACGTAAACTTTCTCGATCTGGCGCCCGGCCTCGATCGCCTCGACTATGGGACGTATCCCGAAAACTATATTTTCCATAAAACTTTCTAATTATCCAATATTTCGAGTTCGTAATTCAGCTTTTCCCAGTTGTGCATTTCAAGGTCTAACTTGTGTTTCAGTGCGTTGTACTGTTCGAAAACCTTCTGGTCGCCCATATCTACTCCCGACGACGCGGGGTCGGCCAGACGGGCGTCCCACCCGGCGATCTCGGTCTCCAGACGTGCGATCTCCGCCTCCGCCTTTTCTATCGAGTTGCGCACGCGGCGCATCGCCTTTTCGGACTCTTTGCGCTGCCGGTGGTCGTCCTTGCCCGACTGCGGTTTTTCCTCCTGCTTAACCTCCACGGCCTTCGCCTCGACCTCGCGCAAGGATTCCAATTTGCGTTTTTCAAGGAAGTACCAGATGTCGCCGAGGTATTCCTTCACGCCGCCGTCGCGGAACTCGTAGACCTTGTCCACCATCCCGTCGAGGAACTCACGATCGTGGGAGACCACAACCAGCGTGCCGTCGTACTTCACGAGCGCCTGTTTCAGGATATCCTTCGAGCGCATATCCATGTGGTTCGTGGGTTCATCCATCACCAACAGGTTGTGGGGCGAAAGCATCATGCGGGCCATTGCAAGGCGTGCGCGTTCGCCGCCCGAGAGCACCCGCACTTTCTTGTCCACATCCTCGCCGCGGAACAGGAACGCACCCAGAATATCGCGCAGTCGCGTGCGAATATCGCCTACCGCCACCTTGTCGAGGGTGTCGTATACCGTCGCGTCGCCGTTCATCAGGTCGTCCTGATTCTGGGCGTAATAGCCTATGGAGACGTTGTGCCCGAGCCGCAAAGCCCCTTCGGTGGCCTCCAATTCGCCTATCAGCATCCGAGCGAAGGTGGTCTTACCCTCGCCGTTGCGCCCCACGAGGGCTATCTTGTCGCCGCGCTCGATCACGAAATCGGCGCCGCCGAACACGTGCTTATCCCCGAAGCTCTTCCCCGCCTCCTTCACCTCGGCCACGATCTGCCCCGAGCGAGGCGCAGGCGGGAACTTGAGGTGCAGCGAACTGAGGTCTTCCTCGTCCACCTCGATGCGGTCGAGCTTTTCCAACTGTTTGACGCGCGACTGCACCTGGTTCGACTTGGTGGGCTTGTAGCGGAATTTCTCGATAAACTCCTCGGTCTTCTCGATCATCCGCTGCTGGTTGGCGTATGCGGCCATCTGCTGTTCGCGCCTCTCGCGCCGCAGCTCGACATAGCGGCTGTACGACGCCTTGTAATCGTACACCCGGCCGAGCGAGATCTCCACCGTGCGGTTGGTCACCGCGTCGAGGAACGCCCGGTCGTGGGAAATGAGCACCACCGCGCCGGGGTAATCGCGCAGGTAGCCTTCGAGCCACTGGATACTCTCGATATCGAGGTGGTTGGTCGGCTCGTCGAGCAGGAACACCGACGGGCGGCGCAGGAGCAATTTTGCAAGCTCGATACGCATCCGCCAACCGCCGCTGAACTCGCGCGTGGGGCGGTTGAAATCCGAGCGTTTGAAACCCAGCCCCAACAGCGTCCGCTCGATCTCGGCCTCGCGACCCTCGCCGCCCAGCATATGGTAGCGGTCGGTGGCGTCGGTGAGGCGGTGGAGCAGTTTTTCGTACTCCGCGCTCTCGTAATCGGTGCGCGCGGCGGCCTCGGCGGCGAGGTCTTCCATCTCCCGTTCGAGCGCTATCAACTCGTCGAACGCCTTGGCGACCTCGGCCACCAGCGTCGTCGTATCGGCCACGGCCATCTGCTGGGGCAGGTAGCCGAGCGTGCAATCGGCCGTGCGCGACACCGCGCCGCTCGTGGCGGGCTGCTCGCCCGTGAGTACTTTCAAAAGCGTGGTCTTGCCCGCCCCGTTCTTCCCCACCAGACCTATACGGTCCTTGGGGTTCACCACGAGCGAAATATCCTTGAAGAGGTCCCAGCCTCCGAAACTTACCGTTAAATTATCTATCGAAATCATTGTTCTATGCTCTTTAAAAACGTTTTTTATCTGAAATAACCATATATCCCCGAGCCCGGAGATATATCATTGCAGCCATCGCCGGTTGCAATTGCCTGAGTTGCGCTCCCGCTTCCCGGGGCTATGTCAGATACAGAGTTTCACTCCTCAAAACGTTTTAAAGTGGCCGCGCGTGGAGCGCGGCCGCAGTTATTATGCTTAGTTCTCGGCACGCAGCCAGCGGTGAGTTGCGTAGTGTAACGTAGCGGCCCTCCGCCCGGGATGGCTGCGGGCCGCAAGGGCCAACGCACAAAGCCCTCGCTCCCTGCCGGGCGCAAAAGTACGGCTCGCTTCGCTCGCCGTCTAAGCCTCCAGCATCTTAACAATTTCCCCCTCCGGATCGGCAGCCCCGAACACCGCGCTGCCGGCCACAAGTACGTCGCAGCCCGCCGCGAACGCCTCGCCGGCGTTGGCCACGCCGATGCCGCCGTCGATCTCGATCAGTGTCGAAAGGCCGCGCTCGTCGATCATCCGGCGAAGTTCGCGTACCTTGTCGAAACTCCCCTCGATAAAACTCTGCCCTCCGAAGCCCGGCTCGACGCTCATGATCAGCACCAAATCCGTCACATCCAAAGTATCGGCAAGTACGCTAACCGGCGTCCCCGGCTTCACCGAAACCCCCGCCATCGCCCCGCATGAGCGTATCAGCTCCAATGCCCCGCGCAGATCCGACACCGCCTCGGCATGCACCGTCACCAACTGCGCCCCCGCCTCGACGAACCGCCGTACATACTTCTCCGGCTCGACGATCATCAGGTGGACGTCCATAAACTTCGCCGACGCCTTCCGGATCGCCTTCATCACCGGGAAGCCGAACGAAATATTGGGTACGAAAACCCCGTCCATAACGTCGATATGTATCCATTCGGCGGCGCTCCGGTCGATCATCCGCGTGTCGCGCTCCAGGTGTCCGAAATCCGCCGACAGCATCGACGGTGATATGATCCTTGCCATGATTTTCTGAAATTTATGCACAAAGGTAACCTTATTTTCCATAAAAAAGAGAGGGCGACGATTCAAAACCGCCACCCTCTCCCATGAAAACTTTTGACCTTATTATTTAAAAGATTCTATTTCACGCTGTACTTCGAGGAATTTCGCTACTTCCCTGAGGTTGTGCTGTGCGTCGGCGTTGTTGCCTGCCTGGCGGAACGAACGTTCGGCTTCCGCATGGTTGCCCTGCATCATCTGCACGATACCGAGGTTGTTGTAGTAAGCCGGGATTTTTACGCTCACGCGGTCGAGGTTGATCTTCGCGCCGGCGTAGTCGCCCTTACTGATCTTGTATGCCGCGACGTTCAGGTTGGCGTTGTCGTCGGTCGGGAACTGCTTGTCGATCAGGCCGTAGATGCGTGCGTACTCGGGAGAGTTCGCGCCGAATTCCTTGGCCAGCAGGTCGAGTTCATAGTGGCTGAGCAGCGATGGGTTGCTCCTGTATATCTCGCGGCTGTCCTGCAGGTTGTATTCCCTGACGGTGAAATCCACGCGGTAGTCGGTGCGGCGCAGGCCGGGCATCATATCGGTGAGGATCACACGCCACGGAGCACCTCCGAGTACTCTCTTCATATTCGCTTCCTTGGTGTCGGGAGCATCCGTGCTGTTGACGATCGCCAGCAGTTCGCTCTTGCCGTTGATCTGGCTCTTCTCGATAAGCGCTTTCAGGCCTGTCCAGTCCTCCGCGGTGTAACCCGTTGCAATATTGCTTGCCGGTACGCTGAAGTTCGAAGCTACATAATTCCTGAGCGCCTGTACGCGTCCGTTCGCCAGACGTTCGTTATTGGCGTACCCTCCTTCGGGCGATGCGAAGCCCTGGAGGTGGATGCCTTTGAATGTCAGGTCTTTATCGTTCTTGACTTCGTTGAGCGTATTCATGATCTTATCCAGTTCCTGCGGGTTCTGGCGGAAGTTGCGCTGTATCGCAGTACTGTTGACCGCGAAGTCGATGAATGCCGTGGCCTCGATATTGCGCTCCTTGACCTCCTCCTGTACCGGGATTACATACGCCGGCTGCATCGCAACCACGTAGGGACGCGGCGGCTCGGGTGCGAAGATGTTGCCCATGTTGTCGGTGAAGTTATGCGCCTGCTGGCACGAGATGCACGTTTCGTCCAGCACAAAGGTCGACCCCTTCATCCAATCCTGATAAGGCACCATTTTGGTATAGGTGATCGTCGTGTTGTCCCTGCGGCGGACCTTGTACAGGACGGCGGGCAGTTCCATGCCTCTCAGGTTTTGCTCACGGACGAGAATATTCCCCCTGTTCCGGCCGACGATAGTGATCGGCGCAAGCCGTTGTTCCGTATTTCCCGAACGGATCACCGGAGTGATCGTCCACTGCTCGGTGGAATGCAGGTTTTTGCCGTCCACGCCGATCGTGAACTCTACATCCACCATGTTTTTATCGCGCACGAACTTTTGGGTCTGTATGTCGAACACACTGCCGGCCTGCGAGAATGCGGGCAGAGCGAATGCGGCGAATAATGCTGTCAATATAATCTTTTTCATATCATTCAATTTATTAGTGGATTTAGAACAGGTATACCAACGAAAGGCCGGCCTTGGTCGGGCCTATGTAGTTCTTTATTGCGTCGCCGAGTTTCTCTCCGCACTTCACACTCTCGTATCTCTCACCGTTGAAGTGTATGTATCCCGCACCGATGGTCGCTTCGAGGTTCCAATGGGGCCCGAGGTACCATTGATAACCGTAGCTGATACCCGCGCCGGCCATCCATCCCTCGTACCTTGTGGTCTGCAACTTCGGCCATGCGTCGAACGGCAGCTTTACACCGCCCGCGTTGTACTCGCCGCCCAACAGGTGGAAACCCCAGAAACCGCGGTTGAACCGCTCGCAGTTCCAAACCCTCAACTCGGGCTGGACCATCCAGTGTTTGATCTTCTTGTTGTTCTCGAATGTCCACGGATTGTAGTTGCCGCCAATTTCCAACGTGGTCTGCCTCCCGAGGCCCATTTCGAACTGGAGGTTAAGCGTGGTGGTCGCCCAATACATAAGATTGGTCTTAACGGCGAAATCCTGGGAGTGGGCTTTGCCCATAAAGAAAAATGCACCGCAAATCGATAGTAAAACAATTTTTATTCTCATAATCAAAATGAATTTAGTTATTACCATTTAGTGGCATGTATAAACTACATACATGCAGGTTCAAACAATAACCTTGCCATAGGCGTTCTATTAAAACAAAAGCGTATAAATCCTACCTGTCCACGGCGTCTTCGGCCGTTTGATTTTGCAAATATAGTCATTATCACGATACTTTTACAAAAAACAATTAAAAATAATTGTTCTTAATTCAATTTATTCCTGTCCTGCCGTTTTTCCGTATCTTTGCAAAACACTAAGGCGTGTGCGTTCGTTGTGGCATGCCATAAATATTGCAATATATGAAAACGGTATTCCTGTTCCTGATCGACGGCTTCGAGGAGATCGAGGCTGTCGCCACGGCCGACGTGCTGCGCCGTGCGAAACTCGATGTGAAAACGGTGTCGCTTACGGGCCGGCCTGTTGTCACGGGTGCCCACGGCATCCCCGTCACTGCCGACACGATATTCGAAAAAGCGCCGCTCGAAACGGCCGGAATGCTGGTGCTGCCGGGCGGTACGACGGCGTATAACGATCACGCCGGCGTGAAAAAAGCGATCGTGGATTTTTACGGTAAAGGCGGAAAGGTGGCTGCGATATGCGCGTCCCCGATGGTGTTGGGAGGTCTGGGTATACTCGAAGGCCGCAATGCGACATGCTATCCGGGATTCGAGAAGTACCTCGCCGGCGCGAACCTGCAAACCGACCGCGCCGTGGTGGTGGACGGCAACGTGATCACGGGCAAAGGGCCGGGCCTGACTGTCGATTTCGCCCTGACGCTCGTCGAGATTCTGGCCGGGCGCGCAACACGCGACGAGGTTGCCGGAGGGTTGCTCGTGAAATAATCCGGAGAAAGTTCCGCACAACCTCCGAGGTGTCGTTTCACCCGCTGTTTTTTCCGTTTAAGGTTTTTCGGGGAAGAAGAGTAGTGATAATTCACTATATTTGTAGAATATAGGAGGCGCCTCGGATAACCTGCAAAAGCCTTTGGCTTTTTTCGGCTTTCTCTCGGCTTTCACTATATTTATCAATTTTTTCGGGAACCGGCCGGCGGGATGGTATGTCGCGCCAGGTAATGCGGCTGTTTCCGCGTTTACGATTTCAAAAACCGATAACATACATATATGAACCGGAGAAAAAAGATCACGCTTATCGTTGTCATTGCACTCTTTATTATTATCATCGCACTTTTCCCATCCATCAGGCGGGTTTTCTCCCCTAGCGACGAGGGGAAACCCGTTGCGGGCGCGCCTGCCGGGTCGGTACGCAGGACGCTGAACGTCAATGCTATGATAATGGGCTACGGGAACCTCGAAGACAAGGCCAACATCGTCGGCATACTTTTCCCCGACGAGGAGGTCGACCTCGCGTTCGAGATCTCGGGAATGATCACCGACATACATTTCCGCGAGGGCAGCTATGTCCGCGAGGGCGAATTGCTGGCAAAAGTGAACGACAGGCCGTTGCAGGCCGAACTGCGAAAACTGGAGGCGCAGTTGCCCCTGGCCCAGAACCGCGTGAGCCGCCAGCAGCAGCTCCTTGCCCGGCAGGCCGTAAGCCAGGAGTCGGTGGAGTCTGTGAACACGGAGCTTGAAAAACTGAAGGCGGATATAGAATATACGAAGGCAAGGATCGCTCAGACCGAGCTTCGCGCGCCGTTCGACGGGCTGATCGGTTTCCGCAACGTGAGCGAAGGGGCCTACGCCTCGCCGTCGGTGGTGATCTCGCGCCTTGCGAAGATAGACCCGCTGAAGTTGCAATTCTCGCTCAACCAGAACGAGGCCGGGCTTGTCGAGCCGGGCCAGACGGTGGAGTACACGCTCAACGACGAGACCTATACGGCGACGATCTACGCCGTCGAGCCGATCGTCGAGCGCGGGACGCTGACACGTGCGGCAAGGGCGATCGTCCCCAACCCAGGCGGACGGATCCAGCCGGGACGCTCGGTGTCGACGCTCTTCAACCTGCGCGACATGGAGGACGCGCTGCTGATCCCCGCCATCTCGATGGTCGCCGAAATGGGGCAGGACGTGGTCTACGTCTACCGCGGCGGCGTGGCGGTGCAGACCCCGGTCATGAAAGGCATGCGCACGGCGTCGTCGGTGCAGATCGTGCAGGGGCTTCAGAAAGGCGACACGCTGATAACCTCCGGCGTGATGCAGCTGCGCAACGGGATGGAGGTGGTGATCAACAACCTCGCCGGAAGCACGCAGGTGCAGGAAACCGAATAACGCAGGGCAACTATGAACCTTTCCGAAATAAGTATAAAGCGGCCCGTCCTTTCGACGGTGTTCATGTTGGTAATCGTGCTGTTGGGGATCATCGGGTACACGTACCTCGGGGTGCGCGAATATCCCAATATCGACAACCCGATCATCTCGGTATCGGTATCCTACCCCGGTGCGAACGCCGAGGTGATAACCAACCAGATATGCGAGCCGCTGGAGCAGAGTATCAACGGCATCCCGGGCATACGCTCGATGACCAGTTCGAGCAGCCAGGGCAATTGCCGGATCACGATCGAGTTCGAACTTAGCGTCGACATGGAGACGGCGGCCAACGACGTGCGCGACCGCGTGTCGCGCGCCCAGAGGCAGTTGCCGCGCGACTGCGACCCCCCTACGGTATCGAAGGCCGACGCCGACTCAAGCCCCATTATGCAGATCACGATCCAGAGCGAGACCAAGTCGCTGCTGGAGCTTACGGAGATCGCCGAGCTGACGGTTAAGGAGCAGTTGCAGACGATCCAGAACGTGAGCGCGGTCGAGATATGGGGCGAGAACCGCTACGCGATGCGCCTGTGGCTGGATCCGCTGAGCATGGCGGCCTACAAGCTCACGCCGATGGATATAATGAACGCCGTCAACCGCGAGAACGTGGAGCTTCCGTCGGGGAGCATCGAGGGCGACTACATGGAACTTTCGATCCGCACGCTGGGGCTGATGGAGACCGAGGAGGAGTTCAACAACCTGATAATCATGCAGGACGGCAACAACGTCGTGCGTTTCCGCGACGTGGGGAGGGCCGAGTTGGGTTCGGCGAACTACCGCAACCTGCTGCGCGCCGACGGCAAGCCGATGGTGAGCGTTAACGTCGTACCGCAGCCGGGGGCCAACCAGGTGGATATTTCGAACGAGGTGCAGAGGCGTCTGGCGACGATGGAAAAAGACCTGCCCGAGGACGTGGTACTCGAAATAACGTCTGACAACACGCGCTTCGTGCGAGCCTCGATCAATGAAGTGGAGGAGACGCTGTTGGTCGCGTTCCTGCTGGTAGTGTTGATCATATTCCTCTTCCTGCGCGACTGGAGGGTGACGCTGATCCCCTGCGTGGCGATCCCGGTGTCGCTGATCGGGGCGTTCTTCGTGATGTACCTGTTCGGCTTCTCGATCAACGTGCTGTCGATGCTGGCGGTGGTACTCTCGGTGGGTATAGTCGTAGACGACGCGATCGTCGTGTCGGAGAATATATACCGCAAGATCGAGGCGGGCATGTCGCCGCGCGAGGCCGGCATCGAGGGGGCGAAGGAGATCTTCTTCGCGGTGGTGAGTACGACTATAACGCTCGTCGCCGTTTTCTTCCCGATCGTGTTCATGGAGGGAATGACGGGTAAGCTGTTCACCGAGTTCAGCCTCGTGATCTCGGGCGCGGTGGTGATCTCGTCGTTCGTGGCGCTGACGTTCGTGCCGATGCTTTCGACCAAGCTGCTCAAGCGCGTGGAACGCAAGAACTGGTTCTACCGCAAGACCGAACCGATATTCAACGGACTTAACGAAGGCTACCAACGCTCGCTGGAATGGTTCCTGCGTAAGCGGTGGCTGACCTGGCCCATAATACTGGCAACAGTGGGGATCATCGTGTGGCTCATTATCGTGATCCCGTCGGAACTCGCCCCGATGGAAGACCGCTCGCAGGTGACGGTGAACATGAGCGCCCCGGAGGGTGCGACGTTCGAGTACCTGCGCGACTACTCGCTCAAGATCGAGGACCTTGTCGACTCGCTGGTGCCGGAAAAGAGGGTGATGACCAACTTCGTGCGCTCGGGCTCGTCGTTCATGTCCATTATGCTTGCCGACATCACGGCGCGCGAGCGAAGCCAGATGGATATAGCCAACGTGCTGACCGAGGCGGTCGGCAAGGAGACCGAGGCGCGGACATTCGTTCGGCAGGCGTCGACGTTCGGCGGCCGCAGTGGGGGATCGCCCGTGCAGTATGTGCTTCAGGGCCAGAACCTCGAAAAACTGCGCGAATACATTCCGCAGTTCATGGACAAGGTGAACGCCAGCCCGCTGTTGCGCATGGCCGACGTTAACCTGAAATTCACCAAGCCCGAGACCCAGATAATCATCGACCGCGACAAGGCGGCCCTGCTGGGCGTCAGCACGATGTCGATCGGCCAGACGCTCCAGTACGCGCTCAGCGGCCAGAGGATGGGTTATTTCTACATGAACGGCAAGCAGTACCAGATACTCGGCGAGATCAACCGCCAGCAGCGCAACTCGCCCCTCGACCTGCGGACGATATACCTCAAGAACGCGGGAGGCGACATGATACAGATGGACAACCTCGTCGACCTTCAGGAGTCGGTCGCCCCGCCCACGCTCTACCGATACAACCGCTTCCAGTCGGCGACGGTTTCGGCGGGCCTTGCGCCCGGCGTGGCCCTCGGCGAGGCCCTCAACGAGATGGACAGGATCGCCCGCGAGACGCTCGACGACACGTTCCGCACGACGCTGGCCGGAGAATCGAAGGAGTTCAGCGACAGTTCGTCGAGCATCCTGACGGCGTATTTACTTGCCCTGGTCCTCATATTCCTTATCCTGGCCGCACAGTTCGAAAGTTTCAAAGATCCGGTGACCATACTCTTTACCGTATTTCCGGCGGCGGCCGGGGCTGGCCTGTTTATGTGGATGAGGGGCGTTACGCTGAACATATACAGCGAGATCGGTATCATCATGCTCATAGGTTTGGTGGTCAAGAACGGCATCCTGATCGTCGAGTTCGCCAACCAGCGCCAACAGTCCGGCATAGCGAAGCCCGAGGCCATACTCGGTTCGGCGGTTCAGCGACTGCGCCCCATCCTGATGACGAGTTTCTCGTCTGTATTGGGCATGCTTCCGCTTGCCATCGCTACGGGCGAGGGAGCTAACGGACGTATAGCTATGGGTGTGGCGGTGGTCGGCGGCCTTATCGTCTCCACACTGGTGAGCCTCTACATTGTGCCGGCAATGTACTCGTACATATCTACCGACCGGCAAAAACTGCTCGAGCGGCGTGAAAACAAAGACCGCAGGATACTTCGCGTGCGCAAAACGAGAACGATTTAAGATTGAAAATGAGACGACTTATATGTATCTTTATTGCCGCCGCTATCCCGACGTTCGGTTGGGCTCAGCGGCCGATGACCCTGCAGGAGTGCCTTGCAGTGGGTTTGGAACGGAACTACGACATAAGGCTTGTACGCAACCTGGAGCGCATCTCGGAGAATAACGCCACGATCGGCAACGCCGGTTTCCTCCCCACGCTCGACCTTTCGGCCGGCTATTCGGGATCGGTCAACGATACGAAGCAATATCCGGCGCAGGGCGATGCCGTTTCTTCCAACGGCGTGCATAACCGCGGGGCCTCGGCGGGCGTCGATCTCGGCTGGACGCTGTTCGACGGGTTCAGGGTGCAGACCAACTATAAGCGCCTCAAGGAGTTGGAACGCATGGGCGCACTCGAAACCCGCATGCAGGTGGAGAGTTTCATTTCGAACTTCACCGCCGAATATTACAATTACATACGCCAGCGGATAACGCTGCAAAACCTCGAATACGCCGTCGAACTCTCGCGTGAGAGGGTGCGCATAGTCGACGTCAGCGCGCAGATCGGCTCGCTTTCGGGCTACGACCTGCTGCAGGCCCGCGTGGACTTCAATGCCGACAGCTCGCGCCTGATCCGCCAGTACGAGGTGCTGCACACGTTGAGCACGCAGCTTAACGAAATGCTCGCCGAGGCCGACGTCGACAGAGAATTCCTTGCCGCCGCCGGTTCGATAGATTACAACCCGTCGCTTTTGCGCGATGAGTTGTGGAGCAGAGCGCTCGAAAACAATGTT
>QMCE01006353.1_pt1 | contig 11276 bp, 15 predicted proteins | sample 1821851 | NCBI WGS metagenome assembly QMCE01 (sample SAMN09453174, study PRJNA476694) | Termite gut metagenome, whole genome shotgun sequencing project. | isolation source: worker | host: Odontotermes sp. | place: South Africa:Pretoria | collected 2016-01-28
GAAAGAGCCTTTGCAAAAAGTTGAAATACAATCATTTATTGATACGCATTTCCCACAGGCAACATTTGCCGAACAATCCTTTGAAATAAACGCTGTTGCGCCGGAACGCACATTATTAGAAAAAATTTGTCTGTTGCACGAAGAATTTTCAAAACAAAGCGAGCATATCCGTGTTAATCGAATGAGCCGCCATATTTACGACATTGCAAGAATGTTAGAAACGCCCATTGCCGAAAATGCACTGCCATCATCTATTTTATCTTTATATTTTTCAAGGATTTTTTTGAAATCCTTCTTTATTTCCTTTGCCATACTTTTATCCTTAATTGGATTAGTTCTATCTTCATAATCTTCCATGATTGTATTACATAAACCTTCTAATGCCACAGAGATACAAGCTGGTTGAGTGTCTAATGGATTATCATTTGCTACAATAAAAACAAAAAGGCAATTCTGAATAGTTTCATTATCATAAATACGTCCCACTAATTTATTGATACATTTTTGATCAATGAAGGGCATTTCTGCTTGATGTTTTTGTGCTTCATTTATATCAAAATAATTAAAAGGATTATACCCTAAAAAGTTAAACTGAAGGTCAACAGATTTTCTGAGCGTTTTATACTCAATGCCAACTACTTGAGTGTAATCGGGAACATCAGATTCTATAATATAACACTCATTTTGGAAAAAATGTGTAGTATAAAAACCTAACGATACTAAGATTGCTAATGTTTGATTATAAAAATCATCATAGGAAACAATGTTTTTGGAATCTAAAATAATATAGTTTGATTTGTTTTCTTTAGCTTCGAATACATCATAATCGAAGTTTCCAAATGTAATGTTTAACAAACCTAATGTGAATGAAGTTTCTGAGGAGTAACTTTGAACAGGAAGAGAAAAAGGATGCATTATAGAAACATTGGACGGTATTTTAAGAACCATCCTATAAAAATTATTTGAGAATTCTGCTCCTTTTTTAATCTGATTTACTCGTATTGTATACTTAAAAAGTTTGTTCAAATCATTCAATTCTAATTGTAATTCTAGTTTTGAAAAACTTGCATTTATTGCATTGTAAATAATGTCATTGCTAAATTTAATTTCAATATCAAATAGTAAATTGAAACTATTCTGATATGAAGTTTTCGATTCAAATTGTAAAAAATAATATGTATCCTCTTTTATTAATGTAGCAGCCTCATTTTTACAATTTATTTTTTCTATATTTATAGTAACATTTTGACAATCCTCCATTTGAGCAATTTCAGAAAAAGTTTCCTTTAGGTATTTGGGATTTGGATTTGTTTCTTTCATACTCTTTATCATCTCATTGATTGTATCCATATTTTCCTTACTTTAAACAAAGAATTCAAAAGGCTTTTTGCCTAACTTATCTATACAAATGCCATAAATCCCATTTTCATTCCAAACTTTTCCACCAAAAATTTGGGAGCATCTGCATTGTATACCTGGTAGGCACAGGAGACAACCATAACTCTTGTAAAACTATATAGTAAGTTTCACAAGAGATTTGATTAATTATCCATTTTAAGATAAACGAAACTGTTTTAGCTTAAAATGAAACCTTATAACATAATACTACACCCGTTTAATCAATAGTGCAAGTATTTTTTTATAAAAAAGAAAAAATCTATTGTTAGAACACTATTTCCATGACGGTCGAAAAAGTGAAGAATGAACCGCTCCGCCGCCTTGCCCCGCGTCCGCCCATCCCAAAAAACCACCCAGACAAAAAGCATGTCGCCCGCAGGTGCGGGATAAATACCCGAAGCGCGGCGCCGAAACCAGTGGACGGCTAACCGCGACTGCACGATATCCCACCGCGCCCCGCCGCCTCGCGCCTACCGCCCCCAAAAAACTACCCGGACAAAAAAACATAACCCCGCTCCCGCGACACAAATACCCGAAGCGCGGCGCCGAAACCAATGGACATCTGACCGCGACTGCACGATATCCCACCGCGCCCCGCCGCCCTGCGCCCATCCCCCAAAAAAACGCCCAGACAAAAAGTATATCGCCCGCAGGCGCGACACAAATACCCGAAGCGCAGCGCCGAAACCAGCGGCACGATATCCCACTCCCCCCAAAAAACCCCTAAATCTCCGCCCGCCCTATTGCACTTTATTGCAAACCAGGCTATAATAACAAATGTCTTGAACAGGACAGCTTCAGGCGTCCAAGAAGCAGAAGCATCTGATCCCCGCGCATGTCGCGGAAGCTTTGGATAGATAGACAAAAGCGTGCGCTCAATACAGTGCCGCTTATTTTGACAGTGATTATACGCTCTGAAAAGGGCGGAAGGCGATTTACAAAAAATGCCGGATTTCCCAAAAGCGGGCTTTGCACCGCGCGGGGGAGTCCGGCTTTTTGCGTTATAAGGGGCAAAAATGGGCAATTTATTTGCAAAATCAAGCGGTGGCGGGTGGTTTGGGGTGAAGCATCAAGCCCCGTTCCCAAAAATTGAAGTGTTTACGCCTTCTTCGGAGAACGCCGTGCCGACAGATAATACGAACGCTTCCATCATTTTTGAGGCGGAAGCAAAGGGCGGCAATATATCCCATGCGCTTTTGAGTTATAGTTTTTCCGAGGGCGTTGACGACATAGAAGGGGCGTTTTCGTTTTCGGTTGAAGACGAAAATACCGACATACACAAGGGAACAAGCATTTTTGACGCAATTCCCATACGAAGCATAGTCAAAATATACGAAGGCGGTTCACAGCCCGTGTTTATAGGCGTGGTGAAACGGCGCAGCATGTCGTCGTCCATGACGGCGCAGGGACCGCGGCGATCCATACAATTTTCGGGAAAAAGCATCATCAGCCTTATCAGCGCATATACGGTAACGACGGATTTGCGTATATGCTATGTTAATCCTGAAACCGAATCGAAGAAATTGACAGCCGACCTTTCTAAGAAGTCTCTGAATATAAAAGAGTTTATGAAGAAAACATGGGAATATTATCTGGAACAAGGCAAGGACGGCAGCAAGGCGGTGGTCAATAAATTGATCAAAGATGAAATACAATTATGGATAATTGGGGAAGGCAAAGGACTGATGGATAGTATCGAGACCGGTGAATCCAGCGAATTCGTATACCCTATTGTCGGGCAGTTTTTCCGCGAAGGCAACAATACGATCACCCAAATTTGGCGGAATGTGCTTGCAAGCCCGGTCTACGAATTATCCGCCGTCTGCCGGAACGGCAAGTCTAAAATCGTGGCGCGGGAATCGCCCTTTTCAGAAGCCGACTGGAAAAATCTTGATATGTATGAAATCGACCCGCTTGACTTAATTTCTTATGACATGAGCCAAAGCGACGAAGAAGTCTACAACGCTTTTATGGGATATTTGGAGGGATCCGCGTATCCCCAAGAGTTTTACGCAAACCTTGGCGCGGCGCAGAATGACGACGTGCTTGAAAAAATACCGGAAAAGATAGACATATATGGCTTTAAGCCCCTGCAAGTGTCTTTTCGCGGTTTTGACCGGCAGGATATGACGCAGGATAAGATAAAGGGCTTCCGAAAAAAATTAAACCAAAAGACAAAATACTGGTTCGGGCGGCTGGACGAAATGTACACCGGAACGATCACGCTTTTGACGGATTTTAAGACGGAACAGGGCGACAGAAACCCGAAAGCCGGGTGCAAGGCGAAGTTTTTGGGCGGCGAATTCTATATTATGCGCAGCGATCATAAATGGAGCTACGGCGGATCCCCAACAAACACACTGACCGTATCGCGCGGTTTTCGCTATGACGAAAGCGGGAAGCAGAGCGCGAAGCTTGAGGGCGTAGGCAAACGGTTCAAGGAATTGGGGTAGGCAATGAATATTACAATCGTAACAAAAAAGAAACCAAACGCATCCCAGTCCAGCCCTCAGGTTCGGCACACCCCGCCATACACGCAGCGTTACGGCGCCTGGGGACGGGTGGAGCAGACCTATTCCATCAACAACAGCGCGGACATTTACCTTACTACCGGCGTTTTTCTCAAGCACGTGCCGGTTTTAAGCGGGGAATGGGTTACGCCGGGCGATGACTACACGTCGGGCGCGCGCAATCTGCCGCCCAAAGACACCCAGGTTTTTGTGTTCATGCCTTACGGGAATTACGACGGCTGCGTGGTCCTGGGATCGGGCTTTGTTGACGACGAGTCGAATCAGAAAGCCGCCTTTATGGACGATAACGGCAAGGAGCGGATTCGCAGGCGGGTGCTGCCCGGCAACTGGAAAGAAGAATACCACTACGCCACGGGCACAGCCGAGATTGTGTCGCCCGATGACAAAACGATCTGCAAAATAGACTACGGCACTGAAGAAGAGGCGAAAGACGCGCCGGAATTCCACCTTAGTCTTTTCGATCAGATTAAAGCCGACGTCATTTCCGAGAAGAGCGTAAGCCTTTCCGCTTTTGACGACGAAGTCAAAATCGAGCATACAAAAGGCGATTCCGCGAAAATAACGGTTTTTGATACGGAATTGATCATCAAACAAGGGGAAGTTTCACTTGTAACCAAAAAGTCAACGGTTGAAGTTGACGGCGACGCCGTGATTAAGACAAGCGGCAAAACCACGGTCGAGGCCTCAGGGGATGCGTCCGTGAAAGGCGCGAACGTAACGGTTGAGGCAGCGTCGAATTTGACGCTGAAAACAGGCGACGCGGCGTCGTGGATGCCCAATATACTGCCGGTATGCCCGCTCGGACCCATGCACGGCGGCGCGTCTGCGGGCGTCGTGAAACTAAAGGGGGCTTAAATGATTAACGAAAACGATCTGTACGATACGGTTTACAGCGCGCTTGTCGGGTATTCGCAAGGCGCGTACACGAGCGAAATGAGCGCGCCACAGCACATGAAAATCATGGGCGACGCAATGAAGGCGTATTTTGAGGCACACACGGTCATCACCTACGGCTGGAGCGCGCGCGATCCTTACAACATACCCGATCCCGCTGTAAGTTTCACCTCCAAAGCCGCGTTTCCAGCCTTTGACCTCACCCAGCCCATGAACCTGCCCGGCCTTGCCGCGAAAATCACGGCAGCGTTTCAAGCCGCGTCCATCAAACACCCGGGCGCATGGACAATACCCGACGGCTCGTTTCTGATCCGTCCCCTTACACTGCCCCAGTCCCCGTCCGCCTCGTCCGCGCTCATGGACTGCATAATCAGACCCGTGTGCGCATGGGCGAAAACGCTGATCAACCCGACGCCTCTTTCCGGCGCGCACGGGGTGTTTGTCGGCGCGACCACCAATATGGCTATAGCATAGGGGCGAAATATGGCAGATTACGGGATTGATACGGTAAAAATTTCCCTTTCCGGCGCGCACGGGGCGTTTGTCGGCGCGACCACCAATAAAGCTGTAGCGTAGGAGCGGAATATGGCAGAAGAAACAGAATTGCAAACCGATTTGTGGAAAAAAGCGTATCTCATAGAATTCCTCGGTGGGGACACCCCGAAAGCGTTTGCGTTTTCCGGCGCGCACATAACTTTTGTCGGCGCAACCATCAGTAGGGCTATAGCATAGGAGCGAAATATGGCAGATAAAAACGAAGAAACAGCAAAAAAAGAAACAGAATTAAAAACCGATTTGTGGAAAAAAGCGTATCTCATAGAATTCCTCGATGGGAGCAACGTGGAAGCGTTTACGTTTTCTGTGCCGCCCGAAAGCGAAGAGCTGACCTATTCCCAGCGCAAAACAGAAACCAAAACATTCGGCGGCTTGCATGTAGATGATTACGGGATTGACGCGGTGAAAATTTCCCTTTCCGGATCAACCATAAATCAAGATTTGAAAAAGATATACCAGCCCGGTACTGCCGGAGAATCGCTGTCGGGTGAAGAGGAAATATACGGATTCATGGCACTCTTAAAGAAGTGGAAAACGGGACAGGACAATATTTCAAAAAAGATCATGCTGTACGATCTTTCAAAAAAAGAAGCAAAGGGATTTGCCGAGCGGCACTGCTGGCGCGTTTTCCCCGGCGATCTTAAAATCCGCCGTTCCTCGGACAGACCGTTTGCCTACAAATATTCGATTGATTTCACAGGCGTTGATCCCAATACTGAGATAAACACGGATCGGTTTCAACCCCCGCCAGAACAGGAGCAGGAAAAAACTCCTGAGCCTGAAACTGAAGAAATAAAGTCCGAGCTTGAAAAAATAAAAGACGGGGGACCAAGGAATTTACCGAAACATTTGCCAAGGTAAACAATGCGATCAAAGACATTCAAGACAATATAGTCGAATTTGAGAGCATACTGAAAATGTACTCTGACGCGGCGGCGGGAAAAGTGGAAAGCTTCTTTACTACTCTTGGCAATATGGTCAATATGGCGGACACGATTTTCACTATTCCCCGCGATATAAGCACTATGATGATTGATTTGAAGGTGCGGTGCATGAACTCCGCTCTGGGATTGGTGAAAAACTGCGTGAAGTTTGGACAAACTATACAAACAGCAGCGGACGCCCATTATTGGATAGATAAAGAGACTTTGAGACAGCACAGAGTGACAGCCGAAGAGTTCTGCGATATCTTCTCCCTAAAGGCTAACAATCTTGAAGACAAGGCAAACGCCGTTCTTACGTGGTCAAAATCCGCCGATATGCCGGTTGTTACTGCGGGCGGACTTGATCCAAAGACCGGAACACAGCGGCTTGTGTTGTCTTACGGCGACAGCGAAGCCATGCTGAAGTCAACAGACACGCTGGAAAGCCTCGCCGCGCACTACTACGGCAGCCCTGACCGGGCGCTTGACATAGCGGCGTACAACGGCGTCGCGTCCATAGACGAATTACAGCCCGGCAGCCCGATTCGGATTCCCGTGCTGCGACAGTCCCAGCGAAACGCCCAAAACCGCATATACGCCCGCCCCGAAGACCGTGACAATTACGGGCGGGACATCGCCCTTACCGACGACGGCTTTATCAGGGCGTCGCCAAACGGCGATTATATGACAGTCAGCGGCGCGGACAACCTCGCCCAAGCCGTTCTACTGCGCCTGCGGGAAAGCGTGAATAAGCGCGTCCGACTGAACGCCTACGGCATACGCACAAACATCAGCGACCCCACCGCAGGCGTCGCCTATATTTTGTCCTCGGTGGATTTGACGGTTCGGAGCGACCCCCGCGTAAAATCCGTAGACAACATCCGCTTTTCCGGCGCAGGCGACGCACTTGACATACGAGTTGACTACAGCGACATAGACGGCGCAGGCGGCGGCACGGCAGGGAGAATATAGATGGAAATCAAAACTTTCAGCGAAATACGGGACGCAATAATGAATTTAACGATTTTGAGCGGCACGCACATAAAATCAGCGGACAATATCCGGTTTTCCGGCGTGGGCGGCGGGGCAATGCGGAATTACATAATTTCCCGCCAAGACAGAGTAAGGGATTTTAACAACGGCTCGACAATAAAACCGCAGCTCGGCACAGACAGCTCGACACTAAACCCCCAGACCAAAACAGACGGCTCGACACTAAAGCCGCAGCTCGGCACAGACAGCTCGACAATAAAACCCCAGACCAAAACAAACGACTCGACACTAAAGCCGCAGCTCGGCGCAGACAGCTCGACAATAAAACCCCAGACCAAAACAGACGGCTCGACACTAAAGCCGCAGCTCGGCGCAGACAGCTCGACAATAAAACCCCAGACCAAAACAGACGGCTCGACACTAAAGCCGCAGCTCGGCGCAGACCACTCAACACTAAACCCCCAGACCAAAACAGACGGCTCGACACTAAAGCCGCAGCTCGGCACAGACCACTCAACACTAAACCCCCAGACCAAAACAGACGACTCGACACTAAAGCCGCAGCTCGGCGCAGACCACTCAACACTAAACCCTCAGACCAAAACAAACGGCTCGACACTAAAACCGCAGCTCGGCGCAGACAGCTCGACACTAAACCCTCAGACCAAAACAGACAGCGCAGTCGGCTCAAGCTCAAACGCAGGCGCAAGCTCAGCCGCCGCAACCATCACCTCAAGGAGGCTATAAATGGAAGTCAAGACATTCCACGAAATACGGGACGCAATGCGGAATTACATCGTGTCCCATCAAGACAGAATAACGGATTTTAACGACGGATCGGTGATAGAATCGCAGACCGAAGCAGTGGCGCGCGAGCTGGCAATGCTCTACATACGCGCCCGCGTGGGCTTTTCGTCCCACCTCCGCGGACTGCCCTATTCCGTGTTCGGCTTTACGATGAAGGCAGGCGTGAAGGCGTCCGTGACGCTAGTGTTTTCACGCGCAAAAGCCTATTCCAACGACACGACAATCCCGGCGGGCGTCATCGTTTCATCGGGCAGCCTCCGATTCCTCACCACCGAAGCCGGAACCGTGAAGGCGGGCGAAACCGCGTCAAACGAAATCACGGCGAGCGCCGAGGACGTCGGCGAAAAATACAATGTGGGCGCGGCGTCCATTAAAACCATCGTGTCAACGCTGCCCGCCGACATTGTGGAAGTGAAGAACCCGGACGCGGCGACCGGAGGCGCGGACAGCGAGGACTGGAGCGCGTACATCGCCCGCTTTTCCGAATACATACTGGGATTATCCCGCACAAACGGCTTCGGGTTCCAATCCGCGCTCACTTCCTCCAATTTGGCGCGTTCAATCTCAATCATCGAACATTTCCCGCCCGCAGATGGACTCTGGAACATGACGGTCTACCTTGAAGACGGCTCTGGCGGCATGACCAACGAGGCGCTCGCCCAGGCAAAAACGATAATCGACGGAGACGGCACAAAAGAAAACGGCGGATTCCGCGCCCCGGGCGTCAATATCCGGTATCTAACGCCGGAAAAAGTGCCGGTAAGCGTCGCAGTCGAAGTAACAGCCGAACGGGACGTGGTAAACGAGATCGCCGAATCCGCCATTACGTCAGAAGTCGCCGAAGCGGTAAAAAAATTCATCAATTCCTATAAAATCGGAATTCCCCTCATCCTTTCCGATTTAATCGTGGAGCTGAAACGCATACAGTATCTTTTTGACGTTGAAATCCACCTTCCCGCCGACAACATCCCCATAAGCGACAGCCAAATCGCCCGTTTTGAATCCTGCGACGTAAAGGTGGTAATCAAATGAACGACAAGGAAGGTCTCAACCTGCTAGATTATCTCGCCACAGGCATAAACAAAAACGATCCCGTTATACAAGCAATTTTCTCTGATTACGAAGGCAAGGGCGCAATCGCAAATGAAATCGAAGAAATCATCACCTTTATCGATTATTACACCAAAACCGACGACATACGAAACCATACCGGCGCTTCCCTTGAAATGATAAGCAAACAGTTCGCCCAAATCAAACGCCAGCTCATGGAAACCGACGACCGCCTTTTACGCCGCACCCTCGCCCTCACCGAACGCAAAGGCGACCTTGTCTGGGGCAACGCCCTCAACATGAAGCACTCCCTTGAAACTTATTTTGAACACATCCACGCCTATATCAGCGAAAATACCGACGATTCCGCCCGCAACCTCCTGAAAGACAGCGACTTTGCAGAAGACGCCTGGACGCTTTCCGGCGCTGCAACGTATAGCTTTGAGGCGCGTTTTTCCGGCAAACGCGGACTTTATCTTGACGGACATGTTGACGAACGTCATATTGATGAAGATATTGGCGGGCATATTGATGAAATTCATCTTGATGAACAGATTGACGAATGTCATATTGATGAAATTCATCTTGACGGACATATTGACGAACGTCATCTTGAAGGACAGATTGACGGACATATTGACGAAATTCATCTTGACGAACGTCATATTGATGAAGATATTGGCGGGCATGTTGATGAAATTCATCTTAATGAAAAGATTGACGAATGTCATATTGATGAAATTCATCTTGATGAACAGATTGACCGACATGTTGATGAAATTCATCTTAATGAAAAGATTGATGCGCGTCATATTGATGATCATCTTGATGGACAGATTAACGGGCATATTGGCGAAATTCATCTCGGACATATTGATGAAATTCATCTTGAAGGACAGATTGATGCGCGTATTGACGACATTCATCTTGATAGACAAATTGACGAACGTCATATTGATGAAGATATTGGCGGGCATGTTGATGAAATTCATCTTAATGAAAAGATTGATGCGCGTCATATTGATGATCATCTTGATGGACAGATTAACGGGCATATTGGCGAAATTCATCTAAATTCATCTTGATGAAAAGATTGATGCGCGTATTGACGAAATTCATCTTGATAGACAAATTGACGAACGTCATATTGATGAAGATATTGGCGGACATATTGATGAAATTCATCTTGACGGACATGTTGACGAACGTCATCTTGAAGGACAGATTAACGGGCAAATTGACGAAATTCATCTTGATGGACAGATTAACGGGCATATTGGCGAAATTCATCTTGAAGGACATATTGACGCACATCTTGACGAATATCATCCCAATGAACACCTTGACGCGCGCCCCGCCTCCTGTTCCCAAACCGTCCCGGAATTACCCGCAGGATGGTACACCCTGCACTTTTTCCTCAAAGGACGCTGCGGAGTATCCATCCGCAATACCCAAGGACAGTACTGGGACGGCACGGCACAAGCCGGAAATTACGTGCTGGCATGGAAAGACGACAAATTCATCCACGAGTTTGCCGCGCAGGACTGGAACGACGTATACTGTTTCATACACCTTGACGAAACGACGAACCTATCGATTGAATTCGCGCCGATTGAAGACGAATCCGCCTGCGTAGATTTTGCGCGTCTGTTCAAAAAGCCGGAACATCCGTCATACACCATTACCGTGCAATACGAAGGCTACACGCTGTCGCCGAAAAACCTCCACCTCGGCAAAGGCGCGGCTGATCCAGCCGACGGAATCGATTATGCGAAAGAAAGCTACTTTGACCACGCCTACATAATCGGTCGGAAAGGCGCCTACCGGGACGAAGTCTATCAATCCGTGCTTGATATTGTGCGCCCGCGGGGCGTGGAGGCTTTTGTCGAGTTTGTGGAGAAAAGTGAGGAAGGGGCGGCGGAAGACGGTAATGCCGCGTGAGATTGTGCGTCCCGGGGTATTGTGTATCCGCGGGGCGTGGAGGCTTTTGTCGGGTTTGTGGAGAAAAGCGAAGAGGCGGAAGCGGAAGACGGTAATGCCGCGTGAGATTGTGCGTCCCGGGGTATTGTGTATCCGCGGGGTGTAGAGGCTTTTGTCGAGTTTGTGGAGAAAAGCGAAGAGGTGG
>QMCE01002096.1_pt1 | contig 11274 bp, 16 predicted proteins | sample 1821851 | NCBI WGS metagenome assembly QMCE01 (sample SAMN09453174, study PRJNA476694) | Termite gut metagenome, whole genome shotgun sequencing project. | isolation source: worker | host: Odontotermes sp. | place: South Africa:Pretoria | collected 2016-01-28
TGTCTTTCTTTCTGTCGATTTTAAGTGCCATTGTCTTAATGGTTTAGCTGTTAAACTTCTTTTCCCGAAAGCACGTTTCCGTCTTTCTTTTGGCTGTCGATGAATTGGGCGACACCGGTGGAAACACCCTTGTCGTTCGTTTGACCGAAAAGGGGCTTGCCTTGTCCCGCCAAAGCCGAATCAGCCGCATTTTGATTTGCCGTTGCAATGTCCTTTTCGGTGTCGGTCAAGTATTCGGTAAACTCATCATCCGAATCAAACCGCATTCTGCCAAAGTCTTTCAGGGCTTTCGCCTTGAAATTTTCGTCTTTGCAGTCATTCATTGACTTGGCAACGTCCCCCGCCTTGTACTTTTCCAATTCAGTTTGGAACGGCTTTACGGCTTCAGCAACGGCGTTTTTAATCATCGCCGCAACATCGTTCGGGTCGCTCTCTTTCGGGTCTGAGCCGCCGCCGGGTTCGGTGGGCTTCTTTTCCACGAAATCAAACTTCTTCTTCAAGTTCGTTTCAAGGGTCTTGTTGCTGTCGGACACCTCTTTGTCCACTTCCGCACGAAATTCCTTTACAAAGTCATCGACCTGCGCTTTGGTCAATTTCCCGACAAGGGCTTTCGCTTCGTCCTCGGTTGTCGCTTGTAACGCAAGGGTGCGCGCCAATTGATTCAACCCGTCTTTCCGCACGCCTGCGAACTGTGCCATCAGTAATGCGAGAATAAAACCGTTCATGTTCTGAAAAATTAATTGTTAAACAAATCAGTACACAAATTTAGTGCGTATCACAATAATACACGTGCGTTTGCGGCGGGAGTTAGGCAAAAGATATTCACAATTTGCATTGCAAATGCAGAAAAAAATTTCAAAATAGTTGTTTTATTAAATAAAGTTACTACCTTTGCGGTGTATTACTATGATACGGACAATTAAAAACACGATAGCCATGACAACGAAAGAAAAAGAAATCAACGCTCTGAAAGCCCTTGTCGCAATGGACGGCTACTTTGCCGAACGATTTAGGGGCGACCTCGACACGATGGTTGGGAACATCGAAAAAGATTTTCCGATTGAAATGGGAACGTCTGTCGATGCGGACATTCACAAAAACGAAATCAAGAACCTTTGTGTGTTCTTGCTCGAACGTGCGCAAAAATTCGGCGACATCGAGTTGCTGAAAAAAGCCATCGAATTGAAAGGGCACGCATGGGTAATTCGGCACAAGCTACAAAACGAAATGCCGCTTTGGGAGTGCGACAAGGAGTTCATTTTATTTCGCTTGGCCTAATGTGTATCACTATAAATCACAGCAGAGACCCCCGCACCTTTGGCCGGGTTCGGGGGCACGAAATCAAACACAAAAAAATTGAAGCCATGAACAACAAGTACATTGCAAGGTTCTTACTGAATGGGCGGTACAACGAGTTAACCGTAATCGCCAAAGATGCAACTGAGGCCGAAAGCTATCTTGAGGATTGCAACGTGAACGATTTTGATTTAGAAATTATCTCTCTGACTAATCTCGGGCCGACCGATTTACCGAAACGCGAAATCGTGGTAGAGTATTGTTAAGGTCGGCGGAGCCTGACCGCCCCGCCGGTCTCAAATTTAATCCTTAAAAAATTCGCAACAATGAAGACACCAACAAACCACGTACTTGTTCTTTCGATTGAGCAAATGGAAGCCATTATCGCCGAAATGAAAGACAACAAACGCTGTCAACCGACAATGAGCAATCAGGCAAAGTTCAAATTGCAGTTCAACACCGATTGTAACGCCCACGAGATTGACGGGGCAACCGGGTATCAATTCAGTAGTTACGCCGAATGTAACGGCATGTTTTTTAGCGTATCGCTATAATGCGCACCATCGACCACAAATTGAAAGTAGTGTTGTTGAAAGCGCACGCTTTGACACGCAAGAGGTTGGGGGCGGACTTGCACATGACCCCGCCGCTTATCACTTACGAAGAAGTTGGCTTGTGCTTCCAACATCACTTGCTTATGGATGCTCGACGATGGGAAATTATATTCCTTGACTTCAGCGGGTTTCGGCTTAACCGCCGATTTGTACCCATGACAACAATGGAATTTTATGCGGCTATCACCGGTAAAGAGTAAGGACATGAACCCCGAATACTGCAAAATATCACAATGGAATTGTGCATACCATTCATGCACGACCCCGCATTGCCAATATGAGCAAATGAAAAGGAATGTCGGTGCGCAATGGGTTCGCCGATGTGACCCGCCCGATGATTGGTGCATCAAACTTTGCAGAATGTGCAAATGGCATGGCCGGTGTCCGATAAATGCCACCATGACGGGAATGAATTACACGGCGATGGAATGCCTTTGCCACGTGAAACATCCCGAAAAACACATAACGCTTTTTCCTAACAAATTGAAATACATAATGCTATGATTAACCAAATTTTCAACGGGGATTTTTACCCCACCCCGATAGACGTTATTGAGCGCATGATGATGGGCGTTGAAGTCATGGGTAAAGTCGCCCTTGAACCATCGGCGGGGAGCGGCAATATTGTGGACTATCTACGTGCGAACGGCGCGAAAAACGTGTTGGCGTGTGAACTGTCGGAAAAGTTGCGCCGAACACTTGCCGGGAAATGTGACGTAATCGGCGATGACTTCTTGAAAGTCACCCCCGACCAAATCAGCCACATCGACCTGATTGTGATGAACCCGCCGTTTTCGGCTGACGAACGCCACATTCTGCACGCTTATGAGATTGCCCCCGGCGGCTGTGAAATTGTCGCATTGTGCAACTCCAACACGCTGAAAAGCCGGTATAGTGCGGCGCGTAAAGAGGTTTACGAACTGATTGAATCGCACGGATTTAGTGAGGATTTCGGCTCGTGCTTTACGCAAGCGGAACGCAAAACCGATGTCGAAGTTTCGTGCATCCATTTGTACAAGCCCAAGAGCGGTGAAGATGAGTTCGACAACTATTTTTCACTCGCTCCCGATGACGAACAACAAGAAGATGGGATTCGGTCATACAACCTGATTCGTGACCTTGTGAATCGCTATGTCGGAGCCGTGCAACGCTTCGACAGCGTTATGGGTGCCGCCGATGAGATAAACCAACTCACAAAGCCATTTACGGGAAACAAGATTCAGTTCGGGGCGTACAAACAAGGCGAAAGTTACAGCCGCACCGACATCACCCGTGACTACTTCAAAAAGGAGTTGCAGAAGTCGGCTTGGTCGCTAATTTTCGACAAAATGAACATGGGTAAGTATGTGACAACGGGCGTGCGTGAAGACATCAACCGCTTTGTTGAACGACAATCGCACATTCCGTTCACAATGCACAATGTGTTTCGAATGCTCGAAGTGATTGTCGGGACGCAAGATAACCGCATGAAAAAGGTGCTTGTCGAGGCATTCGAGCATATTTGTTCGTTCAGCGCGGAAAACTCCACCGCCGGGGAAAAGTGGAAAACCAATTCCGATTACATGGTGAACCGCCGGTTCATTGTGCCGTTCATCTGCGACCACGATACCCGTTGGCCGAAAGACAAGGTAAGCGTTAGTTGGGGGCACCATCGGGAACGTATCGAAGATATTGTTAAAGCACTCTGCTATATAACGGGGGCGAATTACGACAGCTTCAAGCCCCTTTACAACTTCGTTCACGACAACAAAATGGAGTGGGGGCAATGGTACGAATGGGGCTTCTTCCGAATCAAAGGCCACAAAAAGGGCACTATGCACTTTGAGTTTGTCCGCGAAGAAGATTGGTACAAATTCAACACGGAAGTCGCCCGAATCAAGGGTTGGCAACTCCCCAAGCAAAAAAACAGCAAGCGTAAAAACGAAAATACCGAATTGTTATGAGAGCGATTAAATTTAGATTTTGGCATATCGAGGGGGGATATATGATTACCTCGAAGCGGGGTTGCCTGACGGCGATGGGGCATATTATGAATGTCGCCACGTCACCGGGTTTTAGCGACTGTGACAATCAGCCACACCCGGATATGTATGTTCCGATGCAGTTTACCGGATTGTTCGACAAGAATGGACAAGAGATTTTCGAGGGGGATATTTTGAAAACATACCCCATACTTGCGTCCGACAAAATAGGCGACCAATCGTTCAATGTGCCCGTAAAATGGGGTGTGACGGGGTTTTATTCAAATGGGATGCTTGGTGAATATCAGGCAAGCATATCGGAAGTTATTGGCAACATTCACGAGAATCCCGAACTTCTTAAAACTGAATGAGCCATGAGTTTGGATATTAGCCTGATTCAGAAAGGCAAACAGATGGTTTGCCCGGAGTGCGGTTCGCACTACATTGGCGATGAACATGTTCTTCACGTGAACATCACTCATAATTTGACCAAGATGGCATATGAAGCCGGTGTCTATGGTGTCCTTTGGCGACCGGAAGAAAATGGCATTATAACCGCCGGTCAATTGGTCGAACCGTTGGCGGCGGCCATTATGTTCATGAAAGCCCATCCCGCCCATTTTAAGCAATTCAACCCCACGAACGGATGGGGAAACTACCACGGCTTCATACAGCAATTGAGCGAGTTGTTAAAGGCGTGTAGGAAACACAAAACGGCACACATCGAAGTGTGGCGATAACAAAAGTATGAACTATGTGCAAATGTAAACACACCGAATCGGGGGTGTATGAAAATCAAGTTGTTTTGGATTTTCCACCCCACATGCTCGAACATTACAAAGAATCGGGCAAAACCAACATCAATGTCGATGCCTGCATTGCTGACGAAATCAAAGATTTGTGGGCGCACGGTATTCGGACAACCGGATGTTGTTGCGGTCATAATTGGAAATTTCCGTACATCGGCGTTGTGCCGGATGACATTGCCAAGATGAAAGCGTTGGGGTACAAGCCGCAATATAACCCGTGGCGCCCACCGAATGAAGACACGTTCTTTCCGAAAGTCTATTACCCATATCATAACGAGTGCGGAAAATGTGGTGATGACTTCGTGATGTGTGAGAATTGCGAAACAACGGGATGCCCTGAATGTAATCCGGGATGGAAACAGGATAGCGAGGGTGCTTGGTTGTGCCCCGAATGCTATAATGCGCTGAAAGATTGCCCTGATTTTTACCAAAAAGACGAAGAAGATGAGAGCAAGTGAATTACGAATCGGAAGTTGGGTGATTGTTAGGACATTCACCCAAATAGTCAAGGACATCGAAATGTCGCAAATACATCCGCAAGTGTGCCAAGTCACCGGCATCATCAGGATGGGTGATTCGGCAATTGTGTATGTGAATGACAACAACATTGCCCCGGTGCCCATCAAACACATCATGGGCGTACCCTTGACCGAATCCATGCTTGAAAAGGGCGGGTTTCATAAGAGCCGCAACGAGCATGGAAACACGTTCCACATCATTGAAGATGATGGTTTTTCCGTCCGGTTCACCATCGAGCATTGGACAAAGACCGATTCCGAAAAGTACAAGAATCGGTTCCATGCTGACAAGGTGGGTAAGGTCGAATATGTCCACCAGGTGCAAGACATCTTGCACACGCTATTTGGGATGAAACTTGACTTTTCGTTTCTACATGATTCCGAGGCGGTTGCCGTTTACGAAGAATCCAACCCCAACGAACCCGTTGCCATAACCATTAAAACTGATTGACATGATGACAGTTGAAGAATACCGCAAGGCGAAAGCCGACATTGCCGAATACGAAAGTCAGCAACAGCAAGACATGAAAGAACGCTCCGAAAAACTGACTGCATTTTTGAACGACCTTTTCCCGCAATATTCATTTGTTCGGGAAAGTGCGTGCTTCATCAGTTCCGCACAATATGCCGGTGGTAAGGCTCTATGTACCCTTTCTATTAAATTTTACATGAAATAGCTATGAAGAATGATTCAGAACAAACCGCCATGCAATTGCATGACGTATTGGCGAAAATGGGCGAAGCTATGGTGGCATCCGCAAAGGAGTTCAAGCGGTTCGACTGCCAAGCCCGGAAAACCTACGTTTCGATGTACGAACGTGCGCTTGAAGAAGCGGTTTCACGTGTGGCCTTGTACATGGGCAAAGCATCCACCGCAACGTGGGTGACACGTTGGTATTGGAATCGAAAGGCCGCAAAAGGGGTGCTTGCCGTGAAATCGCTAATAGGGGATTGCCCGACGGCGGCAGACTTTGAACACGAATGCCAAATCTTGATAAAATGACCGGAAACACCGTCTACCACGTGCAGTTCGGCGATGATGACAACCATTATTTCGGCTCCATCGCCGCCATATTCGACCGCTTCACGCCCAAGCGATTGGGAGTGTCAAAATCGCGGCTCTATTCGTTCGATGTCACGCCCGAACGACCATACAAAAACAAAGTGGTCATCATCCGCAAAGAGGTGATGCACCGCAAAAAAGGAAACCGTAAACCCTCGACAACATGATAGGAGCGATTATAGGCGACATTGTTGGTTCACGCTTTGAGTTCAAGAACCATCGAAGCACCGAATTTGATTTGTTCACACGGGATTGTTCGTTCACGGATGACACCATTTGCACCATTGCGGTGGCGGAAGCCCTGGTTCACAACTATTCGTTTGAAGAAGCCTTTATGAAGTGGTGCCACCGATACCCGCACCCGAAAGGCGGTTACGGCGGTTCATTTCTCGAATGGTTGCGTTCGCCGAACCCACAACCGTATAACAGTTTCGGCAACGGTTCCGCCATGCGGGTGTCGCCGTGCGCGTGGATTTCGGATGACCGGGATGTGGTCTTGAAATTGGCGCGTGAATCTGCCGAATGCACGCACAACCATCCCGATGGCATCCGTGGGGCGGTGTGTGTAGCCGATTGCATTTGGCACGCCCGTATGGGGGCGAGCAAGGACGATATTCGCAATTTAGTCACCCGTGAATACTATTGCATTGGAACGACTTGCGAATACATACGCCGTACCAATACATTCAACGAAACATGCCACGTTACCGTCCCCCAAGCCATTGTTGCGTTCTTGGAAAGTAGTAACTTTGTATCGGCAATTCGATTGGCTGTGTCCATCGGCGGTGACAGCGACACCATCGCCGCCATAACGGGGAGCATTGCGGAAGCGTTTTACGGTGTTCCGGTCAATGTTGCGTTCGGTGCGGCCAAATACTTGCCACATGAATTTTTTGTGGTTATCAGCGACTTTAACGACAAGTGCAATGGGCGATTATAGCATGTACCGATATTTCAAGGGCGAAAAGGACAACCCCTTTGACAAGGTGAATCAGAACACCGGGCACATGTTTTGGTTCTATGAATCGTGCTTCGAGCAACAATTTTCGGACAACGAAAGTTCGGATTGGTACGCCTTTTTCGGCGGGAAAGAATCGAAAACCGCCCAAAAGTTCACGGCGTTGCTGTCGGCGGAAGATTACGAACGCCCCGCCCAGAGCAAGAAAGCCGCCATATTCGACATTTGGCTAAACGACTATTTGTTTGTCGAAAAGCTGTACGGCGAATATGGCGGTGAAAACGAGTACTCAAAAGCGTATTTCGCTACATCTGTCCGATAACTTCCATGTCGATGTACCAATTGTTTCCGCTTCGCTCGACCTTGGTAATTCTGAATCGGCTTCCACGTTGCAAGATGATTTCGGCTTCATACCCGAAATTGCTTTGCTTGGTCTTGCCGTCCCAATCCTTTCCCGAACCCTTACCGTAATGTGAGAACGGTTCGGCATACAGCATCTTTGTACCCCGTGGGCAATAGATGTTGTACAACACGCGCTTGTCCGAGAATCCCGCGCCCTTGCTGTTGCCGCAACTCGAAAATCCGGGTTCGACACCCACTTTGCCCAACAGGGCGGCGCGGGCTTCTTTGACGGTCATGCCCTGCAAATCCACACCGAACACCCCTCTAACCGCTATCGTATCGACACCGCGTTGTAACCACATGTCGATTTTGTAGGATGATTTGCCGACAATGCTTGTCAACGCATCGGCATCTTTCTTGGAATCATACGTGCCTGCATATTTCCCCGAATAGTGTTGTCCACGCAAAGGCTCGTTTATGTAATAACTTCCGGCGGTGTATCGGTATGCGCTCAACTTTTCATGGGCGGTGGCTTTCTGCCAAATGACTTCAAGCACGTCACGCACCTTGTCATCCGATTCTTTGGGTGTTTTCGCCCACAACGCCGCATCTTTCCGTGCTTTGGTATAGTTGGCTTCATCAAGACCGTCAAGGGCGTATTGGGCGGTCAATTTCTTCGCATCCCGTGTGGCTTTAGCGGCTTCGAGTTTAGCAACCTCATCGTTCAACAACGATGCCTTTTGCTTCAATTGGGCAATCGGCGCGTTGCCAACGATCAACGCATCAAGTTCCGTTGCCAACTGCTTGACCTTTGCGCTTTTCGTGGTCTTGGTGAAGTCAAGGGCGTGTTCGATGCTCGTTTGAATGCTCTGTTTTTCAATCAGATATTCGACATGCACAAGCCGCTTCTTGTACGCATCTTGGGCGGCTTTCCATGTCGGGAACTTGCTTTGCGCCCCGTATTTGTCGGTGCCCAAATATTCGTCTATCTCAAACTTCAGCTTCTTGACTTGCTGTTCCAATGGCAGACTTTCCCATGTCGCAAGTTTCGATTGAACGGCATTGAACACCGATTGGATGGTTGGCATGTCGTATTGTGCTTTCAGGGCTTTCACGCCGACAAGCAACGTTTCAAGTCGGTTGATTTCAACACGTTCATCCCATGCGGCCTTGACTTGCACTTTGTGGGTCAATTGGGTCATCATGGCATCGACCGTGGCGATGTCCGCCCCGCCCTGGATGGCATTGCGAATCTTGCCCAACAACGTGGTAATGGCACCGCTTCCGGTGCCGAATTGCGCATCGAGTTCCGCCAATTGACCGTCATACTTACGGCTTGCGACACGGGTGTTCCAACGGGCTTGAATGTCCGCCTTTTCTTGTTCTGTTTTGATGGGCTTGACGGGCTTAGGCGGTGCCACCTCATTCAATCCCTGCGACAACAACCCGTCCTTGAAGTTGTCCTTGATGAAATAGGGGGTCGATGCCCACCCGTCTTGCTTGCCCTCGTTTTCGGCAACCCAATCCTTGAATCCTTGCGGCACATCGGTAACGGCGTTCTTGGCTTGTAGCTTCTTGTAGGCCGTCCCTTTCAAGGCGGCTTTCAAGTCGGACAATTCTTGTTCATCGAACGTGTCATCGTCCATCAATATGGCGGTGGCGTAACACATACATTGCGGGTGCCACCCCTTGAATTTGAACGTCTTGGGGTATCGCCCTTTCAGTTGGTCGCAAATCTCGACACCCTTGAACTTCACCTTTTTCAACCATTCTTCATGGCGGTTGGACACGTGAATTTCAAACCCCACAACGAAATCGAGTTGTTGCCACCGCAACCAATCGGCTTCACGGTACGCCATGTTCACTTCCGAACGGGCAAGACGCATGGCGTTCTTGTAACTCGAACGGTACACCCCTTGCCCCGGATGGAACGCCTTGGCCGCTTTCGACAAAACAAGGTTGCCACGCTTGTCACGCACGCGCCGGAATAGGTTGTCGGGGTCTTGCAGGTTCTGCCGCAAGTCTTTCGACAGCTTTTGCGCACTCGTTCCCGCGCCCAAGCCAACGTCAAGCCCATATTCGATTTGGGTTTTGTATTGGTCGCAATATTTCCACACCCGTTGGGATAGGTTCAACCCGCCCACCTTGCGCCCCTGGAACGTATGCAAGGCATCCAAATTGCGGTCTTGCATCTTGCCCAACCGCGCCTTGCTCAACTTCGATGTGTCCATGATGGACGCAACAAATTCATCGTTCTTTTGACAGGCGAACAACCATTGCTTGCGCGAACCCGATGTAATCACGCCCGTCATCTTGCTTGCAAGCCTCTTGATGATGCTTTGGACTTGCTTGTGGGTTTGCGGGTAATCCTCGAATGCGAACGGCTTATCGGGGCTGTATTTGCCCTTTGCGGCGATGCTTGCGATTTCGCTCGTGGCACGATTAAACAAAGCATCCACCGCCGCCGCATATTGTTCGGTGGTGATGTAGTGCTTTGCATCGAATCCCTCAAAGGAAAATCGCTTCGTCTTTTGCCGCTTTGCCATGCCTTACGCCTCTGTCGGTTCGCCGATGGTGAATGTGTTGTCCCGGCTCGATTCGTCTTGCATTTGCTCAAAATCGGCTTCCGGGTCTTGGGAAAGGTTGGCCGCTATCACCGACTGTTTTTGCGAAATCAGGGGCTTGTTGCCGTTGGCGGTCAACCACTTGTTGATTTCGTCAATTTCGTTTGTAAGCATGTACGGAATGACTTCCGGTTCGATTTCCATTTCATCGCAATCGGCTTCAAGGGACGTGTTGAATAGACCGATGAACGCTTTTATCACGTTCACGCGCCGTTGCAAGTATTCATCGAAGATTTCCCGCTTGTCCTGGACTTTCAAATGGGCATCCATGAAAAGCAATTGCAGGGCGATACCGCTGATTGCACCAAGCCCCTTGACCGAATCGAACGAAATGTCGGGGGTTTGGGTAATGGTGTAAATCATGCGCAAAAGCGTTTCGATTTCCAATTTGACCGATTCGGGTGCGCTTGCCCATTCAAGGTATTTGGCATCCGCCGTGTCTTCACCCTCGATGATTGCGCCCGATTCGCCTTTCTTGGAAAACCCTTTCAATTCACCTTTGATGAAGATTTTGGGTGCGGCATGGTAGTCGTTGGTGTCTGCAAAGTTGGAAAGCAAGGTTTCCAAACGGTCAATCAGCGAATCCACATCTTGCGTTTCAAATTCATCTTGCCGGGCGAAAATGATGGGTATCTTGCCGATGGCAACTTTCTTGGGGTACCCCTCGACCACATCGAAACCGTTGGCACCGCGTACCCACAACCAATGTTCGGTGTCGGTGTAGGTTTCAAAATAGTCAACCGACACGTCCGCCTTGTTCGTTTCGTTGCGGCTGAACTCGCGGGAAAACGCCGTCATGTCGCCCGATTCATCGAAATAGGGGTACAGCGTATCGCCGAACGCCGGTGAAAACAACGCACAACGCAACTTGAACTTCGATTGGAACCCATAATGCTTGTGGGGCTTTTCCACGGGGTACCACAATTCGGCGCACTCCTTGAACCCGAATGTCGCACGGGCGATTTTACGGTTCAGTGAAGCGCATTTCACGTCATACAAAATGCGCTTCATGGCTTTGGCAATCAATTCTTGGTTCGCCCCTATGGGGTTGGAATTGTAGGCAGGGGGATTGCCGAATAGGAAAGCGAC
>QMCE01002020.1_pt1 | contig 11273 bp, 5 predicted proteins | sample 1821851 | NCBI WGS metagenome assembly QMCE01 (sample SAMN09453174, study PRJNA476694) | Termite gut metagenome, whole genome shotgun sequencing project. | isolation source: worker | host: Odontotermes sp. | place: South Africa:Pretoria | collected 2016-01-28
ATGCGGAATACCCTGATCGCCTGCGGCGCGGGCCTGGCGCCCCTGCCCCTCGCGGATCTCGCGGGGGGGACGCTCGCCATCCACTCCATGCTGAGGACGCTCGGGGATCTCTACGGCTGCGCGGACGATTCCTGGCGGGGAAGCGCGTCGGTGTCGCTCCTCGCCACGCTCGGCGCGATAGGGTGCAAGGGAATCGTCGCCGGGCTGGCGCTCCGGCTCATGCCCCTCGGCGGCGCGGCGCTGGCGCGGGCGGTGAGCCCGGCGTCCCTGGGCGTCGCGACGTATGCGGTGGGCATGGCGGCAGTCCAGTATTTTGAATCGGAGAAGCGCATGACTTCTCCCTCCCTCGCGGCCCTCCTCGCCGGCGCGCGGGCGGGGCGGAAAGAGGCGGAACGGAAGGTGGCGTCCCTTCTATGAAACAGCAGACTGTCCATGCCGGAGAAACGCCCGCCGAAGCGCGCCGTTCATCGCGGTGGCTCTCGGGAACGATGGTGTATTCGTTCCTGTTCCTCTGCCTGTTTCTCCTGCTCTACCTTGTTCCGTCGATGGTGGTTCTCATTCCGGCCGGCCACTCCGGCGTGTTGTACCGCCCCCTGCAGGGCGGCACCTTCATGGAGGGCGCGGTCGCGGAGGGGCTGGCCCTGGTCTCGCCCGTCAATTCCATGACCGTCTACGACACCCGCCTGCAGGAACGCGAGGAGACGGTGGACGTGCTTTCCTCGAACGGGCTGACGATCGTCGTCTCCGTTTCGTTCCGCTTCGCCCCGCTCAGGGGCGAGCTGCCGAGCCTCCATACCCTCATCGGGCCCGACTACGACAGGAAAATGGTCGTCCCCACCGTCATCTCCTCCGTGCGGGAAATGGTGGGGAAATACCTGCCGGAGGAACTCTACACCACGCACCGGAACACGGTGCAGGAGGAAATGAACCGGGACATCCGATCCCGCCTCGCCGGGAAGCACATCCATTTCGAGACGGTGCTGATCCGCAGCATCCGGCTGCCGGAGGTCATCAACGACGCCATCGAAAACAAGCTGCGGCAGCAGCAGGAATTCCAGGAATACGAATACCGCCTGAAACGCGAGCGGCAGGAGGCGGAGAGGAAGCGCATCGAGGCGGAGGGGCTCCGCGACTTCCAGGCGATGGTGAATGAAAACCTGACGCCCGGATACCTTCGCTGGAAATGGATTGACTCCATGCTCTCCCTCTCCAAATCCGAGAACGCGAAGGTGGTGGTGCTGGGCGAGGGAAAGGAGGGCGACATGCCTGTTTCCCTGCCGCTGTTCATGGACGCGGCGCCGCAGGCGCCGTCCTCGCCGGCGGAAGCTCCGGAAAACGCCGCCGGGGGCGGGCCGCCGGAACAGGGCGCGCCCGCCGCGGACGCGCGGCCCGCGGCTCCGGAATCCGCGCCGCCGGGACAATGAAACAGCGATGAAGGGGTGTACGCATGATTGGCGAAGTGCTTTTCGGAGTCGGCTATCTGTCGCTGTGCATTCTTGTCGGGTGCATCACGCGGAACAAGCCTGTTCTCGGGATCAACCGCAGCCTGGGATTCTGGGCCGGGTTTTACGGAAGTTTCTTCCTGACGCCGCTCCTGGTGTTTTTCGTTCTCCTCTGCATTCCTGATCGCAAGGGAAAAGTCCGATGAAAACGCGCCTGTTCCTTTTTCCCTTCGCGGGCGGCAGCTCGTACGCGTACAGGGATTTCGCCGCCTTCCTCTCGCACCGCTTCCAGGTGCGCGCGCTGGACTACCCCGGGCACGGGACGCGCTTCCGGGAAAAGCTCCTTGCCTCGACCCAGGACATGGCGGACAGCGTCATGGCGCGCATCCGGGACGAAATCGCGGGCGGCGGCGGGTACGCGTTTTTCGGCCACAGCATGGGGGCGCAGGTGGCGTTCCTCACCGCGCGCCGGATCATGTCCGAGGGGCTTCCGCCTCCCCTGCGGCTGTTCCTGTCCGGGCGGCGCGCGCCGTCCTGTCTGGAAGAGAAGCGCCTGTGGAGCACGTTCACGGACACGGAGCTCGTCGGCACCATCCGTGATCTGGGGGGAACCGCGCCGAGCGTGCTGGAGTCGCCGGAGCTCCTGCGCCTGTTCATGCCCATTCTCCGGGCGGACATCCTCGCGCTGGAAAACGGCGATCCGGAGAGCCCCGGCGGCCTGGACTGCCCCCTCAGCGTGTACCGGGGGCGGGCGGACGACGTCGACCGGGACGAGGCGGACGCATGGCGCGCGGAATCCTCCGGGGCGTTCGAACGGCTGGACTTCGAGGGAGGGCATTTCTTCCTTCTGGAACGGACGGCTGAGGTCGCGGGCTGCGTGGCGAGAAGACTGGAGGCGGACGGCGCGGAGCGCGGCGTCGCGTCCGTGGCGATTTGAATCCTGTTCATGTGCACGGCAAATGTGAAACACTTGTGAGAAGTGGAAAAGGAGAATGCAATGACTGAGGAAACAACAATGGAAGTGGCGGAACGTTCCGAGACCGCGACGACGCCCGCGCAGCGATCCGCGGCCCATATCCGGGTGTACACGCTGGCCGCCGCCGGCACCGGGATGATTCCCGTTCCCGGGCTCGATCTGGCGGGCATCGCCGCGCTGCAGTGCCGCCTGGTGCAGCTTGTCGCGCGGGAATACGGCGTCGGCTTCAGGGAAAACGCGGTGAAGACGGTTGTCGCCAGCCTTCTGGGAAGCGCGGGCGCGTCGCGCCTCTTCGCCGCGCCGCTGTTCAGCCTGCTCAAGGTTGTGCCGGTCGTGGGCACGGTGCTGTCGGGGATGACGCTGTCCGGCGTCGCCGCCGCATCGACCTACGCGGTGGGCAAGGTGTTTGTCCAGCACTTCGAGACGGGCGGGACGCTCCTGGACTTCGACGCGAAGAAAATCGCCGGCCACTACGCGGCGATGTTCGACGAAGGCAAGCTGAAGGCGGCCGATTTCCTGAAGGAAAAGGAAGAGGCGTCCCTCGAACCCGCCGCCGTCTGAACGGAACGCGGGAGGCGAACCGGGCCGTGACCGCCCGGTTCGCCCCGCGGCGTTTCTTTCCCCGACATTCCCTGACTCCCTCCGATCGCGGCGGCATGCGCCGCGCGCGGATGTATTGTTTCATCTTTTTTCAGAAGCGAAGGCACATCATGCGACAGACTCCCCGGATCGTTTTCATCTACAGCGGACTCGGATCGTACTGGCCGGGGATGGCGGCGGAACTGTTGCGCGACGACACCGTGTTTGCCGCACGCTTCCGCGAGGCGGAGCGCGCGCTCGCGGAATGCGCGGGCATCCGTATTTCCGGCATTGCGGAAGAGAAACGCCCGGCCATCAGTCCGGGCGAAGAGCACGCGCTGAATTTCGCCTACCAGCTTGCGATGACCGCGCGGCTGCGGGAGGACGGCATCCGGCCGGACTTTTTCGCGGGGCACAGCGCGGGGGAAGTCGCGGCCGCCGTGGACGCGGGCGCGCTCACTCTCGACGAGGGGGCTGCCCTTGTCGGCGCGCACCGGGACGTGCTGGACGGCTGGGGGGAGCGCTGCGGGATTGCGTTTGTCGCGCTGCCCGCCGGGGAGGCGTCCGCCCTTCGCGACGCTTTGGGCTGTGCGGTTTCGGACGTCGTGGCGGCGGCGGTGAATGATCCGGGGTCGGTGGTGTTTTCGGGATTGCCGGATCAGCTTGACCGCTGCGTGGCGCGCGCGGCGGAACAAGGGGTGTTCGCGCGGCGGCTGCCGCTGTTTTCGCCGCTGCACCATCCCTGTCTCGCGCCGCGCCTGGGCGCGATGCGGCGGGCGCTCGCGTTCCTGCGGCCGAAGGATCCCGGCGTTCCCTTCCTGTCCAGTTGGCGCGGCGGGCTGAGCCGGCCGGGCGATTTCGACGCCGGCTACTGGGCGGCGCATGTCGGCGAGCAGAATCGGTTCGGCGACGCCGTCCTCAGCCTTCCTCCCGGCGCGTACACAGCCATCGAAATTGCGCCCCATCCGGTGCTGGGGGAATCCCTCCGCTCCTGTTTCAGAGCGGCAGGACTTTCCGGGAAGGCTCTCGCCGTCGCCCGGCGGCACGAACCGGCGCACGACACTCTGCAAACCATGCTTCGAGAACTCCGGGACGGCGGGAATTCCGCTGAACCCGCCCGCCGCGCTCCGGTCAAGGGCATTGCCGCCGATCCGAAAAGCCTCGACGAACTCGCCGACGAGATAACCTGCATCGTCCGGACAATTCTGGGCGGGCGCACGGGCGGCATCGACGCGGACTCGGGCTTTCTGGAAAGCGGGCTGGACTCCGTGGGACTGCTGCGCCTCAAAGCGGAACTCGAACGCGGCCACGGCGCGGAACTGGGGGTCGAGACATTTTTCCACAGCCCCACGCCCCGCCGCCTAGCGGAGAAAATTCTGGGGCTGGACGCGGCGGGCGCGGCCGTTCCCGCAACCCCGGCCGCCGGGCGCGACGACGGCATCGCGGTCATCGGCATGGCCTGCCGCCTTCCCGGCGGCGTCGAGCATCCGGACGAATACTGGAGGCTGCTTCTCTCCGGGAAGGACGCCATCATTCCCGTGCCGGAAGACCGCTGGGACAGGGACGCCTGGCACGATCCCGATCCGAAGCGTCCGGGAAAAACGCATACCCGCGCCGGAGGTTTTCTCCAGCGCCCCGTCGACGCCTTCGACGCAGAATTCTTCGGCATGTCCGGCGGCGAGGCGGACGCGCTGGATCCGCAGCAGCGACTGTTCCTCGAAACCGCCTGGGAAGCGATCGAATGCGCCGGCATCGACCCCTCCTCGCTCAAGGGGAAGCGCGTCGGCGTCTTCCTCGGCCTCTCCGCCGACGACTACGCCATCATCCACCGCTACGCCGACCCCCGGCGGCTGGGCGGGTATTCCCTCACGGGTTCCACAGGCTCCACCGCCTGCGGCAGGGTCTCTTTCTTCTTCGGCCTCGAAGGCCCCAGCTATGTCGTGGACACGGCGTGCTCGTCCTCCCTCGCCTGCCTGCACCTTGCGCGCCGCGCGCTCCTGAACGGGGAAATCGACATGGCCCTCGCCGGCGGCGCGAACATCATGCTCATTCCGGAAATCCATGTGTGTTTCTCCAAACTCGGCGCCACCTCCGCCGACGGGCGCTGCAAAACCTTCGACGAAAGCGCCAACGGCTACGGGCGCGGCGAAGGCGCGGGCATGCTCGCCCTCAGACGCGCCGCCGATGCGCGCCGCGACGGCGATCCGGTTCTGGCCATTGTGCGCGGGAGCGCGGTCAATTCCGACGGCCGCTCCTCCAGCCTCACCGCCCCGAACGGCCGAGCGCAGGAGGCGGTCGCGCGCGAGGCGCTGTCGCAGGCGGGCTGGCGGCCGGAAGACGTCGCATACGTCGAGACGCACGGCACAGGCACGCCCCTCGGCGATGCTGTCGAAGTCGCCGCCCTCGGGGAAGTGTACGGCCGCGCCCGGAACGGCGGAACGGCTCCGCTCCGGATTGGATCGGCGAAGCCGGTGATCGGCCATCTGGAGGCGGCGGCGGGCGTCGCCAGTTTCATCAAGGTCGCGCTGGCTGTCGGCAAAGGGACGCTCCCGGCAAGCATCGGCTGCGCCTCGCCGAATCCTGCCATCGACTGGGACGGCCTGCGCGTCGCGGTGAACCGCGAGGCCGCCCCCTGGCCCGACGGACGGCGGCGGGCGGGGATCAGCGCGTTCGGGATTGGCGGAACAAACTGCCACGTTCTTCTGGAAGACGCCGGAGAGGACGCGCCCCCCGGACACGGGGAAGAGGGAAGGACGGAACTCCTCACCCTGTCCGCGCGCACGCCGGAGGCGCTGCGGGAACTGTGTTCGCGCTGGGCAAAGACGCTCGCCGAAGGCGACGCCCGCCTGGCGGACTGTGCGCATACGTCGCGCGCGGGACGGGCGCGGTTCCGCCGCCGCGCGGCAGTGACGGGGAAGGACAGGCGGACGCTTGCGGAAGCGCTGGAACGACTGGCCGCGTCGGATGCGACAGGACGCGACGCCGCCCCGGCATCGACTCCGGCCGTCGTGTTCCTGTATCCGGGTCAGGGCGCGCAGAAGGCAGGCATGGGCGCGGCGCTGTACCGGGAGTATTCTGTCTACCGCGAGGCGTTCGATCGCGCGGCTGCGGCGTTCAAAGGCATCCTGCCTGTTCCTCTCGCCGAGGCGGTGTTCGGCGAGTCGGCCCGTGACGATATGCTGCAACAGCATATTTTCGCGCAGTCCTCCCTGTTCGCGGCGGGCGTGGCGGCGACGGCGCTGTGGAAATCGTGGGGCGTTGTCCCCGCAGCCGTCGCCGGGCACAGCGTCGGCGAGTACGCGGCGGCATGGGCTTCCGGAGCGCTGCGGCTGGAGGATGCGGCGCGCCTTGTCGCGGCGCGCGCGCAGGCGATGGAGGCGCTCCCTCCCGGCGGCGGCATGTACGCCGCGCGGATGGGGGCGGAGGCTGCGCGGGAATCCTTCGCGCGTCTGGGCTTCCCCGATCTGGAAGTGGCTGCCGCGAACGCGCCGGAAAGCATCACCGTGTCCGGCCCTCTCGCAACGCTCCGCGCCTGGGGCGGGGCGATGCAGGCGGAGGGCGTCGCGGCGAAGCCGCTCGCGGTGTCGGGCGCGTTCCACTCGGCGGCTGTCGAACCGGTGCTGTCCGGCCTTGCCGGACTGGGGAAGGAAATCGAATGCGCCGAGCCCGGAACGGCATGGTGGTCGACGCACCGCGCGGAGCGGATGGCGGGGCGCGATTTCGCCGGCTATTGGGCGGAGCAAACGCGGGGCTGTGTGCGTTTCCATGACACGGTGCGCGCGCTCCGGGAGGCGGGAAACACGCTGTTCGTGGAAATGGGGCCGGGGACGACCCTGTGCGGCCTCGGCAGGGCGGGCTGCCCCGACGCCGTTTTTCTCCCCGGCATGGGCGCGCCGGGGCAGGAGCGGGAAAGCGCGCTCCGCTCCCTTGGTGTGCTGTGGGAAAAGGGCGTCAATCCGGACGCCGCCGGCCTGAACCCGGGCGGCAGCGCGCGGCGGATCGCCCTGCTCCCCACCTATCCCTTCCAGCGGCGCCGGCACTGGGACGCGGAGGCGCGGGTGTTCCCCGGAGGCAATGTCGCCGTCGGCGGCATTCCCGGCGCCTCTTCTCCGTCCGCCGCGCAGCCGTACCTGGGCGCGGCGCTGGACGGGCCGGGCGTTGCGGAGCATGTCTGGGAATCGGTGTACACGGATCAATTCCCGGAGTTCATGCCGGAGCATGTCATTTTCGGCCGCGCGATTGCGCCGGCTGCGGCGTATGTGTCTCTGGCGATTTCGGCGGGCGTCGAGCGCTGGGGCCTGCCGCTGGAGCTTGCCGACTTCGAATTCAGCGAGCCTCTGGTTGGCGAGGCGGCGCATCCGCGAAGGGTGCGGGTGGTGCTGGGGGATGGCGGCGATTTTTCCGTTTTCAGCAAAGCCCCGGACGAGGACGGCGGCGCATGGCTGCGGCACGCGCACGGCACAGTGCGGCCGCTCGACGCGTCGACGGGTGCGCTTGCAGCCGCCGCGCCGACGCGCCTCGCCGGCGACGGCGTGCTGGAAGAGTCGCACGAAGAATTGTACCGCGTCTTTCTGGACAACCAGTATGCGCTGGGGAACGGCTTCCGGAAAATCCGCTCCGCCCGCATCGGCGAAAACGCGGCGGAGTGCGACATCGACGCCACGCCGCCGGAGCATCTGCGCGGGCTGAAGCTCATCTACCCCGGCATCATGGACTCCATCATCCAGACAGGCATGCCCGCCATCGGCGCGAAGCGGCGGGAATATGTGGAGGGCGGCAAAATCCTCATCCCCATGCGCATCGACAGGCTGCTTGTCCGGAGTCTTCCCGAAGGCGCGCTGCGCAGCGTCGGATCCGTGCGCCACGCCGAGGGGGCGACAATCCACACCCTCGACGTGTTTGACGGGGACGGGGCCGGCATCATGCGTGTCGAGGGAATGCTTCTCCGGCAGGTAGCCGCCGGCACACTGTATCGGGATGCCCGGCGGCGGCCGGGGCTGTTCGCGGAGGAATGGGTGGAATGCGCCGCGTCGGCGTCGGATCCTGTTCAGATACGCGGCTGGATTGTGGCGGGCGGCGATGCGCCGGAGGCGGAGGCTGTCGCGGAGGCGCTGCGCGCGGCGGGGGAAACAAACATCCTTGTCGCAGACACGGGCAGAGGCCGTTCGGAACTGGCGGCGGCATTCACGACGCTCCCGGATGCGCAGAGCGACGGTTGGCGCTTTGTCTACGTGGCCGCCGGGGCGGAAGAAAATGACGTCGCGTCGGCGCGGCGGATTGTCGGCGGAGCGTATGCGTTCGCGCAGGGGCTGGCCGACGCGGGGCTGTTGGAGCGCGGACGTCTGTGGCTTTTGCAAAAAACAGACAGCGACTCCCTGTGGACAGGCGCGCTGCGCGGCTTCGGCAGGAGCTTCCGGCAGGAATTCCCGTCAGTCTGGGGAGGCCGTGTGGAAGCGTCCTCCTGGCGCGCCCCGGAACTGCACGCCCTGCTGGCGGCGGCGAACGCGCCTGGCGGGGAGGACGAATGGCGGCTGCGGGAAGGTGCGCCCGCCCGCGTGCCGCGCATCGTCTCGCTGCCCGCGCCGAGCCGAAACGACGGGCGCGAAAACAGCGAGCACGTTGCCGAGCGGATTCAGGGCGGAACGCACCTTGTCACCGGCGGCGCGGGCTCGCTCGGGCGGGCGTTCGCCGGCTGGCTTCTGCGGCACGGCGCGGCGCGGGTTGTCCTCTGCGGCCGTCGGGATGCGGACGCGCCGGAGGTTGCCGCCCTCCTTTCTGAATTGCAGGGCGCGGCAGTGGACGGGCAGACGGTGGAGTACCGCCGGTGCGATGTCGCGGACGCCGCGGCTGTGCGCGCGCTTGTCGCCGGACTGGCGGCGGGGGCGCCGCTCAAGGGCGTGTTCCACGCGGCCGGGACGCTGGAGGACGGCGCTGTCGGGGAGAAATCCCGGGAGAGCGTGGAGCGGGCGCTCGGCGCAAAGGCGCTCGGCGCGTGGCATCTTCACGGGGCGACCGCCGATCTTCCTCTCGAATTCTTCGTCCTCTTCAGCTCCGCCTCCTCGCTCCTCGGGAGCGCCGGGCAGACAGCCTACGCGGCCGCGAACGCCGCTCTCGACCGTCTCGCGCGCCTCCGCGCGCGGCGCAGCCTCCCCGCGCTCGCGGTGCAGTGGGGGCCGTGGGCGGGAGGAGGAATGGCGTCCGGCGCGGGGAAGGGAGACAGGCTGGCGCGTTTCGGGATGGACGGGCTGTCCCCGGAAGACGCGCTCTTCGGTTTCGAACAGGCGTTGTCGTCGCGGCGCGGCGCCGGCGTCCTCTCCGTCATGCACATCGACTGGAAGGCGTATTTCAGCCAGTGGCTGGGCGGGACGCGGCCGGGGCGTTTTGAAAACGTCGCGCCGAAGGAACACGGCGGCGCGGAGGAAACCGCCGGGCTGGCGGAGTTGCTCGCCTCGACGCCGCGCGAAGCGCGGCGGGACATCCTCGACGCCTGGCTGAACAGCGCGGCGCGGGACATCCTCGGCCGGCACGAATCCCTCGATCCGGATCAGCCGCTTCTGGAGCAGGGGTTCGATTCCCTCATGGCGATAGAGTGGCGGAACCATATGGCGAAGTCGCTTGGGCGGGATATTCCGTCGTCCTTCCTGTTCGACTACCCGACGCTGCGGAGCGTGGCGGACTCGCTTCTCGAAAAAACGCCGGAAGAACAGCCGGCACAGCCGGTGTCGGAAAATGACGCGGCCGGGACGCGGGAATTATTGGACGATCTGGACGAGTTGCTGGGAAAGTGAACAGGCAGCCATGAGCAGCGACAGCGATCTTCTCGAAAAAATGCGCGCCGCTCTCACGCGATCGCGCGACGAAATCCGCCGCCTCTCCACGGAGCGCGACGCCGCGCGCGCGCCTGTTTCCCTCATCGGCGCTTCCTGCCGCCTCCCCGGCGATGTCGACACGCCGGAACGCCTCCACGCGAAACTTCTCGAAGGCCGGGACGCCATCGGCGACGCTCCCCCGGAGCGGCTTGATCTCTCCCCCTGGTACGCCCCCGGCGGCGGCTCGGGAAAGACATGCGTCAAGCGCGCCTCCTGGCTCTCGGCCGAGACGGTCGAACGCTTCGACAACGCCTTCTTCCGCATCAGCCCCGCCGAAGCGGCGGGCATGTCCCCCGGCCACCGCATGCTCATGGAAACGACATGGCACGCCTTCGAGGACGCAGGCCTTCCCCCCGCATCGCTCGCGGGGAAACGGGCGGGCGTCTTCGTCGGCATTGGCCCGGACGACTTCACCTTCCGCCACATCGGCGGCCGCGCCCCCGAACGCATCGACGCCTACTCTCTCACCGGCGTCATGCCCTGCATCGCCTCCGGAAGGCTGTCCCATGCCTTCGGCTTCCACGGCCCCAGCCTCACGTTGGACACAGGCTGCTCCGCCTCGCTGTATGCCCTGGCTCTGGCCGCGCAGTCGCTCCGCCGGGGCGAGTGCGACATCGCGGTCGCGGCGGGCGTCAACATCTTCCTCCGCGCATCCACCTTCCTCGCGCTTTCCGCCATGCGCGCCCTTGCGCCCGACGGGCGGTCGAAAGCGTTCGACGCCTCGGCGGACGGTTTCGGACGCGGGGAGGGCTGCGTCGTCCTTGTTCTGAAACGCGCCGCCGACGCGGCGCGGGACGGCGATCCCGTGCGCGCGGACATCCTCTCCGTCGCCCTCGGGCACGACGGCCGCTCCGCCGGCCTGACCGCGCCCCACGGCCCCGCGCAGACGGAGCTCATCCGCTCCGCCCTCGCTTCCGCCGGGCTGGCGGCGGAGGACGTGGGCATGGTGGAGACCCACGGCACAGGCACGCCTCTCGGCGACCCCATCGAAGCGCGCGCGCTGACGGCGGCGCTCGGGAAACGCGCGAAGCCCTTGCAGCTGGGCGCGGTCAAGGCGAACTTCGGCCACACCGAGGCGGCCGCCGGCCTGCTCGGCGTCCTCAAGGCGGCGCTGGCGGTGGAGAAGGGCGTGCTGTACCCGCACCCCTGCTTCACGACGCCGTCGGAGCACATCGACTGGCGGAATTCCGGCCTCGCCGTCAACCGGGAGCCGGAGGACTGGGCGGGAGGCGCTCCGCGCGTGGCGGGGGTGAGCGCCTTCAGCCTCAGCGGCGCGAACGCCCACGCGATCCTCCGGCAGCCGCCGGCGCGGGAGGAGAAAACGCGCCCCGCCCTTCCCCCCGCGCGGTTCGCCCTGACCCGCTTCGACGCCGCCGTGGACAATCAGGACGCGCCCACGCGCTCCCC
>QMCE01002547.1_pt1 | contig 11272 bp, 8 predicted proteins | sample 1821851 | NCBI WGS metagenome assembly QMCE01 (sample SAMN09453174, study PRJNA476694) | Termite gut metagenome, whole genome shotgun sequencing project. | isolation source: worker | host: Odontotermes sp. | place: South Africa:Pretoria | collected 2016-01-28
TTGGGAAACCAGCCTTCAACGCCGTATTCCAAGGCCTGAATGAACGCAAACGCGTCTATCCTTCTGCCGTTAGCGATGATAAACTGCTGCCTTCGATCCCGGCGCGAAAGTTCCGGTCCTCCAATTACAATATTAATAGAAAAACCTTCTCCCGCGGCCTGTATTTCATGCAAAAAAGATAATTCGTTTTGTTCAAGAATAGCCGTTCCGAAACGTTCTTTTAGAGAGGATGCGGCTGGCAAAAACAATTTCAGTTTGCCGTCTTGAATAAAGCGAAATGTAATTTCAGGATAGGCAAGTGCTTTGTCAATAAGCGCCTGTTTGCAGAGGTTCGCCTCCGTGCCGTCCCGCTTTAAAAAGCGTTTCCTGGCCGGAATCGCGTCGAAAAGACCGGAAGCCCTAACCGTGCTTCCCCTTGTATGATGAGCCGCTGTGATGTCCGCGTCAAGTTTTCCGGGGAATATCTCCAGTTTAAAGGCTTCCCGCCCGTCTTGACTCGTGATGATCTCCAAATGAGATACGGCCGCCGCCGCGGACAAGGCTTCTCCTCGGAAACCCAGGCTTAGGGCATGGTTTAAATCTTCTACTGTGCGGATTTTGCTTGTGGCGTGAGTCTGCCAGCAGAGGGCTAAATCATCACGGGACATGCCGCATCCGTCGTCGGTAAGGGAGAGCAATTTCGCGCCGCCGCCTTCAATCTCAAGGGAAATGTTTTTCGCGCCCGCGTCGATAGCGTTATCGATAAATTCCCTTGCAAGAGCCGCGGGCCGGTCAACAACTTCCCCCGCCGCGATTTTCCGCGCTTCACTTGGGGAAAGAATTTCAATGCGATTGAAAACCATCGTTTTTCTCCGGCTGCTTAAATCTTTTTCAAAAGATTTTCCCAAAACTAACCGAGTTGAGGGAAAATCTCAATCGTCAAACAAAGATAATTCGGGCTTTTCATCGGCTTTTGCGCCTGGATCATTCATGAGTATTTCGATGCGGCTTTCCGTTTTTTCCAGTTCCTTTTCCAAAGACCGGGCGAGCTTAATGCCTTCTTCAAAGGCTTTGAGGGCTTCATCAAGGGGAATATCGCTTTGCCGAATTTTTCCTCCCAGATCTTCTAAGCGTTCAAGTCTTTCTTCAAAATTTTTCATCGATTACCTCTATAATAACCGCATGAGCGGTCATGCAAATCGAAGTCACCGCAAGCAGTGACACTGTCTTCATCCTCTTTATATATCAGTATATTTCGGAAAATACAATAGAAAAGAAATCTGCTTTCATTTTTTTGCGGTATCCTTCATGCGGTCTTCCACTAATTTTACATGTTCATGTATGACCTTATTTACCGCTTTTTCAATATCGTTTAAAACAGTTTTCTGCATTTCTTTCAGGGATTTTGGAGGGATAGTCTTACGTTCCAATTCTATCATCGCAATATAGTGAGTCGATGTGTCTACCCGTTCCGCCAGGACTGCCTGAGAAATACCGAGGATGCGCCTTTGTTCTTTCATGTTATTGGCAATCAATTTCTTAAGACTCGTCATTAATTGTCCTATTTGGTAGATTGTGTTTAAATATTTGATCAAAAATATATAATTTTAATGCATCCCTTCGTAATTTGATATACTTTCTTATTCAAAAAACACAGTTTTTCTCAAAATCTTTAACCGAACAATAATTATCATAATTGACTGTCTGACATTGGCAATTTCCTGTATGGAAATTGATCCGTTAAAATTTTCCTTACAGGAAATTGCGTATTTTTGAAGAAATAAATAAAGTAAATAACACATAGAACTGTATCGTATGAGTTTTTCAAAATGTCAGATTTTGAAAAAGTAACCTTGGATTTAACAGGAAAAACGATCAAATGATTTATAAAACTACCCCCAAAACGGCAGGGAATTTAAGGGATACATAATATGAAAAGAGTCAAGGGCAAAATTTCCGCATCGATGATGTGCGCAGGGTTGGATAAAATAGTCAGTTATTTAACAGTGTTTAAAGATATAAATTTAGAGTTATTGCATCTCGACATAATGGATGGAAGCTTTGTACCGAACTTTGCAATAGGTACTGACTTTGCAAGAAATTTAAGAGCTTTATCAAACATTATTTTTGATTATCATTTTTTGGTGAAGAATCCATTGGAAAAAATGGCATGGTTTGAAATAAAAGAAGGCGACCAAGTATCTTTTCATTATGAAGGAAATGATAAAATTCAAGAGTGCTTGGATTTTTTAACAATAAAAAAGGCAAAAATATATATTACCATTAACCCCGAAACCGATTTTATGTGCTTAGATAAATTTTTAGATCAGATAGACGGCATTGTGGTTATGACAGTATATCCAGGCTTTGCTGGGAAAAAAATAGTTCCGGCAACAATTGAAAAAGTAAAGTCTTTAAAAAAACATTTGATAACTTCCAGAAAAGAAGATATTGAAATTGAAGTAGATGGAAATATTTCGATAGAAAATGCAAAAAAATTATATGACGCGGGGGCGACAATCTTTGTAGCAGGTTCATCAAGTATCTTTAATTCAGATGAACATACAATCTCTGAAAGAATAGAGAATATGAGAAGAGCAATCGGTTGGGAATGAAGAGGTATAGATAATGAAGAAGAAAATTCTAATGAGATCTGGATGTACTCCATGGGATGGATTTACAGCTGGATATTGTTTGAAGAAAGACTTTTTAGGAACAAATTCAGGAAATTTGCTTTATGCTTATAGTTTATTTAGGAATTTAACCACTAAAAATGTTGAAATCGTGTCAAATTATTATGAACTTCCAAAAGATGCAGATTATGTCAATGAAACGTATGATGGATTTATTATTCCTCTTGCAGATGCTTTTCGTACGGATTATGTACGCATATTAAAGCAAATGACAGATTTAATTAATAAATTAAAAATACCTGTTTATGTGATAGGTGTAGGAATAAGAGCACCATATGAGCCAAAACTTAATGAAGGCTTTCCTTTTGACAATGAAGTAAGAAATTTTGTTAAAGCAGTACTTAAACGATCAAACATAGTTGGAGTAAGAGGAGAAATAACTGCACAATATTTAAATAGGTTAGGATTTAAAGAAGGAGTAGATCACGAAGTAATTGGCTGTCCTTCTATGTATTCATTTGGGAGAAGTTTAAAAATTCGAGAACTAAATATTTCAAAAGATTCTTTGATTTGTACAAACTATTCGGACACCACACCAAAGAATACATTAGATTTTTTACAAAATTTACATAACTTTTATAATACATGTTTTATCCCACAAAACACATCAGAGTTAAAGATCATGTATGCAGGGAAATCATGGAAGAACAATAAATCAGTAAACAAATACCCGTTAAACTTGTCTAATTATGAATATATATCTGGAAATTCAAAATTTTTTGTGAATGTACCAATGTGGGTAAAATATATGAAAACTGCAAGTTTAAGTATAGGTACAAGATTACATGGAAATATTGTAGCAGTGCTTGCAGGAACGCCAAGTATTATGATACCTAAAGATGCTAGAATGAGAGAATTAGCTTCAGTTCATGATTTTACAAGAATTTTACCGGATGAAATATCTCCCGATAGTAATTTAGATGAGATTATAAGTAACGTAGATTTTCATTCTGTTGAGAAAAAGCATCATAAAAATTTTGATAATTTTATCGACTTTTTAAACAAGATTAATATTGATCACATTTATAATTATGATGATAAAATAACCATTTTTGACGAATTAATGAAAGATGTTAATCAACCTAAACCGCTTAGGCCAATTACGGTATGCAATCCTGAAGAAATAGCCAGAAGATTAGTTGAATTTGATAAAATAAACGGAGAAAAAGATAAAAAAAAATGAATTACGGCGTAATCTTAGCAAGCGGTATTGGAACAAGAATGAATTCGCCAATCCCAAAACAATTTATGGAAATAGAAAGTGTTCCAATTATAATATATACCATTAGATCAATGCTGAAAGTTTCTCGTTTTGATTACGTCTATGTGGTAGTTAAAAATGACTATGTCGGTTATATGCAGGAATTGATAACAAAACATATTGATGACAAGAAAGATAAAAATAGATTAAGAATAGTTGAAGGCGGTGTGAAGAGAATCGACAGTATATATAATGTTACAAATGCAATTTTTACAGAGAATGATGTAACTAATGACGATATTATTGTTATTCACGATGCCGTGAGGCCTTTTGTCCCAGAAAGAGTATTACATGACAGTATTGATGGCGCATTGATGTATAATGCTGTTGTTGCGGTAATTCCTGTGGTTGATACAATAATCTGTTCAGAAGACGGACAACAGGCAAAGTCTATACCTGTCAGGTCATCATTTTTTTTTGGACAATCACCAGATAGTTTTCGTTTAAAATATTTTAAAGATTTATTGTTGCAATTAACTGAAGAGCAAAAGAAAACAATAACTGGTACTTCTCAAATATGTTCTTATAATAATCAAATACTGCATCTGATTAGAGGAGACGAAATTAATTTTAAAATAACAACTGTTGAAGATATAAATAGAGCGAGAGTTTTTGTGCAAGAGCTTCAAAAGGAAAATAAGAATACACAGTTTCTCTTGAAGGATTTTTAAAAGGTAAACCATAGCTTTACAAAAAGGAAATTGTTTTATGAAGTCATTGAGTATGATTGATACTAAAATGAACGCATTAGTACTCCATGATGTAGGACAGTTGGAGTATCAAAAAGTAGATATAAAAAAATTAAATTCCAGTTCTGTTTTAGTACAGATTAAAGCAAGCGGAATATGTTCCAGTGACATTGAAAGAATTTTTCTCACAGGGACCTATGGCTTTCCCATCATTCCTGGTCATGAATTTTCTGGAAAAATTGCGGCAATTGGCGATAATGTCAGTGAAGATCTATTAGGAAAAAGAACTTGTGTATTTCCCCTGTTGCCATGTAAAAAATGTAAAGCATGCAAAATGGAAGAGTATGCGCAATGTTCAAATTATAATTACTTTGGTTCAAGATGCGATGGCGGTTTCGCAGAATACCTCGTTGTTCCTGTTTGGAATTTAATCCCCTTTAATGATGATATTGATTTTGATATTGCAGCGCTTTGTGAACCAACTGCAGTAAGTTTGCACGCTGTAAACGGGAGTAAAGTAAAAGCAAATGATAATGTGCTGGTAATAGGAACAGGAACAATCGGCTTTTTAATAGCTATGATTCTAAAATCAAAAGGTGGAAATGTAACAGTGTGCGGAAGAAGTGAACAAAAATTACAATTTGCTAAAGAACATGGGTTTAGTGTTTTAAGTAATGACAGTAATTTTGAGAATTCAGACTTTGATATATGTTTCGAAGCGGTTGGAAATAGTAATTCTATCCAAAATGCGATTAAAGCAGTGGGGGATTTTGGGAAGGTTATATTAGTTGGCAATCCTAAGAATGATATTTGTTTAGAAAAAAATACGTATTGGAAAATTTTGAGAAAACAGATAAGCATAGCAGGAACATGGAATTCAAGTTTTAATTCTCATACAAATGATTGGAAACAGGCGTTACAGATATTGCAAGAAAATAAAAATTTTGCAAGGAACCTGATAACTCATCATTTTAAATTGGAAGAATATCATAAAGCTTTTGAAACCTTGCAAGATACTAAAGTCTTTAGTGTAAAAGTAATGTTTGAAATGTAATCCAGGAGAAATGTTAAATGAGTAAGATTAAGAATATAGCGAGAAAGATATTGGGCAAAAAAATCTCTTCTGCTATTCATCAAGCAAGAATAACAATAGAAACAAAAACAAAAAAACCATCTTCAAGATTCCGGCAGTGGTTTTTCTTGAAAATATTTCTGCCTAACCTGTATCGTCTTTTCTCGATAAGAAAAGTAAAACAAAACAAAATTGTGTTTATTGAATATCAATATGATTATATCTCAAATAGTTATTCGTTATTATTGAATGAGCTGAAAAAAAATTATTCATTTGAAATAGTACCTGTTTTTTTAGAGATGAGATCATTATCGGGACGTTTTAAACGAACAGTAAAAATGTGTTTCGTTATTTCAAATGCAAAATATATTTTTTTAAGTGATGGGTTTCTTACCTTTCATTGTCTCCCGATTAGAAAAGAAACTATCACCACGAATGTTTTCCATGCTTGCGGCGCTTTTAAAAGGTTTGGCTATGCAATTCTTGATGGAAAATTCGGTGCATCGGAATATGAAAAAAAACATTTCCCCATGTATCAAAATATAACATATGCTCCAGTATCTTCAAACAATGTTCTGGTAACTGAACCTTATATCTCCGCATTTGGCGTAGAGAAAAAACCAAATGTTATAAGGGGAGATATAGGAGTCTCGCGTACAGATATATTCTTTGATAAAAGTAAAATAGACAATGCTTATGAAAAACTTTATTTGAAATATCCGCAAGTTAAGGGCAAAAAGATTTTACTTTATGCACCGACCTTCCGCGGCAATAATCAGAGGAACGCAAAAATTCCTAATGCCCTGAATATTGAAATAATGTTTAATCAGTTATCGGATGAATGGATTTTATTGATAAAACATCATCCCTTGGCAACAGACAGACAAGTTATAAATCCAAAACATAAAAGTTTCGCTTTTGATGTAAGTTTAACCATGAACATTGAAGATGTAATAATGGTTAGTGATCTTTGTGTATCGGATTACTCGTCTCTGATTTTTGAATATTCCTTATTTTTACGTCCTATGATTTTCTTTCCGTATGATTTAGACGATTACTACAATAATAGAGGCTTTTTCCATGATTATAATACATTTGCACCAGGACCGATATGTCAAACGAATCGTCAGATGATTGATCGTGTTAAAACAATTGATTCCTGGTTTGATGTAAATGTCATCAAAGATTTTAGAGAAAAATTCATGTCTTCCTGCGATGGGAAAGCAACCAAACGGCTGATGAATCTTGTTTTTGGAGAAGCTCTTGCGGAAAATCGCCGTGATGTTCCGTTATCTGATGAAGAAATTGCTGCAATTGCTCCTGTTGGTTCTATAAATACGAATCAAGAAATCATAATTAAAGATGTTTCTTTAGAGGAAGAGAAAGATGATAGATTTACAATAGCATATTTACCAAATACCAAAACTAACAGTTTCTGGAATCCGGATTATACATACCTTAGTGAGGAACTGTCATCATTCTGTTCTATTGTTACTAATCATACTTTTAAATTTTCTATGTTTGAAGAGAAACTTATAAAATCTTCAAAACGATCAAATAATGATTTAATAAATATCGCCGAATTGGTTATTACAAATAATAAGCATTTGAGCCGTGAGTTAGCTGCAAAAGGAAAACCGGTTATCCTTCTTCTTGCCACTGATGCAAAAGCCGAACTGCATAATTGGTGTCCGATATGCTATGATACTTTTTCGTTGGTAAGTAAAATTCGAAAGATGCTGAATATATCAAAGAATAGAATTACGATAGCATACATACCAAACACTAAAGCTGGTAGTTTTTGGAATCCGGATTATAAATATCTCACTGAAGAATTGATGCCATCATGTTTTGTTGTTGCAAATAATATCTTTAATTTTTCATTTGTTACAAATCATATTTTTAAATTTTCCAGGTTTGAAGAGCAGCTCATAAAATCTTCAAAACGATCAAATAATGATTTAGGAAATATATCTGATTTAATTATCACAAATGATAACGATTTTAGCCGTAAATTAACTGCTAAAGGAAAGTCGGTTATCCTTCTTCTTGCCGCTGATGCAAAAGCCGAAGTTCATAATTGGTGTCCAATATGCTATGATACCGTTTCGCTGGTGAAAGAGATCAAACAGTCTTTACCAGAAATCATAACAAAGGATGTATCTTTAGACAAAGAAGATGTATTTTTAGAGGAAGAAGATATGTCTTTTGAGAAAGAAGATGTGTCTTTTGAAAAAGAGTTTGATGATAGAATTACTATAGCATATTTGCCAAACACCAAAACAAATAGTTTTTGGGATCCGGATTATACATACCTTACCGGGGAATTGTCATCATGCTGTTCTATTGTTACAAATCACACTTTTAAATTTTCCATGTATGAAAAGCAGCTCATGAAATCTTCAAAACGGTCAAATAATGATTTGGTAAATATCGCCGAATTGGTTATTACAAATAATAAGCATTTGAGCCGTGAGTTAGCTGCAAAAGGAAAACCAGTTGTTCTTCTACTTGCCGCCATCGAAGACAAAGAGCTGCATGATTGGTGTCCCATTTGTTACGATAGTGTTTCATTGGTGAATGAGATAAAAAAATCTTTGGAAAAAACTATAACGATGTATGAGAATAAAATTACTATAGCATACATACCAAACATTAAAACAAATAGTTTTTGGGATCCGGATTATACATACCTTACCGGGGAACTGTCATCATGCTGTTCTATTCTTACAAATCACAATTTTAAATTTTCCATGTTTGAAGAGCGACTCATGAAATCTTCAAAACGGTCAAATAATGATTTAGCAAATATCGCCGAATTGGTTATTACAAATAATAAACATTTAAGCCGTGAGTTAGTTGCTAAAGGAAAACCAGTTGTTCTTCTTCTTGCCGCCATCGAAGACAAAGATCTGCATGATTGGTGTCCGGTTTGCTATGATAGTGTTTCGTTGGTGAAGGAGATTAAATATAAGCGCATAAGGATGGAAAATTGTGAAGAATAGTAATAAAGAAAGACTCATATATAAAATGAAGATTATTAATCTTCTTGGGGGAAATATTTCTAATTATTTCGAAAAAAAAGAAATACATTTCCTAACGCTTGTTGGTGATTCGGATCTTATAAAACATGTTATTCTTGATTTACATTATGCTGATAAAATTTTTGTGTCCGAGGCTTTTTCCGATCACAACGAGTATCGTCCTTTATCAGCTGTTTCAATCTATACATCAATAAAGATTTTCAATAAATCAGTCAAGGGTAATAGCGATGCTGTTTTGATTTGTGATTCAGAAATAGATTCTCTTTATAAGAAAAAGATTTTTAAGATAAAAAAATCTATTTTTAACTTGTCAGAAATCGTGGATGACTTATTTTGGGACTATCTTTTGTATAGACCACTGCTTCAATTCAGAAAGAATAATAATATCCCTATAGTTTTATATTTCTTTCCAAGGGTAACGAAGGTTGACAACCGATCAGATAATGAAAACAGACTGATACAAAATGCTACTACAATTGCTAAAGTGAGAACTGAATTAAAAAAGGGACTTCTCAATGAGATTCCTGAAGCGTTAAAAAACCAATCACTTACTGTAGAGCAGGCCAATGAGATAACATCAGCTCATTCTAAAGTTAAGATTAATGGTATTATTACTTCGGCTGATAAACAATCACAATATGTAAATGTTTTTAATGGTGCTAGAAGAACATTTTATCAACCTGATGAATATGATGGAACAATTTATTTTTTTGGAAATAGTCGAGTTTTTGGCATTGGTGCTGAAGATAAAGATACCATAGAAAGTCATTTTCAGTATTTGTTGAATTACTATATTGAACAAAATAATATTTCTCGTAGGCTTGTTGTAAATCAGGCAAATGTAACAGGAAGAAATTTCTTTAAAATGTTTCCTCTCATGAATTCCATTAATTTTCAAACAAATGATATTATAATTGTTCCTGGACACAATAAGAAATTGGCTCGTAAATATGGATTTATAATTTGTCATCCACAATCAGCATTTAATCGCCCTCATGATATGGGGGAAGTGTTCATTGATACTGAGTGTCATTTGAATTCTAAAGGAAATAAAAAGGTTGCAGAATGTCTTCTAGAAACATTTTTAGAAAATGATCTATTGTCGGGTAATTATCAAAATGAAAATATGTCAGATTTAGATAATGAATTTCCTGTTGAAAATGAAAACGAGTATAGTGTGTTATTAAATAATTACAAAACGACGCTTTCTCAAATACGAAAACAAACATTGGAAGAAATAGGTTCAATTGTGATGAACTGCAATCCGTTTACCTTGGGACATCGATACTTAATAGAATATGCTGCGAATAAGGTTAAACATCTTTTTATTTTTATAGTTGAAGAAGATAAATCTTTTTTCTCCTTTGTAGACAGATTTGAACTTGTCAAAGCTGGAATCGCAGATATAAAAAATGTAACGGTGTTGCCGAGCGGACAGTTTATCATATCTTCTTTAACCTTTGGAGATTATTTTGATAAGACGGAAATTCAAGACAAGGTAATAGACCCTTCGAATGATGTTGAATTATTTGCCAAAGAAATAGCACCTTCTTTGGGGATAACAATTCGTTTTGCTGGTGAAGAACCGTTGGATAACATAACACGGCAATACAATGATGTGATGCGGCGAATTTTACCAAAATATGACATAGAATTTGAAGTCATTCCACGTAAAGAAAGCAATGGGGAAGTTATCTCTGCAAGCAGAGTGCGAAAATTGCTTGAAACAAAAGATTTTGAATCGATTGCGAGGATTGTACCGGAATCGACATTGACTTATCTTAAAGCGCGGTTTAGCTAAATTACAGGACGGGGAATCTGTTATAAAAGAAACCATAATTAACCAAGCCATACATATGGAATATAAAAATGAACAAAAGACAATTCTACGATAAAATAATACAAATTTTAAATTTGATATTTCATATTTTCTCAGTAAAGAAAAAATGGGTATTATTTTTTTCGTATGCCGGAGATGTTTTAGTCAGTAATTTAGCATGTATGTATGACATCATTCCTGAAAGCGAATATAAAAAAATTGTTCTTTTCGGATCTTCCTTAACTGCAAAAAAAAATTTTTTTGAAATAATAAAAACAGTTTACTATATGTCTGTATCAAAATATATATTTTTAGATGATTATTTCAGAATTGTAAATTTGCTGCATCCAAGAAAGATTCAACAAATTATTCAATTATGGCATGGTTCGGGAGCGTTTAAAAAAATTGGATACAGCAGAATCGATAGAAACAAAAAAAGTGAAACGAAAGACTATTCTAATCACAGGAACTATACAAAAACTATTGTTAGTTCAGAGAGTGTGCGTGAGTTTATCGCGGAAGGGTTTGGAATGGACATTCAAGATGTATCGGCAACAGGATGTCCCAAAACAGATGTGTTTTTTAATAAAACATGTAAAAAGGAAATAAAAGAAAAAATATACAGAAAATATCCTTTTCTTAAAAGGAAAAAAATCATTTTATTTGCACCAACTTATAGAGGTACAAAACGAAATAAGGCATATTTTAATTATGC
>QMCE01002022.1_pt1 | contig 11266 bp, 10 predicted proteins | sample 1821851 | NCBI WGS metagenome assembly QMCE01 (sample SAMN09453174, study PRJNA476694) | Termite gut metagenome, whole genome shotgun sequencing project. | isolation source: worker | host: Odontotermes sp. | place: South Africa:Pretoria | collected 2016-01-28
TCTGCCGCGCAAAGAAATTCAAAATATTCCCGAATATGTCCCGGGGAAATCTATCGATGAAATCAAAGAAAAATACGAACTTAAAAAAGTTATAAAACTTGCTTCAAACAAATGGCCGCGCCGAGCTCGTCGGCGGCAACAGCGGCGGCTGACGGCGAAATTGGCGCGGACGGGGAAGCGGCCGCGCTCTTTATGCTGCCCGAGGCCGCGCCGGAAGCAGCCGCGCCCGCGCAGGAGGATGAAATCACGATAGAGCAGGCGCCGGACAGCGCCGTGCGCGACGCGGGCGATACCGACACGGCAACGCCGCAGGCTCAGTCGGAGGATGAGGCTGTGCCCGCACCGGCGGCCCCGCGCGCTGCGCCCACACCGGAAAGCGGCGGCCCGGCCACCGGCGGCACAAACGAAGAGGCGGCGCCGGAAGCGCCCGTAACGGCGGAGATACCTGTTGACAGCCCCGCCGAAGCGCCAGCGGTCGGAAATTACAATCCGGCGACGGCGGGTGGCACAGCCGTTGCGATACCCGACGCCGGCAACGTTACCCTGACGCTGGAGCGTACGGCGGTAAGCCTTTCCGAGCTGGCGGAGGAGGGCGTTGCGCTGCGTGGCACGCTGCGCAACGGCAGCGGTGTGGCGGTGGGTTGGCTGCCGCTTTATGAGGTCGAGAGGTGGAGCAACAGCGCGTGGGCAACGCTCTCGTTCCGGCAGGCGGCAATAGAACGCGGCTCCGCCGCATGGCTGGACGGTGTTCGCATCGAACCGGGGGAATCCTTTGCCGGCGATGAATTTCCTCTTGCGGCGTCTCTCTTCGTGGAGGAGCTTGTGCCCGGACGTTACCGCATCCGCAAGCCGTTTCGCGCCGACGCCAGCAACGCGGAAGCCGTTTGGCTGGAGGCTGCCGCGGAGTTTGAGATCGTTGCGAATTAGTATATATAGCCGATCTGCTTGAAACAGGGCCGCCTCATACTATTCTGTAATAAACTTGGGCGGGTTGCGGGCATTGGCAGAGCCTATGCCCGCACCCGCCCGCTTATCTGTGCCGACCCGGCGCAAAAGCGCAAACATAAGTGATAACGAATTTTTAATCGAAGAGCGGTATCGGAGCATTTCTCGATGCCGTGGGGCGGCGTTTTGCGTCGTATAGCCGGTGAGCTTTAGAAAGTAATATTGTTACAATTCCAATTGGTTATAATAGCAATTGAAATATATCTAATGAAACTGCAAAATCGCAATGGATGACGCTATTCTGTATCGGATAACAAGAACCTGTTTTGAGCTGTGCCGCGAGGGAATTCGCCTCTGCGGCATAGCAGGATTTTTATACAGGACAGAGTCAATTTCTTGCGCGAAATGGATCCAAACAGGGACTATTGCTTTACAAAGATAACGATTTGAAATGCAGAGAAAGGAAAAAATCTTCATTTTAGCTCAACAATGGTGACGCCGGCGTCGCCCTCGCCGTGAGCGCCGGCGCGGAAGGAGCGCACGCCGCGGTGGGCCTTAAGGTGCTGCTGTACCGCCTTGCGCAACGCCCCCGTGCCTTTTCCGTGAATAACGGTGACGCCGGAAAGCCCCGAGAGCATCGCGGAATCGAGGTAGCGGTCGAGAGTGAGGAGCGCTTCGCTTGCCGGCATGCCGCGCAGGTCGACCGACGCGGTGGCATCCTTTTTGGCGTTTTTTACCGCCTGGCGCGTGTTGACGGCGCCGCCGCCCAGTGTGGTTTTTGCCGTTTCGAGCAGGCGCAGCTCGCTGATGTGTGCCTTGGTTTTCATCACGCCCGCCTGGATGAGGACGCGGCCTTCTTTGTCGGCGGGGGCCAGCACGATGCCCTCGCTGCCGATGCCTGCCAGCCGGATGGCGTCGCCGGCGCGCAACGGGCGCGGCAGGCGATAGTTTTGGTCTTCGGCGGGGGCGGCGTCGCGCACCGGGTCGGCCTCGGCCTCAAGGTCGCGCAGATAACTTTTGAAGGTGGCGCGGATATCACTCACCGTTGCCGCGAAATCGTCGCGATCCTTCTGTTTTTTGAGGGCCTCAAGCTCGTCGAGCAGGCGGCGCGACTGAAAGCGCACGTTTTCGACAAGGCTTTTTGCTTCCTCGCGGGCTTTGCGCAGTTCGAGCTCCTGCCGGCCGGCAAGATCCTTTTGCATTTGCTCGGCGTCGCGGCGCGTTTGCAGGGCTTCGACGCGGTACGCCTCGGCCAGCGCCTTTTCGCGCTCAAGCTCCTGCCGCGCGGCTTCGAGGCCGCTGACGACATCCTCAAAGCGCGTGTTTTCCCGGGAAACACCGGCTTTCGCGGCCTCGATGATATTGTCGGGCAGGCCGAGGCGGCGGCTGATGGCGAAGGCGTTGGAACGGCCCGGCACGCCGGTGAGAAGGCGATAGGTGGGCCGCAGCGTAGCCACATCGAACTCACAGCTCGCGTTTTCGACACCGGGGGTATCGAGGGCGTATACCTTGAGCTCGGCGTAGTGGGTGGTGGCGGCCACGCGCGCGCCTGCCGCCCGCAGCGCGTTGATGACGGCAACGGCCAGCGCCGCGCCCTCCACCGGGTCGGTGCCCGCGCCCAGTTCATCGATGAGGACGAGGGAGCCGCGCCGCACGCCACGCAGGATGCCGACAATATTCGTCATGTGCCCCGAAAAGGTTGAAAGGCTTTGCTCGATGCTCTGCTCGTCGCCGATATCGGCTAGGACATCGTCGCAAAAGCAAACAGTGCTTGCATCGGCGGCGGGCAGCAGCAAGCCGCAGAAGGCCATGAGGGTGAGAAGCCCCAACGTTTTGAGGGCCACCGTTTTGCCGCCGGTGTTGGGGCCGGTGATGACAAGGGTATCGAATTCGCCGCCGATCGCAATATCGATGGGTACGACTTTATCGGACGAAATGAGAGGGTGCCGCGCTTTTTTTAGCACAGTGGCGCCTTCCTCAACGAGTGAGGGGACGGTGGCGCGCATCGAATCGGCCAGCCGTGCCTTGGCGAAGACGACGTCGAGGGCCAGCAGCGCGTGCCAGCAGCCGATGAGAAGCTCACTTTGCCGCCCCACGCGCTCGGAAAAGCCCATGAGGATGCACGTGATCTCGTCGCGCTCGTCGCCCTCCAGCTCGCGGATGGCGTTGTTTTGCTCCACCACCGCCATCGGCTCGATAAATACCGTGGCGCCGCTGGACGACGTATCGTGCACGAGGCCTTTGATCTCGTTCTGGCATTCGCGGCGCACCGGCACGACGAACCGCCCGCCGCGCATCGTGATGATTTGATCCTGCAAAAACTTTTGGTACACGGCGGATTTGACGATATGATCGAGAGTATCGCGCGCCTTTTGGTGCGCCGCGCGAATCTTGCGGCGGATATCGTACAAAGCGGGGCTGGCGCGGTCGGAGAGTTCTTCGTCGGACAGGATGGCGGCGGTCATTTCCTCCTCGAGCGCGCGGTCGGACACAAGCTGCGCGAAGAAGCTATCGAGCGTTGTGGGCTCGGCATTCTGGCGGCGCCAGCTTTCGAGGGAGCGGGCGATGCGCAGCAGCACGCCGACCCGCAGCAGTTCGCCCATCGAGAGGATAGCTCCCACACGCGCCCGCTCGAGCAGCTCGACGCAATCGGTGAGGCCGTGGACAGAGGGTGCGCCGAACCGGCTTGCAAGGCTGTGCGCATCCACAGTTTGGGCCAAAAGGCGGCGCGCGTCGCGCAACGTGGCGGCCGGCGCGATATCGGCGATGAGCGCGCGCGACGCCGCGCAGCCGGCGTGGGTCGCCAGCAGCGCGAGGACTTTATCGAGCTCGAGGGTCTTGTGGTGGCGGTTGGGGTGCGGCATGGCAGTTGTTCCTTTTCTTTCTGCAGAGATTGGGGAACGGAAAAGTCAAAGTGCTTTTGGACGGCCCAAAATGTTATTCAATTTCCCTCGCGGGAGGGAGATTATGACGCTTTATCATGATAAATGCCCAGCATCGCGTGCAGCAGAGATGTACCGTCGTTGGGGACAGGGCGCACGGGCAGCGCAAGGGCGGCGGCAACCTCGTCAGGCGTAGCGCCGTCGAGAAAGAGGTCGCCCTCGCGGCGCAGCATTGCGGCGGGGAAGAGCAGCTCGTCGCAGCCGGGCGGGAGCTTGCCGCGCGTCTGCGCGATAAGGTCGCGGCCCGTTACAAGGCCGGCGACAGTGATACGGCGGCCGAAAAAGTGGTTGTCGACACCAATAACGCTCACAGTGAGATGCGGGAAGCAGCGCGCCGCGTCGGTGGCCAGGCGTTCTAACAGCGGCTGTGCCGCCCGACCCGTGGCAATGGCAACAGTGCGGGAAAAAGCGGATTGGGGGGATTCCCGCGATATGCGCGGCGCGGCGGCGTCCAGCGCGGCGGCGAATTCCTCTTTGAGCAGGCTCCACAGGCCGACGCCGTTTTCGAGCTGCTCGAAGTCGCCGTAAAAATCGGCGGGGGGGAGTGCGAGGCCGGCCAGCAGGTAAAATTCGTCGGCGGCATGGCAGAGGCGCCGGCCGTGTTCGGCCAGGGTTTGCCCGCCGAAGCGGTCGACGGCGGCGATGATGTCGCGCGCCTCGTCCGGCGTGAAGGGGCGCAAAGGGCAGAGGCCGTCGCGGTGGTCGGTGAGGCCCACCGGCACGGCGGTAACGCTTTGCAGCATCGGGGCCAGCGCCGTAAGGTCGCGCAGTGTGCGCTCGAGCGCGGGGCCGTCGTTGAGGCCGGGGCAGAGCACCAGCTGCGCGTTGAGGCGGATGCCTCCTTCGGCCAGCCTCGGCAGCCAGCGCAGCACGTCGCCGGCGCGCGGGTTGCCCATCATTTTGACGCGCAGCGCCGGGTCGGTGGTGTGCACCGAGATGTTGACAGGACTGATATGCATCGCCAGAATGCGACCGATATCCTCCTCTTCTAAATTGGTGAGGGTGACGTAGTTGCCGAAGAGGAACGAAAGGCGGGTGTCGTCGTCCTTGAAATAGAGGCTCTCGCGCAGCCCTTTTGGGAGCTGGTCGATGAAGCAGAAGACACATTTGTTGCGGCAGCCGCGCTGCCTGTCCATCAAATAGCTGCCGAACCCGAGGCCCAGATCCTCGTACTCTCCTTTGCGCACACGAAGGGAGAGCGGCGCGCCGCCGGGGGAGAGCAGCCCGAGGGTGAGGGCGCGCGCTGTGATATAAAAGCGATAATCGAGTACATCGCGGATAAGGTGACCGCCGACGGAAAGCAGCGTCATGCCCGCCGTTACGCCCGCCCGCGCGGCGGGGGAGCGCGGCTCGACCGATTCGATGAGGACGGCCAATGTTTATACCTCCGACATTGAAGCTCAGCGATAGGGGTGGCGCGCAGCGCCGGGACTGTTAGGAATTAGAAATTAGCAAAGCGACCGATTTGCGATAATTTCCTCTTTTGGGAACGAAAAACGCAGAAAGAGTGAAAATCTGAGGGAAAGGGAGTAAAGGTCAAGGGCAAGACCACCCCGGCGCTACACGCCCCTCCAAGGGAGGGGAATAAGGGCAAACACCCCGGCGCTGCGCGCCGCCTCCCAAGGGAGGGAAATAAGGGCAACCACCCCGGCGCTACGCGCCGCCCCCCAAGGGAGGGAAATAAGGGCAACCACCCCGGCGCTACGCGCCGCCCCCCAAGGGAGGGGAATAAGGGCAACCACCCCGGCGCTGCGCGCCGCCCCTCCAACGGAGGGGAATAAGGACAAGACTGTTTCCGGCCAATTTTTTGATAAGCTATAGTATGAAAAAACGGTATCATTTGCTTTGCCAATTCGTTTTCATACGAAAAACAGGGGTGGAAGAAACTCATCCACCCCTATTGAAACGGTGCGAACCAAACGCTAATCCTCGACCTTGACGATTTGACGGCCGGCATAATAGCCGCAACTGCCGCATACCCTATGCGGGGTTTTGAGCGCGCCGCACTGGGTGCATTTGGAAAGAGCGGGCGCATCCAGCTTCCAGACGTTGGAACGCCGCATATTCTTTCGCGATTTGCTCACTTTAGTCTTTGGTACTGCCATATTGGCACCTCCTTTGCCTCAGGAGCCTTCCTCCGGAGGGGGGATATGTTCAACAGATTCCAAAAGCGCCGCGAAAGGTGAATCGGGCGGGAGCTTTTTTGCGCAATCGCAACAGAAGCGGTTGCGGTTGGTTCCGCAGTGCGGGCACAGGCCGAGGCAGTTTTCGCCGCACAGCGGCGCCGTATCAAGGGCGAGGACCAAATCGGCTTCGGCCACGGCGCCGAGCTCCAGCAGGCCGTCGGGCGCGTGCGCCCAATCCTCTGGGTCGCCGTCGCTCAAATGCTCGGCGACGATATGCTCAAAGCATTCCTCGCCGGCGCGGCTAACGTCGGCAAGGCAGCGCGCGCAGGGAAGATGCAGCGTGTAGCGCACGGTGTAACGCAATACCGTTTGCCCGTGCCGCCAAAACAGTTCACCGGCAAGGGACACCGGAAACGGAAAGGGCGCCTGACCCCAACAGCGCACACGCGAAAGGTCGGCCTCGCCGGAAAAGGAGACGGGCGGCCCACCGGGCGCCGCGCTGCGGATGTTCAGCTGCATGGGGTTCCTCGCGGCCTCACGGCACGGTACTGGTACGACACACAGCAGATATTATACGCGAAGGGGCGCGGTTTGTCAAGAATCATTTTGCCGTGTGCCATGTGCCGGTTCAGTTTGGCAAAATATCGTCGAACGCCGCGTTTTCGTCGTAGAGGGCGTTGTCGCCGGCAAGACCGAGGCTGCCGCGTAAAATCACCTCGGGGCGCACGCGCAAAACGTCGCTGCGCGGCAGCTCGCTTTTGACAGCGTAATCGAACAGTGTTTTGGCGGCGAGGTAGCTCTGGCGCGATATTTTTTTATCGATGACGGCGGTGAGCGTGCCGCTGCGCAAAAAACCGGCGCTTTCGGTGCACAGGTCGTTGCCGATGGCCGAAAGCTTGCCGGCCAGCCCCATTTTTTCGAGCAGCGTGGCGAGGTAGACGGTGTAGCGCGCGCTGCAGGTGTAAATAGCGCAGATATCCTTCTCACCGAGCAGCGCGCGTTCCAGATCCCGCAGCCAGCCGTCGCGGTCTTCGCCGCGCACATGCACCGTTGTGATATGGGGCGCGGCGCTTTTGAGGCAGTGCTCGAAGCCGCCGATGTTGTTGAGCTGGTCAATCATACCAAGCTGGCCGAAGTGGCCGGCCACGATCACCTTGCGCGGGACGCGCGGCTCCGGGATCACTGCCAGCAGCCCGGCGGCCAGGCTGCCCGCCATCTCGTCGCACGAGCTGACACAGCAAAGGCGCGCGTCGCGGTACATATCGTTGCCCAGCAAAACGATGGGGATGCCGCGCTCGCGCAATTTGTGGATGTAGTAGTGGCTGTCGTCGCCTTCCACCCCTATGGTGAGGACGCCGTCGAGCTTGCCGGCGTGTTCTTCGTAGATGTTCTTGAGGGCCTTGCCGTTGGCGCCGTACATGAAGCGGTAGGAGTATTCGAGCGGCGTGACGTTGAATTCGGCTGTTTCGCTGAAAAAGCGCCGCAGCCCGCGCCACATGCCGCGGTAGTAGTAGCGGCTGTCGCTGGTGGGAGCGGGCAGCGCGATAGCCAGGCGGATGCCCTTGCGCTTGAGGGCGGCGGCCATATAGTTGGCGCGGTAGCCCATCTCGTTGGCGGTATGGCGTACCCGGGCGCGCAGCTCGTCGCTGATACCTTCTTTGCCGTGCAGCGCGCGATGAACAGTGGTCGTCGTAACGCCAAGCGCGTTCGCGATGGTTTTTAACGTAACACGCTCAACCATGTTATTTCCCCTTACAGAACCTGATTAAGAAGCCTTGTGCAAAACCGGGAAGAAAGACGGGGTTCCGGAACCTGTATTCACAGCCTGAAGCATCATCCGGCGGGCATATTTTTCGCCGTACCGCATCAAAATTCCTTACCATAAAACCAATTATGCCCGCAGGCTTTTGCCTTGGCCGGCAAAACGCGCCCATCGTTGCGGAAATTCTTTCTGCGGATACAGATCCTTGCCACAAAGTTAACGTTGACTTTGCGGCGAGAATTTGTGGCATTGCCCATTATAGCGCGTTTTAGCGGGATACGCAAGCTAAAAATTACAAAATGTTTACATATTCGATACCATGCGATGGATTAGGCCAAATTGTGGGATAGTAATGCGGTTGGTGGCACCAAACAAAAAATGAGGCCGATAAGAGGAGATTCTATTGACATATCCTATAAAATTCATTATAATATTGGCAGCGTAAACGCTTACGTAGAGTTTTTGCCCCAAAACCCGCTTTCGACCGGCATTTATTCTGTTTGGGAACATTGTTGCCAAAAAACTTCCCGCTTGGTTCCGTGCCATCGCACATCCTGTTTATTGCTTCCATTCTCCATTATCATCACGGGGGTCTATTATGGCGCAAACGGCGCAGCTGCACCTTTCGCATGTACATAAGGTGTACGATAACGGTTTTCATGCGGTGCACGATTTGAATCTCACGGTGGAAAAAGGCGAATTTGTCGTCTTTGTCGGCCCGTCCGGCTGTGGGAAGTCTACGTCGTTGCGTATGATCGCGGGCTTGGAGGGCATTACCGAAGGCGAGCTCTTCATCGGCGGCGAATTGGCCAACACAAAATCGCCGCGCGACCGGGGCATTGCGATGGTGTTCCAAAGCTACGCCCTTTACCCCACCATGACGGTATACGACAATCTTGCCTTTGGCCTTACGCTGCAGGGCCTCAACGAGGAGATTATTGAGGCGCGCGTGCTGCGTACCGCCAAGATCCTTGGCCTGAGCGATTATCTCGAGCGCTACCCGCGTGAGCTTTCGGGCGGGCAGCGGCAGCGCGTTGCGGTCGGCAGAGCCATTATCCGGCGCGTGGACGTGTTCTTGATGGACGAGCCGCTCAGCAACCTAGACGCCAAACAGCGCGTGAGCATGCGCGCCGAGCTTATTCAGATCCACCGCCACATTGGCGCGACCACCGTTTATGTCACCCATGACCAGACCGAGGCCATGACGATGGCCGACCGCATCGTTGTAATGAACAACGGCTATGTGCAGCAGGTGGGCACGCCGCACGAATTGTATTTCTCGCCCGCGAATAAATTCGTAGCGGGTTTTATTGGCGAGCCGCCGATGAATTTTATACCCGACGGGCGGAACGCCGCGTTGCAGTTGGGCTTTCGTCCCGAGGATATCACCCTTGTGCCGGAGGGGCAAACGGCGCCCGACGGCTGGTTTTCGTTTGAGGGAGACATTGAGCTTACCGAGATGCTGGGCGACAATGTGAACGTCTACTCAAAGCTGGGAGAGCATAATGTCATCGCGAAGGTGATGCCTGACTGTATGCCCGACACCGATACCCGCCGCCTTTTCGCCGTGCCCGCCGCGCGGCTGTACCGTTTTGACAGCGCCACGGGGAACGCGGTATGCGCCGCTACCAACTGATAGACTGCACCATTTTTGCACTGTTGCTTTGCCTGCTGGAGGGTGCGTCGGCGTGGGCGCTGGATTTCTTTCCCGGAGAGGCATATACCTTTTCGCCGGTGTTGTTTGTTTCGCTGCTGATGATGGCGCGCTGGGGCGCGTCGGGCGTAGGGTACGCCGCTTTGGGCGGCGCCGTTTACTGTTTGCTGCACGGCGGTGAACCGGCACAGTACGCCGTGTACATAGTTGGAAATCTTGCCGTGGCCGTTTGCCTTTTTTGGATACGCTTTGCGGGCGTAACAAGGCTGCGCGGTTCGACCGTTCTTGTAAGCCTTTATTGCGCCAGCGGCTATCTGGCGGTGTGTCTTGGGCGCGCGGCTGTGTCGGCGCTGCTTGGGCGGGGGCTTTGGCTGGGGCGCTTCCTGATTGCGGATGCGCTGGGCGCTGTTGTTACATGCGTGGTTTTTTCGATAGCCCGCAAGCAGGACGGCCTCTTTGAGCCGCAACGCGAGTATCTGATACGGATACAACGGGAGCGCGAGGCGAAAAAAGCGTAAAACACCGCGCACTGCCAAAAACGCAAGGGCGTGGCGGCATTTGAGAGCCGCGGGGCTCCACAGACTTTCGGGCTTACCAATTTGCAATTCCCACAAGGAGGGGCGGCATGGAGCAAAACCTGACCGCGAAACCGGAGGCGCTGCGCATCCGCGACGAGCTGGAAAAGCATTTCTGGCGCGACGCGTGGCGTACTATGCGCAAAGATTGGCGGCTGTATTTCATGCTGCTGCCGCTGCTGCTCATCTTTTTGCTGTGGCGCTACCTGCCGCTTTACGAGCTGGTGGCCGCGTTCAAGATGGACGACTCCACCAGACTGGTGCTCGATCGCGATTTTGTGGGCTTCGCCAACTTTGGCCGCCTCATTTTCGGGCAGGACTCGGCCGCGTTCTGGAGCGCTTTCCGCAACACCTTCCTCCTTTCGTTCTACGATCTGCTTTTCGGCTTCCCCACGCCGATCTTGCTGGCGCTTTTCTTCAATGAGATCAAATCGAACGGCTACCGCAGCGTTCTGCAGGTCGCCTCATACCTGCCGCGCTTTGTGTCTACGGTCGTGATAACCACACTCATCTATATGCTGCTTTCGGGCGGAAGCGCTTATTCCGAGCCCGGTGTTCTCGCGCAGTTTTTTGATAGGATCGGCCTTGTCTCCACGGAATCGGCCCATTCGGGTATGCTGTACATGCCGCAGTATTTCCGGGCTATCTACAACATATCGGGAATATGGGAGCTGGCAGGGTACAATTCCATTGTGTTTTTCGCGGCGATCATCGGTATTTCGCCCACCAGCTACGAGGCCGCGCGCATCGACGGCGCCTCGAAAATGGCGCAGATACGCTATGTGGTGCTGCCCGGTATTCTTTCTACCATTGTAATCATGCTTATCGTGCGCGTGGGCCAGTTGCTCAACGTGGGCTACGAGAAGGTGCTGCTGCTGTACAACTCCTACACGATGACAACGGCCGACGTTGTTTCCACCTTCGTGTTCCAGCGCGCCGGCATTCAGGCGGGCGGCGTGCCCAACCAGTCGCTGGCCTCGGCCGCCGATATGATTAACGCCGTGACGTCGATGCTGCTGGTGATGGGCGCCAATATGGTAAGCCGCCGCGCGTCCGAAACGTCGCTCTATTAACGGGGAGGGAGGGTATCAATGAAAAGACTCGATATCACCGAGCTCATCTTCAAAGCGATTTCGTACACCTTCCTCACGGTGTTCGCAATCTTCTGCCTTTACCCGTTTGTCTACGCCATCTCGGCGGCGCTCAGCGGGCGCTCGGCTTATTATATGGGCGAGGTGGTGCTCTTCCCCGTCGGTTTGCAG
>QMCE01002023.1_pt1 | contig 11266 bp, 11 predicted proteins | sample 1821851 | NCBI WGS metagenome assembly QMCE01 (sample SAMN09453174, study PRJNA476694) | Termite gut metagenome, whole genome shotgun sequencing project. | isolation source: worker | host: Odontotermes sp. | place: South Africa:Pretoria | collected 2016-01-28
AAGCGAACGTAACGTCGCGATAGAGAACCTGCGGGCCGTGTCCGGCGTCGAAATGGTCGCGGTCGCCAGCCAAATGCCTTATTATGGCGGCTCAAGCGGGAACGATATATCTCTGCCAGGCGAGGAGTATCTGTTCAACGTTGTCGACCTCTATAATGTGGATGAGAATTGGCTCAGCATGATGGAGATACCCGTGATCGAGGGCACCGGCTTTAAACGGGGCGTCACCGCGGCCGACGATTCGGAGATGATGGTGGACAGGCGGTTTGCCGAGCATATATCCGAAATGATGGGCTGGACCGACGGGGTGGTAGGTAAAACCCTTTATGTGACCGCTCACGGCGAACGCACTATCGTCGGGGTGTATGAGAACTTCGTCATCGGCTCGGCTAAGTATGCCCACGACAGGCCCTCCATTATGGGCTACGGAGAGGATCACGAACGCTTCTTTATGAATTATATTCTGGTCCGCCTGCGCGAGGTCGACGGAGAAGCCATGCGCGCCGTGCAGAATGAGCTGGAGGACGCCATGCCCGACAAGGCCGTATATGTAAACTCCATGAAGAACGAAATTGCCGGGCTCTATAACGACGATCGCATAGAGCGCAACTCGATAATGTTGTGCAGCTTCATCACGTTGCTCATAGTGCTGTTGGGGCTGGTGGGATACCTGCACAACGAGATCGTGCGGCGCAGCGCCGAGATCGCCATCCGCAAGATCAACGGCGCGGGAATAGGCGACATTCTGCGGCTGTTGGTAAAAGAAATTCTCTACATCTCGATACCTGCCCTCGCCGTGGGTTCCCTCATAGCTTTCTATATAGCTGGAAAGTGGCTTTCGAGTTTCTCGGAGCGTATCGCCTTGTCGCCGTGGCTCTTCGCGTCGAGCGCCGCCGCCGTGCTCGTCGTAATAATCACTGTGGCTGTGGCTGTCAGTTACCGCCTTTCGAGACAAAACCCAGTAGTGTCACTTAAAAAAGACAAATAATAAACTTAAAAAATCATACCCATGATCACGATCAAAAACCTCAAGAAAGTTTTTCGTACCGAAGAGATCGAAACGACCGCTATCAACGGTATCTCGATGCATGTCGACAAAGGCGAGTTCATCGCCGTGATGGGCCCCTCGGGATGCGGCAAATCTACCCTGCTGAACATTCTCGGCCTGCTCGACAACCCCTCTTCCGGAGAATACCTGTTGTCCGGGCAGGAAGTTGGAGCGCTGAAAGAGAAAGACCGCACGCTGACCCGCAAAGGAAATATCGGTTTCGTGTTCCAGAGCTTCAACCTGATCGAGGAGATGTCTGTCTTCGAAAATGTGGAACTGCCGTTGGTCTACCTCGGCGTCAAACCTGCCGAGCGCAAAAAACGTGTCGACGAAGCTCTGCGCAAGATGAGTATTGCCCACCGTGCCGGCCATTTCCCCAACCAGCTCTCGGGAGGCCAGCAACAGAGGGTGGCGATAGCGCGCGCCGTGGTAGCCAACCCGAACCTGATCCTCGCCGACGAGCCGACGGGTAACCTCGACTCGAAGAACGGCAAGGACGTGATGGACCTTCTCTCGAAGCTCAACGCCGAGGGCGCAACCATAGTTATGGTGACACACTCGCAACACGACGCGTCGTTCGCCCATCGCGTGATCAATATGTTCGATGGTAAGATAGTCGCCGAGGTGGAGAGTAAAATGTAACCCGAAGATACGTCGCCCCAAAAGCGCTTAAGAGCGAATAAACGGTTCAGAGGGAAACACCATGCTGAAGACGGTACAACCGCCGCCGGCATGGTGTTTCAAATTACCCCCGTGCAGGCGCATGATATAACGCGACACGCTGAGGCCTATGCCCGTGCCCTCCTGCTTGGTGGTGAAGAACGGAACGAAGATATGGGGCATAACATCGTCCGGAACGGGCTGCCCGTTGTCCGCTACTTCGACATATACTTTTTCATCGTTTTCGAACACCCGCAACTCTATCTTACCGTCGGTTCGAGAGGCAGGGATGGCTTCGACGGCATTCTTGAGCAGGTTTATGAGCACCTGTATTATCTGTCCCTTGTCGGCGTACACCGTAATATTCCGATCGGCGAAACGTGTCACGGTTTCTATACCACGTCGGCGAAAAGTTTCCGATTCGAGTTTGATGGCTTTCTCTACCAACGGCACGGCTTTCACAGGCCGCAATACAGGTGTGGGAATACCTGTAAACCTTCGATATGATTCGACAAAAGACAACAGTGCATGCGCGGTGGAGGCGATGGTCTCGAACGCCTCTACAGTATTACGCCGAAGCATTCCTTCGTTCTCCCCCTGTTCTCCGTTCCATGCCGTCAACATAGTTTCGCTAAGCGATGTTACGGGCGCAATAGAGTTCATGATCTCGTGGGTCATAACCCGGATCAATTTTATCCACGACTCCATCTCCCTCTCTTCCAACTCACCCGCGATATTGTCCATCGTCACCACACGCAGCGTACCGTTCTTAAACCCGATCCGCGACAGGCTCAACGAGATAAGCCTCTCTTCGCGCTCGTCGGCAACGCGCACCGTGGCCTTACCGCCCGGGGCAAGCCCTACGAAAGCTTCGTATACCGCAGGGTCGAGCATCTCCAATTGCTTTGTATGCGTGAAGACGTGAAGGCCGAGAAGCCTCAACGCGGCATCGTTGGTAACCGTCACAAAATCACGTTCGTCGATTATAATTATACCCACCGGAATTGCCTCGACGATCAGCGACAGGAATTTCTCGTTTTCGATCTCCTCCTCGCGTGCACGGGCAAGTATCTCCTTGATGGCGTTCAGGACACCGTTGAGCTCCTTCTCGCGCCGTGACAACCCTGTTTCCGAAAAGTTGAACGAATAATCCCCGTTCTCTATGGCATTCAACAGGAAAATGAAGTTACTGTTCAATTTCCCGTAGCCTTTCAGCAGTCCATGCAACGAGATCAGAGCCACCAGCCCCGCAAGCAATGCCCAGAATGTCCTGCCCTCCGCCACCAGCCATCCCGTACCCACCGACGAGGCGGCCAACAGCACACAATAGAGCGTGATCCTGTATTTTATGGACTTGAACATCGGTTAATCGAGCCCGTACTTTTTCATCTTACTGTAAAGCGTGGGCCGCGAGATGCCCAACTGCACGGCGACGGCCGAGATGTTGCGCCCGTTCTTTTCCAAAGACTTGACTATAAGCAGCTTTTCCATATCCTCAATCGAAATAGTATCGACGATTTGAGCCTGTTCATCGGCGGCGTTGAAATAGAAATCCGACGGCCCCAGTGTAGCGCCCTCGGCAAGGATCACGGCCTTCTCGACAGCGTGTTCCAGCTCGCGCACATTGCCCGGCCAGCGGTAATGCTGCAACTTTGCCATCGCCTCGGGGCCGAACTCCATCGCGGGCTTATTATATTTACGGCTGAACCTATCGAGAAAAAACCTGCCGAGCGGTGCTATGTCCTCGCGCCTGTCACGCAACGGCGGAACTTCGACCTGTATGGTATTGATGCGGTAGAGTAGGTCTTCGCGGAACAGGCCCTCTCTGACCATAAGGTGCAGGTCTTTGTTGGTGGCCGACACAAGGCGTATGTCTACAGGGATGGGCTTATTGCTTCCCACGCGTGTGACGTGCCTCGACTGCAATGCCGTGAGCAGCTTGGCCTGTAAAGGATATGAAAGGTTACCGATTTCGTCGAGGAAGAGCGTACCGCCATCCGCAGCCTCGAATTTCCCCGCCCGGTCGCTCTTGGCATCGGTGAACGCTCCCTTGACGTGGCCGAAAAGTTCACTCTCGAACAACGATTCGGTCACGGCGCCCAGATCGACACTCACCATAGGCTCGCCACTACGCTTCGACAGGTGGTGTATCTTCTTGGCTATCAGCTCCTTGCCCGTGCCGTTCTCTCCTGTTATGAGCACATTGGCATCCGTGACAGCCACCTTTTTCAATACCTCGAGCAACTGCTTCATGGCATACGATACACCCCAGCATATCTCGTCGTCGCGGTTCAGTTCACGGTTCAGCGTACTCTGCTTTTCGCGCAGCCGCCGCACCTCCCGCCGCGACAGGCGTAGTTCGAGCGCCGACCGGAGCGTGGCCAACAGCTTGGCGTTGTCCCAAGGCTTGACCACGAAATCGGAAGCGCCTTCCTTTAATGCTTTTATGGCAAGCTCTATGTCGGCATAAGCCGTGAATAGCACTACCGGTAGTTCGGGGTCGACTTTCTTTACTTCGGACAACCAGAAAAGCCCCTCGTTCCCGGAGTTTATTCCCGCCGAGAAATTCATGTCCAATAGCACTACGTCGGGACTTTTCTCCTTCACGGTAGAAACGAGCGACACGGGCGACGACAACAGAAAAACCTCCTCGAAGTGCCCTTCAAGAAAGATACGCAACGCATTCAGCACATTGCGGTTATCATCGACCACCAATACCCTACCCTTTTTCACAGCCTGCACGTTAAGTCCCAACGTATCGCAAATTTACGAAAACTTTCCGGATATGTGGATATCAATATTTACGCCGTGGTTATAGTATATATTTGAAATGACAATATGATTTCGTATACTTGTAATAACATTTTCACTGCAACAAAACCAATCGACCTCGATGATATGAAACAACTTACCGATTTCGAGAAACACGTGATCCTCGATAAGGGCACCGAGGCGCCGTTCACGGGCGACTATTGCGACTTCCACGGCGCGGGGACATATCTGTGCAAACAATGCAGCGAGCCGTTATACCGCTCGGCGGACAAGTTCAATTCGGGTTGCGGGTGGCCGAGCTTCGACGACGAGATCGAGGGCGCCGTCAAGCGCACTCCCGACGCCGACGGCAGGCGCACCGAGATTACCTGCGTCAAGTGTGGTGGACATCTGGGGCACGTATTCGAGGGCGAAGGTTTTACACCCAAGAACACGCGCCACTGCGTCAATTCGGTGTCGTTGACCTTCGTTCCGGATGCGGGCGAGACGGCTTATTTCGGTGGCGGATGCTTCTGGGGCGTCGAGCATCTGATGGCGCAACAGCGGGGCGTCATCTCTGTGGAGTCGGGCTATATGGGTGGCGATGTCGATAATCCGACTTACGAGCAAGTATGCACCGGCAGGACCGGCCATGCCGAAGTTGTGAGGATAGATTTCGACCCCGCGGAAGTGTCGTATGAGGCGCTGGCGAAACTCTTTTTCGAGATCCACGATCCCACGCAGAAAAACCGTCAGGGCCCAGACATAGGCGCTCAATACCGCTCGGTGGTATTCTATACCTCCGATGCCCAACGCGAAACCGCCGAGAAACTCGTCGCGCAATTAGAGGCGAAAGGCTATCGCGTCGCTACACAGATCGAACCCGCCGCCACATTCTGGCGCGCAGAAGAATACCACCAGGACTACTACAAAAACAAAGGCACGGCGCCGTACTGCCATGCCTATACAAAGCGGTTCTAAGGGCCGGTTACTCCAACAGGAACGTCGCCGAGATGCGCGTCGTTACCTCCATCTGCCCCGAAGGAAGCACAGTCGAACCGGCATCCATGTCGGCCTCCAGCTTCATTTCGTTGACCATCGTCGAGCGGTAGAGTGGCGCGGCAGGGGTTGCTCCATCTTCCGAGAGGCTCAAAACCCTGCCCACTTTCAGACCCGAAAGTTCAGCGTACTGCTCCGCTTTTTGCATCGCTTTTTCGAAAGCCAGCTCGCGCGAACGGACGAAATTATCGGTATTATCCGCGACACTGAAATCGATCCGGTTCATCATGATGCCGTCTATTGCAGTCAGCCGGTCGATGATCCGCGATACTTTCTCTGCATCCTGCCCGATCTCACGAACGGCGAAATCTATCCCCTGTTCCGCCCGCTGCCCGACCAGAACGTTCCGGTTGTTTCGCCATTCGTATTGAGGGCTGAACCTCAACGAGGCTGTCATTATGTCCTTGTTCTCGATGCCGGAACCCTTCAGTATCTCCAGCACCTGCGCAGCCATCCTGCCGACCTCCTCTTGTGCCAATTTAGTGGTCTGTGCCGTTCTCTCAAGTGTGACTGTCATGCGCACCATGTCGGGCACAACCGACACCGTACCCACGCCCGAAACTGTCACCACGCTCGGCTCCTGCCGCACAACTCTCCGCCCGCAACCCGAAAAAACTGCAACGGCCATCAGGCCCAAAATCATAAAATACTTCGTCTTCATAGCTTTATTATAAGTTTATTTCCCAAAGATACGAATTTTAATAGTCAATTAAAACTACCGACTTCGGAGGACACAGGAGAACCGACAGTGAATCTACTGCTCTTTGTTTAAGCGCCCAAACATCATCTATGACAGACCCTTTGAAAAGGTCATAGAACTTTTGCTGCCAATGCAGTCCTTCTCCGGGGACGTGGGGTAAAGATAAGAAAAAAGCGGGTGTTTCACCCGCTTTTTTACGTTAAGGCCGTCGATAATTCTTAATGTACTTTCCGTCTTTTTGTTTAAGGACTTTGCCTACGCGTTCTATAGTGTAATCTTTGAAGAACTGATAGAATTTATCTTGCCAGGTATCCATATGGGTTTTACTCGATATTAAATCATAATCGTCGATGGTATAGTTATAATTTTTGAACCAGATAGGTATGCTATACCTGTAATTATCTTTATAAAAGAATAATCTTATTCCTTGAATCTTCCCATTGTTTTTATCGTATCCTTCTGCTTGATAGTGAACACTCGGAACAAACTCTCCTAACGTCAACTCGCACTCGGAGATAAATGCGTCCATAGTTTTGTCTTTATATCTTGCTCCATTATCCTCATAGTTGCGTTCGATATATTTTAGTATATCATTACCACACTGAGCTAAAGTATAATGCTGGGTTTGAGCCATTACAGAGATGGCTACAAATATCATTGCTGTTATAAACAGTACTTTTTTCATGATTATTTTGTTTTAGTTATTCACATTCCGCAGCAATATAGCTGCTGTTAGACATCTTTATCACGTGTTTTGATTTAAAAGGTTGGGTTTTGGATTCCGCTTTCATGATTGTGATGCCCATGCCGTGCATTTCTGCCACAGCAGATAGTGCATGGCACCAGGCGTCGTCCGGGTAAAGATAATAAAAAAGCGGAACAAAATGTTCCGCCTGCGGTTTAAGGCCGTCGATAATTCTTTATTGGCTTACCATCTTTCCGTTTGAGCACCCAGACGTCATCTATGACATATCCCTTGAAGAAGTCATAGAACTTCTGCTGCCAAGTATCCCTGTGGGTTTTGCTCGATATTTGACGATAATTGTCAATAGTGGAAGAGGTTGACGTTATTCTAAAGGAAAAGCTTAAACTATACCTGTAATTATCTTTATAAATATAGAATGTTATCCCGTCTATCTTCCCATTGTCTTTATCGTATCCCTCTGCTTGATAGTGAACACTTGGTACAAAATCCTTTAACGTCAACTCACACTCGTTGATAAATGCGTCCATAGTTTTGTCTTTATATCTTGCGCCATTATCTTCATAGTTGAGTTCAATGTACTTCAGTATATCGTTGTTGCATTGAGCCAATGTATAGTGCTGCGTCTGCGCCATTGCCGTGGCAGTAAATGCCGTCATAACGGCCAATAATATCAATCTTTTCATAATTATTCTTTTTAGTTATTCACATTCAGCAGCAATGTACTTGCTGTTCGACATCTTTATCACGTGTTTTGATTTAAAAGGTTGGGTTTTGGATTCAGCTTTCATTATCGTGATGCCCATGCCGTGCATTTCTGCCACAGCAGATAGTGCATGGCACCAGGCGTCGTCCGGATCCAAACCGCTGAATTGATCTAATGCATCTCTGAAATCGTCTGCGAATTCCGATTTCTGGTTAAACCCGTTTTTGGTATTGCCGCTACTCGAAATAACATCGTCCTTCGTGTTGTTTCTCATGAAATTTAGGGCAGCGGTTCTGTTCGTGATGGCGACACAGTAAAACGAGCCGTCGGGCGCCATGATATAACGGCCTTGATAACTTGAACTGTGGCTTGCAGAAAACATCGCACCCCATACATCCGACGCCGAGGGCGGGCCGATAGATCCCTCGGGATGGCTATGAATATCGGCAACGGTGTTAGAATCTGTCCAGGTGGGAGTCACATTGCCATTTCCATGCAGGATTCCCGCTTCCGAACCGGAGAAATTCGTGTAATTACTACAATTCATCGCCAAAAAGTGCTCGTTATTTCGATCGCCTTGCACGGCTTTGTCGAAATCCGAAAACCCGGGCATGTCCGGCTTATTTTGCAAACCAAACAAATTCTTCGACATATCGTTAGTCCCCTGCTTGTGCGAGCCCATGTTGTTGGTGATGCAGTCCTTCTCCGGGGACGTGGGGGTAAAGATAACTCGTTAAGGCCTCAATTATTACGAAAATACAATATTTGTCCCTGTTGATAAATCGTATGAGTCGGAGACTTTTCATTCGTAGGAGTGCCGTCGCTGTCAACAACCTCCACAATTTCGGACTCGAGAGTCAAAGAGAAATTGTTAGCGGTGTTGTTAATATTTTCAATAGCCATTGGTCTGTTGAAAACCACCTTAACATCATTTCCTGTCATCACAATAATGATTAATTGTGACAAATCAGACCCATAATTTTGTCCCAAAAAAAACAGTGCTTTGGAAGTTGATGATAAAGACGTTTCAATAAAATATCCATTACGGCTATATGGCGCCATTTGTGATGCATACCATTGATTAGGAGCATCGATGATTTTCATAATTCCCAAATAGGATTTATAAAGAAGTTTCCTTGTGCCTCCTTTCGAGATCTCAATAACATCGAAATCTCCAGGCTCATTCTCCCAACCTTTATAACGGCCCGTTTTTATAGTCCAAGCACTTCCTCCTGCCGTGACCGACACAGCAGAGCCAAGACTATATGAAAGAGTATTCACACTTGGATCTTGAGGGTCGATAAAGCGCGCTTGCGTATTGCTGATGAGGCCATTAGTATTAATACTGAACAGAGCTGTCTGTGCCGACACGTGTATCGAAACCAACGAGATTAAAAACAAGCAAATCTTTTTCATGATACAATCAATTGTTCTTAAACCATAAAGCGCCGTTTTTAAGCCAAATGGTATGAAGAACAGGAGTGCCATCGTCGAAACCTGTCACATTCGATTGAGTGATCATGGAAAATGATGACGGAGTCTTAACCATGGAATGAACATCCATGGTTTTGCAATAAACCAGTTTGACATCTCTTTCCGTCATGACAAAAATCATTAATCTCGGCAGGCTGGAGCCATATGTCATGCCCATAAATATTAATGCTTTCGATGTGCTTGACAACGGGACGGATATGAAATAATCGTTGTCGGCATAGGAAGCGAACATATTGGCCATAGAATATTCGGGTAGCATAAATCGAGAGTTTTTATATTTGAGAATGCCCTCCCCATCCTTAAACAATAGTAATTGCTCCCCGTTTTTAGATATTTCGATAACGTCATAATCTCCGGGACTGGTGTCCCAACCGGAGAATCGTCCGGTTTTGATAAAATAAGGCTGATTGCCAACTCTGACAGACACTGGGTTGCCGAGGGAATATTTCGTAGTTCCCCAGAAGTCTTCCGGCATTGCGATAAACTTACTGTTGGTCGAGATAGTACCATTGCTGATATTGAATATCGGCACCTCGGTTTGTCCATAGGCTAAAAGAGGAAGTAAAAGTGCCGTAAAAATTAAAATCTTTTTCATGCTGCAAAGTTATTTATTTGTATTTGTAAAACTCTATTCCGGAGTGGTCTTTTGTCCCCCAGCTGTAATTTATCGGTTGTGATTTTGTTCTCTTTCTTAAACCGGTATCCATTACATTCGGAACCGATGCACTGCCTCCATTCCAGTTTTGGGTTGTTGCCGTCCCCGGAACTACCACGACAACGTGCCCGCTGCCCGACGGATTTCCCTTGCCCGCAACTACGAAATAGCCTTGATTGGCAAGATCTTGTGCCTGTGACATCGAAATACTTTGCCAATTAGGAGAGCTTTGCCAATGTTTGACCATGTCATTTGCCCGCATATTGTTCAACTCTGTAGAGTTATTCGTGAAATTTTTGAATGCATCACGAACACCGAAATTACACTTGGCAGTCATCGAACCGGGAGGATTATCTGACTGTATAATTCCGTCTACAGATTTTTTCACAGCATCGGTAATCTGTTTCGGCGTCCTTTGATCACTTGTCGGATTCTGATCCTGGTTCTGATCTCCGGGGTTCCCTCCTCCCGGCCCGCCGGTGCCTCCGGGGCCGATGGGGATTGTGGGTGGAGGAGGCGGAGGGGGCTGTTGGGGAATATAGAAAAATGGCGGGTAGCTGGGTTTGGGTTTTTTGCCGATAACTACCGCATCGCCCGTCCAATACCCGTGCTCTTCACACGCATAGCCGTACTTGACACAGGTTTCGCAATTAGGGTTTAAGTCGCCCCATATCTTATCCTGCGGCCGGTTTTCCTCACTGGACGATCTTGTCCCGGCGAACGAACGTGGCGACCAAGGCTCCTGTCCATCCAGGCGGATGTAGTCGGTAGTGCCCTCGGGCAGCTCACGAACAGCATCCATCGGGTACAGACGAACACCGTCCTTGTAGTACCAAACATCCTCGACAACACCATCAAGCGACGAGCGAATGACCATCCCCGTGAAGTCGTTGTCGGGGTGCAGGTAGCGCGACTCCTCGCGGCGCCCAAGCAAATACGAATAGTCCGGAACCAAGGTCGTTGTGTACATCTTAACGCTCCCGTCGGGTTGTTTTTCCACCACCAAACGCGACTCCAGCGACATATTGTAGCTGTGTGTCGGAAGGCTGTCCTTGTTGTCGTGCCGCCGGACAAGCAGCAAAGAACTCGTCATGATCGGAACGTTGACGACATCAGAATGTTCCGCATCGTAGGTTTTTGCCGTTTGCCACAGCGGGGTCAGCACCAAATCCGGCAACTCACCCGAACGGACCGCCTCTTCCGGAGGCGATATCAGATCGGAAAGGTTGAATTCATCGGCATTCTTTTCGAAAAAATCCCGCGCATCGCTCACGGAGAAATCCACATCATTTTTCCCCGGTTTCAACTCGGCCTCATAAACGCACGCCGCAAAACCCGCCACGCACAAAAACAACAACAGAGTAAATAGTTTCCTCGTACAAATGAAAATTTAATAAAATAAATTCGTCGCAATATACTGCAAAAAATCCGGCTGTGCAACTTTTGCTGCTACCACCATGCCTGACGGCCATCTTCGTAGGTGAAGATGC
>QMCE01002025.1_pt1 | contig 11265 bp, 7 predicted proteins | sample 1821851 | NCBI WGS metagenome assembly QMCE01 (sample SAMN09453174, study PRJNA476694) | Termite gut metagenome, whole genome shotgun sequencing project. | isolation source: worker | host: Odontotermes sp. | place: South Africa:Pretoria | collected 2016-01-28
GCAAAAAATGCTTGACCGATTCGGGCGCGCACATATAGTTTGAGCCGTAAAACTAATGGGCATCTTGCTGCGCCCCGTTTTTTTATGCGCCTGTGTTTTATTGATAAAACATTCAGGGCGCGCCACGGGGCATCTGAAAGGAACATGTTCCGCCATGCGAGAAATCACCGTCGCCATCGCCGGCAATCCGAACGCCGGAAAAACAACCCTCTTCAACGCCCTCACCGGCGCGCGCCAGCACGTCGGCAACTACCCCGGCGTCACCGTCGAGAAAAAGGAGGGAACCGCGGAGCGGAACGGCATCCGCTTCCGCCTCATCGACCTGCCCGGCACCTACTCCCTCTCCGCCAATTCCCCCGAGGAAGTGGTCGCCCGGGACTTTCTCGTGAAGGAAAAGCCGGACGCCGTGGTGCACGTCGTCGACGCGTCCAATCTCGATCGCAACCTCTATCTGACGACGCAGCTGATGGAGCTGGGCGTGCGCCTGGTCGTGGCGCTCAACATGGTGGACGCGGCGGAAAAGCGCGGCCTCACCTTCAATGTCGCCCACCTGTCCCGCCATCTCAAGTCGCCGGTAATCCCCACCGTCGGCAACCGCGCGCAGGGCATCGACGGCATTCTCGACGCCGTGGCCGCCGTGATGGACAGCCCGCCGCCCGCATACGAGACCATCCCCTCCCCCCGGGATTTCGCGGATCTGGCGAACGCCATCGACGCGGCTCTCGCCGGCCCCGACCGCGAACTCGCGGACGCCTATCCCCCGAAGTGGGTGGCGGCGCGGCTGCTGGAAAACGATCCCGACATGACAGGCCGCATCGCCGATCACGCGCTGCTCGTGAAAATAGGAGAAATGCGGGCGGACTTTGAAAAACGCCACGACGGCCCGCCGGAAATCCGCTCCACGGAGGCCAAGTTCGGCTGGACCGCCGGGCTTGCCGCCGAAGTCACCGTGCTGGACGCGAAGTCGCGGGGCGACGTGTCGGACAAGGTGGACGCCGTGCTGCTGAACCGCTATCTCGGCCTCCCCATCTTCCTCTTCCTGATGTACCTGCTGTTCCAGCTTGTCTTCACCCTTGCGGAAAAGCCGATGGAGTGGATTGAGGCCGCGTTCGGCATGCTCGGGATCGCCGTCTCGCGGCTCTGGCCGGCCGCGGCCGAAAGCCCGCTCCGCGATCTCCTCGTGGACGGCGTCCTCGGCGGCGTGGGGGGCGTTCTCGTGTTCCTCCCCAACATCCTCCTGCTCTTCCTCGCCATCGCCTTTCTGGAGGGGACGGGCTACATGGCGCGCGCCGCCTTCATCATGGACAGGTACATGCACCGCATCGGGCTGCACGGAAAGTCGTTCATCCCCATGCTTCTCGGCTTCGGCTGCAACGTGCCCGCCATCATGGGAACGCGCACCCTGGAGAGCCGCCGCGACCGCCTCACAACCATCATGGTGCTGCCCTTCATGAGCTGCGGCGCGCGCCTGCCCATCTACACCCTGATCATCCCCGCCTTCTTCCCGGAAGCGTTGCAGGCGTGGATGCTGTGGCTCGTCTACGTCATCGGCATCCTCTTCGCCGTCCTGGGCGCGAAGCTGCTCCGCGCCACCGTCTTCAGGGGGGATTCGGAATCCTTCGTCATGGAACTGCCGCCCTACCGCATGCCGACCCTGCGCACCATCCTCCTCCTCCTCTGGGACAGGGCGGGCGAATACTGCAAGAAGGCCGGCACCGTCATCCTCGCCGCCTCCATCATTCTCTGGGCCATGACAGCCTATCCCAAAAAGGAAACCATGGACAGGGACTACGACGCGGAGCGCGCCGCCGCAGCCGCCGAACACAGCGAGGGCGGCGAAACCGCCGCCCTCGACGCGCAGAAGGAAATCGACAACGCCGAGGCGGCGGAGCAGCTCGCCCATTCCCTTTCCGGCCGCGTCGGCGCCTTCCTCGAACCGGCTCTGCTCCCCCTCGGCTTCGACTGGCGCATCGGCACCGCCATCATCGGCTCCTTCGCCGCGAAGGAAGTCTTTGTCGCGCAGCTGGGGATTGTCTACTCGGTCGGCGAGGCGGACGGGGAGTCGGACTCCCTCCGCGACGCGCTGCGCGGGCAGTACACGCCGCTCCAGGGATTCTGCATGATGCTCTACTGCCTCCTGTCCATGCCCTGCGTCGCCACCATCGCCGTCACGAAGCGCGAGGCGGGCGGCTGGAAATACGCCCTCGCGATGGCCGCCGGGCTGACCCTCGTCGCCTACGTCACGACCCTTCTCGTCTTCCAGATCGGATCCGCGCTGCGCATCGGAATATGAAGAAACAACCTCGCGCTCTCACGCGTGGTATTCCTGCAGCGGCTTCACGGAGATGCCGCCGGCTTCCTTCAGCTTCCGCATCGCGTTCACGAACGCGCGCGCGCCCTCGATGGTCGTGATGAGGGGGATGTTCCGGCCGAGGGCGGTGGTGCGGATCGCTGTCTCGTCCTTCCGGGGCGTCTTCCCGCTCGGCGTGTTGATCACCAGGTGCACGCGCTCGTCCACCATCATGTCCACGACATGCGGCCTGCCCTCGGAAATCTTCTTGATGAGGCCGACGGGAATGCCCCACCGGCGGATGGAAATCGCCGTCCCCCGCGTCGCGACAAGATTGAACCCGAGGTCGTGCAGCATCCCCGCTATGGGCTTGAGCTGATCGTGATCGTCCGTTTGCACCGAAAGGAACGCCGTGCCCGCGAGCGGCACCTTCGACCCCGCGCCCAGCTGGCTCTTCGCGAACGCCAGATCCATGTCCGCGTCAATCCCCATCACCTCGCCCGTGGACTTCATCTCCGGGCCGAGAACCGCGTCCACTATCGTCATCGGGATCCCCGACTCCGACACCGCGCCGCCCGACGCCTGCGGCAGGAGGAACCGGCTGAAGGGGAACACCGCCTCCTTCACCCCGAAGAACGCCGGCTCCGCCGCGCGCGCGCCGAGGCCAAGCTCCGGCAGGCGCTTCCCCAGCATCGCCATCGTCGCCAGGCGCGCGACGGGGACGCCGGTGACCTTGCTCACGAACGGCACCGTGCGGCTCGCGCGGGGATTCACTTCGAGAACATAGATGTCGCCGTCCTTGACGGCGTACTGCACGTTCATCAGCCCCTTCACGCCCAGCTCCAGCGCGAGCTTCCGCGTCGCCTCCTCCAGCCCCGCCTTGATGCCCGCGGGCAGGCTGTACGGCGGCAGCGAGCACGCGGAGTCGCCGGAGTGGATGCCCGCCTGCTCGATGTGCTCCATGATGCCGGCGATGTACACGTTCTCCCCGTCGCCGATCGCGTCGACGTCGACCTCGGTGGCGTTTTCCAGAAAACCGTCGATAAGGACGGGGCGGCCCGGGCTGATGACGACGTCGGCCTTCGTGCAGTAGACGAGGAGCTCGTCCCAGTATTTCCGCAGCATCGCCGCGTCCTGCACTATTTCCATCTTCGCGCCGCCGAGGACGAAGGACGGACGCATCAGCACCGGATAGCCTATGCCGTCCGCCGCCGCGAGGGCGTCGTCGAGGGAGTGCGCGACGGCGTTGTTCGTCTGGCGGAGGTTCAGCGTGCGCAGAAGCTCCGCGAACTGGCCGCGGTCGGACGCGCGGTCGATGGAGTCCACCGTCGTCCCGAGAATCGGCACGCCCGCCTCGACAAGGGCGCGGCTGATGTTGAGCGGTGTCTGCCCGCCGAACTGGATGATGACGCCGTCGGGGTTCTCGCGGTGGACGACTTCGAGAACGTCCTCGACGGTCAGCGGCTCGAAATAGAGCCTGTCGGAGGTGTCGAAGTCGGTGGAGACGGTCTCGGGGTTGCAGTTGATGATGAGGGATTCGCAGCCGAGTTCGCGGGCGGCGAAGGAGGCGTGGCAGCAGCAGTAGTCGAACTCGATGCCCTGGCCGATGCGGTTGGGGCCGCCGCCGAGGATGAGGATTTTCTTCTTCCCCGTGTCGGCGCGCGCCTCGTCCCGCTCGCCGTGGGTGCCGTAGTAGTAGGGGTTGTCCGCGGCGGCCGTGCCGGCGCAGGTGTCGACCAGGCGGTAGGCGGCGCGGACGCCCAGATCCCGCCGCTTCGCGCGGACGTCATGCTCCCGCGCGCCCCAGAGGTGCGCGAGCTGCACGTCCGAGAAGCCGAACTGTTTCGCGCGCGTCATTTGATCGCGGGTGACGGCGCCGAGGGAAAGCCCCCTGATCGCCTTTTCCTCTTCGAGGATTTCGAGCATCTGGCGCGTCCACCAGGGATCGATGCCGTTGAGGTCGAAGATTTCCTTCGGCGTCATGCCGCGTTCCAGGGCGTAGCGGAGGTAGTGGAGGCGGTCGCGGTTCGGAATGAGGAGCTTTTCGCGGAGCGTGTCCTCGTCGATTGTCTCGGCGTCGACGTCCTTCCCGTCCGCGCCGAAGCCGGAGCGGCCGTTCTCCATGGAGCGCATGCCCTTCTGCAGCGCCTCCTTGAAGGTGCGGCCGATGGCCATGACTTCGCCGACGGATTTCATCTGGATGCCGATGCGCTCGTCGGAGCCGGGGAATTTCTCGAAGGCGAAGCGGGGGATTTTCACGACGACATAGTCGATGGCCGGCTCCATGCAGGCGGTGCGGGAGGGGATGATGTCGTTCCTGAGTTCCGTCAGCTGGTACCCGACGGCGACCTTCGCGGCGATTTTCGCGATGGGGAAACCGGTGGCCTTTGACGCGAGGGCGGACGAGCGGGAGACGCGGGGGTTGAGTTCGATGGCGACCATGCGGCCGTCAAAGGGGCTTTGGGCGAACTGAATGTTGCAGCCGCTCGTCTTCAGCCCGATGGCGCGCATGATGGCGAAGGACTTCTCCCGCAGCTCCTGCACCTCCGCGTCCGTCAGGGTCTGCGCGGGGGCGACGGTGATGCTGTCGCCGGTGTGGACGCCCATGGGGTCGACGTTTTCGACAGTGCAGATGACGATGCCGTTCCCGGAGGAGTCGGCCATCATTTCGATTTCCAGTTCCTTCCAGCCGGCGACGGATTCCTCGATGAGGATTTCGCCGACCATGCTGGCGGCGATGCCGTTGCAGGCGGTGCGGATGAACTCTTCCATGTTGTAGCACATGCCGCCGCCGGTGCCGCCCAGGGTGAAGGCGGGGCGGACGATGCACGGCAGGCCGACGTCCTTCACGACGGCAAGGGCTTCGTCCGGGGTGCGCGCGAGGCCGGACTTCGGCAGATCCACGCCGGCGGCGCGGACAGCCTCCCGGAAGGCGTCCCTGTCTTCGGCGCGGTGGATGACCTCGCGGTCCGCGCCGATCATCTCGATGCCGAGTTCGTCCAGAATGCCGGCGTCGGCGACCTTGAAGGCTGTGTTGAGCGCTGTCTGCCCGCCGAGGGTGGGCAGAAGCGCCTGCGGGCGCTCCTTCCGGAGGACGGCGGCGACGGCTTCGACCGTGAGCGGCTCGATGTACGTCCTGTCCGCCGTGCCGGGATCGGTCATGATGGTCGCCGGGTTGGAGTTGATCAGAACGACCTCGTAGCCTTCCTCGCGGAGGGACTTGCAGGCCTGGGTGCCGGAGTAGTCGAATTCGCAGGCCTGGCCGATGATGATGGGGCCGGCGCCGATGACGGCTATTTTCTTGAGATCCGTGCGTTTGGGCATGGGACTTATTTCCTCTTCAGGGTCATCATGTCGTGGAAGCGATCGAAAAGATAGAGGCTGTCGCGCTGGCCGGGTTCCGCCTCGGGGTGGAAGAGGACGCCCATGATGTTCCGCCGCGCGCAGCGGAAGCCCTCCACCGTGCCGTCGTTCAGGTTGCCGTGCGTCTGCTCGAACCCGGCGGCGGCGAGGCCGGCCGCGTCAATCCAGAAGTCGTGGCACTGGGCTGTGATTTCGCCCGAGGGCGTGCCGGCGCGGCCGACAGGGTGCGCGCCCGCGTGGCCGCGCCCGTCGACGGTTATTGCCGCGCCCGCGGCGGCGGCGAGGACGCCCGCGCCGACGCCGACGCCCCAGAGGGGAATGCTTCCCCCCGCGCCTTCGAGCAGATCCCGCGCGGGCGCGAGCGCCCCTGCGCGCGTCTCCGGCGTGCCGCTGCCGGCGGAGAAGACGATGCCGTCCGGCTTTTCCGCAAGCGCCCTGATGGCGGGGAAGTTCGACGGGACAAGCTTCACGGCGCAGCCCCTGGCCGAGAGGCGGCGGAGAAAGCCGCGCTTGACGCCGAAGTCGTAGACCAGGATTTTCAGCACCGGCGCGGGCGCGCCGGCGGGCGGGCGGGCGGGCCAGTCCCGGGGTTCGGCGACGCCCGCGGGGGGAATGTCGAAGGCGCCCGGCGTGCCGAAGGTCTGCGCGAGGAGGGCGGCGTCGGCGTGCTTCCCCGTGCCGACGACGGCGCGTACGGCGCCGCGCCTGCGGACGATTTCCGTAATCGCGCGGGTGTCGACGCCGGTGACGGCGGGGATGCCGTTCCGGACGAGGAAGTCTTCCATGCTTTCCGTGCCGAGGCGGTTGGCGGCGAAGGTTCCGACCTCCTTCGCGACGACGGCGCGGGCGGCGACGGCGTCACTTTGCAGATCGTCGGGAACGACGCCGGGGGTGCCGACGTGCGGGTAGGTGAAGCAGAGGATTTTTCCGGTGTAGAACGGGTCTGTCAGAACGTCCGGAAAGCCTGCGGCCAGGGCGGAGACGCTCATGACGCCGGCGGCCGGAGCCTCTGCGCCACGGCCTTCGCCGCGGATCGGTTCCTCGCCTTCAATCAACAGTAGTGCGGGCAACCCCATACAACCTCCTCATGCAAAACAGCGTTCATACCGAAAAAAACCCTTTCCCGGCGGGAAAGGGTTTAAACTTTTATTTTTTGCCGTCTTCATCCGGCGGACTGGCAGGCGGTCACCGCCACCGCGTCGACAATGTCCTCCGCCTTGCAGCCGCGGGAGAGATCGTTGACGGGCTTTGCCATCCCGGAAAGGAGCGGGCCGATGGCTGTCGCGCCGGCAAGGCGCTCCGTGAGTTTGTAGCCGATGTTGCCGGCATCGAGGTCGGGGAAGACAAGAACGTTCGCGCGGCCGGGTATTTTCGACCCCGGAGCCTTTTTCGAGCCGATGCTTTCCATCAGCGCGGCGTCGACCTGGAACTCGCCGTCCATTTCAAACTCCGGCGCGGTCTTTTTCGCGATTTCCAGGGCGCTCGTCACCTTGTCGATGTCGGCGTGCTTTGCGGAACCCTTGGTCGAGTGCGAGAGGAAGGCGACGACAGGCTCCGTGCCCATGAGGGACTTCCAGCTCTGCGCCGTGCCGATGGCGATGTCCGCAAGCTCCTCCGGAGAGGGGTTCTGCACCAGGCCGGAGTCGGCGAAGAACAGCACGGGCTGTGTTTTGTAATAGGGGCTGCTCTCGGGGAGAACCATCATGAAGAAGGCGGAAATCGTCTTCACGCCCTTCTTCGCCTTGATGACCTGGAGCGCCGGGCGGATGGTGTCCGCGGTGGAGTGCACCGCGCCGGAGACATACCCGTCGACCTTGCCGAGCTTCACGAGGACGGCGGCGTACATCACTTCGTCCTTCAGGGCTGCCTTCGCCATGTCGGGGGTCATGCCCTTTGCCTTGCGGAGTTCAACGAGGGTGTCGACGATGGTATTGTAGTCGGGGTCTGTGGCGGGGTCGCGGATGACGGCCTTCGAGATGTCCGCGCCGCACTCTTTGGCTTTCGCCTGGACGGCGGCGGTGTCGCCGACGAGGACGATCTGTCCGAAGCCGAGTTTGGCGCACATGTCGGCGGCCTTGAGCGTGCGCTCGTCCATGGCCTCGGGGAGGCAGACGACTTTCTGGAGTTTTGCGGCTTTTGCGCGGATGTCCTCAATGATGCCCATGTTTCCTCTCCCCTTTCGTTCCCGGATGTCTGCGACAGGATGTACTTCGGACAATTTTCCGACGGGAGATTCTAGCACAGGGCGGCGCGGCGGGCAAGGCAAAAAACAGGGGAGAATTTCCGCTGGATTTTCTCTTGCCAACTGTCGATGACAGTCTATAATACGGTATGCTGGAAGTTGACTGCTCTTCGCGGCAGGCGCGCTGTTGCGCGCGGACGCGCACTATATCGTATTGAGGTGACAGGAAATGAAAATTCAGGCAATAACCGTTCTGCGCATTCTGACCCCCTGCCTTGCGTGGGTCTGCATCGCATCGACGGCGCTTTCCCTCGACTTTTCCTTCCCCCGCCTCGCCAACCTCCTCAACATCTCCGAAAAAGCCGACGACGAAATCCGCGAAGAAGACCGCGTCTCCGAAGTCCTCAACCGGGACGCCGCCTACACCTCCCTCTTCCGCTCCGTCAACAACCCCGACATCGCCATACGGGACTTCGTCCAGCCCGGCGAAGTCCTCCGCTACCAGGCCATGTGGCGCGGCCTGCCGGCCGGCACCGTCCGCGCCGCGGCGAAACGCGTGGCGAAGCTGAAAGACCGCCCCGTCTTCGTCTTCGAAATGAACGTCGAGTCCAACGACTTCCTCAGCGCCTTCTACCCCGTGAAAACCAGCATCAACTCCTACGTCGACGCGGAAAACGGACGCAGCTACCTCATCCGCCGCCGCGTCTCCGAAAGAAGCCGCGAATACAAGGACAGGCTCGAATTCAAATACGATTCCCGGAAGGACAGCGGCATTCCCGATCCCGTCTCCAAATACTCCCTTACCGGCGAGGACGGCAGGGAAGAGGCGCGCCGGCCGTCGCCCATACCCGGAAACATGCAGGACACGCTCTCCATCCTGTATTACGTGCGCGGACTCGACCTCTGCGAGACGGGAGACTCCCAGACCGTCCTCCTCGGCGGCAGGAACAAGCCCGTGCTGACGACGGTGTCCGTGACGGGAGAGGAAACCGTGACGCTCCCCGGACTGGGCGCGTTCGACTGCCTCGTCGTGAAGCCGGACACGGGCGGCGCGAACATCTCCGGCAATTTCCTTGCGACCCGCGGCGGCGAAACCATCTGGCTGGAAAAAAACACCCGCATCCCCCTCATGGTCTCCGCCGATCTCCCGAAACCGGTCGGCGCCGTCACCGCCACCCTGATTGAAGCCGAAAACACCCGCCTCGCCGAATTCGCAAAACCGGAATAATCCCCCCCCGCGCCTCAAAACCGGAGCCGTCCGCCCATGCACGCACTGGAAAAAATCCTGGCCCGCAACAGCGGCCGGGACAGGGTCGCCGCCGGCGAAATAGTCAATGCGAAAGTCGACTTCGCCGAAATCAACGACCTCTACCTCCAAACCGTCCATTCCTTCCGGGAAATGGGCGGGAAAACCGTATGGGACAAGGACAGGGCCGCCTTCGTCTTCGACCACTACGCCCCCGCCCCGACCATCCAGTCCGCGACCATCCACGACGCCATGCGCGCCTTCGCCCGGGAAAACGACCTGACCCACCACTTCGACGTCAACGCCGGCGTCTGCCACCAGGTCATGCCCGAGGCGGGACTGGTGTACCCGGGGATGATTCTCGTCGCGACGGATTCGCATACGACAACGCACGGCGCCTTCGGCGCGTTCGGGACGGGCGTGGGCGCCACGGACATGGCGACGATCCTCATCAGCGGCGAACTCTGGTTCCGCGTGCCGGAAATCATCGAAATCCGCCTCGAAGGCGCGCCCCGCCCCGGCGTCTTCCCGAAAGACGTCATTCTCCGCATTCTCGGAACACTCAAGGCGGACGGCGCGGTGTACAGGGGCGTGGACTTCACCGGCCCGTATGTCGACGCCCTCGACCTGCCGGGCAGGATGGTGCTCTGCAACATGGCTGTCGAAATGGGCGCGAAGACGGCGTACATGCAGCCGAACCGGAGCGTTCTCGACTATGTCGAAAAGCGCGCCCTGCGCCCGTTCGAGGTCATGACGACGGATTCGGACTTCGCCTACGCGGAGCGCCATGTCTTCGACGTCTCCGCGCTGACGCCCCAGATCGCCCTCCCCCACAGCGTGGACAACGTCCGCCCCGTCGGCGGGGTGAAGCCTGTGGCGGTGCACCAGGGCTTCATCGGCGCGTGCACGGGCGGGCGCGTGGAAGACATCGCGGCGGCGGCCGGCATTCTCGCGGGGAAGAAAATCCCGAAATACGTCCGCCTCGTCGTCATCCCCGCGTCCGCCGCCGTCCTGCGGGAATGCATGGACAGGGGCTATGCGCAGGCTCTTCTGGACGCGGGCGCGACCTTCTCCACGCCCGGCTGCGGCCCCTGCCTCGGCGCGCACGAGGGCGTCATCGCGCCCGGCGAGGTGTGCATTACAGCGTCGAACCGGAACTTCCCGGGGCGCATGGGCTCGACAGGCGCGGACATCTACCTTGCGTCGCCGGCGACCGTCGCCGCGTCCGTCCTGCACGGCCGCATCACCGACCCGACGCCCTTCTTCACCGCCGGATAATGCCCTCCGCAGCGGCACGGACACAGCAGCACGGGAGCTTCGCCCATGGAAACCGTCATCACCGGCAGCGCGCTCGTTCTGGGCGACAACATCGACACGGATCAGATTTACCCCGGCCGTTTTCTGGAGCTTGTCGATCCGCAGGAAATCGGCAGCCACTGCCTGGCCGGCGTCAACCCGGACATTGCGCCGAACTTTGTGAAGGGGGGCATCCTTGTCGCGGGCAGGAATTTCGGCTGCGGCTCCAGCCGGGAACACGCTCCGATTGCGCTCCTCGCGATGGGGGCGAGCCTTGTCCTTGCCGACTCGTTCGCGCGGATATTCTTCCGGAACGCCATCAACCTCGGCCTTCCCCTCGTCACCTGCGCCGGCATCAGCGGAAAAATCCGCTCCGGCCAGCTCCTGACCGCCGACATCGCCAACGGCGTCGTGACGCTGCCGGGCGCCGGCGCCACGCTCCCCTGCGACGCAATCGGCCCCCACGCCCTGTCCATCCTCGCCGCCGGCGGCATCAAGCCCCTCTTCCGCGCGAAATACGGCGTGTGAAGCCTTTTGCGCATCCCTGCCGTGCGCAGCATTGTTTTTCCACTGAAAAAAGCGGTTCGGCATGCGTTTTGCCTTGACAATTCGCAGTCAATCCGGAGAATATCCGCTTCACTCTTCCAGCGGAGAGATGCCGGAGTGGTCGAACGGGCACGCTTGGAAAGCGTGTGTACGGGAAACTGTACCCAGGGTTCGAATCCCTGTCTCTCCGCCAGTTTATTGTTCAGGCTGACCCGACTTGAGATGAAATCTCTTGTCGGGTTTTGTGTTATAAGGATATCTCGTTCGGCTCCGGACGGCCAAAACCCTTGACATTCAATTGAAATATGGGTATTCCTGCGGGTATCGTTTCCGGCAATCGGA
>QMCE01002026.1_pt1 | contig 11265 bp, 8 predicted proteins | sample 1821851 | NCBI WGS metagenome assembly QMCE01 (sample SAMN09453174, study PRJNA476694) | Termite gut metagenome, whole genome shotgun sequencing project. | isolation source: worker | host: Odontotermes sp. | place: South Africa:Pretoria | collected 2016-01-28
CAGCCGAAAGGGAATGACAATATGAACAGCCCGAACAACAATACCCAGCCCCGGCAGCCGGGCCAAAACCCGCAGGGGCAGAACCCATACCAGCAGCCCGGACAGTTTTCACAGCAGGGCGCACCGCAGGGGCAGCAGCCCGGCCAATACGCACAGCCGCAGGGCTACCCGCAGCAAGCCGCCCCACAGGCCCAGCCCCAACCCTACAACGCCATGCCGCAGGGTGCGCCCGGTACACCGCCAGCCCCGCCGCCCGCAATGGGCGCGGCGCAGGCTGCACAGGCTACCGGGGCCACGGCGGCAAAGGCGGGCATGACGCTGGGCGCAAAGATAGGCATTGCGGCGGCGTCCGTGGTGGCCGTGGCGGGCCTTGCCGTGGCCGGTGTGCTTCTGCTGCCGGGCCTTTTGGGCAGCCCCGCTGAGGCCTCCGCGCCCCCGGCGCAGAGTGTGGCGGACGGTGCTGGCGCAGGTGGTTCACCGGGGCAGTTTCCCGCAGACGCCCCAAGCATAGGGTTTCCTGTGGAATCACATCTTAATGCACAAGAAATCGATGTAACGGTGGATGGCGAAACGTATTCAGGCACTTACGAGGGAGGATATGTCAACGGCCAGTTTAACGGCTATGGCGTTTGGGAATACGATAGGATTCGTTATGAAGGCTATTTTGAAAACGGTATCCCCAATGGGCAGGGTACTTTATTTTTACTTAACCGTACATTTACCAACGAAAGAGCCGGAACAATCCGCACTGGTGAGCAAGCCTATGAGGGAACATGGATAAATGGCTTGCTGGATGGCGCATTCACATTTTATTGGACTTATGACGATGGTGAAGCGCACCAATTTGAGTTAGTGGCAACAAATGGAATAGTACCGGCAGGAGAAACAACCTGTGTACTATGTGGCCATCCACTTACCCTTACTAGGGATATTTTGAGAACCGTAACACCGTGGGGGCCAGAGGCATGACATGAGGTGAGAGGTATACACGAAATAGCATTGAAAATTTGAGAAAAAAGCACCAGAAAGGACTTGCTATGAAAAGAAACCTTGTTGCATTTTTCTTGGCAGCGCTATTAACATTTTCGTTTGCGGCCTGTTCCAATAACAGCAACGCGGGCAGAACCGGAACTACACCGCCACTATCATCAGTGGTGGTGTCACAGCCGAATGTCCAGCCAAGTGCGCAAAGCGCATACGTTTCGCCCTTTGCGCCAAACCCCGTCTATGCGGGCGCGGCAACTGTTACTACGGATAAGGACGCCTACGCGCTCGGGGAAGAGGTTATGGTTAAGGTAATCATCCATTCGCCAGAACTTTTTCCCAATGGTATGCTGTTTGGTATCTACGACCCCGCACGGCGTAACCATACATATATGACAGGGGCCGGTTCTGAAACTGTTGAATCGGGAGAGACGAAAGAACGGGGCTTTGAAGCGAAAAAAGCTGGCTATCTTGAAGTGCGTTTGTATGCGGCGTTCAGCGACGATTGTAACGAGGAAAACCTTGTAGCGGTGATACCCATTGCTGTGGGTGAGGATGCTTTCGTTCCCGATGTTATCGGTGAAATCATCCAACTTGGCGGTATGGATTGGCGCATACTGGATGTGCAGGATGGCAAGGCGTTTGTTCTCAGCGAATACTTAGTCAATTCTGGCCCGTTCCACATGGAGTATGATGCCAATCCGTCATGGGAAACCAGCGATTTGCGCAGTTATCTAAATGGTGAGTTTTATGATAGGTTCAGCGAGGATGAAAAAGCCCGGATTCTGGAAACGTCGGGCATCAGTAGCTATAACCTGTGGTTTGAAAGAAATGTAGGCAATGTGACAACCGATAGAATATTCTTGCTTAGTGCAGAGGAAGTTATAAAATATATATTCCATAATAACGGAGAGATTGAAGAAACAGAATATGGTGAAATGATTTTTCGGTCGAGTGAACCCGGAGACGGCCTTTTGGCCCGCATGGAGAATAGTTCCGGGCAGCATTATGACTGGTGGCTGCGAACAGTGGGCAGCGGCGAGATGGTGCCCGACCCGGAATACGGCGGCACGGACTTCCTTTGTGCAAACTTCAATGTTGGTCCTTATGCGTTACATCTCAGTGGCCTAAAGGCAAGCAGCTCTCCCAGCGGCATACGCCCCGCTATGTGGATAACGCTGTAATTCCAGACAACCACACCAAACAGTTTGGGAGGATTGATGGGGATGAAAAAAACGATTGCGGCTATACTGGCGTTTGTACTGGCGCTTACAATGGCCGCTTGCAGCGGTGTTGCAGCGCCGCCGGGTGACGGGGACGCAAGTGCATCGCCATCTGCTGCAAAACCTACGCAATCACAAACAGAGACACAGGGTACAGTGGCCGGGCAGACTAATACCCTTGCGGGAACGCCGAAAGCCGGAGATTTTTTATATATAGCGTTTAATCCCGTTCAACCTGTTGACCCTGATGCTCGAATTATTGGCGGGCTGAACGCAGCACACATTATATTTATGGGTGATACCAGCAGTACAGAATATTTGGACATCAGCGAATTTACTGTCTATATTGATGGCGAACCACAATCTTTAGATAATACTTTTCAGGCCGGTGTATACGACCAATATAGTAGTGTAACAACATACAGAGTCAGCTTTTACGCAGGCACTATTCCCGACCCTCCGCCAATTCCCCAGCAAGTAGCGAAAATATGGATTGAGGCGGTAATTAACGGCGTAGATGTACGCATGGAAACGCACGACTGGCTGGAAGACGGGCACATGTCCCGGCTTGGTGATGCTTCTATCAGTCAACCCCTTGTGCTCGGAGCACCATCGTCATCATCTACGCCCTATACACCCCCTACGTCCGAACCATCGGAACGGGTACGGCAGTGGGAAATCACTTTACAGCTCAACAATCAGGATGAACCCTATACAGGAGTATACTCGGGCGAAGTGTTGAACGGCCTGCCTCACGGACAAGGCAGCTTCGCCACCACAAACGCAATGGGTTCGCCGCGGATATACGACGGCGAATGGAACGCGGGGCATTTAGAGGGCGCAGGGAGACTGGAATACCGCAACCGCATAAAATTTGAGGGGACGTTTGAAAACGACCTCATGGCCAACGGCAAACTGTATGATGCAACCGGTCAGATTTACTATGAGGGCGAGTTCCGCGATGGGCTTCGGTTAGAGGACACAGTGGCAAGGCAAGTACGCATTGATTCCTATAATGCTACGCCCTTTCCCTCTGGCGGAGACTATTCACAATACCTCGGCCAAGTTGTAACCGTTGAACGTGAGATAGTAGATGTTGTGCCTGACGGCTCCGCCGCAATCTTTATACACTATCAGCCGGACGGGAAAACGCTCGCTGGTGTAAGCTATTACCCATCCCACGGAGAAACGCTCCCGCAGCCGGGAAACCGCATCGTGTGGTATTACCTTGTATATGAAACCAACGGAAGTGTAGCGCAAGATTTGGTGGCTTTTGAGTTGCTATAATAGTAGGCGGCAAGTAACACTCGTTAAATAGCCAGCAATCCCACAGCGCGGTTCACCGAAAGTGAGCCGCGTTTTCCTTTTCTCCACAAATATGCAGAAAAATTCACCATAAACCAAACCTGGCGCGCCTGTTGTGTGTCCTATATATACCGACACCCCCCACGGCATCACCTTGTCACATTATGTTACGAGGTTGCGGCCTGTCTGAGAGGAGGAAAAAATGGGCACACCAATCCTGGCTGTAGACACTGACCTTGCGGTATGGACACGGGAGCGAGAAGTTTGGCGGCGACACGGTATCGACGTGCAGCGCGTGGATTCTATGCGCGACGCCATTGAAAAGCTGTGCCGCGGCGTATTCCTGTTCACATCCATCAACGCGGACTGCATCTTGTACCTGCCCCTGCTGCCCGCCATGCGGGAGCTGACCGAAACCCCAATTTGCGTCATTACCTCGCACTTCACCATCCCCGAGCAAGTGCAGGCGCTGGAAAACGGGGCCGATGCCTACGCGCCGTTCCGCACACCATCGGAACACAACGTCCTGTCGGCGCTGGCCCTGCTGCAAAGCTACAGCAGGCGGCGTAGCCATGCCGCAAAACCCATCGTGTACCGCGGCCTGATTGTGGAGCCTGCGCTGCATACCGCCAGACTGCATGAGCGCAAGCTGAAGCTGACGCCGCGCGAGTTTGACATATTGGCATTGCTGGCAAGAAACGCCGGGCGGCCCATGAGCAAGGAACACATTTATGCCCGCGTGTGGAAAGAGGACAACTGCCATGATATAAACCATTTGGTTGCAAATCATGTGCAGAATTTGAAGCGGAAAATCGGTGCTTTGACCGGCAAGGAGATTATCCACACGGAATGGGGTATCGGGTACAAACTTGAATAGAACGACGGAAAGATAAATATTGGACAGCGGGCACCTCGTCACATTATGTTACGAGGTGCCTTCTTATGCCCCGGTGCAGGCCATACCCATTCATCTTGTCAATTTCCATGCAAAATCTTGTAAGTTTCCAGTAACTTTCTTGGGAGTTTTCTTGCTTTTGTTTTGTATACTGTTCCCACTTCGCTGTTTTGAGGGGCGAAACGGACGAAAGGCGCCAGTCCGCTTCGCCTGCCTCAAAGGCGGTTGCCACCGTGCGGGGGCGGCAATCGTCTTTATCATCCGCATGTATTGAAGAAAGAGGGGCTTTGATGGCTAAAAAGAAACCTCGCAACGAAACCATCGACTACAGGCTGGCCGATGGCGAAACCGTGTCGGTGGAAACCAGCCCGGCAATCGCGCGCTCGTTGCGCAATGCGGAAAAAAGAGAGCGCAGCCGCCAGCGTGACGACCGGCGCTTTTTGGACGCGGGCGGGTATATTGAGGGTGAAACAGAACTGCTCTTGCAGGATTTGGACGAGAGCGTGATAGAGCGCGTGGAATACCGCCAGCGCAAAAAGATGGTGCAGGATGTAGTGAATGCCCTGCCGCCACGCCAGCGCCAATTTATCTGCGACTACTATTTTAGGTGCTATACCATGCAGGATATTGCGGATAGAGAAGGGATTAGTAAACCAACCGTCTGCAATATCCTAACAAGAGCCAGAGCAAATATGAAGCGTATCATCATAAAAAACAGTAAATTTTATGGTTATCACCCGGAAATTTCAAAAAGGGGCTAACAAAATAAAGGGGGCTAACAAAAATGTTGGGTACTAACAAAGTGCCAAAATTTGCCCTATATAGTAGAGGGGTAAATATCCCTCACTGCACCACCGGCCTTTGAAAACCGAATATGTGCGATCACCACATTGGGTTTGCGGCCCATACCAAGGGGAAGCTATGCCTGTACCCCGCCATGATTGTCCGGCAAGCGCCGGGCAGGAGCGATAAGGGTATACTGGCAAGGCAGGGTTGGTAGCCTGCCCGCAACGACCCGCAAACCTGTAATAATGATACACCTGCCTGGCTAACGTCACTGTAAGGGGCAGCCCGCGTGAAGGGAGAGGCGGCGCAAAGCGCCGGCCTGTGGAGCAGTTACCCGCTGCCGGTGTACCGCGCAAGAAAACAAAAATGAACCAAGGGGCCGCCCTGCCCTTTTTTACGGTGGTGCGGCCCCTTATCATGGAGGATTTGCTTTTGCTGAATGGTCAATCGAACAAACAAGCCAGTAATCCTTTCCCAAACCATGACGGGGCACGGCATGATTTGAAACCAAAAATGGAAGTCAAAATGGGTGGCAATGAGAAAATCATTGTCAAGCACACTTTTACAGGCACACGAAACATCCGCGAAGTATTCGATGAGTTTTTGACAAGAGCAATCGAAAACCATTGATTGTATGCTGTATTACGCCGCCGCAGCGTTGCACAAACGGCTTGTAACTGCTATACTATAGATAGCATTCAAGCTGTTGTGTTGCAAGGAGAAAGGAGCGTAAAGTGCAGTTGCAACATAACATAGATGCCCTTTTGTACTGCCGCCGTTCGCCGGATGACCGCGACAATGACAGTGTAGAAAATCAAGCCATGATACTGCGGGAATATGCAGACAAAAACAACTTTCGCGTTGTGGACGTTTATCAAGACGATGAATACCGGGGCATGACCTTTGATCGCCCGGACTTCATCCGCATGATGGGTGATATTCGCAGGAAGCGCGGAAATGTCGTCATTATCAAGGACTTGTCCCGCCTGGGCCGCGACCACATCCAAGTGGATTTGTTTCGGGAAGTGGAGTTCCCGCAGATGGGTGTGCGGCTTATCGCCGTTGCCGACAATTACGACGGCGCCAACCTGACCCACAGTGCGAACAGCATGGCGCAGGTAAAAGGTTTGTTCAATGAGTGGCATGCCGCCGAGGCCAGCGCAAAGGTGCGGGATGTCTTTCAGGCCAAACGGGCCGCGGGACAGTATATCGCGCTGGTGCCTTTTGGATACAGGCGAAGCCCGCTGGACAAGCACAAACTGGTGATTGATGAAGAAGCAGCCGCCATCATCCGGCGCATATTCGATATGGCGGCTGCGGGCAACGGCTACGAGCGTATCGCAAAAACACTCACCAACGAGCGGGTGCTGACCCCAACGGCGCTTGATGGCCGCAAATCCGTTTCGCCCCACAAAAGGCCGTTCGACTGGCATTATTCCACCATCCGCACCATCCTCAACAACGAGGCGTATCTGGGCCATACGGTGCAAGGGCGGTACACCACCGTTTCCTACAAGGTAAAAAAGGTGGTAAAAATCCCGGAGGAACAATGGGCGCGTGTACCCAATACCCACGAGCCGATTATCGGGCAAAAGCTGTGGGATACGGTGCAGGGCCTCGTCCACAAGCGCAAACGTTCAACAAAGCGCGGAGCGCCTCACATCTTTGCCGGCCTGCTGCGCTGTGCGGATTGCGGGAACACGCTCTCAAAAAACAACAAGGATGTGTTTGGTTGCTGGCAGTACAGGACGAAAGGTAAGGGGAATTGCACCAATCATCATATCACAATGGAAAGGCTTACGGCGGCGGTGCTGGCAAGCATCCGGGAAGTATCGGCAGAGGTGCGTGCGGACAGGGACGGTTTTGTGTCGCGGCTGGCCGGTATCGGCGGCAGGCAAAGGCGGCTCAAAACCGAAGCGGCCCAAAGGGAGCGGGACAAAACGGAAAAGCGCCTTGCTGAAACCCTTGTGCTGATACAAAAGGCATTTGAGCAAAATGCGGGTGGTAAGCTACCGGATGACATTTACACCGACATGATAGCAGGCTACCAAACAGAGCGCACGGACTTAGCCGCAAAGCTGGACAGCTTAAAAACCACGATTGCCGAGGCCGAAAAAGAAAGCGGAGACACGCAGGAGTTTGTGGAGTTAATTGCAAAATATATCGACATACAGACCCTTGACAGCGCGATTACCCACGAACTCATAGAAAAAATCGTTGTCCACCAAGCGCAGCGCATTGATGGACAGCGAACACAGCAGATTGATATTTATTACCGGTTTGTAGGACAAATTTGAACTTGTGTCTTTACCAGCATTGGCCCCCGGCGAAGCCGGGGGTTTTTCATATGCGGGCATAGCCCTATGGAACTAGCCACGCCTCACGTGGCGTAAAGAAAGGCCTGACATCTGCGTGGTTCTGTTGCTTGCAGCCCGTAAACGGGCCTATTTGGCCATGGTCAGTTGCTCAGCCACCTGGTCTTCTTCTAGCTGGTTCTTGATATACTCCTGTATCTTTTTTGCATCATCGTAGGTGTGGGATAAGGTTTCGGCCTCCCAATCCGGGAAGTTGGGCATCTCCGGGTAGGAACTGCCGCAGGCCACAAGTTCGATATTGGGGTCTAGCAGCCGCATGGCGCGCGCGGTTTCGCAGGCCAGGCGGCCATACTCCTGCGCTGTTTTATGCCCCAGCTGCCAGGGGCCGTCCATCTCATTACCCAGGCACCATGTTTTGATGGCATGGGGCTGCTTTGCGCCGTGGCTCCGGCGCAAAGCGGCATAATAACTGCCGGAGGAGAGATTGCAGTATTCCAGCAGGTTGCAGGCATCCTGCATGCCGCGTGTACCCAGGTTGACGGCCATCATCACATCGGCGCCCACCTGCTTGCACCAAGCGGCAAACTCGTTCACGCCAATTTCGTTCGGCTCCAGTGTGCGCCAGGCCAAATCCAGCTTTTTGGGGCGCTGCGCCAGCGGGCCAACGCCGTCCTCCCGGCGATAGCCAGACACAAAATTCCCACCCGGATAGCGAGTGAGGGGGATATCCAGCGCCTGAACAAGGGAAATCACGTCACCCCGGAAGCCGTCTGCCCCGCCGAAGCATGGCCCGGCTGGTACACGCCGCCATACACCGCGCGGCCCAAATGCTCCACAAAGGAGGCATACAAGCGCCGGTCAATTTTGCCGATGGCGTAATCCTTGCTGAAAGCGATTCTTGCTTTTTCAGTCATCCGCGTCCCCCGCTTATGTAGATAGGTTTCATTCAATCCCCAAATGAATCCAAACAATCATTTCGCCCGCGGCGCGGTTGTTCCAGCTACCATAGGGCAGGGCCGTCAGGGATACCGGCGCCTTTGTATATTCCTTTGCATCGCGAAATGATTGCTGTTTCTCCCCGGGTATAAGGCGGAAGCCCCCGCAGCGCACCAGCATGGTGCCGCCCAGCAAATTGGCGTCCCATTCTTCAAGCAAGCGCGCATTTTCCGGTAAATACACGGCGGCAAGGCAGTCGCCATTGTCAACTTCTTCCAGACAGTATACCTCCGGCCCGCGCACAATGGCAACCTTGCCAACATTGGCCCGCACAAGCGGGTTTGCGTACACCAGCCGGGGTTTTATCATAAAATTGAGCTCTACCACATCGGCGCCCCAAGTGCGCTTAATAACCGCATAGCCGTTTTGCACGGCCAAAGGCAAGGCTTCGCCGTTCAGCGTAAGGCGTGCGTCCTCCACAAAGGCGGGTACGCGCAAATATAGAGTAAAATCTGCCGTGTCCACGTTTATATTAAGGCGAATCGTGCCGCTTTTGGGGTAGTCGGTATTCAAGGAAAGGGCAACGGCCTTGCCCCCCAGCGCCAGCGAGGTTTGGTTTTGTACAAACAGGTTTACAAACAGTTCATCTTCACCGGCGGCATAAATATATTGCCCCAGCGAAGAAAATGTGCGGGCTACATTAGTGGGGCAGCAGGCCACATCAAACCATTTTTGCCTCACGGGCTTTATGTGGGCGCGGGCGGTGTGCGGCATACAACTGTCCGGCCACACCTCCAACGGGTTAACGTAGAAATACCGGTCTCCCGAAAGGGCGATGCCGCTGCGCACGGTGTTGTACAAGGCGCGCTCCACCGTGTCAATATACATAGCGTTGCGCGTTGCGCGGGCCATGCGCAGGCCAAACAAGGCAAGGCCGATGGAAGCACAGGTCTCGCTGTAGTTTGCGTCGTTGGGTAAATCAAAATCTGTGGTAAAACGCTCCCGGAAGCCGGACGACCCAATGCTGCCAGTTATAAACATGCGCTTTTGCGTGATATTATCCCATAGAATTTTGCACTGCCGCAGCAAGGCTTCATCCCCGCAGAGGCGGGCAATATCCGCCATGGCACAGTACAAATACACAGCGCGCACCGCGTGGCCCTCCGCCGTCATCTGCTGGCGCACCGGCAGGTGAGACTGGGAGTAGGCCGGGTCATAATCCTTAAATTCATCGTCTAAAATCTGGTGCCCGGGCCGGGCCATCTCTTCCAAAAAGTAGTTGGGTTGCCCGCCGCGCGCGTCGATAAAATACTTGGCAAGCGCAAGGTATTCCTGTTTTCCGGTTGTCCCGAACAGGCGCACCAGCGCAAGCTCTATCTCCGGGTGGCCGGGGTAGCCGTGCAATTGGCCCGCGTCTTTGCCAAACACGCTGCCAATCAAATCTATAAAGCGGCAGGCAACGTCCAACAGGCGGCGCTTGCCGGTGGCCTCGAAATAGGCCACAGCGGCCTCGACCAAATGCCCGGCACAGTACAGCTCGTGCCCTTCGGTGATGTGCTTCCAGCGCTCCCCCGGCGCCAGCACCTGAAAATAGGTGTGCAGGTAGCCGTCCTCACATTGGGCGCCGGCAATCAGCTCAATCACATCATCCGCGTTTTTTTCAAGCGCCGCGTCGGGTTTTGAACACAGGCTGTAGGCCACCGCCTCCAGCCATTTGTAGGCGTCGGAATCCTGAAACAAAACGCCCAGCCGCTCCGCCTTTTCCGTGCCTGCAGCCACCTTAAAATTCCGCAGGCAATGGCTTGCGGGCGCGTCCGGCACGCGGTCGTTCAAAATATTCCACTGGTAGGGCAGCACCGAGCGGGGAACCAATTGAGTGTAGCGGTTCCAAAACAAATCGTCAACGTGGATATCCCGAAGCGGGAGAGGATGCAACTGCTTCATAGTCGGCTCCTATTATTATAGAAAAGTGCCCAAACTAAACGATTAGGCATCTTGAGTATACCCGATTCCAATTTAAATTACAAGCCAAATCTACCCCAAAGCGCATTCTCCATTGAAAAATGTGAGAATACATAGTAAAGTAGGGATGGGATTGGTGAACAAGCCCATAAAGTCAATCGTTTATGTGTCAACACAGGTAAGCAATGAGTCCTGCCGTCTAGGAAGGAAGTGCGAGTGGAATGGCGACGATAAAGGATATTGCGGGCATCACCGGGGTGTCCACCGCCACGGTTTCCAATGTGCTAAACGGCAAGCCGGGGGCTGCTGGGCCGTTGAAAACGCGGGAAATCTTCGAGGTTGCCAAGCGCCTGCAGTACCAGCCCAACACCTTTGCCAAAAACCTGAAAAAGAAAAAAACCAACACCGTTGGCATTATTACCGAGGACTTAACGGTGGCCCAAACCGCCGCCATTGTGGACGGCATAGATGCCTGCTGCGAAGAAAACGGCTATGAAATTATTTTGGCGAATATGCGCCTTTATAAACGATATAAAAACGAGTTTACCGATATGCCCAAGCACCGCCAACTGTTTGAAGCCACGGTGCGCAACATGATGGCAAAGCAGGTGGAGGGCATTGTATATGTGGGCTACCACTGCCGGGAAATTATTTACAGCCCCACGCTTATCAACGTCCCCTTTTTGTACGCCTATTGCTTTCCCCAATCGCCGAACTTCTCTTCGGTGATGTTCGACGATGAGAAGGCGGGCCATGATGTAACGGAAACCATGCTGAAACTGGGGCACAGAAAAATTGGCTTTATTGCGGGTCCGCCGTCCAGCTATAACGCACAGTGCCGCCTGAAAGGCGCGCAGGA
>QMCE01007043.1_pt1 | contig 11260 bp, 11 predicted proteins | sample 1821851 | NCBI WGS metagenome assembly QMCE01 (sample SAMN09453174, study PRJNA476694) | Termite gut metagenome, whole genome shotgun sequencing project. | isolation source: worker | host: Odontotermes sp. | place: South Africa:Pretoria | collected 2016-01-28
CGGGAGTTTGACAGTTCGAAAATAAAAAAGAGGGCTTCAGGCCGCATAACTAGGCCGCTTCTCGTGTCAAACAATTCGTTTTGCTCTATAGTATTGTGAAGCAACATACTTTTCCTCATTGACTTTTTTCATCGCTTGGCTAAAATAAGATGGTGGCCACAAATCCCCCTAAATCAGTGGATTTATGCGCGACGATAACACCAAGAAAACATTACCATACTTCGCAAATCTGTTTAAAAACCCGCGAGCCCAGCAAAATAGGGCGTTTCAAGGATTTTATTTCTCACCAACTGTCAAAGACGGGATCTGTGCGTATATTGCGGCGGGAGCCGCATTGAAAAAGCGCCGCCTGCGGTTAAGGCTGCGTCGGTTTTTTGCGCATACTTATTTAAACACGATTATGAAAACAAACCGCCTTCAACCGCCGGTACGTTTCATATACGCCAAATGTTGCGAGATAGCTAAGCAGTATGATCAGAGCGATCTGAATCGGTATGCTCGCCGTCCAGCTTACGACAAAGTACGCTGCGACGACGAGGACGGTTTGATGCAGTATATAGAAGGGGAAGGCGGCGGCGGATAGATAGGCCGTGAGCTTGTTCCGGAAGTTGAGGAAGCGCTTCGCTATGGCGGCAAGGGCCAATATACCCGCCCATCCCAAAAGGCGGCTGTAGATATCCGCAGGGAGCGTGCCGGTCAGATGAAATACGTTGTCCAGCACTATAAACCCGGCGCACAGCACAAGGAACAGCAGCGCAAGCGGAAGCCAGCTCTTCTCGAGCTTTTCCTGGATCGTATCCTCCGCCAGAACAAAATAGCCCAATAGAAAGAGCGCTAAGTATTCGGATAGGCTCTTGCCCGCGATATCGAGGATGGGCGCGAATACGAGCGGAATCAAAAACAGCAATATTAGCTGCCATACGCGCGCGCTCTCGAATTGGAAAGAGCGCCCGCTTTTTTTATGCCAAAGAGCAAGGGGCAAGGCCAACAGCGATATGACGAAAAGATACGCGAGGAACCACAGATGCCCCGGCGTAAAGCCGCCCGCGTAGCCGGTCAGGTCGGTCGGTTTCGAAAAGAAGAGCGCGTACTGCGCGAAGTAGCCGCCTGTATAGCCGTTGTGGCAGATCTCCGCGATATACGTCTGCGCGGGGATTATGAACAGCACGCCCAGTACGAGCGGCAGAAGCAGCTTTTTGAGGCGCTCTTTTACGTACGCGGCCCCGCTGCGGCGGGCGAGGGAGTAGCGGGCGCTCATCCCGGCAAGCGCGAACAGGAGCGGCATGTAGAAGGGGTATATGGCCAGCAGGACGGTATTGAGCGCGGGAACGCCCCGTACCCACACATAAAAGCTCTCAAAGGTATTGTACAGCATCAGGGTATGATACGGGACCAGGCCCATAACGGCTATCCAGCGTAAATTGTCTACGAAATGCTTTCTCATGGCTATATAATAACATTTCAAACCGGCTTCGCATACCTTAATACACTTTAATGCGAATATTTTTAGGGGCAAACTGTGTTCGCCCGTGGTGTTTGGCGGGCGAACACAGTTCGCCCCTACAGGTTAGTGAATTAATCAGCGTTCACCTAAATTATAAACTGCGCTTTAAACTCCACGCAGCACTCGTCTATCCGCTCGAGAGCCTCGTCGGATAATTGCCCCGAGCTTTGAATTTGGGCCACTATGCGCGAATGCCGCGCTAGCATGAACTGTAAAAAGCCCGCGTTAAAGCCCTCTACGTCCGCAAGCGGTATGTCGTCGAGATGCCCGCGCACGGCGCAGGCGAGTATGACGACCTGATGCGCCATGGGCAGGGGCTTGTATTGGTCCTGCTTCAAGGTTTCCGTCAAGCGCTCGCCGTGCTGGAGCTGCTTGCGCGTCGCGCTGTCGAGCTCGGAGCCGAACTGCGAAAACACCATGAGCTCGCGGTATTGCGCCAATTCAAGGCGCAGCTTCCCCGCGACCTTGCGCATCGCCTTTGTTTGTGCCGCGCCGCCCACGCGCGAGACGGACAGGCCGATATTCAGCGCCGGGCGCATGCCGGAATGGAACAGCTCGCTCGAGAGGAAAATCTGCCCGTCGGTAATGGATATGACGTTCGTCGGGATATACGCCGAGATATCGCCCGCGAGCGTCTCTATTATGGGCAGCGCAGTCATGGAGCCGCCGCCCTTTTCCTTTGAAAGCTTCGCGGCGCGCTCCAGGAGGCGCGAGTGCAGATAAAAGATATCGCCCGGATAGGCTTCGCGCCCAGGCGGGCGCTTTAAAAGCAGCGACATCGAGCGGTACGCGACGGCGTGCTTTGAAAGATCGTCGTAGACGATTAAAACGTCCTTGCCCTGGTACATAAATTCTTCGGCTATGGCGCAGCCCGTAAACGGCGCGATATATTGCATCGGGGCCGAATCGCCAGCGGACGCGCTTACGACGGCGGTATAGTCCATGGCGCCCGCGTCCTCAAGCGTGCGCACGAGCGCCGCCATCGTGGAGTTTTTCTGGCCTATGCCGACGTAGACGCAGTATACGCCTTCGCCCTTCTGGTTCAATATCGTATCGAGCGCTATGGCCGTCTTGCCTGTCTGGCGGTCGCCTATAATCAGCTCGCGCTGGCCCCGGCCTATAGGCACGACGCCGTCCACCGCCATGATGCCCGTTTGCAGCGGCGTATCGATAGGCGCTCTGTCCATGATGCCCGGCGCTTCCATCTCGACGCGCCGGAATTTCAGCGCGCGCAGGGACGATTTGCCGTCGAGCGGCTGCCCGAGAGGATCTATTACGCGCCCGAGCGTACATTCGCCCACGGGCACCTCCAAAACGCGCTGGGTGCGGCGGGCCGTAAGCCCCTGCGTTACGGGCTCGGCCTCCGATGACGTTAAGAGCACCGCGCTTACGTGCATGTCGTCAATGATATTCAGCGCTATGCCGTAAGCGCCGGAATCGAATGTTATCAGCTCTCCGCTCCTGCAGCCCTCGAGGCCGCGTATCGTCGCTATGCCGTCGCCCGCGCTTATGACGACGCCGACGTGATAGACGCCGGAGCGCGGCTCGGCCTCTTTAACGCGCTCCAAGAGCTCCTTGCCTATATCATGGGAAAACAGCGGAGCGCCGGAGGTATGGTTTTCGTCCATTGAGTCTTTTCCGCCTATTTTAAAATCTGCTCGCGCATGCTAAGGAGCTTTCCGCGCACGCTGCCGTCGTAAACGTCGTCCCGCACGGTGACGATTACGCCGCCGACTATCGACGAGTTTATCTCGACGGTGAAGTCGATGTTCGCATCGTAACGCCTTTCAAAGCGCTCGGTAATATCCGTTATGGCGTCGTCGTCCAGCATGGACGCCGTCACTATCTTGCCTTTTAGGAACATGATTGTGTCACCCGACTTCCGTAAAGAAATCCTCGATCAATTTCCGGTTGTCCTCCGCCGTAATTTCGCGCTTTATGACTTTTTGGGCTATCGCCAGCGCCGTATCGGCCAATTCTGAGCGCAAATCGCGCCGGGCGTGCTGCTTTTCGCTTTCGATATCGCGCTCGGCGCGCTTTTTTAGCTCGGCGGCCTCGGCGGACGCCTTGGCGATGATATCCTCCGCGCGCGCTGCGGCGGACTTTGAGGCTTCCGCTAAAATCGCGGCCGATTCCTTTTTCGTCTGCTCCATGCGCGCCTCGTAGACCTCGTGCGCCTTTTCCGCCTTGTCGCGCTCCTCGCGCGCTTCGTCGAGCATTTTCGCGACAGCCTCCTCCCGCTTTTTCAGGAAGCGGATCACGGGCTTATACACCAAAAAGCGCAGCGCCACGAAAACGACCGCGAGATTCAAAAGGTAAAATACTATGCTCGGCAAGCCAAAGTACATAATGCTACCCCGCGAAGATGATCAAAAGCGCCACGACGAAGCCGTAGATCGCGATGGATTCGATAAGCGCGAGCGAGAGGATCAACAGGGAGTTGATCTTGCCCGAGGCCTCGGGCTGGCGCGCGACGGCGTCCATAGCGTGGCTGGCCGTCATGCCCATGCCTATGCCCGCGCCCACGCCCGTAAGTACAGCCAAGCCCGCGCCGATTGCCGCTAATTCCATGATGTTTCCCTCCTGTAGGGGCGATTATCAATCGCCCGTGTAATATCACATGCTTTGCGTTAATTGCGGGCGATTAATAATCGCCCCTACGATTTTGGGTCATTCAATCGCCTCGTGCGTAAACGTCAGCGTCAGCGTAACGAAGATATACGTCTGCATACCCACGTGGAACAGCGTAAAATACAGCGACAGCACGCCCGGTACGACCGGGGCTATAACGCTGTAGAGCAATTCCATGATGATAAGCCCGCCGACCATGTTGCCAAAAAGGCGGCAGGCCATCGAAACGGGAATCGCCAGCTCGGTTATTATGCGTATGGGGGCGACGTACGCGGGGAAAAAATGCCTGAGCCTGCCCATCGGCCCCTTTTTCGCGAACCCGTATACATTGATGATGACGAACGAAACCAGGGCCAGAACGGCGGTCTGCTGCAAGTCCGTCAAGGGCGAGCGTATGCCGAACAGCTCGATCAGCCCGCAGCCGAGCATATACGCCATCAGCGCGAAAACATAGCAGCCGAAACCCTCAAGCTCCTTCGACCCTATTGAAACGGTATAGTTCCGCGCCGCGCTTACGACGAGCTCGATTACGTTCTGAAAGCCCTTCGGCCGCTCCTTGAAGCGCGGAAAGGCGATCAGGCGGAATATCACGGCTAACACGACCAGCGCCAGCGCCACATAGCACGAATAGAACGCCGTAACGGATATCGGGAACCGCGCGCCGAACATCGTTATTTCCGTCAGCTCCGCGCTTATGCTGAAATGAAATCCTTCCAAAGGCTACTCCCCCCTCCGCTTATATTGGTATATCGCGACAATCGCGCTTGCAAGAGTATAGCCGCAAGCCGCGAAAGCGAGGGCCTGAACCGAGTAGAGCCCCAAAAGCGCCAAAGCTAACATCGAAAGCGGCAGCTTTAGCCATGCGAAAAGAACGACTCCGCGCTTGCCGCCGGGCGCGCGCGATACCAGCGCCCGCGTAATCGCGTATTGTACGAGCGCGAGCGCCGCGCCGTATGAGATTCCTATCGCTATGGGCAAGGCCCTCGCCCCTCTCTTTTACGCGTAACCCCGCGAATATTATCGCAAACCTGTAGGGACGCCATATATGGCGTCCGTGACCCAAAATGAGTCATTCGTTGTTGCCATGAGAACCGTACATGGCGTCCGTGACACAACACAGGGCATTCGTTGTTGCCATTAAAGCCATACATGGCGTCCGTGACCAAAAATGAGTCATTCGTTGTTGCCATGAGAACCGTACATGGCGTCCGTGACCCAAAATGAGTCATTCGTTGTTGTCACGGACGCGATATATCGCGTCCCTACAGATTTATGGCGGGCGAACACAGTTCGCCCCTACACTTTGGGTCGCGGGCGATTACTAATCGCCCCAACATCATCCCGGCCATTACTTTACTCCTGTTTTCGCGCGAATGCAAGGCGAAAAAATACCCGTTACGATTTGCTTGTGATTTGCCCGTGAATTGCTTAATATTTCTCCAAAATAAAGCCATTTAGCCGTGTAAACGCGCTCTGCGGCAGTTCGTTTTCCCGCTTAATACGCAATATGCTCCATGCCACCGCCTCGCCATAGCTCATATAGCCCGAAATTAGCATGGCGAGCGCAGTCACGTCCATTTCGACATCATAATCTGCGCTTACACGCTTTGCCTCGGATACGCCGCCGCGGAGCTCGACGCGGAATACGCCCTCGTTCCACGGGCAAAGCGCGTCCTTCACGGCGAGCGTCATAGCGCCGTCTAAGCCTTTATCGAATTGCAAGCCCGAAAGCGCCTGTTCCGCGTCCACAACCCGCATCATCATATAGGGCGCAAGCTTCGGCGGCGCCTCATCCGCGAAGCGCTCCGGCAAGGCTTCCCAAGCGGGTAAAGCAAACGATACCGTATTTACGCCCGTTCGCCTGGCCAGCGCGCCCCGAGCTTGCCGTCCGCTTCATAGCACAGCGCGTACGCGCTCTCGCCTATAACGCCGAACCCGCCCTCCATGTGCGTTTCCTCTATGCGGAATTCGCTCTCTCGCGCGCCGCGTATCAGCGCCGTATCGGCCTTTTCCGCCAGTTTCTGATAAATTCTCCGGAGCTTTTCGCCGTCACCAAGCCGAACGGGCTCGAAATCCCCCGCTTCGCACAGCGCCGCAAGCCTCTCGGCGCTCAGCGCATATTCGAGCATGTTCGTCGCGCGCTCCCAGCCGAGGCGGCGGTAAAAGCTGTAGCGGAATGGGTGCAGGAACGTTACGCCCGCGCCCGACTCGCGCATATGCGCAAGCGCCGCCTGCAAAACGCGCTCCATATGCCCCCGGCGGCGGTGTTCGGGCAGCGTGGCCGCGCCGACGATATACGGAGCCGCTTCTGTTTTTCCACGCAGCCGTACGGTATAGGGGATCATCAGCGTATCGGAGATGAGCTTTCCGTCTTCGAAAAACCCCAAGGCGCGCCCGGGAGCAACCCGCGTATCGAAATACCATTTTGTGAATGCAGGAGGGTCGCCGAAACAGACGTTCCAGATGTGGAACGCCTGGGGGATGTCGCTTGGGGTTAGTGGACGGAGGTTGCTCATGCCAGCCTCGCGCTCATCTTCTCCACCATCCTTGCGGGCCTGTACGATTCCTTCGCCTTGCGCAGGCCCGGCTCGCCCATATCCTCTTCACGGTTTATCCAGCGGACGTCGTAGAACTCGTTTTCCACGAACTGCTGGTTTATAAACGGGTACAGCCCGCGAATCTCGCCGTTCGCCTTTTCGACGTGTATTATTGCCATGTCGCCGATGCGCTCGCCGAAGGTAAAGGCCTCCACCTTGCCGAATACGCGGATTACGCCGCCGACGAGGCCCAATTCGTCCGCGTTTATCAGCGCCTGAATCACGGCTAGGCGCTCCTGAAAAAGCCCCGGGGAGGTCTTGTCCTTGCCGGAGAGCCATAGCTCGTACATCTCCATGCATTCCTTGCAGTGTACGCCCTTATCATAGCGCTCGTAGGCGAAATTGTCCGCATTGGCCGAGCGGAACGCGCTTATATGGTTGCGCTTGGCGTGGTACTTCCCGCCGGACAGCAGTATCAAGTCGGTGGAGTTATAGACGTAGTCGAAGAAATCCTCTTTGTACTCAAATACGTATTTCCCGGGAAAAGCCGCCTCCATAGCTTCCATATGCGCCTTGGCTACGGAGCCGTACAGCACATCTCCCCCTATTTCGGCAAAATACGCCTCAGCCGTTTCGAGCGCCTTGGCCATGCCCTCGCCCTTTTTACGGGTGAACGGCGGCCTGAGTATGGGGGGCTTGTCCCCGTCGCGCGAATGCAGGAACAGCGCATCGTCCACTATGTCGTAGCGGATATCGTAGCCCTCCTGCCATATGCAGAGGCTGCCGAAGGTGGAATCCGAGTGTTCAATAGCCCATTCGTCCAGAAAAGGCTGAATCTGCGGCCGCGCACCGGGCGTGACCGGCTTTAGGTTTAGCATATATGCTCCTTACTATGCGAATATATATACAAGGTAAGCACTGATTAATTCTAATTTCTGTAGGGGCGAACTGTGTTCGCCCGTGATGCATGGCGGGCGAACGCAGTTCGCCCCTACAGGTTAGTGTATTAATCATCACATACCAAGTTTTTTGCGCAGCTTTTTTCAAAAAAGCGCGTACCTAAAGGCATTACTCCCTAATGGACGCGTTCTGGTACAATTCGTAGTATCTGCCCTTTTTCCCGTACAATTCGCGGTGCGTCCCGCGCTCGACAACCTCGCCGCCTGTGATGAAGAGTATCTGGTCGGCGTCTCTAATCGTAGAGAGCCTGTGCGCGATTACGAAGCTCGTGCGGCCCTTCATGAGCGCGCGCATGGCCTTTTGGAGCTGCATCTCCGTACGGGTATCGACGGAGCTCGTCGCCTCGTCGAGTATAAGCACGTCCGGATCGGCGATTATCGCCCGCGCTATGGTCAGCAATTGCTTCTGGCCTTGGGATACGTTGGAGCCCTCGGGCGTCAAATGCGTCTCGTAGCCCTCGGGCAGGGCGCGGATGAACGCGTCTATGCCCACGGCCCTCGCTGCGGCCTCGGTCTCCTCGTCCGTCGCGTCCAGGCGGCCGTAGCGGATGTTTTCGCGGATCGTCCCCTCGAAGAGATACGGATCCTGCAATACGACCGACAGCCGCTTGCGCAGGCTCGGGCGGGTAATGCCCCGGATATCGGCATTGTCGACGCTTATGGAACCCGAATCCACGCCATAGAAGCGCGTTAGGAGGTTGATGACGGTCGTCTTGCCCGCGCCGGTCGGCCCGACGAGCGCGATCATCGAACCGGGCGGCGCGTCGAGCGATACGCCCTTGAGTACAGGCTTGCCGGGAACATATGAAAAATCCACCTTGTCGAACTGTACGCGCCCCTCTATGGACGTGATTTGCGTTAGGTGCTCCTCGCCCAGGCACTCCTCCGGCTCGTCCAGTATCTCAAAGGCCCGCTCCGCGCCCGCCAGCGCCGCCTGGAGCGCGGAGAACTGGCTCGCCAGCTCGTTTACGGGGCGGGTAAAGGAGCGCGTGAGCATGAGGAACGAGGCTATGCCGCCGACGGATATCAGCCCGTTCAGCGCCAAAACGCCGCCGAGACCCGCCGTTATGACGTATTGGGTGTTGCCGAGCGCAAGCATGACGGGCATTATGATACCTGCGAATATCTGCGCCTTCGAGCCCGCTTCTTTCAAAGCGGCGTTCTTTTCGCCGAATTCCTCTATCTGCTGGCTCTCGCGGCAGAATAGCTTTACGACGCGCGCGCCCGTTATATTCTCTTCGATATGCGCGTTCATATCGCCCAGCGCCGCCTGCTGCGCGGAAAAGTATTTGCGCGTGCGCTTGGCTATGGCGTTCGTGATAACGATCATCAGCGGAAGCGTGATCAGCGACGCGAGCGTTAAATAGCCGTTTGTCGTGATCATCGCGACGAGCGTCGCAGCAACGAGCACCGCGCTCGATATCACGCTCGTGAAGCTGTTGGACATGGCCTGAGAAATATTATCCACGTCGTTCGTCAGCCGCGACATGATATCGCCCGGCTGATGGCTGTCGAAATACGAAAGCGGCAGGCGCTGCGCCCGTTCGAACAGATCCTTGCGGATGCCCTTTACTACGCGCTGCGCAACGGACGCGCACAGATACATATACTGCCACCAGCTCCAAACGCCAATGCCGTATATGACGGCGAGCCAGAGGATATACCGCCCGAACGCGGCAATATTGCCGGCCAAAAGGCCCTCGTCCACCGCGCGGCCTATCAGTACGCTGCCTACGGAGGTCGTTACCGAGCTGATGACGACCATGAGCATTATGACCGAAAAGCCCAAAAGCTCGGGCTTTATATAGCCCCATAGCCGCCGGAGCAGCTTTTTGGCGTCCTTGGGCTTGCCGTGGGCCATGCGCGCGTGGCGGCCTCCGGGGCCATGGCCGGGCCCGGGCGTCCATTCGTTTTGATCTTTTTTGGCGGTGTTTTTCGGTTCGCTCATTTTGCCGCCTTTCTTGTTTTATTCCGGATACCTGTAGGGGCGAACTGTGTTCGCCCGTGAACTACAACATGTTCTGCGTAAACGGCGGGCGATTAAGAATCGCCCCTACAATTTTGGGTCGCGGGCGAACACAGTTCGCCCCTACATAAATTCATGATTACCCTTGGCTCTCCAGCATCGCGCCCTGCGAATACACGAGCTCTCTATACGGGGCGCAGCTTTCGTAGAGCTCCTTATGCGAGCCCGACGCGACAATTTCTCCGTTTTCCATCATCAAGATCGTATCGGCGTCCTGTACCGCCGAAACGCGCTGCGCAATGACTATACGCGTGCATTCGCCGTAGTCCTTGCGCAGCACGGCCTGAATCTTCGCCTCCGTCGCCATATCTATCGCGCTCGTCGCGTCGTCGAGTATGAGTATGCGGGGGCGCATGATCAGCGCGCGGGCTATCGCGAGGCGCTGCTTCTGCCCGCCGGACAGATTCACGCCCTTGCGGCCCAGGAGCGCTTCGTACCCGCCCTCGCGCCGGAGTATAAACGCCTCGGCCTGCGCGGCGCGCGCGGCGGCCTCTATATCTTCCTGCGGCGCATCCTGCCGCCCGTACGCGATGTTTTCCGACACGGTGCCCGAAAACAGCACGGGCTGCTGCGGAACGACGCCTATTTGCGAGCGCAGCTTTTTCAGCGAATAATCGCGCACATCGATTCCGTCTATGGTAACGCTGCCCTCGAGCGCGTCGTACAGCCGGGGGATAAGCGTGATAAGCGTGGACTTGCCGCTGCCCGTCGAGCCCAAAATCGCTATGGTCTTGCCCGGCTCGGCTATAAAGCTTATATTCTTCAGCGCCATTACGCCGTCCGGATACGCGAACGAGACGTCTTTAAACTCCAACAGGCCTTTCATTTCGCCCGAATACGCGTTTTCCTTCTCGACTATGTCCGATTCTTCCTCCAGGACGGCCAATACGCGCTCGGCGCTCGGCTTCGCGCGGGAGATGAAGAAGAATACCATCGCGCTCATCATCAGCGACATGAGCAGCTGCATCGTGTATTGGATAAGGCTCATCGTAAGCCCGACGTCCAGCAGGCCCTTGGATATTTCACCGGGCGAGAGCAAAAGAATTATTACGATCAAGGAGTTCAATACCAGCGCCATCGCGGGCATCATCAGCGCGAAGGTCTTCTGCGCCTTTATCGCTATGGCCGTAAGCTCCTCGTTTGTTAGGTTGAAACGCTCGGATTCGAATTCTTCGCGCACAAACGCCTTTACGACGCGTATGCCGGATAGATTTTGCTGCACGCGCGTGTTCATGCCGTCCAGCTTTTGCTGCATGGCACGAAACAGCGGGTAGCCCTTGCGCACGATCAGCAGTATGACCACGGCCATGACGGGCACGGCCGCGAGCATCGTAAGCGCCAGCTTCGTATTGATAGAAAACGCCATGACGAGCGCGCCCGCCGCGAGGAACGGCATGCGCGCAAGCATACGCAGGCCCATCGTCATAAGATTGCCCAGCTGTACGACGTCGTTCGTCAGGCGTGTTATGAGCGACCCTGGCGAGAATATATCCACCTCACGCGCAGAAAAGCCCTGTACGCGCGTAAAAAGCGCGCGGCGCAGCTCCGCCGAAGCGCCCGCCCCCGCGAGGCTCGACATAGTAACGCAGCCCACGCCTCCCCC
>QMCE01770415.1_pt1 | contig 11257 bp, 15 predicted proteins | sample 1821851 | NCBI WGS metagenome assembly QMCE01 (sample SAMN09453174, study PRJNA476694) | Termite gut metagenome, whole genome shotgun sequencing project. | isolation source: worker | host: Odontotermes sp. | place: South Africa:Pretoria | collected 2016-01-28
GACGATCTTGTCCCCGTCGTCGTACTCTTTGCGCGGGCGGGGAGGTTCGGCCGGATAGCCCAAGGCAACGACACACAGCGGCTCCCAACCAGCGGGAACAGGCAAAAAAGTGCGCAAATAATCGCCCGCCTGCTCGCCCTCAGGCTCGGCCTGCCTGCACGGTCGGCCATTGATATGCACCCAGCACGAAGCCAAACCGGCCTGCTCGGCCGCGAGTTGCAGGATGGTGGCCGAGATCGCCGCATTATCCACCCACAGGTCGGTCGCCGTATCGCCCAGCACAACTATCGCGCACGGAGCATCGGCCAGAAACGCCGACCCGAAATCGCGCATTCGGGAGATCTTGGCCAACGTTTCGCCATCCTCGACAACCATAAACCTCGTCGAACGGGTGTTCTTCGACGAGGGTGCCATAAAAGTCAATCGCAACAGCTCCTCGATGACATCCCGGCCTGGCTTGCGACCATCGAACTTGCGCGTGCTTCGCCGCGTCTGCAAAATTTCGGTCAAAGTTTTCATAGATGCAAAGATAGCGAAAAAATCTCTATCTTCGCGGTATGAGAATAGGGCACGGATACGACATTCATCGGTTGGCCGAGGGGCTGCCGCTGAGGCTGGGAGGGGTAACCATCCCCCATTCGAAGGGCTGTGTGGCGCACTCGGACGGCGACGTTGTGGTACACGCTCTGTGCGACGCGCTGTTGGGAGCCGTTGCCGCGGGGGATATTGGATTGCATTTCCCCGACAATGCGCCGGAATTTAAGAGCATAGATTCTATGGTTTTGCTCGGTAAAACTATGAATTTGATTAAGGATTATATTATATCTAATATTGATATAACCATAGAGTTGGAGGTTCCGAAATTGAGACCTTATATAGACCAAATGCGCGCCGAACTCTCCAAAGCTCTGGGCGTCGAAACCTCGATGGTCTCCGTCAAAGCCACCACGACCGAGGGCTTGGGGCCCATCGGTCGCGGAGAAGCTGTGGCGGCAACCGCCGTGGTGCTATTAAATTAGGTTATTAAAACAATGGCCTAAATTAGCATCAATTGGGCGCAAACACAGGCGTAAGAACCACATTGGCCGCAGGCATTTGGAAATCTGTTTCCGCCGTACTGTTGCTGAACGATATGGTCCCGCTGGTCTCCGTTGTCCATTCGATGAATACGTAACCGGATGCAAAAGTAAGTGCGTTGATGGCAACTGTTTCGCCCATCTTAACCCCTGTCGCCGCTACAACCGTACCGGTAGGTTCTGTTTAATTCGCGGATCGCTCGCATTGCCCTCGATAGATGCGACCTCCGCCCCGAGGTATCCCTCGCCCTCGGCGGTCCATACCACGCTGACGGTGTACGTCTTTTGCCGGAACTCGCCTTCGATGGAGACATCCCCGGCGGGCATAACAAAAGTAGTCGTCGCAGCAGTAGCACTCCCCAACGTAACATTCCCGCTCTTGACAATCCACTTTACGAACTCATAACCCTCCGCCGGCACGGCCTTTATCTCGACCGTCGTCCCCTCTTCTTCATAACCCGTGCCCGCGACACTCACAGTACCCCAATAGCCACTCTGTCCCTCGACGTAATTGACATTAACAGAGTAGAGAACAGGCTCGTATTCAAAAAAAGGCGTAAGAACCACATCGGCATCAGGCATCTCGAACGAATCGCCCGGAAGGTCCATGATCTCTCCGATGCTATTAATCATGCGCCACTTTTCGAATACGTAACCGGATGCAAAAGTAAGTGCGTTGATGGCAACTGTTTCGCCCATCTTAACCCCTGTCGCCGCTACAACCGTACCGGTAGGTTCTGTTTATTCGCGGATCGTCCGTATCGCCATCGATGGAGACGATCTCCCCGCCGAGATACTCCCCTTCGGCGATCTTTTCCCACCAGATACTAACAATATGCCCCAATTCGGCGGCTGTCGCCGTCAACACAACGTTATTGGCCGACATAGTAAAAGTAGTCGTCGCCTCGCTGTCGTCCCCCAAAGTTACTCCCCCACTCACCACACTCCAACCATCAAACGTATAACCCGTCGCGGGAGTAGCGGTAACGGTGACCGTCTGTCCCTCTTCGGCCCGCGCAGGAACAGCCTTGAACGTTAAACCCGTAACAGAGGTAAAGGTAACATTATATGTAGGTGCCTCTTCCCGGGCAAACTCCGCCCGAATCTCCACATCGTGGGCAAGCATGGTGAAAGAGGTCTCAAGAGCAGTACTACTACTCAAAACAACACCCTCACTCACACTCCACCCCGCAAACTCATAACCATCGTTGGGAACAGCTGTAACGGTGATGGTCTCCCTCTCCTGGGCACTCTCAGAACTAATCGTAACACGCCCGCCATCGCCAGCGGTAGCCGTAATCGAATGATCGGGGTCGCCATCCTCCCCATCGGCGGTGACGCTGTGGCTATAAATGGGCAAAACATTCCCGCCCGCGGTCAAGCCCGAAATAAGAATGGTGAATCCCTCGTCCAAATCGCCCAACTCCAACGTGAACGAATAGCTGAACTCGGCGCGCGTAGCGACGGCATCCACTTCGAACTCGTAATATCCATCCTGGCCATCGATGCCGACATAGAACTTTTGCAACTCGACCGAGCTCGAAACGGAAACGACAGACGACTCCACGTCGACATCGACTATATGCTCGCCCTGCTGGGCGGTCGGTTCGGGAATCTCCATCCCGACATAGGTGCCCCCATCGACAACAAACACACTCTCCAACGGCGAAGCCACCGTGACCGTACACTCTTCCTCGAACCCGCCCTGAACAGTTGTGACCGTGATCACCGCCACACCCGCACCGACGGCCCTCACCTCGCCCCGATTGCTCACCGTGGCCACATCGTCGTCGCTGCTCTCCCACTCGACGGTCACAATGTCCGCATCCTCGGGCGTAATCTCGACAGTGAGGGTGTGCTCATCGCCGATCTCCAAAGAGAGCGTGGCGGGCGAAACCTCCACCCCCGTAACCTCCACCGGCTCCGGCGGCGCGGGTTTTTCCGGTTTATCATCCTTACAACCCACCGTCATCATCACGGCGGCCAACAAAAGCACTGAAGCAAAGCGTCTCATACTCTGTAATACATTTAAGTGCAAAAATAGCTGTTTTTTTATTAATTTTGTACACCCTATGCAAAACGAACAAAAATATCTCACCCACGTCCTCTCCCGCATCCGCGCCGCAATAGGCGGTGCAAGCGAATTGGTCAAGGAACGTGCCGAAACCGTCGAAGAGCAAAAGCGATACATCTGGGAGAACAAAGACCTCGACCCGCAAGAGATCCGATCGGCGCGCGAAAACATCCTCAACATCAACGCAATGGGCGAAAACGCACTCGCCCGTCGACAGCGGCTCACCCGAATGCTCGACAGTCCCTATTTCGGCCGCATCGACTTCAACGGCGAACCCCTCTACATCGGCGTGAACACCTTTCACGACTTCGAAGCCCACCGAAGCTTCGTCCACGACTGGCGCGCACCCGTCTCGTCGATGTACTATGACTATGAACTCGGGCCGGCAGCATACACCTCTCCAGCAGGCGAAGTGACAGGCAACATATCGCTCAAACGCCAATATCGCATCCGCGGCGGGCGGATCGAATATATGTTCGACAGCTCGGTGACCGTGCTCGACGACATCCTCGGCCGCGAACTGAGTTCCAACGCCGACGAACGGATGCGAGGAATAGTCGCCACCATCCAGCGCGAACAAAACCGGATCATCCGCGACGCAGAAGCCCCCACCCTCATCATCCAGGGGGTCGCCGGATCGGGCAAAACCTCCATCGCACTGCACCGCGTGGCCTATCTGCTCTACACCTACAAAGACACCCTGAGCTCGAAAGACATTCTGATAATCTCGCCCAACAAGGTCTTTGCCGACTACATCTCCAACGTGCTGCCCGAGCTGGGCGAAGAGACGGTGCCCGAACAGGGTATGGCCTCCCTGCTGGCCGAAGTGTTGGGCGGCAAAGTGAAATACCAAACATTTTTCGAAGCCGTGGCCGAGCAGCTCGAAAAGCCCTCCGCCGGATTCACCGAGCGCACGGCATTCAAGTCCACCGTGGAATTTGCCTCCGCACTCGACCGATTTGTGCTCCACCTCGAAAACAACGGCTTCCGCGCCGCCGATGTGAAGATACGCCATATCACAATCCCCAGCGAATACATCGACGAGCAGTTCCGTCGCTTCCACCGGATGGCCATCCGCGAGCGGTTCGACCCGATGGCCGACTTTATCCTAAGCGAGCTGGACCTGAAATACGACATCCTCGCCACCACAGCCGAGCGCAATATGCTGAGGAGCGAAATCCGCAAAATGTTCGCCTCGGGGATGAACGATGCTGCCCTCTACAAAGAGCTCTTCGTCTGGCTCGGCCGGCCCGAGATGCTGAAACTGCGCAAAGGCAACGCCCTCGAATACTCCGACCTCGCACCGATGGCGTATCTGCACATCGCTCTGGATGGCACCCGTTCGCGCTCGGAAGTGAAACATCTGCTCATCGACGAGATGCAGGACTACACTCCGGTGCAATATCGCGTCATCCAGCGACTCTTCCCCTGCCGTAAAACGCTACTTGGCGACGGCTGGCAATCGGTCGACCCCGCCGGTTCATCCACCGCCGAAACCATTGCCGAGGTCTTTGCCGGTTCACGCGTGATGCACCTGCTCAAAAGTTACCGCTCGACATTCGAGATAACGCAGTTCGCCCAGCGTATTCGCCCCAACGACCGCCTCGAACCCATCGCCCGCCACGGCGAAGAGCCGCAGGTGATGAGTTTCACCAACGCCGACGACGAGCTGGAGGGGATAAAAAGGCTCATCGCCGATTTTCGCCTCTCCGACCAAACCTCGCTGGGCATCGTTTGCAAAACCGAGAGTCAGGCCATCGCGCTGCACGCGCTTTTGGCCGATCCCGAAATCGACCTGCTCACCAGCCGCAGCTCCTCGTTCGGCGGCGGGGTGGTCGTCACTTCGGCCCACATGGCCAAGGGGTTGGAGTTCGACAGCGTGATAATTCCGCGCGCCGACTCCCAGAACTATCGCACCGAGATCGACCGCGGGATGCTCTACGTCGCCGTCACCCGCGCTATGCACCGCCTCGTGTTGACCCACACCGGCTCACCGAGTAAATTTTTTGACAATTAAGATATGACAAAAACAATCTATCGGAGCATCTATGTGGTGCTGGTGGCGGCGGCGCTGATCGTCGACCTGGGATTTTTTGGATTCAGGATCAATTGGCCCTATTTGAATTATTACACGCTGCTGAGCAATATCGCCTGTATGATATTTTTTGCGGCGTTGCTTTTCGGGCGGCGGGATGCCCCGAGGGTCGAGGGTGCGATGGTTTTTTGCATCACCGTGACAGGGATCATCTACGCCACGTTGCTCGCTCCGGACGATCTGGCCGAGGGACATTTCTGGAAGTTCGACAATCTTGTGCTCCACTATGTTTCGCCGTTGATGGTGATTGCGGATTGGGTTGTGTTCTCGGCTCGGGGGCGCGTTCGTGCTGCGGATCCGCTTTGTTGGCTTTTTATGCCGTTGGGCTATTTCGGATATATTTTGTTGCGGTCGACTTTTGCGGGCGACATCGGCGATACCGGCAGCGCGTTTCCTTATCACTTTATCGATCCGGCGGTGCAGGGCGGTTGGGGTCCGATGCTACTGGGAGTGGGTGGTCTGGCCGTCGGAATGGCGGTGCTGGGATACATAATATTTTTTGTCGACAGACTGCTGACACTTCGTTAAAATTTATTACTTTCGTGCTTGTTATGAAGAAGAATTTATTGCTCTGATTGGTTTTTATAACTGAGATGAAAAGTGTTCACAGGATTCGCCGCCCGACAAGCCGACGCCTAAACCTGTTGCGGTAACGGGGGTGAGTGTCTCTCCCGATGAGTTCGAATTGGAGATAGACAAAACACGACAATTGACAGCCTCGGTCAGTCCCTCCGATGCCGATAACAAAACCGTAACTTGGAGTGCCGAACCCAGTGATATAGCAAGCGTCAGTTCGTCCGGTTTGGTGAATGCGCTCAAAGAGGGTACGGCCGTGATAACCGCAACGACGATCGACGGAGGTAAGAGAGGTTCGGCAACAGTGACCGTAACGAAAAAGGCGAGCTCCCAGCCACCTCTCGAAGAAGAATTTCTCTCCATAACCGGCGCAACGTATATGGACGAAGAGTTTCCGACTTTTACGGTGGAGCAATCTTTCGAGGAGATCGTTGTGGAGGGAACGTCGGTCAGTATTGTTTCGCCTGTCGAGTTGAACACGATTTTTGTTGGTGTCGAAGGGGTAGAGGGATATTTGGAAGTGGATGCCGCAACGGCTCTGTTGACGCGTGCGGTTTTCGAATACAGCTTCGAGGTCGATTTACAGGAGGATTTGGAGGAGTCGTTTATGATGATTGTTTCAGCCAGCACATCCTCGGGAGATATTGTTTCGCCGTCCAATGTCCGCACCGACAAAGAGAATGTTCCGGAATCGGTTCGGGTGGAGGGAGCGTATATGAAACCCACCGAACTGACAATGAGGGTCGATGAAACCAAAGACTTGACTGGCAAGACGATTCCGGACAACGCCTATAACAAGAGTGTGAGATTCCAGAGCAGTGACCCGAGTGTTGTGACGGTGGACTATAAGGGCAAAGTTCTGGCCGTCGGCCCCGGTGTCGCAACTGTGAAAGTCATCACCGAAGAGGGCGGGTTCGAGGCGACGTGTGTTATTACGGTAGGCATTGCAAATCCGGTTTCGGTGGAAGATGTGGTGGTGTCCCCCTCGTCTGTGGAGTTGATAGTGGGAGACAGTAGATCTCTCACGGCCACGGTTTTGCCCGAACGGGCTACAAATAAAGCCGTCGCTTGGAGTTCGTCGAACGAAAGTGTCGCCACTGTTTCCGCTTCGGGTGTCGTGACCGCCATTGCCGCTGGTCAGACCGTCATCACCGCCACGACCGCCGATGGGAACAAAACTGACACCTGCAACGTGACCGTGAATGAATATGTTCCTGTGACCGATATTATTCTGGAGCAGACGGTTTATGAATACACTCCTCATATCCCGGGAGTTATCGAAGGCTCATTCCCGCGCCTGATAGCTAAAGTGTTGCCGGAGAACGCAACTGATAAAAACATAGTATGGTCATTTGCCGAAGGGGTGTTAATAGTAGACCGAGAGCTATTTGGGATCTCCGAAACAGGAGAGATTACCCGCATCCCCGATGCTTTAACTGTGTCCGATTTTCCTAAGATTTTGGCGACCGCCGACAACGGGAAATTCACTAAGGAGTTCGAAATTACGGTAAATCAATATTTTCCTGTGATAGACATAGATGTTTCGCCGACAAAAATCAGTGATGATCAGTATGCTCTCCGTGCATATGTTACCTATTCGACCTATGAGAACAGAGAGAATTTGATATGGACACGACCCGATTCCGCAGATAATGACTACCAGTTTGTCGATTCGTCCGGAACTGTTTTGTCCCAGGGTACCGGCTCGAGTGTCTCTATAAAGATAACCGATCTGACAAGTTCTTTCAACACTTCGGTGATCGTATCGACCACCGACGGCAGATACTCCGAAAAGATTCACTTTACGATCGAGGTCGACTAACGACTGCTGACACACTGTTGTCACGGGGCGGGCGTACCTTTGCGGTGTAAACCTTAAAAAATTTAAATCATTATGAAAATTACATCGTACCTGACATTCAACGGAAACGCCGAAGAAGCGGCAAATTTCTACGCCGAAGTGCTGGGAGGCAAATTGCAGTACCTGACCCGTTTCAACGAGTTCCCACCGATGTCGGGCTGGGAAGTGCCCGCCGAGTATGGCAACAAAATCGGCCACTGCTGCATCGTCTTCCCGGGCGGAGGAATGAGCGTGGCCGACACCCTGCCCACCGATCCGCGCAACTTCGGGAACGGGGGCTGTATGCTGACACTCTCTACTGACAGTGTCGCAGATGCTGAGAGTATCTTCGAAAAGCTGAGCTCGGGTGCCCAAAAGATCAACTGCCAAATGCAGGAGGTGTTCTACGCCAAACGTTACGGCGAGCTGGTCGACCGGTTCGGCGTGCAGTGGGCAGTGATGTACCACGAATAGAGGCTATGAAATGAACCGTCTGGATCGCATGTCGGCCATCCTCATCGCCCTGCAATCGCGCTCGGTGGTGAGGGCGGCCGATTTGGCACAACGTTTCGATGTGAGCATCCGCACCATCTATCGCGACATCCGAACGCTGGAACAAGCGGGGGTGCCGATATGCGGCGAGGCGGGAATGGGCTATTCGCTGGTGGAGGGCTATCGTCTGCCGCCGCTGATGTTCACTCCGGCCGAGGCAATGGCGTTCCTCACCGCCGAAAAGATGGTCGAACAGATGACCGACAAGGGCAACAGCGATCACTTCCGAAGCGGAATGGACAAGGTGAGGGCGGTGATGAAGGGCGAAGGACGGGGCTATATGAAGGGCTGGGAGGGGTTGGAGTCCTCCATTCTGGTGCGTCGCGGCCAGACCTCGCCCGAGCGCATTCCGGGATTGTTGCAGACCATTCTGGGCAGCATAGCCTCGGGGGTGATACTCGAAATGGATTACACCAACGTCGAGGGGGCGGTGTCGTGTCGACAGGTGGAGGCAGCGGGGGTGGTGTTTGTCCATCCCAATTGGTATATGATGGCGTGGTGTCATTTGCGGGGCGAATATCGCACTTTTCGGCTCGACCGAATAGATCGGATGACGGTGACCGAGCAGCCACACACCATTTCGGGCCATCCGCCGCCCGAGTTATTGGTCGGATTGGGGTAGGATAACAGTAGAATTATGGATATAGAGCAGTTTCGCAGTCATTGTATGTCGGTTCGCGGGGCCGAGGAGTCGTTGCCTTTCGTGGGGCACAACGTGTTGGTGTTTAAGGTTGTGGGCAAAATGTTCGCATATATCGCGCTGGAGCCAGCCGACGGGGTGTTTCGGGCGGCTATGAAGTGCCATCCCGACAGGTCCGCCGAGCTGCGTGAGCAGTATGAAGGCATCGCTCGCGGGCGGTTCGAGACGTTGCTGTGGAACGATGTGGTGTTGGAGAGCGATGTGCCGGACGAGCTCATCGTGGAACTGATCCGCCACTCGGTCGACGAGGTGGTGAAGAAGATGCCGAAAAAATTGAGGGAAGAATGGTACGGATTATAGCTCTGGTCATCGTCGGGTTGTTCTACGTCATCTACCTGCAACGGCAGTTCGCGCTCAGGCGACGGGGGATTCGGGTCGACAGACTGGGCAAGGGTAAAAAAGGGCTTTCCGTGCGCAGATTGGAGATCGTTTTGCTCACTGTTTCGCTCGCAATGCCGATGGTGCAGGTGTGGAGCATCGTTCGTGGAAGAGTTTGGTTGGGCACGGCGGGAATGGTGATGGCAGTGGGCGGAGTGGTGTTTTTTCTGCTGGCAGTGGTGGCGATGCGTGACAATTGGCGAGCGGGTGTGGATGCTTCGCAGAAGACGGAGTTTGTTACACGCGGCGTTTACCGCATCAGCCGCAATCCGGCGTTCGTGGGGTTCGATCTGCTGTATGTCGGTATTGCGTTGGCGTTTCCGAATCCGGTTTTGGTTGCTCTGACGCTGGTCGGTGTAATTGTTTTCCATCTGCAAATACTGGAAGAGGAACGGTTTATGCGCTCCGTTTTCGGGACGGGTTACGCGGATTATGCCGCAAAAACAAGGAGGTATTTATGAATATCGAAGAATTCAGGACACATTGTTTAGCCGTAAAAGGATCTGAGGAATCGAAGAATATTAGGAACACTGTACATTTGCGAACAACGGGCAGAGGGATGGATTTGTTAGTATCGTCGCCTTTTCAACCTTCCTATCGGCGAATGGGCTTCGAGCCACGCATCCTTTTCTATCGCCGTGAGCGGGCCTAAAAGTGTGTCGTTACCGCACATCAGCTCTTCGCCGCTCGCCGGGACTATCCACCAGACGTTTGACGTGTCCGAGCCGGGAAACTGCTGTTCGACGACGATGAGGCGGCTGTTCCAGGCCACACTTTTCAGGTTGTCGATCTGCGACACGCCGTCACGAAACGGATAGCCGGGGTTGCATTCCAAAAAATAACCCTCGCCGAACTCCATATCGCGGGTGATGTAATAGTAGTCGTGCAGGTGCAGTTTGTATCTGTAACAGCACGACATTCCCCACAGCGCAAAGACCGTCAATAACATCGCCCCGATCTTGCATAATCTCGATATGTTGCCGTTTTTCATTTCGGACTGTACGGTGATTGTGATGGATGGCTCGGGTTCGCTGTCAGCCTTGAGCATTTTTCAGAATACCCATAAGCACAACAAACAATCCCATAACTACCAACACACCGATCAATCCCAAGAATATCGCCGCCGAGGGCTTGATTTTGCCGTTTTTGATGCGTTTTGCGAGCGCAATAGCACCGGCTCCTAACAGAGCCATAATCACTAATCCGATTACGATTGCCATAATACTGTTCATATATACACTTCTTTCATTTTACGCCCCTCTCGGGGGCAGGGGTAATTATTTATTTGAGGGCTATTTCGGCGTTGCTATTTTTTCAATCAGTTCGGTACTCACACGGGTACGGCTGTGGGGATAGTAGGTGATCCGCATTTTGTAGCGTCCCGGCGGCAGGTTATTCCGAGAATATCTCGGCAATCCCTCGATGCTCTCTAAACGAGTGGTGCGGAATTGTACACTCTTGCCATTGCCATCGAGCGGTTTTGCGACTATTGCTATGGAGTGTAATCCACCACTTGGCCGGCGGAACCTGTGAAAAGAGACCTCGAAATCTCGGGTCTCCGGCTGTGCGAACAAATCCCGAACCGTGCCGACCATCAGCAACGAAACAATAACAATGGGAATAGCAACACCCCACCACGGCATGGTTTTGTCCCGTTTGCGCATCAGGCGTACCATGCTGTATATTGCTACCGGAAGAAAGAGGGCATAAAGTCCGGTTCGAATCAGCAATCCGGTGTAGCCCATGTTGAGTGTTCCATAGAGCGGGATGAGCAGGTGTGAAATGCCGTAAACTGCACCGACCGCAAGGAGCGTCGCGGCAGTCCCCGCTAAATATGCCATCCCTTCTGAGCGTGGTCTCATTTCGTTGAGAGTTAATTATTCGTCCGGTCGCCGAACCGCCGCTTAAATTCGTCTTTGGGCATGATGTAGGCAAGGTACAGATAGACCCCGTTGCGGTATTGCGG
>QMCE01002385.1_pt1 | contig 11256 bp, 11 predicted proteins | sample 1821851 | NCBI WGS metagenome assembly QMCE01 (sample SAMN09453174, study PRJNA476694) | Termite gut metagenome, whole genome shotgun sequencing project. | isolation source: worker | host: Odontotermes sp. | place: South Africa:Pretoria | collected 2016-01-28
TTCTCGACAATGTTGACACATTGCCTTCGAAAATCGGACTCGCTCAGCACAAAACGGGCGAAAAATCGACCCAAAGCGAATTCAGCAACAGGCTCTGACAGGCAATTTTTCGACATGCTTCACCTTGCCGGTTCGCCGCAGCGCGTCGCGTTCCCGGCAAAAATCATAATTGCGCTGCATGGTGAACCATATTTCAGGGCCGTTGCCGAACGCATCGCCGAAGAGCAGGGCAAGGCGCGGGCTTATTCCCCGTTTCCCCCGCACCACATCGTTGACGACAACGAGATTGACGCCGATATGGCGCGCCAGTTCGGACTGGGTGATCCCGCACGGTTCGAGGAACTCTTCGAGAAGAATCCGGCCCGGATGAACCGGCGCCTGTTTTTCGACGACGATGCGCCTGTTTTTCGGTTTTGGCGTCTTCATCGGCATATTCCTCTTAATCGTGATAATCAATGAATTCGACGCCTTCCGCCGCGCCGTCGATCCATTGGAAAATGATTCGATACCGGTCATTGATCCGGATGCTCCACCAATCCGCCAGATCGCCGCCCAGCTTCTTCAATCTGTTGGACGGCGGGGCGCGAAGGGCGTCCACCCGTTCGGCCGCGTCGATCATTTGCAGCCTCGCCGTCGCCTTCCGGGCGATCCCGGCGTCATACAGGGCGACTGTTCTTTCATCCCCGAAATTCCGGATCATGACATCCCCAGAATCAACTGATCAACAGCATCATAGTATCATAAGAATCGCTGACAGCAAAGCATTCTTTCCCTTGCGCACACGCAAAAATGCGGAACGCCCGCCGGGCGTTCCGCATTGATTTGATTCCTGATTGATTCCTGATTGATTCCTGATGCCGGAGCGAAACTACAACCGGAACAGCCGCTGGATTTCATCGACCTGTTCGCCTGTCATGGGGCTTGCGGCGCGGAGGGTTGCGGCTATCCAGGTCATTTTGGCCGCGGCTTCGAGGACTTCGAGCCGGTCGAACGCGCTCAGGAGGGTCTTGCCCACCGTTATCACGCCGTGGTTCTGCATGAGGGCGACATCGGTATGCTCAAGGCAGTCGGCCACGATCCGGGCGAGGCCGTCGGACCCCATGATGCAATAGGGCGCGCGCTTCGGCGTTCCGAGGATGGCGTACGCCTCGGCCGTGAGATGGCAGTTTATGTCCATGTTCATGGCTGCGAAGCTGGTCGCGGTGACGGGGTGCGCGTGGACAATGGCCATGACGTCGGGGCGCTTTTTCAGGACGGCGAGGTGCATCCCTGTTTCGATGCTGCCCTTGAGCGACGGGGTGAGGTTTTCTCCCCCGGGGGAGAACAGGGCGATCTGATCCGCCGCGAGCTCCCCCTTGTCGAGTCCGGAGGGCGTGACGAGAACCGTCCCGTCGTCGAGGCGCAGGCTGATGTTGCCGCCGGAACAGGTGGTGAGGCCCTGGCGGTAGAGGCGGCGCATGAAATAGGCGACGTCTTCGCGCCGGGCAAGGCAATCGGCATAGGCGGTCATAATCGGTCGGGCTCCGTTTCGTTGTTTTCCGTTTACCGCGCAGGAAGTTTCAGAGCCTGTCATTAAAGCGTTTCAGGCGCAATCGCGCAACGTCTATTCAGGTTCCTGTTCGCGATCGCCCTCCCTGCCTATCCAGCGGCGCAGCATCGCGTCCAGACGCGCCATGTCCATCGGCTTGGAGAGAAAGCCCTGGAATCCGCGGCCCAGGAACATTTCCTCGTTGCCGATAATCGCGTTGGCGGTCAGCGCGATGATCGGGACGGCGCGGGCGTAGTCTGTCCCGATTTCCTCGCGGATGATCCGCGCCGCCTCGACGCCGTCGATCTCCGGCATCATGTGATCCATGAACACGACGTCGTAGCGCGGATTGCCCGCGCGGATCATTTTGATCGCCTGGGCGCCGCCGAGAGCGCAGTCCACCTTCAGCCCGTACGGCTTCAACATGCCTCTCGCGACGTCGAGGTTGGTCACGATGTCGTCCACCACCAGCACATGCGCGGGAGGCAGGTTCGCCCGCATGAGCTTCGTGGCGCTGTCCCGCCGGGAAAGGCTGTAGCGCAGGTTCATCAGGTTGTCGGCCGTCTCCCTCCCTATCGGCGCGCCGGAAGCGAACCCCTGCCTGAGCCGCACCGAAAAAGTCGTGCCCCTGCCGTACACGCTCTCGACCGCGATGGTTCCGCCCATCATCGCCACCATGCGCCTGGCGATGGCAAGCCCCAGCCCGGTTCCCTCGACCATGCGGTTCGCCTTCGCGTCCACCTGGTTGTATTCCGAGAACAGCTTTTTCACGCTTTCCGGCTTCATGCCGATGCCTGTGTCACGTATCTCCGAGACAAGCCAGACGTCGTCTCCCTCGCGCGCAAACTCCACCCGCCATTCCACAGTCCCGGCATTCGTGTATTTGAACGCGTTTGAAAGCAGATTGTTGAATATCTGCTTGACCCGCAGCTCGTCGCCGCGCAGAAATCCCGGCAGTCCCTCGTCCACATGGAGCCGGAACACGACGGGCTTGTCCCCGATGCGCATGATGTTGAGCGTGATGACGTCGTTGATCAGGCTCGGGACGTCGTACCGCGCGGGATAGAGCTCGAACTTGCCCGACTCTATTTTGGAAATGTCCAGAATGTCGTTGATGATGCCGAGGATTGTCGAGCCTGCGTCGTATATCTTTTTCAGATTCGCTTCCGCCTCGCCGGTCAGGCCGCCTTCGTCGAGCATGAGCTCGCTGAAGCCGATGACGGCGTTCATGGGCGTCCGTATTTCGTGGCTCATGTGGGCGAGAAAGCCGCTTTTCGCGTCGTTGGCCTTTTCCGCCTCGGCCAGCGCGGCCCGCGTCGCCTCCTCCATCGCCGCGAGCTCTTCGGTTCGCTGCGCGACAAGCTTTTCCAGCCGCATGCCTTCCTTGCGCGTCCTGCGGAGCCAAACAAGCGCAAGCGGCACAGCGCAGAGCAACAGCGCAGCCGCGCCAATCAGCGCACCCGTCCCCATCACGTTCAGCGCCTTTCATGAAAACGTCCGGCATGACCATTATCAACATTCTACACTCCTTCATGCCGCACAGTCAACCATTCTGTTGACACGGAAGAGATAGGTGGTAATATTTACAAACGCTTTCTACAGCAAAGAAACGCGCTGTCAAGCAAGCGCTTAACACAAATGCGCCTGTATAGCGCGGAGACAGGGCTCCATACGGCGGGCAAAAAGATGGACGCGGAGAAAAACAGGATTGAGGACTTCGGGCGCGGCATTTCGGGGCTGGACTTTCCGGGGGGGCTTGCGCGGTTCAGGGACGGGAAGTCGTTCCTGCGGATACTCGGCTCCTACGCGGTGAACACAAAGCCTCTTCTCGAATCCATCCGGACAGTCGACAGGGGCAATCTGGCGGGATACGCCACAATCGTTCACGGGATAAAGGGGTCGAGCCGGAACATCTGCGCCGAAGCCCTGGGCGATCAGGCAGAGGCTCTGGAGCATGCGGCAAGGGCGGGGGACGTTGATTTCGTCGCGAAGAGCAATCCCGCGTTTCTCGAAGCGGCGGGCAGGCTGATCGGGGAGATCGAGGCCATGCTGGCCGCGATTGCGAAAGCCAGTCCGAAGCCCAAAAAGAACGCGCCGGACGCCGGCGTCCTGCTGCGCCTGCTCGACTCGTGCGCCAATTTCGATCTCGACGAGGTCGAGACAGCCATGGACGAGATCGAGCGGTATGAATACGAATCCGACGGCGGCCTTGTCGCGTCCCTGCGGGAAAGCGTGACGAGGATGGATTTCGACGCTGTCGCCGGCAAACTCGCGTTTCTGCGCGCAGAAGGCGGCGGGGAGTCCGGATAGGCTCTTATTCCAGTCTCTTGATCCGCTCCTCAAGCTCCTTCACCTGCTTCCGGAGCCGGCCGATGTGCTTGACGTTCCGCCATTCCTCAAGCTGATCCCGCATGGGCTTGGCGGGCGAGTCGATCCAGACGAGCTTCTCCCTGTCCACGCCGGCCTCGCGGCCGGGAATGTTTTTGGTCACAGCCGACTGCCCGACAATGGTCAGGCCGTCGCCGACCCTGATATGCCCCACGACAGCCGACTGCCCGCCCATCTGAACGCCCATCCCGACCGAGGCCGAACCGGCTATGCCCACCTGTGCGGCGAACGCGCAGCAGGGGCCGAGCTTGACGTTGTGGGCGATCTGCACCAGATTGTCCAGCTTCGTCCCCGCCCCGATGCGGGTCTCGCCGAAACGCGCCCGATCGACGCAGACGTTCGCCCCCAGCTCCACGTCGTTTTCGACAACCACCGTCCCCACCTGCGGGATTTTGAAATACCCGCTCCCTGTCCAGGCGTAGCCGAAACCGTCGGAGCCGACGACGCAGCCTGCATGGAAGATGCAGCGGTCGCCCACCGTCACCTGATGGTAGATTTTCACGCCCGGATACAGGAGGCAGTCCGCGCCGACGCGCGTTCCCGCCCCGATATACGCCTGCGGCATGACGACAGAGCGATCGCCCACGACAGCGCCGTCCTCGACGACCGCGCACGCGCCCACATGCACATCCTTCCCCAGGGACGCGCCGGGGGAGACGACCGCCGAGGGGTGGATGCCCGGTTCGGGCCGCGCCGGCGGCGGGGAGATGAGAAGGCTCGCTTTCGCGAACGCCAGATCGGGGTTTTCGACCTTGAGAAGGGCGATTCCGTCCACATGGATGTCGGGAGCGACGACGACGGCTGTGGCCTGCGTCGAGGTCAGCTGATCGCGATAGGCCGGGTTCGACAGGAAGGACAGGCTCCCCGGTCCGGCTTCGGACAATGCGGCCAGCTTCGACACGACCGCGCCGGGGCTGCCGCCGTGAAGGGTCGCGCCCAGCGTTTCGGCCAATTTTTCCAGGGTGATTTCCGCCATCGCCTTCTCTCTCTTTCGTATTCAGCAACAGGCTCTCAGTCAACTTCCAAACGCGCTATTTCCTCTTCCGTCAGGCCGGTCGCCTTTGCAATGGTGTCGAGAGGCATGCGCAGCCTCAGTAATTCACGGGCAACCTCCGCATGACCTTCCGCACGGCCTTCCGCACGGCCTTCCGCACGGCTCTGCCGCATCCGCGCCGCATTGTCCCATTCCCATTTCTCGCGCGCTTCAGCCCGCATCCGCGCCTTCTCGTCAGCCGACAATTCCATCAGCCTCGCAACAGCTTCCGCCATGACAGCATCCTTTCCCGCCAACGACGCGAATTCCTCCCGCGTCTCGGATGAAATGAACTTGAGCCAGTTCCACAGCGCCGTGCCGTCGCTGTCCTGTGGAATCTTCGGCAATTCAAGCGTGTGGATTTCCATCGAATTCGGATACGCCATTTCCGCGTCCCGGTCATAGAGCTCGAAGCGGTGATGATACCGCGCGTCCTTTTCCCACATCCGGAAATCGGCGATGACGATGCAAATCGACTGCGCCATGCTTTGATAACTCTCGCCTGCCTTCACCTGCCCCGCGACCATTTTCGCGGTGTAGCACTGTATTCTGTTGTAGAACTCAACCGACGGCTTCACCTGTATCTCGACATCCACATCCTTTCCGGAGCGGGTCTTGACGCGCACGTCCAGAACGCACCGCTTGTCGCCGTCGTATTGGGAATTAAGATTCGGATCGACAATCACAAGTTCGGCGAATTCCTCCTCCGGCAGCCCGAGGGCGGCCTGCAGAAAGGCGGCGAGCGGGGCGATGTGATTCGCGTCTCCAAAGAGCCATTTGAACACGAAATCGTATTTGGGCGACAGGATGTCGAACGGCGCGTCAGGCATTTTTCGGCGTTCCTCCTGTCGTCAGTATACGCTGTCAGGAGACGTTTCCGCATAGAAATCGGGGCGCTCCGCAGGGAGCGCCCCGGAATTTCCGTCCTAAAAGGCTTCACAGCGGATTCGCCGTGGGGTTTTGCAGATACTTGGTGTAATTGTGATTCAACAGCTCGGTGATGGACGACGTCAGGTTGGCCCTGTCGTGCACGTACTGCACGCGGCGCATGAGGATTTCCTGCTGGATCGCCATCGGGTCCATCGCCTTGACCACATCCTCGGACAGCGCCGGATCGGGCGTGGCGATGATCACGTCGTAGTTGTAATACTCGGCCAGCACCTTGCAGGCGCGCTGGAAGGCGTTGTACATGTTCATCCAGAACGCCGCCTCCTCCTCGCGGACGAGCTTGCCGAACTCTTCCTGCATGGCCTGCACTTCGACCTTCGCCGCCTCGATCTCCATCATGGATTTGCGCCATGTGGCTGTGCCGGGAGCCTTGAGGGGGTTGTTCTGCAGCGCGCGCTCCATTTCCTGGACGCGGGCGATCTCGCCCTCGATGCGCGTCTGGTCGGGCTGGTATTTCTGCTTGATCCGCTCCTCCGTGTCCTTGGCGAAATTGTAGTTCTTGAACACCTGCTGGATGTAGACGATGCCGATGCGCTCGGTCTTCGGCGCCTGCTGGGCGGCGGGTTCGCCCGCGGCGGCGATCAGGCGGCCGGAACAGACAAGCGCGGCGGCAACGGCGAATTTGAACACGAAACTGGGCATTTCATTCTCTCCTCAACGCAACGCACATGGGAAATAATTGGCAATTGGCACGTATTTCCCATTTTCAATGGCGGCAGACGATGCTCGAACAGTGGAAAACATCCGAAGCATTATTCATTGTGATGCATAATTGTCAATTGTCAATTGCGCATTGTCGATTGTCCGTCAGAACAACGCGCCCATGGAGAACTGGAACCGCTGCGTCTCGTCGTCCTTTTCCTTCTTCAGCGGGAACGCGTAGTACAGGCGGATCGGCATGGGCCCCAGAGGGGTCTTGACGTGCAGGCCGAAGCCGTAGCTGGAGCGGAACCTGCGCCGGCTGTTGGTCAGGGTTTTCCCGGTCGCCCTGTCGTAGCCCGCGTCGTATTTCGGGTGGCCGGCGTCGTATTTCGGATCGCTGCCGTACCGCCACACCGTGCCCACGTCGTAGAACATGCTGCCGCGGATGATCCGCTCCCAGATGGGGAAGAAGAACTCCGCAGACGCGCTGAGCATGCCTTCGCCGCCGATGGCGTTGTCGCGCCCGTCGCGGGGCGAAATGCCCCGGTGATCGAAGCCGCGGACAGACCCGACCCCGCCCAGATGGAAACGCTCGTAGTACGGCACTTCGTTGGAATAGTCGGTCTTGCCGTCCTTGCCGTCGCCGTCGCCGTAGGCTCTGGCATAGGCGAAATCGCCCCGCAGCCCGAGAGACCAGTTCCTGTCCTGGCTGTCTGTGAAGACGGGGAGGAAGTACTGCGTCGAGAGGAAGCCGCGCCAGAAGTCCTTGGAGCTGAGCGCGTACTTGCCCGCCAGTTCAAGGTTCGCGCTCGCGAGGGCGCCGCGCGTCGGCTCCCACGTGCTGTCGCGGGAATCGTAATTGATGCCGGCCAGCCAGCGGCTCACATTGTGGTTGCCTTCCTGCCGCGTGTATTCGCGGGAATACCACCCCCGGACAGCGTCGAAATTCGACAGCTTGACGATTTCGAGCCTGTAGCCCGCGTTGACGGTCAATTCCTTCATGTCGAAAAGCCGCTTGCCGTAGATCAGGCTTGTGCCGTAGCGCGTTTCGTGGTACTCGTCCTCGTATTCGTAGGTATTGTAATACGCCGAGATCGACATGCTGATGGGCTTGCCGAATATCCACGGGTTGGTGAAATTCACCGAATAGGCCTGGGTCTCCGAACCGGCGGAGACGTTGATGCTGAAATCCTGGCCCGCGCCCCGGAACGCCTTGCCCGTGTACAGATCGCGGAAGGTCTTGGGCTTGTCGCGGTAGTCGAAGTTCCGCTGCTGGATGCCGAACGATCCGACGATGGAGTCTGTCGACGACACGCCCACGCCGGCGGTGATTTTGCCTGTTGTGGTCTCCTCAAGCTCCGCCACCAGGATGGCGCGGTCGGGGGCCGAGCCTTCGCGGATTTCGATGTTCGGGCGATCCTTGAAATAGGCCAGATTCTCGACGTTTTCCTTGGAACGCTGGAATCTCCGCGAATCGATCTTCTCGCCGGGGAACACCTCGAACTCCCGCAGCACCACGACTTCCTTTGTATGGGTCAGGCCGGTGACGCGCACGCCCTCGACAATGACCTCGGGGCTTTCCTGGATGAGGAACGTCACGTCCATCACCAGGCCGTCCTCGGTGATTTCCGGCTCGGGCATGACGCGGGTGAAGTATCGCGAATTGGGCGCCTGCCCGTAGATGTCGCGTATCTTCATCGCGTCTTCCTGGATGGTGATGGGGCTGTACACCTCGCCCGGCATGGTCTTGATGACCGCGCGGATGGATTCCTCGGGCACAAGGCTGGTGCCGATGAAATTGAAGTTCACCGAGCCGACGCGGTACTCTTCGCCCTCCTCGATGTCGACGTGGATGAACACGTCGCGGCGCTGCCAGCGGGAGGTGGGGACGTTGGCGGTGATTTCCATCGGGCGCTCGATGACGCGGGCGTCCAGGTGGCCCTTGTCCAGATAGGACATGCGGATGCGCTCAAGATCGCGCTCGAAGGTGCGGCGGAGGTATTTGCCCCGGGAGATGATGCCGGAGCGCTTGGTCTCCATCTTGGCGAGGAGCTCCTTGCGGTTGAAGACGGTGTTGCCCCGGAACTGGATGTCGCCCACGTAGAGGCGCCCGCCCTCGGACACGTCGAAGACCAGCCGCACGCCGTCCTCGAAGGGCTGGACGTCGAGCTCGACCTCGCCGAAATAGTAGTATTCCGAATGGAGATAGTCTTCGATTGCGCGGCGGTCGCGGTTGCCTTTTCCCGCGTCGAACCGCTCGCCCACCTTGCTTTCGATGAGGGAGGTGAGCTTCCGGGTGCGGGTCTGCTGGTTGCCGGTGAATTCGATGCGGCGGATAATGTCTTTTTCGCGGACCGCGACGACGATCTTGACGCCGCCGGGGACGATTTCCTTCCGGATCTGGATGTCGTCGAAAAAGCCCATCGACGCCAGCCTCTGGAAATCGCCGTCCAGAATGCGTTCGCGGAGCGGGTGGCCGACGCGGGTGGACATGCGGTAGATGATCTGCTCGGGCGTCGTGGTGACGGTGTTGAGGACTTCGATTTCGGTGACCATGTTGCCTTCGGCGTCGGGGCCGCCGATTTCGCCCCGCGCCATGCCCGGCCCGGGCCCTTCGGGCGAATCGCCTTCATCGTCGAAGCCGCCGCCGGGCGCGCCGCCCTCGTCGCCGCCGGGGAAGTATTCGTCGAGGGGAATGCCGCCCTCGGCGTCGGCGTAATCGTCCTCGCCGATGAAGTCGCTGTCGTCAGGATAGGCTTCGCCGCCCTCCGCGCCGCCGGAATCGAATCCGGAGCCGGAGTCGGCGTCGCCCTCTTCGGCGAACATGTCGTCGGGATAATAGTCGTCCAGGGAGCCGCCGGAGAAATCCTGCGCGCAGACATTCGCCGCGAGGGCGAGGAGGAGTCCGAGAAGCAGGCCGGCGAACCGTGCGCCCTTGTTCATTGGCATTCACAATTCCTCAAGAAACGCAAAGAAGAAACCTGTCCCGTTTGCTGGCTGTTCCTTCCCCGGATCGCGCATAAACGGCGCCCTGACGCGGGGAGGGGCTTTCCGGGAGAAGTTCCCTGTATTTATCGGGCATATCGGCGCGCCGATTCGCCAACTTCGTCCGGGAATATGGCGCGCGCCGGCGAAACCAGGCGAAACAAGGCGGAGCCGGGCGAAGCGGGCGGCGAAATCAGCCCGCTCTGGTGGGGGATTATAGGGCAATCCCGATCCCTATGCAATGACTAAGAGAGGGATTTCCCGTTGGGGTTGATGAGAACGTTTCTACTTCGAGGACAGGGAGAATTTGCGCTTCAAAAAACCGGATTTCGGCTTGATGACGCAGTAGAGGCTTTGCGCATAGTCGAGAAAGCCGTGGACGCCGGGTTCGAGCTGCTGATAGGCGGTCAGCTTTTCGCCGAACCGCTTGTTGTCGTGCTCCATCTTGCGGGTCGCGGTCAGGCGGTTCCACCATTCCTCGGTGGCGTATCCCGAATCGCGGAACAGGGCGATATGGCTGATCACCCCGATGAGGATTTCCTGATACGCGTCGAACAGGGCGCGTTCCAGATGCGCCATGGAGTCTTCGAGCAGGCTGTTGGATTCGTCTTCGAGGCGTCGGCGCTCATCCGCCCTGCCCTTGTCGTCGGGGCGGATGTATTGGAGGATGAGGGCCTGTCCCAGGCGGGAGACGAACGCGGATATGCCTGCCGCGACGGCGGCGGGAGCCGGCTTTTCCTTTGCCTGCATGAGAATGCGATCCGCATCCCGCAGCAGCTTCAGGATTTTGTTCATATGGAGGACGCGCACGGTGACGCCGCGCCAGGTGTCGGGGTTGAAGGCGATCCGGGCGGAGGAGGACGCGCCCCTGTCCTCAATCTGCCGCACATAGCTGCACTGCGTCTGATCGATGTCCACGCATTTTTTATAGCCGTCCCGGATGGCGGAAAACACCATGCCCCGCCGCATGAGGACAGTGCGCTGGAACTCGTTCAAATCAAACGACTCCGCCCTGGCCCGCTGCACCCTGCCCTTGAGAAGGCGGAGATACAGCCACTGGTTTTCCCAGGCGAAGCGCCACATGTCTTTTTTGCGGTTTTCAAGTTCCAGGGCGGTGAAGGTGCCGGGAGCGGCGAAGAGCAGGCTGGCATAGCGGTACACGCTGTTCAGGAAATCGACGTAGGCCCGATCCAGATTCAGCGCGGTCACGCGTGTTTCTATGCATTCGCCGTACGCGTAATAGCGCATCAGGTCGTAATAATCGTTCAGCGTCAGGGTTCCGGGCGTGTCCGGCGCTTTTTCTGCGGCGAAAGACATGGTGTTAATCGTATGCCCTCCTGTGGGGGTTTCGGATTATGTCCAACCTTCCGGCGTCAATTTCGGCTTCCTGTTGACGTACACCGACCCCATCGGCGCGTTCAAACCGGAGAACTCCACAGTATAATTGTACTCAAATCCGTCAAAATACTCGGCTCCTCCCGGATTTCCTTTCGGAGCTTCCGCCGGAACACGCTCTCCCTGGTCGTTCACGCGGAAAAAAGCGAGGGGGGATTCCATCCGCATTGTCGTCCATGGGTTCTCCTTTGCATTTGCCTCTGCATCAGCAATCAAACACATCCGCGGTGAACGTCATGAGCTCGACGCCGGGCTGTTTCCAGGCGTCCCAGTCCAGCCCCGCCTTGTCCCGGCAGCAATGCCCCCAGAATTCCTCGACGCCCCAGCCCTGTTCCGG
>QMCE01769612.1_pt1 | contig 11248 bp, 11 predicted proteins | sample 1821851 | NCBI WGS metagenome assembly QMCE01 (sample SAMN09453174, study PRJNA476694) | Termite gut metagenome, whole genome shotgun sequencing project. | isolation source: worker | host: Odontotermes sp. | place: South Africa:Pretoria | collected 2016-01-28
CGCAAAAAAATATTTTTTGCTATATCCAAAATTCTATGATATAATCTCAAATATAACCTATTAGGAGGTTAAAATATGGAAAAAGAAGGAAAAGCTATTAATGCTTGCGAAGGAAAGGTGTTTACCATTAGCCTGCAATCAATGGTGGGATCAACTGGTTACGGATGGACGCTCTCATCTCTGCCCAAAGGGGTTGCGTTTATTAACAAGGAGATAACTCCTACTGCTCCCGGTATTGCTCCGGTTAATGAGGTTTTTTATTTCTGTCCGCTGAGGGATGCCGCTCAAGGACCGCAGAAAATCGAGTTTACAAAGATATGTCTGTATGACCCGCATCAGAGTATCAGGTATGGCGGAACTCCTGAAAAAAGTCAGTGTAAGTATCATGGTTATTCCGGCAAATGAAGACGGCATGGATGATTTTGTGGAATACAGCGAAGGACAGGCTTCCTATAACATGGCGATTCCTTACGGTTACGTGGGAGACGCGGGCTGTACGGCAGGAGAAAAGTACGGCTATCCCTGTTATGAAAATGCTGTGTTAAAGTACGGCTATTCCTGCGGCGCTGAAAGTTTTGTGTCACACAAATACGGCTATCCTTGCTATGAAAATGCTGTACTAAAATATGGATACCCGTGCGGCGTTGCTGCTTCTGCAGGGAAATGCAGCTGCGGAGGAGATGAAAACTGCCTTGAAGCCTATGGATATCCTCCTTTCGTTAAATATGGGTATCCCGGTTTAAAATACGGTTATCCATGCTATGAAAGCCCCGGAGCGGTCAAATATGGCTATCCCTGCTGCGCTGATATTCCTCTGGAAAAATACGGTTATCCCTGTATAGTTAAATACGGATATCCGGGGTGTGTATGAAATATCAGCCGGTCACCTGTGTGTGGGAAGTAACTATGGGCTGCAATATGCGCTGCGGTCACTGCGGTTCTTCCTGTGCCGAGCCTCTTCCCGATGAACTGTCAACAGAGGAAGCGCTCGACCTTGCCGGGCAGATTGCCCGTCTTGGACTTCGTTGGGTTACTCTGTCGGGAGGAGAGCCGCTGACCCGCCGCGACCTTCCCTTTATTGTGTCGCGCCTTAAGAGCAAGGGGGTGATGGCAAATATAATCACAAACGGATGGCTGTTAGATGAATATATGATCCGCAGCTTCAAAGATGCGGGGGTTGCCACTATTGCTATCAGTGTTGATGGTACAGAAGATATCCATGATGACATCAGGAAAAAGGGCTCGTACCGCCGTCTTAAAGAAGGATTTAAGATGCTCAAGAAACATGGAGTTACAACAGGCGCGGTAACAACTGTAACAAAAAGAAACCTGCCGGTACTTCCCCAAATGAGGCAAGAGCTGATCGAAATGGGGGCGGATTCCTGGCAGCTTCAAATTGGACTGCCTATGGGCAATCTTAAAGAACGCCCCGAATGGCTCATAGAACCTGAGGATATTAGTACAATCATCGACTTCTGCTATGAAACAGCCTGTCAGGGAACATTAAAAGTGTTTCCCGCGGACTGCATCGGATACTACACCAAGAAAGAAACTGAGATACGGAAAATTGCGTACAATATTCAGGGTGTGCCTATGTGGGAAGGCTGCAATGCGGGTGTTCGGGGCTTCGGCATCCTTCATAACGGAGATATTCTCGGCTGTACATCTATCCGCGACAGGGAATACATCGAAGGAAATATACGGCAGACACCTCTGGCTGATATTTGGAACGGCGAGAACGCTTTTTCATGGCGGCGTAAGATGAAAAAGCAAGACCTTGCCGGAGACTGCGGGAAATGCAATTACGGCAGCAAATGTCTTGGGGGATGTCCCAATACAAGACTTACCATGAACCACAGCCTTCAATCTGAAAACCAGTACTGCGCGTATAATTTCAGATTGAAAAAGACAAGAGAATCTCTGCAAAAGATGACCGATCCCGCAGAGCTCCTTGAGCAGGCACAGCAACAGGTTCGTGAAAACCGCTGTCAGAAGGCAGCGCTCTATTGCGGCCGCATCCTTGAGATTGAACCGGAACATCTCGAAGCGCTGAGGCTGAAAGGATACGCCGAGTTTATGTGCGGCAACTATGATGAATGCGTCAAAATGAATGAAGCCGTTCTTTCCCGTGAACCAGATGATGTTTATGCAACCAAGGGACTTGGACTTGCCATGTACCGCATGGGAAAGAAAGACGAAGGAGTCCGCCTCGTCGAAAAGGCCGCCGCCATGACCGGTTTCAAGGACGAAGATATCTTGAACGACCTTAACGTGTTACGCAAAGATATGGCGATGAGCAATATCTAAAACGAAAGCCCTGCCGGGTAGTAACTTGCACAGAAGGGTATGTGTCTATGTGCCATGCCTTTCTGTCTTTGTACTTGAATCCGGGCTTTTCATCGGGTACAATCCATCAAGTGTTTTTCAACAATGAATATTTTTTTGTTGCATTTCACTTATTCAAACATTATAATGCTAAAAAATATAAATTAGGAGTGTTGCTTTCCTGCATTAACCCCCCATGTTAAAACGTATTGAGCTCATCAAAAATAATTTTCAGCAAGTGTTATTTGTTTTTCTTGCGTTTCTCGGAATGGTTTTGGTTTCTTATTTTTATGTAAGTAATATTGTCGGCAGTCAAATGATGCATATTTGCGAAGGCATTTTGGATACCACTCAAACAGCGGTATCGGCTGATCTTTTAAACAGAGAGCTGACTTTTTCCGGCATATCAATGACCTTTGAAAAAATGATTTCTTCGGGCAGAAACAATGAGGAAATGCTTCAACATCTAAGAGAAGTGAACGCGTTCTACCTCGATGAACAGTCGTCCCTGCCGGATTTTATGAAGATTTATGGATATATCCGCGGGGAATTCTTGGACGGTCTCGGATGGATTCCGCCGGATGATTATGATGCCCGGACGAGACCCTGGTACGAAGGGGCCGTAAATAATGACGGAAAGGTATTTTTTTCGGAGCCTTATGTCGATGCGCAAACCGGCGAACAGGTAATCAGTTTTTCCCAGGTGATTATCGATGCTTCCGATTATTTTTACGGAGTATTGGCTATCGATTTAAATCTTACAAGAATAACTGATTATATCCGGCATCAGAGTATTGCAAATAACGGATATGGTATCTTTATTACAAATAATCTGATTATTGCGTCCCATTCAAACTCTGCGTTGATCGGCATGTCCATGAATGAGGCCGGAGGTGATTATCCTCTGCTTGCGGATATGTTAATGAACCATGAGTCTATTACGGCAAAACGTTTTACAGACTCCAACGGTGTGGACAGTATCGCTTTTTTCAGAACGATTTTTAACGGATGGCATATCGGCGTTATCACCCCGCGTATCTATTACTACAATCCGGTAAATAATCTGGCTTTTGTTTTGGGAATCATGGGTTTTCTGTTCATGGTTTCTTTAAGTTATCTGCTCGTGAAAACCAGAATAGAACAGATGAAGTCCGATGAGGAAAGTAAAAGTAAAAGCACTTTCCTTGCGCGGATGAGCCATGAAATGCGCACTCCCATGAATGCCATTATCGGGATGACACAGATAGCCGGGAACAGCAGCGATCCTCTGCGCATCCGGTATTGTCTTGGAAAAATCAACGACGCTTCGGTACATTTATTGGGCGTGATCAATGATGTGCTTGATATGTCAAAAATTGAAGCGGGTAAACTTGAATTAATCAATGCCGATTTTAATCTCCGTGAAATGATGGCCGCGGTAAGCAATGTAGTGAATTATAAAATTGATGAAAAAAGCCAGCAGTTCAGCATTCATGTCGCGGAAGAAGTTCCCGCTTACATTAACAGCGACAAACAGTTATTGTCGCAGGTAATTAGTAATCTTTTGACCAATGCCAATAAATTCACTCCGATAGGCGGAAAAATAGAAGTGACCGTTGATCTGCTTCAAGTTAATCAGGATAAGTATGTTATCCAGTTCTCGGTGAAAGACAGCGGTATCGGAATTTCCAAGGAACAGCAATTAAGGCTTTTCCAGTCCTTTGAACAGGCTGACGGCAGTATTTCCCGAAAGTACGGCGGTACGGGGCTTGGTCTTGTCATCTCAAAAAGAATTGTCGAAATGATGGGCGGTACGATACGGCTGGAATCGGAAGAAGACCGGGGAGCCCGCTTTGTGGTTACTGTTACGGCCGGAAAAGCCGTCAATCACTCTGTTCACGAACAAGGCAGAACAAGTCTTGAAGCGGAAACGGAGATGCCTGTCGGGGAGTTCGATTTTAGCGGAAAGCACATTCTTTTGACGGAAGATGTGGAAATCAATCGGGAAATTATCCTTTCGCTTTTGGAAAGCACCCATGCCGTCATCGATTGCGCTAAAAACGGCATGGAGGCTTGTGAAATGTTCGCGTGTAATCCCGAAAAATATGACCTTATTTTCATGGACATCCACATGCCGGAAATGGATGGATATGAAGCCGTCCGGAAAATCAGAGCTATGGAGCATGATAAGGCCAAAACCGTTCCGATTATCGCCATGACCGCGGATGTCTTTAGGGATGATATAGAAAAAATGTTCAAGGCCGGAATGAACGATCATATCGGAAAACCGGTTGAATTATCTGAAATTATCCGGAAGATGAGAAAATATATAATCCTTTAGAACTTTTCATTAATCATGCAAAATTAGGCTTGTAAGGGATGATTTTCTTGAGGTATTATTATATAATAATAAAATAGGGTATTATGCTTGAGTAAGGGGATTTTATGGCAGAAAACAATACACAACATCAGTTAGTCACGTTTCAGCTTGGTGAAGAATTGTACGGAATTGACATCATGGATGTTAAAGAAATTGTCAGAGTTCAGAATGTCCGGCCCATTCCCAACGCTCCAACTTATGTAGAGGGTATTTTCAACCTTCGTAAGGAAATTATTCCTATCATCAATCTGCATAAACGATTTCATCTTAAAAAGTCGGTAATGACGGCGGAAGATGAATTGTTGTCCGGGTTTGTTATTATCGATATTGATGGGATGAAGCTTGGGATTATCATTGACAGGGTTTCCCGCGTTGTGACCATTAGAAATGATGAAATCCAGCCGCCGCCGCAGATGCTTTCCGGCATCGGTGCCGAATATATCCGCGGTGTTGTCCGTCAAAACGAGGGCTATTTAATAATACTGGAGATTCGAGACCTCTTTAATCCAAAAGAACTCCAGAAAATCAGTGACCTAAGAAGATAGTATAAGCGGACTTTCTTCAACAGAAGAGGTAATACATGAAAATTGAAGTCTATTCTCCGACTATCAGAAGAAAGGAGATGGACGCGGTTCTCACGGCAATGGTAGAAGATAGGATAGGGCCAGGTGAACAAAGCCAGCGTTTGGTTCAGCTCGCCAAGGAATATCTTCATTTTGATTATTGTCTTGCCCTGCGGAGCCCCGCCATTGCGTTATATATTGCGTTAAAGAGCATGACTCTTCCCTCCGGAGCCGGGGTTATTATCTCCGCGCTTTCCCCCAAATATTATTTGGGGGTGATTGAAGCGCTCGGTTTGAAGCCGATTTTTTGCGACGTAGATGCTTCATCGGTTTATATAAGCCCGGAAACCATTCAGGAGGCTATTGCGAAGAACGCCGATGGCGCCGAAGTCCGTTGTATGGTGATCCATCATGTGTTAGGTTATGTTCCTGATATGGCGGCAATTGCCGAAATGGGAATTCCCATTATTGAAGATTGTTCCCGAAGTTACGGTTCTGTGATCGGCGGAAACGCTCCCGGAACATTCGGCGTTTTTTCGATTTTGGGCCTGGAAGAACGTGACATGCTTACCGCGGGCGGCGGAGCGCTGCTCTATGCCGTCAACCGGAGGGACGCGTCGGTTCTCCGGAATCTTGCGGAGCTTCCGGGCGAATACGGCCTTCCCGATATGAACGCGGCTTTGGCGATGATTCAGTTTAAAGAAGCGGCGCGGAACCTTGAAAAAAGGAAAAACATTACATCGGTGTATGTACAATCGGCGCTGCGGACGCGGCACAAACAGCTTGTCCAGACAGATGACGCGGAATACAATTCCTATGCCTTTCCGCTTGTCCTGGAAACCGGCATGAAAGATGTAGCCGCCTACGCGAAACGAAAAGAAATCGTGATTGAAAACGCTTTTGATGATACTGTAACCGGATTTGTTCCGCAGAGCCAATGTCCCGAAGCCTATTCGTTATCGTTAAGAACCGCGTTGTTTCCGCTTTATCCGCGCCTCTCCGCTTCAGAAACCGCAAAAGTAGCAAAATTGATTGGAACGCTGCCGTAAGAATAGTTTTTCCATATATCGTATAGGAGATACCATGTATGACCAATTCGTATAGTGTCCGCGTTTTTGCCGTCATGTTATTGCTGTTTTGTTTGTCCGCCTGCGAGCTTGATCCCGGCCGCGATAAAGAAGACATACCTGAAGAATATTATCCGGTGATTGAAACCATTACAGACGCGGTTTCCTCATACGGCGGAACCTCCGAGCCGGTACAAAAGATCAATTTTTCCGGTGATACGGCATCGCTTGCTATTCCCGGATTAACGGGCCAGAATGTTTTTCTGATAAAGGTAAACCGTTCCCAGGATACAGCGGAGTATGTTGATACCGGAGATGCCTGGAGTTCCGAAACCGGCAGGAGAACGGCGAACCGCGCCGCGAAATCCCTTGAGATATCCCGTACCGGAACAGGAAAGGCGTCCGGGTTTTTCCCTGGCGGGGTGGTCCGGATGGATCATGAAGAAGCACAGCGGTTTAACAGAAACCCTCCGCCGATGGAGGAGCGTGGTTTTTTCAGGCCCTTTCGTTTCCGGGCCGCGGAGGATATAGTTGATGAAACCAGCCGGGAATTCTGGGTGGAGGGTGCTGAGGGCAATTGGGTACAGATTACCGCCGTACTCAGGGAAAGCGGAAGCAAATGCAAGGTCTGGGTTGCCGAGGACAATTTTGCGGAAAACAGCTCCTCTTCTGATTCGGATAACAAAATTACCTCTGAAAAGGCCGAGAAAATCGCCGAAAAATTCGATGAGATCTATGATTACACCACGGCCATTTTCGGATACGAATACGGCGGCGGGGGTTCCTCCAGTGATCCCTCCTATGGAGGGGTGGACGGCGATCCCGCGATTCAGATACTCTTGTATGATATCGATGGCGACTATTCCCCGGAGCAGTACAGCGGCGTTATGGGCTATTTCTGGAGCAAGGATGCTTATACCGATCAAGAACTCTCGGAATATGGTTTAAAAACAAATCTCTCCGAAATTTTTTATATAGACGCACATTTTACGGACAGATATGAAAATACGATTTATTCCACCCTGGTACACGAATTCCAGCACATGATCCATTTCAACGAGAAATCTATTATCCACGGGGAGAGTTCCGACACCTGGTATAATGAGATGCTCTCCATGCTTGCGGAGGATATGATCTCTCCCCTAATCGAAATATCCCCGGGAAGCGGGGGACACCCGGTGGATCAACGGATGCGGGATTTTCTCGCGGGATATAATCTCGCGGGAATAACCGAATGGCTCGAAGATGATAGCGTGTATTTTTCATACTCCAATGTATATGCCTTTGGCGCTTTTCTTGCCCGCAATTTCGGCGGCGCGGCACTGGTACAGGCAATCGCTTCCAATTCCCTGGTAAACGTACCATCTGTCTCCGAAGCGCTTCATAACATCAATCCTGTCCGGTTCCCTTCGGAAGGTTCAGCGTTTACCGATGCCCTTGGCCTGTATGGTCAGGCGATGGTATACAGCGGCAGCCGGAAGCCCTCTGGAGTTTTCTCCTTCGATAAAGCAGACACAAAAAGAATTAATGGTACTGACTATACCTTTGAGGGTTTTGATATATGGGAAATAGACAATCCCCTTGCGGGTATCCTCAATCTTCCCCAGGGCTATACGGGGCCGCTGGTTTGGGATCTTCATACGTACCGGTCCCCGATGCGGGGAAACTCTGTTCTGCTCCAGTCCTATCCGGAATGGCAGGGAAAAACCGGGGATCTGACAATAGAGTTTGAGCGTCCGGGAAGTCCTGACATCGATCTGTGTATCATGATACGCTAGGAGGTTTTATGGATTTCATGAAATTTCCGCTCAAAGCATTATTGTGTATATGTTTTGTCTTATGTCTTGCGGGGCAGCCGTTAAGCGCCGCGGGAAATTCCGAAAACCAGGAGATCATCGGGCGGGTGAAAATATACGGTTCCGAACCGCACACCTATGTGGGAATCGAAAGTACGGAAGACGGAACAATTTATTCAGTTTATCCCCCTGAAAAGGAACATGCCCTCAGAAAGCTGCAGGGCAGGGTTATCATATTCAAAGTAAGGATTCTTGATAAGCCTCAAGGGTACGGGAGTCTTTTTCTTTCCGGTCCTACGGTTACCCCGCTCTCATGGAAGGTTCTACGGGAGTAACGTATGATAACACACAACAATTCACGCCTCCATCTGTCTGTGTGTTGAGTTATCGAAGAAGCATTGTCGGTCCTCTGTGTAACAAAAAATTATTTTTTCTGAAAAATTCATCAAGCAAAAACCATATTGATGCCTTATATAGAGCGGAGGCATTTATGGCTGTAAACATAAAATACAAGAATAGTTTTTTTACAACGCTATTCAACGATCCGGATGTTTTACGGGAATTGTATGGTACCCTCGGCGGAATTACTTTACCACCGGACGCGCCCGTAGAAATTAACACGCTCGAAAATGTGCTGTATATGGATTTTGTCAATGACATTTCTTTTGAGATAGGCGGTAAACTGGTCATCCTTATTGAACATCAAAGTACGATTAATCCGAATATGGCACTGCGGATGTTACTGTACATCGCCCGTATTTTTGAAAAGAAACTACAAGGCAGTACCCTGTACTCAAAAAAACGCCTGACAATTCCCTTTCCGGAGTTTTTCGTACTTTATAACGGAACCGATCCCTTCCCCGACAGCGCGGTTCTCCGCTTGTCGGATTTATTCGCAAATCGACAGGATTTAGGCTTGCCGGAAAAAACACATCCGTTTTTGGAATTAGAGGTAAAAATCATCAATATTAACGAAGGGAAGAATACGGAAATCGTGAACCGCTGTAAAAAATTAGCGGAATACAGTTTTTTTGTAGACAAAATGCGCTCTTATCAGAAGGAAGGTGACAATTTAGAAGAAGCAATGAAAAAAACTATCTATTATTGCGAAAAACATGCTATACTAAAAGAGTATTTAAGGAAACATGGATCGGAGGTGCTGAATATGTTACTCGAAGAATGGAACATGGAAGACGCAAAAAAAGTTTGGCGCGAGGAAGCTAGGGAAGAAGGCCGAGAAGAAGGCATAGCAGAAGGCATAGTAATCGGTATTGAAAAAGGCCGTGATGAGGGACGTTTAAAAGAAAGGCAGCGTTTCTTTGAGTTGTTAGATCAAGGGCTTTCAGCGGAAGAAATAAAACGGCAGCTCTCTTTAGAAAATCACGATAATTGACGACGGTTTTTCTCTGTGATACAGTTATCCTACTATGTTGACTGAAGTCCGCCGTGTTTTGCTAATCGTTAATCTCCACAAAAAGGATTCTCAATTTATTTCTGAGCAAATATGTCAGGTTTTGGAGAAACGCGGATTGGAAGTAAAGGTCTTTGGCTTTGACGGAAAGCCGGAGCGGAACACCGGGGATTGTTTTGATATTGCGTTCAGTCTTGGCGGCGACGGAACGGTTTTGTATGCTGTCCGGGAAATGGCTTCGGCGGGCATTCCGATTTTCCCGATTAATCTTGGAACGCTTGGTTTTATCGCGGCGGTCCATCCCGATGAATGGGAAGCTGTTTTTGACGCGTACTTGCACGGAACAGCTTCCGTTTCAGAGCGGCTCATGCTTGATATTTGGGTTCTGCGCGGCGGAAAAGAAGTTTTCCGCTCAAGCTGCCTCAACGACGGCGTGATTACTTCGGAAGGAATTTCAAAGATTATCCGGCTTCATGTGGGCGGGGAAAAAATCAAGCTGGGGCATTACCGGAGTGACGGCCTTATTGTGGCGACGCCTACGGGTTCTACGGCTCATTCGGTTGCCGCCGGGGGGCCTATCATCGATCCAGAGATGGAAGCGGTTATCATCAATCCTATTTGTCCTTTTACCTTGTCGAACCGGCCCATCGTGGTGCCCTCTCATGAAACTATCTGTGTCGAGGTCGAGGCGGAACAGCGGAGCGGCGTTCTGCTTACGGTGGACGGCCAGATCGTGGAAAATTTAGAACCTTTGGATAAGGTCTATATACAAAAATCGCAAAATAAGGCAAAACTTATTGCGTCGGACCGAAGCGTGTTTTATACTGTGCTTCGATCAAAATTAAACTGGTCCGGAGGGCCCGATGCTTGAAGAACTCGTGATTCGGAATTTTGCCCTTATCGATTCTCTTACTGTTTCCTTTGAGGACGGCCTCAATATTCTTACCGGCGAAACCGGGGCGGGAAAATCCATCATCGTTGGGGCGCTGAGTTTTCTTCTTGGCGCGAAGGCCGATACCGATGTAATCCGTACCGGATCCGAAGAAACCGGCGTTTCCGCCGTGATGAAAGTGAAAAGTTCAAACGCCGACGCGGTGTCCTGGCTTGGCGAACGCGGAATCGAACTAGAGGACGATCATCTCATTATCCGCAGAACGCTGAAAACAAACGGCCGCGGAAATATTTATATTCAAAACGTCCCTGTAACGCGGAATGATTTAGCGGACTTTACGGCATTTTTGTTTGATCTTCATGGTCAGCATAATCATGAAACTTTGTTGAAGAAAGAAAGTCACCGGCGTTATTTAGACCGGTTTGCGGGGCTGGAAGATGAAACCGCCGCTTTTAATCAGATTTTTATCGACTTAAGCGAAAAACGCAAAGCCATGGAAAGTTCGCTTGCGTCGGAGCGGGACCGTGAAGCGCGGCTGGAACTTTTGCAGTACGCGGTGGAAGAAATTGATCATGTAAATCCGAAAATAGGGGAAAGCCGGGAATTGGAAGCCGAAGCGGGACGGCTTTCGGACTTTGAGAAACTTGCGGGCCTTGTGACACAGGCTGCCGGCGCTTTATGTGATGATGAATCTTCGATTATTGCCCTTTTGCGGAAAACAAAAAATGTTTTGGAAACCGCGTCCGGCATTGATACCGCTTTGACGGCAATTGCCCAGCGCGTTGACGCGCTTTTTTATGAGGCGGAAGATATTACGGAAGAATTCCGTACGTAT
>QMCE01014727.1_pt1 | contig 11245 bp, 13 predicted proteins | sample 1821851 | NCBI WGS metagenome assembly QMCE01 (sample SAMN09453174, study PRJNA476694) | Termite gut metagenome, whole genome shotgun sequencing project. | isolation source: worker | host: Odontotermes sp. | place: South Africa:Pretoria | collected 2016-01-28
TAAACCATCTGAAATTTTACGCAGGCAGCCCCCGACTCTAAAGCCGCGTCTGTCATTTCTTTTGCCTTGACAATATCGGCGTTGTGAGAAGTTCCAAGCTCGGCGATTACGAGCGGCTTTTTCGCGGAAACCGCGCCTTCATCTAAAAAAAAATTATAGTTTTCGTTCATAAGGTCTGTACATATTGTAAAAGTTTTTGTATACTAAAATCAAGATTAGAGTTGTTCGACAGCTCGTTTGGCTGCCGAGATTACACTAGGAGGATTTTATGATAACCGTCACTTGTGATGTATGTAAAAAGAAGATTGATGACCCGCAAACCGGTCGTTCTTTTTTCTATTTTGCCGAGCATAGTGTCTGCGAATCTTGCAAGGATAATTTGGAAGCTAAAATAAGGACAAATATCAGAGAAAAAAGTCCGTTTACATACGAGTGGTACAGTAAATTTATTGACGAATCTTGCAAAAAAGCGGCTTCAAAGGAAAAATAATACTTCTTAAAAAGGATTTTTTTTCTCAATAATTTATAGAGTTATCAGGGTGTCCGAAAAGTTAGGAACTTCTTCGGACACAGGTATAAAGGTTGCAATTTCGTTAGAAATTATCGAAATTGCGAGGTCTTTCCAATAAGTAACCGACTTCTTTGAAAGACCCTTGTTTCCGCGGTGCGGAAACGTTTCGATTTTATTTGCCGCTTCGTTGCTGCGCAGCGCTGCGGTTTAGTAGGAGTTATAATGTCAGGCCACAGTAAATGGCCACAGTAAATGGGCGACGATTAAGCACGCAAAAGGAGCCGCGGACGCAAAGCGCGGTCAAATGTTCACAAAGTTTATAAAGGAAATTTCGATTGCCGCCAGAATGGGCGGGGGAAACCCTGATTCAAATCCGCGTTTAAGAACCGCTATTCTTAAAGCAAGAGCCGCCAATATGCCCAAAGACAATATCGAGCGGGCGATTAAAAAGGGAACAGGAGAGCTTGAAGGCGTAAATTACGAAGAGCTTGTTTACGAAGCCTACGCTCCCGGAGGCGTTGCGCTTTTTATTGAAGTTTTAACGGACAACAAAAACCGCGCCGCTGCGGATATCCGAAACATTCTTACACGCGCGGGCGGTCAGCTTGCGACATCAGGTTCGGTTTCAAGGCTTTTCAAACGCCAGGGAATCATCACAATGGACGGCGAAAAATATACCGAAGACCAAGTAATGGAAATCGCCCTTGAAGGCGGCGCGGAAGATGTTTCACTTTCCGACGGTATATTAGAAGTAACAACCGCACCCGAAGATTTTGAAACCGTATTCAACGCTATACAGGCAAAAGAGTTAGAAACCATGAGCGCGGAAGTAAGCATGGTTGCGGAAGCTGAAGTTGAGCTTGACAAAGAAGGCACGGCAAAAGCTCTCAAGTTAATTGACAAACTTGAAGAAAACGACGATGTGCAAAATGTTTATTCTAATGTAGCAATCCCCGAAGGTTTTGATGCCGAATAACGCACTGTATCAATCGGTGTAGATGAGTAAACCGGCACGGCTTGTGTCCTGTAGTGATAATTTATGAATAATGCGGGGAAACGTGCGCGCAGTACGCAATGCGCTGCGAATAACACAAAACGGATTATATTGGGAATTGATCCCGGTCTTGCAAGTACAGGCTGGGGCGTTCTTGAAGAGCGGCATTCAAAACGCGGCGAAAAATTATTCTGCGTCGAGTACGGCACAATAGAAACAAAGGCGGACATTCCAAGGGCGGAACGCCTTTGTTTTATTTTAAAACAAATGCGTTTAATTATCAAAAAGTATAAGCCGTCTCTTGCCGCCATAGAAAATCTGTACTTTGGGAAAAATGTTTCCAGCGCAATTCCTGTCGCGGAAGGGCGCGGAGTAATTTCCGCCGCGATAGCGGAGCAGGGTATTCCGCTGCTTGAATTTACACCCGGCGCGATTAAGTTAGGCGTTTCGGGCGCTGCGCGCGCCGGCAAAAAACAGGTTCAGGAAATGGTGCGCATCATTTTAGAGCTTGAGGAACAGCCGAAACCCGATCACGCCGCGGACGCTCTTGCGGCGGCTATTTGCGCGGCGAATGTGAAGGAATTTGTATAGAGTGCGGGATTAACCCGCTTTCGAATAAAGGAGACGCAAATGCCTGAATTGCCCGATCTGCAAGTTTATTCTCAAAATCTTAAAAAAAGGCTTCTTAACAAAAATATTGTTTCGCTGAATGTTTTTAACACAAGAAAAATCGACACGCCTTCGGTATTCAGCGAAAAATTGACAGGGACAAGTATTCAGGATATTGTCCGCGAGGGGAAAGAGCTTTATTTTTTACTGGCAAACAACAATGTTTTTGCCGTTCACCTTATGCTGTGCGGCAAATTTTTTATTGTGCAGCAAGATGAAGCAGGGAAAATAGGCGCAAAGATTATGAGCCTTTGTTTTGAAGATTCGCAGGCGCTGGTGTTAAGCGATCAAAAAGAAATGTGCAAGGTGACGCTTAATCCGAAACCTTCTACAGTGCCTGACGCTTTGTCCGATACATTTACTTTTGAATATTTTCTAAATCAGATTAAAAAGAAGGCAAGGGAAAATATAAAGGCGGTTTTAATCGACCAGCGGGTTGTAAGAGGAATCGGCAACGCATATATCGATGAAATTTTGTGGAAGGCAAATATTTCGCCGGAAGCTACTGCGGGAAAAATCCCTGAAGAAAATTTAAAAAGTTTATTTCAGGCTGTTCCGTTTATCCTTAATGACGCTATACAAAATATTCAAAAAATATCGCCTGATATTATAAACGGGGAAGAAAGAAGTTTCTTGAAGGTTCACAACACGCAGAAAAAATACACGGACGACGGCGATAAAATTATTACAAAAACTGTAGCGGGAAAATGGACTTGCTTTACAGATAAGCAAATTTTATTCCGTTAATTAAAGCATTCGTCAATAAAAAGAATCCGCTATCCGCTGTCAGGTTTTCCTAGCACTTTTTTAGGCGTACTTCTTTTATTTAGAGACAACGCCGATTTTGGGCAATGGTGTATACAGCGGTAACATTTTTCGCATTTTTTCAGAATGAAACGCGGATAGCTGTTGTCTGAATCATAAACAAGCGCGCCCGCCGGACAATTTGCCGCGCACTTACCGCATCTGCCGCATTTGTCTTTGTGCAGATAAATCTTGAAAGTTATAAGCCGCCCGGCAAGCTTGTTAGGATAATTCAAAATACTGTACAGTTTGAATCTCGGCATATTTAATGTTATTTTTCCGCTTTCAATTTTCTCATGAAAAGAATGTATGTCGTCCGCGATCTTTTGTTCTATGTTTTTAGGAAATCTGAAAAATCGCTTTACGAACGGAAACAATAGCGCGCCGTCTGACGCGGGGCAGCCGTTGAAAACTCTGTGAACCGCGGGAATAATATTTTTTTTAATAACTCTGTGAACCGCGGGAATAATATTTTTTTTAATACACCGCTTTGCGAATATTCTCAGCGTGTTTGCGCCGTACAAGCCGCAAGCGGCAAAAATGTACGCGGGTTTTGGTTTTGGCAGGCTTTTTACATTGTCAATAAAATTGAGTATCCGCGCGCTAGGGTGCGAATGGATAACCGGAAACCCGATTGCAAACCCGTCGTAGTCATCAAGGTGAAAATTTTCAGGCAGTTTTTCGACGGAAAATAAATCGGTATGGTAATTATTAGATAAAAAGTTCTTAATTTTTTCCGCGATTTTTTTTGTGCTGCCTGCTCCCGAATGATATATGACGGCTATTTTTTTCATAAATACCTTGAAAGAAAAGTATAGACCTTTGTGTTCGTTTGTCAAGGAGAAGGTTTCGCCGTTTTTGTTTGATAAGTGCAAGTTTGCTTGTAAAATATGTTGACAAAATATAAAAATATGAATACAAAATAAGTATGGAAATAATTTTTGACAACTTCTGTGATAATTACGATTCTTGGTATCTTACGCCAATGGGAAAATTTATTGATGAGATTGAAACCGATTGTTTGTTTTCTTTGTTTCAGCCGAAAAAGAATCAAAAAGTACTAGATGTATGCTGCGGGACAGCGAATTTCAGCATTAAACTTGCTAAAGCAGGCTGTCAAGTTACCGGACTTGATATTTCCAAAAAAATGCTGGAAATCGCAAAAGAAAAAATCGACAGAGAAAAATTAGACATTAAATTAATAGAAGGCGATTGCTCAACAATTTCGCTGGAAGAAAATTATTATGATGCTATTATTTCAATGACCGGATTTGAATTTATAAAAAACCCGATTACCGCATATAGAAATATAATGAAATATTTAAAGCCCGGCGGTTTTTTATTCCTTGCGGCAATACAAAAAGGCAGCGAATGGCAAAAATTATATTCTTCGTTAAAGGGAAGCGTTTATGAATACGCGAATTTTTTAACATTTGATGACATAAAAAATTTTGATATATCTTCATATTCAGATAAAAATGATTGTTTGTTTGTTCCGCCCGGTTTAAACGAAAATGAATATAATATTGATAATGAAACATTGTTTAAAAAGCAGAAAGGCATTGGAGGTTTCGTATGCGTGAAATTCAAAAAGAACAATCAATCTCCTGCCAATTAAGTTTTATTGACGAACGGAGCGAGATCGCGACCGAACCTGCGGTTCGCCGCTTGCGCGGGCATGATCGAGCGAGAGAGGAAACGAAAGGTTTAATACCCCCGAGCGAGAGAGGAAACGAAAGGTTTAATACCCCGCAGCTCTGCGGCGGGTGCAGGGCTCTCGAACTTTAGTTCGCGCCCTGCGGTATAATACCTTTTATTACGATTGATGATATTGATTATAATAAAAATATAAATATTGTTCTGGAAATGATTAAGAAATCAGGTTTGGATTTTAAAATTGGAGAAATGTCTACTGTTATTAAAGGCAGCCGCGATAAAATATTATTGCTGTTAAATGAAATATGTTTTGAAATGAAAAGCTGTAATTTTTTAATGAATGTTTCAATATCAAATATTTGCGGGTGTTGTGATATTACTTAGAGGGGAAAAATGACAATAAAGACTTAAAAATAGTATTTCAAAAAATTGTTTCAAATGAATACAGTTCTAATGAAGTTACTTATAATTACATAAATAATGAAACAAATCCAAACGTGAAATATGGTGATATTGTAAAATATGTTAACAGTATTGTTATGGAAATCAACAAAGCAAAAAACCGGCGACTAACCAGCCTGAAAACACATCGCCGCCGGACTTTGTCCTTTGCGATGTTTTCTCCGCCGCGTATGGCTTTTTTTTCTTTTTTTTGGTATCTTAAACCATGTTTAACAGTATTAAGGGTGTTGTAAGCGCGAAAAACTCAGACTCGGTTTATATTCTTTCAGGCGGCATAGAATGGGATATTGTCATGCCGGAAAGCGACATTCAAACCCTGACGCTTAACAGCGAGGCGAGAGTTTTCACTTGGCTTTACCACCGCGAAGACCAAATGCGTTTTTTTGGTTTTGCGGAAGAAAAGCGGCGCGTTACTTTTTTGGAACTTTTAAAAGTTGAAGGTATCGGTCCAAAAGGCGCGATAAAAATATTAAGCGGAATAGGGCAGGACGACCTTGAACGCGCCCTTGAAAACGGCGATCTTGCCCGTCTTGAGGCGGTTCCCGGACTTGGTAAAAAAACAGCGCAAAAAATGCTTTTGGCATTAAAAGGAAAACTTGTAACGGTTCAGGATATTTCTGTTCCGGCTTCCGCTTACAACGATCTTATCGAAGCGCTTTTTTCTATGGGCTATGACAGAAAAGCCGCGGCGGACGCTCTTGCAAAAGCGGACGCGGGTATTGACGCGGGTATTACAGGCGTGGAAAGAGAAAAACTTTTATTCAAGGAAGCGATTGTCTACCTTAGCGGCGCCTGACAAAAGCACAGCGCAGTTGTGTAGATGAAAAAAATGAAAACGGCGTGCCGCAGAGTAAAATTGTAGAAGATGAACAATGCGCTCGGGCTTTCCCGAGCAGCGCGGCGCTGTTTAGATAATTAAGGGATTTGAAACGTGGGAAAAGCAAAAGCAAAAAACGCGGACAGCCTTGTGCGTCCTCAAGCGGTTGAAGGGGAAGACGAGCGCGACATCAGTTTACGCCCGCGCCTTTTGTCCGAATTTCTGGGACAAAAGAGCATGAAAGAAAATTTGTCGGTCTTTATTTCTACCGCAAAACAGCGCGGCGAAAGTTTGGATCATCTTTTTTTAATAGGTCCGCCGGGTCTTGGAAAAACCACTCTTGCGCAAGTTGTCGCCAACGAACTTGACTCAGGCTTTATTCAAACTTCCGCCCCCGCGCTGGACAAGCCGAAAGATTTGGTCGGTATGCTTACCAATCTTAAAGCGGGCGATGTTTTTTTTATTGATGAAATACACAGATTAAAACCCGCCATAGAAGAGCTTTTATACATTGCAATGGAAGATTACGGAATCGACTGGGTTGTGGGTCAGGGACCTATGGCTCGTACTTTAAGAATAGCGATAAAACCTTTTACACTAATGGGAGCGACTACAAAAGCGGGAGTTGTTTCCAGTCCGCTCATCAGCCGTTTTGGAATTACCTGCCGCTTTTCGTTTTATGAGCATGAAGATATGAAGGCGATTGTCCGGCGTTCGGCGGGAATACTGAATGTAAAAATAAATGACGATGCCGCTTCTCTTTTGGCGAAATCGTCGCGCGGCACTCCAAGAGTCGTAAACCGTCTTTTGCGGCGAATGAGGGATTTTGCCCAGTTCGCGAAGGAAACCGCTATTACTCTGCCTGTCGTTCAGGAAGGACTTGTACGGCTTGAAATAGACTCGCTTGGTCTTGAAAAGCAGGACAGAGAGATTTTAAAAATAATTATCGAACGTTATAAAGGAGGACCGGTCGGTGCGGAAACGCTTGCGATTTCTATCGGTGAATCTATAGAAACGCTTGAAGATTACTATGAGCCGTATCTAATTCAAGCCGGTCTTTTACAGCGCACTCCGAGAGGAAGAATGGTAACAAATCTTGCTTACGGACACTTGGGGCTTACGCCTAATGCCGCCTCGGGCGAAAGTTTGTTGTTTCAATGAAAACTAACGATTTTGATTTTGAGCTTCCAGATAATCTTATCGCGCAGTATCCCAGCGAACAGCGGGGGCAGAGCCGCCTTATGACGCTTGATCGCTTAACAGGCGAGCGCAAAGACAGAATGATTTACGAACTCCCCGAAATCCTAAATGACAAAAAGTTTTTAAGCCCTAGCGGAGAAAAGCCGCTTTTGGTTTTTAACGATACAAAAGTGCGCAAGGCGCGGCTTCTTGGAAAAGCAACGGAATCCGGCGCGAATGGGGCGGCAGCCGTGGAATTTCTCCTTTTGGAAAAAATGGAAACCGGCGAATGGAAAGCGTTAGCAAGCCGCGCGAAACGCCGCAAATCAGGCAGCCGTTATGAGTTTCCCGCGCAGACAGATGGGGAAATCGTCCGCGCGGAAATAACGGACGCGCAGGGAGAGTTTCGGTTTTTAAAATTTGACCCGCCAATAGACGAGAACTGGCTTGAAAAGCACGGGCATATTCCTCTGCCGCCTTATATAAAAAGGGCGGACGAAAATAAAGACGCGGACAGGTATCAAACTGTTTACGCAAAACAGACAGGTTCCGCGGCGGCTCCCACCGCCGGGCTTCATTTTACAAAAGAGATACTGGACAAACTTTCAGCGAACGGAATAGAGAGCGTTTTTGTTACACTTCATGTCGGGCTTGGCACTTTCCTTCCTGTACGCAGCGAAAATATTGAAGATCACGTCATGCACAATGAAAGTTTTTATATTGATGACCAAAGCGCGGAAAAAATTGAAAAAGCGAAGGCTGCGGGGCGCAAAGTAATCGCTGTCGGGACAACAAGCGTACGCGTTTTGGAAAGCGCGTGGAAGGACGGCAAACTTACGCGGGGGTGGAACAATACTTCAATCTTTATTTACCCGCCCTACGATTTTAAAGCGGCGGACGCGCTTTTTACCAATTTTCACACGCCCAAGTCTACGCTTTTGATGTTAGTTTCAGCTTTTTCAGGCAGAAAGTTAATTCTTGAAAGTTACGCCGAAGCAGTCCGCAAAGGATACCGTTTTTTCAGTTATGGTGATGCAATATTGATATATTGACGATAATTATATATAATGTACAATATGTTGAAAAAAAACACACAAGAGTTTACGCGCCGCAATATTTTTTTGTTGTCGGCGGTATTGTGTTTTCTATTTATATTATTGCCCGATTTTGCTAAAAAGAAGGAAGCAGAACCCGCGCCTGAACATGGTATAGGCGGAAGCAGTTTTCCCGAAACCGCAATAATCCTTGCTTCTCTAGAGACCGTTATGCAGGAACCCGCTTCTTTGTCAAAAACCAATATTCTGCTTTATGATACCCACAAAGTTACGCCGGGCGAAAACATCAGCACTCTTGCCGTAAATCTCGGTCTTAACCAAGACACAATTATTTCCGTAAACAAGATAACAAACACCCGCCTTCTTCAAATAGGAAAAGTCTTGAAAATTCCAAATCAAGACGGTGTTTTGCACCCTGTTAAAAGAGGGGCGAGCTTTTTTCAGACAATATCAGAGCGGGAACCGACCTTTTTGTTCCCGGGGCGTCGTTGGATTGGGTTAGTTTGCAGGAGATAAACGGCGATTTATTTATCTGGCCCGTTAACAATGTGATAACCTCTTCTTACGGTTACAGAAGAGACCCCTTTGGTTCAGGACGCCGTTTGTTTCATACCGGTATTGATATAAGAGGGGGAACGGGAACGCCTGTCAAGGCGGCGATGTCGGGACGTGTCAGCGGGGTGGGATACGACCGCGTTTTGGGGAATTATGTCGCGATAAATCACCACTCGGGTTACCGTACTATTTACGCCCATTTAAGCGTTATCCGCACAAGAACCGGCGCTTATGTCGGAACCGGCGAGCGTATAGGCGATGTGGGCAGTACCGGGTTAAGTACGGGAGCGCATCTGCATTTTGCGGTTTATAAAAACGGAGTTACCGTGAATCCGCGTTCATTAATGAAATAACAAGAGGTTTTGATTCCATGAACAACTATCGTGAAAAACTGAATGCCTTGGGAATTGAAATCCCTTCTATACTTTTGCCGAAAAGCGGGCTGGATATGCAAAAATGGTCTGTAATTGCCTGCGACCAATTTACACAAGACCGCGGCTACTGGGAAAAAGCTAAAGCCGCCGCTGCCGGTTCTCCTTCAACTTTAAACTTAATTTTCCCCGAAGTGTTTCTTTCAGACGAGGGCACGGATGTAAGAATTAAAGATATTCATTCAACGATGGCGCGCTATTTGAACGAAGGGGTTTATGCCGAGCCAAAGCAAGGTTTTATTTATATCGAAAGAGACACGCCCTTTCAGAAAAAGCGGCGCGGATTGGTTGCGGCGGTTGACTTAGAACAATATGACTGGAAACCCGATGCCCGCCCGCTTATCCGCTGTACCGAAGGAACTGTTGCGGATAGACTGCCTCCCCGAATGGATATCCGCCGCGGCGCGCCGTTAGAGCTTCCTCATGTTTTGCTTCTTATTGATGACGATACGGACAGCCTTTTTCAGGCGTTAGGTGAGATCGCGAAATCGCGTGCGAAATCGCGCGAACCTGTTTACAATACGCCGTTGATGATGGATTCAGGCAGTATCAAAGGCTGGTTCTTGGATACGGCAGAAGAAAATGTTTTAGAATGTTTTACGGAAAAACTTGAAGAACTTTGCCGCCGATCCGCTGAACGCTATGGCGCGCAAACGTCGCAGCCTTTTCTTTTCGCGGTGGGCGACGGAAATCATTCACTTGCCGCCGCTAAAGGTATCTGGGAAGAATACAAGGCTAAACACGCGGGAAGCAGTTTGCCCGTCCACCCGTGCCGATACGCGCTTGTGGAAATAGAAAACATTTATGATCCGGCTATACAGTTTGAGCCGATACACCGCGTAATTTTTGATACCGCTTTTGATGAAGTTATTTCTCTGCTTTCCGCGCTGCCGGATTTTTCCTGCCGCCAAATTGAAAGCGCGCAGGAGCTTGTACGGCTTTGTGAAACATCAAAGGTAAATTGCTTTGGAATTGTTTCAAAGGAACGTTACGCGCTGGTTGAAACTTCCGCGGTTGGAATCGCCACGGCTTTTTTGCAGCCCGAATTAGACAAATACGCAAAAGAAAAATCCGTAGAGATTGACTATATTCATGATAATGAAGAAGTGTTCCGCGTGTGTAAAGAGCGGACGGCTGTCGGGATTTTATTGCCGCCTGTTCAAAAAGCCGGGCTTTTTGAAACTGTAGGACGGCTTGGACCTCTGCCGCGGAAGAGTTTTTCTATGGGGCATTCCTGTGAAAAACGTTTTTATTTGGAATGCAGGCGCTTGTTAACCTAGAAGTTGCACCGGTTAACGAAGAGTGTAACCCTTTAATTTAAACGAAGGACATGATATGAAAAAAAGTTTTATAATATTTTTTCTTATCTTTTTTTCGTTTAACATCGCTTTTGCGCAAAAGCCGCCCTCGGTTGCTGTTTTGCCTTTTGAATCCGGTAACAGAGTAACTCCCGATGAAGCTGCGGCTGTTACTTCCAAGGTTATTGCGGAATTAAGTTCTTGGGGAACGCTTGACATCATGCAGGAAAACGCGGCGGATTTTATCGTGCAGGGTTCGCTTGCAAGGCAGGGGAACGCCGTTGTTTTGCAGGCTGAAACGATAGAGGCGAAAAGCGGAAAAATTCTGAATGAATCAAGAGAGCAGTCCGGAAATTTAAACGATATATCTGTTGCAGCTTTTAGTATAAAACTTGTTGAAAAAATTCCCCTGCCGAATTATCTTTTGGGAACATGGCAGTCTATTGTTGATATGCCGGACGGACAAATTATCTGCGTTATTGAATTTAAATCTGACAGGTCTGTAAAAGTAGAAAGATACGACACATTGGAATACAGGCGGAATAATTCTTTAAGATACGAAGGTTACGGAAGCGGCTCTTATTCTTACGCGCTTTACCTTTCGCGGCGTAATGTAACTGTAAATTCAAGGCAGGTGCAGATAGACGCAACGGCGGGAATCAATCTCAAACTGGAAGAAACTTTACCCGCGCAAACCAATGTTAACCAAAGCGGGCTTGCTTTGGTTTTTAGTTCTGACAAAAATTCTTTTGAAATTGCGGGCGGTTCATTGCCGTGCGGGCGAAACTTTGACGGACCTTCGGTCTATCCTTCA
>QMCE01769794.1_pt1 | contig 11242 bp, 2 predicted proteins | sample 1821851 | NCBI WGS metagenome assembly QMCE01 (sample SAMN09453174, study PRJNA476694) | Termite gut metagenome, whole genome shotgun sequencing project. | isolation source: worker | host: Odontotermes sp. | place: South Africa:Pretoria | collected 2016-01-28
CCGCGGGATGCCTGGGCATATTGGTCCGGAGACGATCTGCCGGAGATTCCGGACGGTGCCGCAAAAAGTAAATACGGAAGAGCGTCGGAAATCCCCTGGGCGAACTATTGGGTTAACGCGTCAGTAGGAACCGTTGCAATTGAAAATAATATTTTGCATTATACTTCTTTAAATACCGGAGGAGATGATTTTGTAGAGATTCTGAGGGCAAGCGCGGCGATAGATGATATAATCGTAATCCGGTGGAAAGCTCCCAAAGGCATTGGATCACTGAGGATATACCAAGCAGCGCTTATAAGCGGCACATATATCCCGACCGGCGATTGGCAAGTAACGGCTTTTAAAATGACTACCGCAAGATCGAGCGTTGTCATTGACTCGTTTAGCTCAATGACCGGGTTTTTTGTTTCTGATTATTATCATGGTAATGCAAAATATGCTAATCCAATAATCGATAATACAGGAAACAATCGTCACGCGTATATTGATAATGGTATACTATCAGTGAATGGTCCCGGTAGAAGAAAAGCGCTTAAATTTCTTGGTACCGGCGGGGCGATTAAAAAATTGCCTAACGATTTTTTCCCTTCCTATGGTGATTTTACGATAGCTTTTTGGGTACACAAAGAGAGAAGAACAGAATCCCAATATATCATATCTAATGCAAACCCCGGCGGAGGAATCGGTATATACGCCGCAACCGGCGGCACCATCGCTCTGGTATACTACATAGGAGAAGAACCGTCATATTTTACAACATTAGGTACTGTTACTGATAATATTTGGCATCATATCATTTTAAAATACGAAGCAGCAAAAAAAACATTTTCTTTTAAAGTTGACGGGGAGCATAACAGGTCCCTTACATTATCAACTGATATTTTATGGAATGAGAATATCCCTCTGGTAATAGGAGGTGATGCTGCTACGAATGGAATAAGCGTAACGAGAAGACTTTTCGGCATGATCGCTGACTTATCCATTTTCGCCCGCCTCACGACAGATGCCGAAGATTACGCCCTGTATGAAACATCTCTCCCAAAACACTACACCTTAGCGGATTGGCTCATTGACAAGAACAACCCCGCGGGCGTTTACGAAGGAAAGTATATTGGAAAAACAAACACAGTGCCAGTTGGGAATATCGTAACCAGGCAATTAACACCAACAGTTACAGACCAGTATGCCGCGATGCCTAAAGATTGGATCGCTTACGTCGGGACCGGCAGCGGGTGGGAAGCCGGATGCTGCTATTGGTGGGATGGCACCCGGTGGATTAAGCTTGATCCGGTATCAAGCGATACAAGCGCGCAATATATGGCTGCCTTTGCCGATCTTGTCGGAGGAGCCCCTAGAGGGAGATTTTCTTTGCTCATGGTTCAAAAGATTATCGCATACGACGCGATAATAGAAAGAGTGCAGACTGGCAACATAATACTTACAGGCGGAGGCGCAATTCAAAGTGAAAATTTTTCTGAAAAAGAAGGCTTTAGAATTGATTCTTATGGGAATGTAATATTTAATAATGGAGAATTTAATAACATAAAAATAAAGGAAAATACGCTCTTTTTAGGAACGATTCAGTCTGGGCCTGTCTATATTTCTAATGAAACAACCTCTCCCGTTCCACCGAAGACGTGGAATATCGGTATTAGAATTCGTACTGTATACTACGATCTAAAAGGATCAGGTACTGATAGGACAATTCCATTTGCTCAAGGTACCTACGGAACAAAAAGCGGGATTATTTCTGTAACGCTGGAATCACTTTATGCTAATAATTATGGAAGCGTCTCTGTTACATTGAATTTTGCTGACGGGTCAAGAACAAGATTATTTGATGCTGACGGCGGCGGAGTGATGCCACAAAATTTAATAATGATTTTATCTTTAGGCGGAAGTATAAGCGGAAAAATCTTCCGTATAGAATCAATCCCATTGGGTGGAGATGGACTTCCTAATGGGACAGTATATAAAAATATAGAAGGTCAGTTATTTATTAAGTAAGATGATTTATCTTATAATCAGAGACATCACATTACCGTTAACTTCCCAGTCAAAAATAACATCATAGTTTGATGTTGTTGAGAAGTTTGGATTCTTTGTATATATAATAGCAGAACCCTCTGAGTTGGCATTAAGAGATAATGTCTTTGAACCACCATTGTCTATATAATTGTCAGCCATAATAGGAATTCCACTTGGTAAACTATTTATAACGTTTAAAGTAAGCGGAGTTGCATCGGTAAATATATACTGGTCATCGACTCTCTCCATCTTCAAACTTGCGATGTCGTTTTGATCAACAATGTTTGAAGGCATTTGTGTATGAGCTGCAACTTCATAGGTTTTGAAGTCCAATGGTGCAAGTGTGGTATGTAAACCATCGTAAGAATAAGAAACATTTTTTGATGAGTTGTTTTTTACTACAACTGAGTAGTATCTCGTTTCACAACTCACAAATCAATCCAAAAACTACAATGAATAGAGTTAATTTTTTCAATTTACTACTCCTTTTTTGATAGTATAAATCTAACGCCATAAACTGTCAACGGAATCTGAATCACTTGACATATTCAATGGCATACGAAAACCAAACAGGATAGAGCCGAGAGTACAGTTAACTTATAAAAATCAAGGAAAGAGATTAAGGTTTTTCTGCACGCTAAGACCCTATAAAACACAGTAAAACACGCCAAAATTTGCCGTTTTTGCCAAACTAAATGATAATTTTTGCCAAAGTTGAGGGGCGGTTACAGCAAAGCAAAGGCAACGCGAGAGTGACCGACACCGAAAAGCCCTATGGCAACACTGATTAAATACCCCAAAAGAAGATAGAATAAAAACAGAGAGGTTTTCCATTTTCAACTAGATCAAACAATACTTCCGTACCCTTGCGGAAGTATTGTTTAGAGACGGGTTGCGGTTGCCCTGCAAAGCGCAAGGCTCTTTTGAACGGTTTCCTGGTTTCACCTAACAACGAAAGCCTCAACGGACCTTTCGTGACAAACACCCAAAAGCGGTGTCTGTCACAGAATACATGCCAATCGGGGTTCTTCATTACCGTTGCTAATACCGCTTTCCGGTAAAGGCCGGGAAAGAATAAGTACCTGTAGGTGAACCGGGTACATTACTATTTGTGGCAAGACTTACGCTTCCGCCGGGATACAGAGGATACTTATCCTGCTGGAATGACCATGTATCCTTACTCCATGACCATTCTAATGGACCGTTTGCAGCTTCCTCAACAGTAGTAGTGGTTCCCGCAATAAAATGGAAATATGCTTTAGCGTTTACCTCCCAGGAAATCCAATACCATGTACTACCGTTCGCGGTCATTAACCGTATACCGTCATAGTCATTTTCATCCCATGACAAGGGGAATCCCGGAGTCAGACTATCGCCATTTTTACTGTCCCCGCCGCGGAGCCAAAGCTGAGTTGTTTTCCCCGTAGGATTGGCAGGCAAAGGAGGATTTACAAACTGGATAACCGAACGGGCGGCAACTTCATAGGCATCCTCACTGCTTCCGGCAACACGGGCACGGATAGCGCAGAGATAGCCATTGTAATCCGTGTTTTGCAGATTATTAATAATATCGAGGCTAGGATTACTACCAGTATTATTACCAGTATAAGATGTATCTGCTGATGTAGGCACAGTAACAGTAGGCGCTGTTGGAGGAGAGTTAAAGGTTGTAACCGCCGGTGTACTAGTAAATCCGCTAGCATACGTAATTGTAACACCCGGAGTTTGGCAGTCAATTTTGAATTGGGCATTACGGGGCTGATCGGCTCTTACCGGAGTCCCGGCAGTTATACTCCCCCTCTCCTTCTGCACTCGAATAAATGGTCTATTTACACCGGAAGGTTTCACCGTTGTACTTGTACCATTTTTCGCTATAACAGGATTATTCTGATCATCTCGTACCAAGCCTTCGTCAAAGGTTAGGGCATAGTTTACCCCTTTCACGTTAAAGGCATAATTGCCGCTGAGCGTTACTTCAAGGGAATTATTATTTACCCTAACCGCGCCGGCAGTAACCGGAATAATAACCTTGTCGGCGTTTCGCTCTTTAAGAACGTCGGTCACCTTTTCTGTATTATCAATGTCATTGGAACCATCAGTATTATAGGCATAATTCAAAATGTATTTTTCCGTAAGGTCAGCAACTCCGGCCGCGTCAGTACCATTGGTTCCTACAGTATAATAATCGCCAAGCACAGAGGCGCCGCCGAAGCGGTTGTATTCATCTTTGGTCAAAACCGCGGGAGCAAGGTAATCGTCTTGCTGAGTAAGGGTAATAGAGCCGCTTCCTTTGTAAATCTTTTTGCTGAAATTGAGGGTAAGAGTGTCTCCTAATAACACTGCCCCGTTAAATTCAGGCTTAGTAGTATCTATGGTAATGCGGGTATAATCACTCAAACTGTTTTCGCTGCCGTCTTTGCCGTCAGTCCGAAGTTCTGTAGTCACAGTCTTCCCGTCCGCCGCTGTCAGTGTAACACCGGCAAGGTCAATACTAGTAATTTCCAGTGGGTCCACATCGTCACCGGCAACTATTTGATAGTTAAACTTGAGCGTACTTGTATTGTTGCGGTTAGTTCCATCAAATGAAGCGACAGCAGTATTATTTCCGGCATTCAGGTTCAATTCAGGATCGCCTGTTACAGTAATCGTTTTACTCAAATTAAGAATGATATTAATTTTATCGCTTGTCTTGTACGTTCCCGACGGAGAACTTCCGCTGAAACTGCGCAGCAGGGGAATGTTCTCTTCAATGGTAATCGTTACCGGAGTAGTGTTATCAGAAACATTCCCCGCAAGATCGGTTTGCTGCGCTCTTATAGTATAGCTTCCAACGTTTTGAATAGTTACTTCACCGGTGTACGGATGCCAACTACCGTTAATACTGTATTCCACCAACGCGTTGGTTTCCCCGCCGCTAACCGTAAAACTCTGGGCTTCCTTAAAGGTTCCGCCCGCGTGGCTCAATATCGGCGGATTAGGCTTTGTAGTATCTATGATAATTGTTTTCCCTTCTGTTCCATCCGCGATATTCCCTCCCGCGGGGATTGAGAAAACGGTCAAGCCGTTTCCCGCCTCATCGGTAATGGACGCGCCGCTGTTCAGAGTTAATTCGGTAACGGACAACTTGGGTGTATTGTGACCGTCGGCGGCCTTATAGGTAAACAGCAGGAAGTTCTGACCGCTTACGTTCTGATTCAAAACATCTGTTTTTCCGTCCGTGGCGGAGCCGGCTAAATCATCCAAACCTAATTGAGCGCCGCCGGTTCCTCTGTTAAAAACAATATTTTCATCAAAGTACAAGCGCAGATTAATAGTGCTGCCCGCTCTGTAATAACCGGCATCATTCATAGATTCTACACGGGTTATAGCGGGGGGCGTTGTATCGATTTTTATCTTTTTGGTATCACTAAGGTATTTCCCGGCAGGAATATTCATATCCGCTTCTCCGCCGCCTTCCCATGTACCGCTGCCAAACACAATACCGGTAACGTTAAGCGATGGCGTATCATCTCCTTCCTCAACGGTGTAGGTAAATTTGTGCCGCATGGTACCATCGCCGTCTGTACGATACGCGGTTCCCTCATTATTCAGGGTAAGATACGGAATATCAGAGCCGGTGTATGCTACCTCTTTGTTAAACTCATAATATATGTTAATCACCTTGCCTGCGTTATACGCGCCGTCACTGGCATCACTAGTAACAAACCTCAGTTTGGGTTCATTGGTATTTATTATCGCGGAAAAAGAAGTCCGTGCTATATTATTGCCAATGTCAAGCAATTCAGCCGTAATATCTCCTGAGCCTTCGCCCTGATATGATATTGGCCCCGCTTCCCATGTACCACTTGAACCGTCATATTTAAACGCGGCATTATTAACAGATACACCATTCCATGACACTGTAAAGGGTCCCGCCTTATCTGCGGTTCCCCAAGCGGCAGCGGAATCATCATTCCATTTTCCGGACAGATAAATTTCATCTCCCTCTAACAGAAAATCCATCGGTTCATTTTTGAGCTCGTCAATTGTGTGATCTTGTATCTTAGCGCCGGCCCGTTTAGCAATAATGCGGTCAATGCTCAATGAAGGCGGCTGTATGTCGCCCCGGACTGAATGGAGTAAAGTTATAGCGCGTCCTGAATCACCCTCTACCCGGAATATAAAACTCTGCGTCGCCAGAGGGAATTTACCGGTTCCTTTTCCTATACTCAAATCATTAAACAGATTAAGACTCTTGCTGAACGTTTTTTCTACCCGTCCGGTATCTTGTCCCAAATCCAGTTCCCAGATCAGGTTTCCTTTGTCATCTTCCCATTTGTCATCATTCTCACCGGGTTTGTTCCAGCCTGTATATTCAGCGGACTGATATAAAACACGGCTTTCATCAATGGCATTGGGATTAAGCCGCACCAGGGTAAGCCGTTTGGGCTCAACTCCGTCTCTGACGATCCCCTCTACGGTAAAGTTTCCGTTTACATCACCAAACAAAGTTTCCTGCGCGGCAGGTTTCGTTACGGAAATACTTGGAGCGTCAACATCATATACATAGAAATATCGCGTTACCTGCTCACCCTCGTTGCCTTGCTTATCCTCACAATCGATAACAATTTTGTATACAGCACATTTTGTAGGACTCGTGATAGTCCAGTTAAAAAACGCGGACGGTTCCGATCCATCTTCCAAAGGAACATTATATACTACACCATCATCAACCTTTTGTTCATTTCCTCCATCATCTATGATGTATATCTTGTAGGAAACGGAATACACGCTCTTATTGTCATACGCCTGACCCTGAATAACAGAACCGGGGTATACTCTGGATTGCGACTGAGCCTCTAATTGGTTTTCAACGCCAAAACCATCTACCCAAGGTTTGTCGGCATCGGGCCACCAGACCAGCCAGCCGTGGCTGCGGGGCAGAGATTTATTTCCTGCCTCATCGGTAACAGAACTGATCAATTGGAGATACTTTTTCCCCGTGATGGGATTTCCGTCTGCATCTTTAATTTTTTTCCCGGGGATTGTTACTTTTCCGCTCCAGCCCATATTCGTCACCGGATTCGCGTCACGATTGTAATAGATAGTCTCTGTATCATCTGTAAGCTGGAAATAAAGACTGGCAAAAGAAAAATCATCTTTTATTTCATATTGAACCGCTATTTCCCCGCTATGCAGACGGTTCAATATCGAAGGATCCTTCCACGTAGTATATTTGTCAAAAGTTTCTTCATAGTCATCAAGTTCCAGTACCGGAGCAAGTATCGTAACTACCGGGGACGATGCGTCTTTAACTACCCGGCGCTGCTGAATCGTACTGGGTTTGTGAACGCTGTTTTCCACACTCACACTGATAAGGTATTCTCCGTCGGGAGTGTTCTCCGGCATTACGGCTTCTACCGACCAGAAAATATTTTTCCTATCCAGAGCAGTCCAGACTCCGTTATCTTCGGTGTCTTCCCAATCAGGATGAGCGGTATTTCGGCTGCTCCACACACCGCGCTCGCTGCGGAATTCCTGCTTCCACTCTTCCCCTTCTTTTGTTACGTATTCTACGGTAATGGCCAACAGGACAATTCCCTCTTCATCCGTAGCGGTTCCTTCTATGGTAAAGGTACTTCCCACATTCTCCATAAAATTGGGACTGTCAATAGTAACGGTTGGAGGAACCAAATTTACCTTGACTCCCAGTCCAACAGGACTATCACAGGAGGAAAGGCACAAGACAATTACTAATAGACTAAATAATGGCATCGTTAATTTTGTTTTCATTTTTTCCTCCTATTTAAAAAGGCTGAGCATTATTACCGGAATGCAGACCATAATTTCCATAAGTACGCTTACTGTAGAACTGTATTGCCGTTCCGGTCCACGCAGGACCTGTCAGCGCACTATCAGGCTCAGCCAAAGCGGTTCTTAAGTTAACTTGATAATACTCGCTGATGATCTCCCAGGTAATCCATATCCAGTCAGTATTAGTTTCGGCTGAATTGCCGCCGGTGTTACTTTCACTTCCTCTGTTTCTAAACGCGTATTTACTTGATTTTCCGGTCATATCATTATTACTGAGCGGGAAGCCGGATATAGTAGGCTGTCCTCCGTATACATTAGCGCCTTCTATTTTCACCCAATTACCGGTTCCGCCTTGTATATCACGGTAAACCAATAGAGTTTTAAAAACCCCTTCGTAACCCGTTTCACTTTCAGCCAGATTATTCCGCTTTGCTTTTGCCGCTATATAATCCTTACGGGCGGTATACAAACTGTTTGCTTCCGCTTCTGCCGGCATTAAGGGATAATTTGTTCCGGTATAAGTGTACTCCATAAAATCGGAAATTAAACTTAAATCACCGGCGGCGGCGTCCGCGATAGAGGAATTGGTACTGGTATCATCTTTTGATGACGGACGATTATTGGTCATAGCAAGAGTAATCGCGGCAGTACCTTTGTTAAAAGTGCCATATATTATAGCCGCCCCCGGAGTTACAGAGTCTATGCGGTATTGCGCTTGAACCCGGTGTATTCCTCCATTTGTTTCGCTGTTAGCAGTAGGATTTGCTGTTGGGTGATTATTTGAAACACGGTCCACCCTGATGACCGGGGCGGCTGTTTTGCCCGACCAGACAACCGTTGAAAACGCCGGGGACAGGTTTCCCGCTTCGTCACGGAAAGCGCCTTCACTAATGGAAATGTCCCATATCCGTCCGTCGGGGAGAGTATCCAATTGTATATTTATTTGAGCGGTTCCATCTCCGGTAACCTGGCTGGACTGAACGTCAATTTCCTGCTGTAAATATCCGGTGCTGTTGAAAATGGCCCGAATATCTGCGTTGTCCAAACCTTCTTCAAATTTCAGCACATATTTAGTAGCCGTATCGGGAGTACCGGTATACTGATTGCCGTTTTTGATGAGTCCGTGGGTGGTCTTTATGTAGACCTCATCCAGTTTTGTCTTATCCCCACTGCTCAACATTTTGGTAACATTATAATATTCTTCATTGGTTAACACTGGAGGAACAAGCCAATCGCCACCGGGCTTAATCGTAATGGTTCCGTTTTCCGGCGAGACCGCGTGATTGAATGTCAGTATCAGATTCTCGTTGTCCAGAGCTGTGTCAGTACTTGAAGCGCCTAGCGCGGCAGATGCATCATTATATTGGGTCACAACAGTAACATTGCCGTTACTGCCGGTTTTTATACCGGTAATAACAGGCGTTATGGAGAGCACTTCTACCCCGTTACGGGCAGCGTTATACGTGCTTATCACGTTTGCAATAACACCGCCGGGGGCAGTACCGTCTTCACGCTTAACGCCATTCAGGCTGATATTCTTTACAACCAAAGGTTCCCACCTCAGACCGGACGGAACAGTCCACGCAAAGGACAGGAAAAAATCGCCGGCGCTTACAGGACTTGCAAGCCTAAGCGTGACATTTTCAACGTCGGTCCCATTACGCCCAATAGTAATTGAGGGCCCTGCGGTACCGGAAGAAGCCGTTACCTTTCCGTCAAAGAGCAGTCTGAATGAGAGCGTTCCTTCATTATATATGCCGTCAGGGTTATCACAGATCAGACCGGCAAGATTGCTTCTCTCACTCACAGTAAAGGTTGTTTTATCTGATTCTGTGCTGTTGCCCGCAAGGTCTGTGTGACGGGCAATCACAGTGTAGCTTCCGGGGCTGTCAATATCGGGAATAGTATATGGAGAGCCGAAATCGACTTTCCATGTTATTCCATTGTCAATGGTATATTCCACTTTCGCGTTGGACTCAATATTTCCGGTAATTTTAAACTTTCTTGGCGGTATTCCAATATTTTCCGATATCTCCTCAACTGTCAATTTGGCAGGCGGAGCGGTATCTATTGCGACATTACCTGTAGACGCAGGCGTACTTGCCAGTGAAAGTTCATTGCCATGAGCTCCTGCCTTGTCAGTGATTATTGTAAGATCCGCCGCTGAGAAGAGGCTTGCCGCACAGCCTACCGAAGCCGCGTTATCGCCGCTCTGCACCTTATAGGTAAAGACCATAGTTTTATCTTCATTTTCTAGACCTTGGAAATTTGCGGAACGGTTATTAAAAGATAAAAGCAGCTTTGGATTTCCCAGAACCCGTAGTTCCTTGCCGGCTGTAACTTTAATCTGCAAATCCTGACCTGCTCTAAGCCAAAGCGGGGCGGCTCCGTTATCGGTAAATTCAATTTTCGTAATCACCGGAGCAATACCGTCAACATGAAATGTTTTTGACAGATTCAGCTGCGATGCCGAAATTCCTGTCAGATCATTCTCACTGCTGATGTAACCGCCATTCAGTTCTATCTTAGTTACGGTGAGTCCGCCGGTTTCTGTTTCATCGTTCTGCTCTACATCATACGCAAAATCCAGAGTGGAACTTCCCGCTCCGCCTGCATACTGAGCGTAATGGTTTTTGCCGTCTGTAAATCCCCTCAATACCAGGCGGGGTTTACCGGTGACGGTGTTTACCGCCCCGTCAAAAACAACCTGTATGGTTATGGTCTCTAGTGCGCTGAATGTTGTGTCATCAGCGTGGGGAGAAGCAATTTCCACAAACTCCGGCAATGTCGTAATAATGACATACTGTTCCACCTGATTCTCGTTACCAAGCGCGTCTTCTACGACAGCCCGATAATAATAAGTCCCCTCGTTGGAGAAGGAATAAGGAACCCTGGGAATCCATACATTTGCGTCAGTTTCGGATTGTTTCAGATCAATTTTTGTGTTGTTTTCTGTTACCGATATGAGTTCTACTGAATCCGAAGCAATAGGTATGCCTGGTACAGGTTTGATACTGATTTCAAATGGTATTTCTTCATTTTTTCCGTGTTCTTCCCCGTTCGCCGGGTTATTAACCTCAATTCCCGGAGGAGTGGTATAAGGCATCAAACGGAAGGGCAGGAAAACATTAATTCCGTCTTTACTCTGGGTATACAATATGAACAATTTCGGCGCGTTTTCCAGACTGCCATTGTACATAAAATCCGTAAATATATTAAAGGTTTTTTCAAAAGCCTGCTGTTTAAATGTTTTGTTTCCAATTATCTCGTCAGCTATACGTGTAAGTACAATGTCGTCCTCATTCCATATCTGTATGCCATCCGCGGGGGCATTATCTATGAGAACTTCCTGCCCTTTTTCCATCTGTTCATTTGCACTCAAGCCCAGGCCGTCAGGAACCCAGGCTATTCTGAGAAATCC
>QMCE01002030.1_pt1 | contig 11240 bp, 11 predicted proteins | sample 1821851 | NCBI WGS metagenome assembly QMCE01 (sample SAMN09453174, study PRJNA476694) | Termite gut metagenome, whole genome shotgun sequencing project. | isolation source: worker | host: Odontotermes sp. | place: South Africa:Pretoria | collected 2016-01-28
AGTTGCGTTTCGTCGCTAACATTTCTATTTCTTTGTCGGGCAAAAATTAGTGTTTTTGGTTGCTTTATGATAACACCTCGCCTTTTTCAGTAAATACGTGGCGTACTCTGACTTTTCTTTTTTGTAATCGGATCGGTCGCCCCCAACTTTTCTCGCAATACGAAACTTAGCGCTACGATAGCGCTTCGCTTCGCTGGGGTTTTTCAGCATATAGTTTTTTAACGACAAAAAGTCATCGTAACGTTGTGAGCCTACAATTCCCAAGTGTATATGCGTGTCGCCACTCCTAGTCTCTTCTTCCCTTGAAGCCAGAAACGCGTAATCGGCATCTCGACTTTTTCCGAGAAAATATCCGGCTTGCACCAGTATGCGTATTGCACCTTCCAATACATCCAGATTTGGGACGCCAATCAGAATATCCAATATATTCTTACCTGACATTCGAGGAATTGCCGTAGATCCGACATGATGAATCTCAAACTCTTCCCCAACGATACCGAGCAATTTTACCCGCTCTTTTTGGAACCTCTGGACATTCTTTCTATAGTTTTGGCGCTCCAACTGCCACATTCAGTTATTCATTCTCCCCGTATGCGTCTACAACCACGCGCCTGCCCTGGAAGTATTCGTACCAAAGTGGGCGATAATTCTCCCAGCGCCTAGGCCGCATCGTCGTGTGTTTAAGCATTTTCTCTATCATTATACGGCATTTTATATAATATTCAAGCCTAGTAGCCTCGGAGTCAAATATATCAGCCTGCCCGGATGTTTGGATTTGATAGATGTTAATAATCGGAAAACGCGTCAACACCTCCAGCATCTCGCAAAAACCTCTCCGCATCTCATCTAGCGGGTCGATTCCGGCAATGTATGCGATCGTCGTATTCATGCCCAAATCTCTAGCGTGAGCTAATACACTCTTAGCGTCAGCGAGAGTGATTCTAGCCTTAGTTTTTGTCAACAAACTGTCCCGTTTAGAGAAGTTGTCCACAGCATAAATGAGAAAGAAACTATCAATCATCGCTAGCCGTCTAAGCGCCCAGCTTGAATTTATTTCGCAGCCAAAATACATTAGTTCGCCCGAGAACCCTAATTCTCTAGCAACATGGTTGACCAACTCAATATGCTCCACGGCCTTATCTTCACTACACGCCCGTGCTGAAGTCAATGTGCCACAAGCATATCTAGCACACCTATAGCTACGTCCGAGTTTTCCACAGATTCGCATCTGTTGGGATGTGTTTTGTGCAGGCGTGCGGCAAAACGCTTGACTTTATTTGGAGGGTGTGCTATAATACCACTATAGAGCTCGGCGCTATGCTCCAGAGTGAGGTAGATGCGGGTTAGCAGCTTAAAACCCCTATTATTTATCTACCACACACGAGAACGCATAAGCGGCCGGCAAATCTTGAAGAAGAGGTGAGCAAGATGTTATCAACGCAAACCGTTATCAACGTTATCGAAAGAAACGAGAATGTTTTTAAGCGCTATACAACCGATGGACTACGCTTAGAGACGTTGTTCCGCACCGCTGCCGACGTACAAAAGAGCTTACCCGAGAATAAAATGGCGGCGGTCGCATTTATTCTTAAGCACATACCGCAGGCTAAGGCCCTCCTATCCGATGTCTGGGATGAATTTGGCATAATGTATTGTTCTGGTCGAGAAGAAAGTGTTCCGTATAAGGTATCGATTAACGGCCAGCCCATGAGCAAGGAAGTCTCTATCATGAACTCTGTCGTGCCGACCGCGATCCTCCATCAAACACGAGTTACCATCGAGGAGGAGCATGCGCGAGAAATCTTCGCTAGCGGCGGAAGTTTTGCTGCAATCGGGTCGGGAGCAGGCTGGGCGCCTATAGCAGCTCTCAATAAAGAGCACTCTCATAATCCTCGTCTAGTCCTCGCCGATATTAACGAGAGAGCAATCAACATTGCCAGGCGTGAACTCGTTAGGCTTGACCTAGACATGTATGCCGGTACCTACGCAACTGGGCTATTCGCTGATAATGTAAGCCGGGAGTTTCCCGTTGACGCAATTTCCACTATAGGATTCGACGGTTATTACATGCCCAATGAAAGTTTTATCGAATTTCAAAGGGCCAAATGGAACAGACTCGATGAAGGCGGCTACCTACTCTTCGATACCGCACACGACAACGATGAGGTTGTCCGCGATACAATCGAATATTTACTCCACCTGCAAGACGTACAATACAGTGCAGGCTTAAGTTTCCGCTATCGTAGCATAGAGGAGACCCTTTCCCTGATTGAGATGTCAGACCTCGGCGCGGCTGAAATCACAATTTATACAATAGGTGATTTCGGATCAGTTTTTAAGGTATCAAAGATATAGGTATAGGGAGTATTAAACCAAGCCGGCAACGAAAAGTTGCCGGCTTTCAACGTTTATGATAAGATGGTCTCATGGAGTGGTATATATACTTACTTTACGCGGTTTCGGGCGTATTGCTAATATCCGCAACCGGCCTCTTTACAGTAACCAACAAACACGCTAAACGAATGGCGTTAATAACAGCATTTGAAACCTCGTGGGTTCTCTTTGTTGCACTATTCTTGGTAAGCACAGATGAAAAACTATCGCTGTTCTTTGCGAACGGATTTTATATATCAGCCTTATTTATCCCTGTTCTTTTTATTGTCTTCGTCGACTCATACAGTACGAAACTAAAACCCGTTATAAAATGGTTGCTGGCTTCAGTTCCGGCCATTCTCGCTATTTCGTTACTATTTGAACACAACACCATAGTCAAGAGTATAACCATATCATCCTCAACCGACCGTATGGTCGAGCTCAATACTGTTAACTATGTAATCTACATCGTATACTTCATTGCCTGTTTCTCGGCTGGACTCGCCCTGCTTTTGAAGTCAATAACATCAAAGGCTATTCATAAAAGACGCTCAAGAGATCTACGGCTCATACTAGTCCTAGCAGTCATCGGAGGGATCGCGGGCGCATGGTTCGACTTGGCATTGCCACTTGTAGGTAGCTACAACTTCATCTGGGTAGGCACGCTCGGCGGGCTCGTCTTCTTACCCATAGCATATAGAACCGCAACTACTGGCGAATACTTCTCTGCTGTTAAAACCTTCTTTAGGGGGTTTATCATTTTTATGATCGGCGTGCTTTCGATTGCAGGGTGCTTAGCGGCGTTGACAATAATGGCGGCGATAATCGGACCGGGGTACGCACTGAATTGGAATCACTACGTCGTCGGCACTCTGGTGTTGGTTATCTCGCTAATTTGGATTTTTGTGCTGTGGAAATTCGGCAAACGCATAATCAAGCGCGTCGATTCGGCGGGCTACGACGAAACTGAGGTGCTAAGGTCGATGTCGAAGATTGCGGCGGAGAAGCATGGGTTTAGTGAGTTCTTTAGCGCGGTGCGGCACACATTGGACAAAGCTTTCGGCGTGAAATTTGTGGATATTATTGTGTTCGGGCAGGACACGGCGGTGCATGTGGCCGACGGCAATCTGGAATCGGTGCTGCAGCACCTGGCCACGCACGCCAACAACAAAAAGAACGAGACGATTTATCGCGGCGATGTGCGAAACGAGTCGGCATACGTGGCGCTTGTCGCACACGACATTGAAGTCATAACGCCGATTGTCGGGACTATGGATAGCGCCGTGATTGGCGTGATTATCCTCAGTTCGCGCCGGCGCCGCTACGACCGCTACTACGGCGAAACGTTGGCAAAAGTTTCGGCCATTCTCTCCCCTTTCATTCAATCCGCTGTGTACTACGAGCAAATTATCGACTTTAACGCCAAGCTCAAACACGAAGTCAGGGTCAAGACCAAAGAGCTGCGCGAAAGCAACAAAGAATTGCAAAAGGTTGACGAATTAAAAGACGATCTGCTCTCCATCGCTTCGCACCAACTACGCACGCCACTAACAGGCGTGATTGGCTATGCCGACATGTTGCACGAGGGAGACTTTGGCAGGCTAAAACCTGCGCAATTGGAAATCTTGGACCGGATAGTTAAGAGCGGCAAGCGCATGAGCCAAACCCTGACGGACTTCCTGAACGTCACGCGTATCGACACTGGGCGATTAGTGCTACGCAAGGATCCGGTAAACTTGAGTGAACTAGTGCAGGACGAAATTGAAAGCTTAAAAGACCTGGCCGCCAGTCGCGACCGGGAGTTGATATACTCGCACGATAATTCTGATGCAAATGTAGTTGGTGACGAGACCAACTTGCGGCAAGTGGTTTTGAACTTGATAGACAACGCGATTTATTACGGCAAAAAGCGGATTGAGATAGGGCTGCATGTAGTTGACGGCGAAGCGATATTCACTGTGCGCGACGATGGTATTGGCGTTTCTAAAACCGACCAGGCTAAATTATTTACGAAGATGTTCCGCGCGGAAAATGCCAAGACTATCCGCCCCGACGGCAGCGGGATTGGGCTGTACGCGATCAAGAACATTATTGAAGATAGCGGGGGCGAAATCATATTTGAAAGCGCAGAGAACGAGGGCAGCACATTTGGGTTCAGGATGAGAGTGCGCAGCGAAATCGCAAAAAATAGTCCCGAAAACGCTTGACTTTTTTGAAGCCGATCTGCTATAATTTGGCTACAAATACCCGCACACAGGAGTGCGCACTCCGCGGGCCGTACCCTGCCAAAATGGATTCCGGGTCTCGGCAGGGGAAAAACAGGAAGCTATGAGAGTAAACTCCTTATAGCTTCTTTTATCGCTAATAAGTCATTTCGCGAGATCCGACCAATCAGCGCAGTTGCGTCCAACGTAATTCTTGTCGTGTCTAAGGCTCGCATCTGGCTGATAAGGACAACACTCGTTTTGCCGTGCAGCTTCAACGCATAGTAGTATTTGCCACGATTTTTAGTGTTCGACAGAGGAATACCCCAAACGAGCTTCTTGTTAAAGCCCTTAACAATCAAAGTAGGCCTCGAAAACACCGAACTCTTGCCATTCTCTTCCATGCCAACATTCTCGCCAATTCTAAACCACCAAACCTCGCCTTCCTCGTAATGACGCGGGCGCTGGCTGGCTTCATGAGTTTCTTGCTTAACGCGCATCCATTGCTTAAACTGTTTCTGCTGCATATCCATATCATTTTATGATACTGTTCCATAGATTCAAAGCTTGGGCGCAATCAGTTAGAATCCATGATATAATCAGTGCATAATGGTGTTCCAAATTATCACTTTGTTTCCGGAGATGGTGGGGCCGGCTTTGAGCACGTCCATGATGTGGAAAGCAAGCGAAAAGGGTTTGGCTGAGTTCCGTGTTATAAACCTGCGCGAGTTCGGTTTAGGACCCCGGCACCAAGTGGACGACACGCCATATGGTGGCGGCGATGGGATGCTGCTGATGTGCGAACCGATATTCGCAGCGGTGGAATACGCTAAGGCGCAGGCGACTAATTCTAAGGTGATTTTGACGACGCCAAAAGGCTCGCGATGGCAGCAAGGCATGGCGGCCGAGTTCACCGAACGCGGGCAGTCGGGCGAAAACTATATCATACTTTGTGGGCATTACGAAGGTTTTGACGAACGGATTTTAACGCTCGCAGACCACCAGGTTTCGATTGGCGATTACGTTCTGACCGGTGGCGAACTGCCAGCGTTAGTTTTTGTTGACAGTATTGTGCGATTAATCCCAGGTGTGCTGGGCGGCGAGCAATCGGCGCAGATAGAGAGCTTTTCCGATGGCAAAACTCTGGAGTATCCGCAATATACGCGGCCGGCTGAGTTTCGCGGTATGAAAGTACCGGATGTCTTGCTTTCGGGAAATCACGGCGAAATTGCCAAATGGCGCAAAGAACACTAATAAACTTGTTGAAAACTTTTGGCGCTATCGCTTGATAGTTTTTTCTTTTTGGCGTATAATGGTTATGAAAATAATAATGCTCCATTGAAATGGGCAAAAAAGGAGGGAACAATGAGCGAAATACAAAAAGGAAACGGACGAAAGATAGCCTTGGGGCTGTTTTCGTTGGCTGGAGCAGCGGCTGCCATAGTGGGCATCGGCTACGCATACTTTAGCGACACAATTACCGGAAATGGCACGGCGACTGCCGGAACTTTGGATATTGCTGGAACCATATCCTTGCAACAAAACGGCGAAGCCATAGACGGCTCAACCATCGCCAACCTTAATCCAGGCGATGTAATCGGCGTGAACGCTGGATCAATCACCAACAACGGTAGCAAATCAGCTTGGATTCGTGCCGTGATGGAGTTTACGGCATTGAGCAGCACGGAAAACACCGGGGCCGGCGGAGCAGCTGAAGCTGCGGGCGACTTGTCAAAATATCTCTGGGTCTGCACTGGCGGCGAAACACAAGCTGCTTTGATTGCGGCTAGCTTCTTTACAGGCGCAGACGGGGGAGCTACAACAGACGACGGGTTCGCGAACAGTACACTAGCCTACGACGCTGACACCAATGCAACTGGTTGTAAGCAAGTGACCACGGCCGACCTGAACACCACAATGTTCGGCGCAAAAGCAGGCTATACGACTGCCGACGATGTAATCGACGGAACCGCCGAGGATGACGACGAGACTCAGGGAGAGGCAGGAGCAGCGCAGTATGACACTACGTGGGCTAGCGCTTCCATGCCAGTTATCTACTTTGACGCAGCAGCGCCAAACGCGGCACAAAACGGCAATGTGACGTTCAACGTTCTGGTTCAGGCGTTGCAATACCGCAATAACACAACCTCACCAACAGAGGCTCAATGGGAAACTGTCGTTTCAACACCATTCGCGCTGTAATTGCCAGCGCAATCGTGATGATCTTCTCGCCTGTGCGTAATGCACAGGCGGCTGATCACGTTTTGACTATTACCAACAATTCCATGAATGCCACCGAAGCCGTAATCTTTGATTACGGCAACATCGGGCCCGGGTTCTCTGACGATACGCCACTGATGATTTTGAACGATTCCGACTTTGAAGCGGAATTATTGTTTTCGCCAGTAGCGCTGAGCGACGAAGACCCAAACCTGCTTTTCCCCAGAGTAAACTTGTCGCTAATTTACCCAGGCGCAACTATTATGAATAGTGCGTCGGGTTCAACGGACGTTGACATGCTCGACGCCGTTTTGTGTATGCCGCCTGATTCATCTATTGAACTTATTTCACATTTTGACGTACCTACTACGGTTGGGAATCACGCGCAGAACACTACCCTTTCTTTGGGCTACGAATTGGACGTATCCGTGGGGCCGGAATGCTCAGAAGACACTCCTCGGGTCCCGTATACGCCGAACACCGGAGCTGGTTCTTTGCCCAACCAACTGCCGCCATCTGGCGAAGGAATGGCGACTATCTACATATTGTGCGGGATTGCCGCGATGAGCTTTGCTGCCGTGGTGGTATTTGGCACGGCGTTTCTGGTGAGCCGAAGTCGAAAGAAAGCATAGATGCGAGAGCGCGAGATTCGAGAAAGCCATCCAGCTAGATCGCGGCACGAATCACAAGTAAAACCAAAGAATCGCATTGCTGCTATCATGGTTAACGTTTTTTTTGGGTTGTGTCTATTGGCGCTAATCGGCGCGGTAGTGCTGATTGTTGCTGCAAGAAAAAGCGGCGACGGTATAGCGGTTTTTGGCTTTCGCCCATTCATGGTTGCTACCGGCTCAATGGAACCAACTTTTCAGGTAAACGGATTGGTGGTCGCCCGAGATGGTGGTTTTGACGACATTAAAGTCGGCGATATTGTCGCCTTTCGGGCAGAGGGAATGCAAGGGCAAACGGCATTGCACCGGGTTATTAAAATAGTTGACGACAACGATAAATATGAGGGGCGAATTTTTGTTGTGAAAGGCGATAATAATATGCAGGCAGATGGGGCGCCGGTCACTCGCGATAACTACCTGGGAAAAGTCGTCTGGAATACAAATTTTACCAAAGCCTATGCCGACGCTCTGAATCAGCCCGGAGGTTGGGTGCGAGCGATTGCCTTGCCGATCTTGGCTCTACTGCTAGTCTTTATTGCCATGCGCTGTTTGATTGGCGCCAGTATGAGTTGGCAGGGCAAGGGCTTGGCGATTTCCGCCGCCGTGCTGCTGGTTAGTTCCGCATCGCTGCTAGCATATGCCGCTTTTACAATTCGCAAGGTGGACCACACCAATGAAGCTCTTGCCAAGGTCGCGAACGACTTTAGCGAAAAATGCAAATTGGGTGAAACCTGGAAAATTGCAGGCCGTCCAGTAATCGGGCGAATCGAGATCCCAGAAATCGATCTTGATTACCCAGTGATTGCTTATTCTGGCGCCTCTAGTTTGGATGTTGCGATAACCCACTTTACGGGTGCCAAAATCAACACCACCGGTAATTCAGTTCTGGCCGGGCGCCGCGTATATGGCGACACTTCGCTGCTTAATTTATTCTTCACGCGCATTGACCGCCTGGGTGTTGGCGACGATGTATATCTGACCAGTCCGGATTGCGAACGGGTAAAATACACCGTGACGGACCACAAGGCCGTTAAATCGCCTGATGATTCAATGTTGATGCAGCCTAAGGATGGTAAACGATACACAACCTTGATTTCTGGCTCTTATGATATGCTCAACCGATATATTGTACGAGCGGAGGCAGTCCAAAACTGAGATAGTTAAAAATAGGTATTGACAATACCCAGTACCTTGTATATAATGGTAGCATGAATGCAACAATGGACAAGATAGAGGAAGCGCGTGACTACGCGGCAGAGCTAACTGTGCAGCTGCGAAAAGGCATGCTAACGCAATGTGTTTTGCTAGTGACGGAGACGCCGGCCTATGCCTACGAGATTTTAATGCAGCTAGAGCAAGCCGAGCTGGATATCGTTGAAGGAACGATTTATCCACTGCTTTCGCGGCTATCTCGCGATGGACTTTTGACCCACCAATGGCGAGAATCAACCCAAGGGCCACCACGAAAATACTACCAGATTACAGAGCATGGCCGCTGCGTCCGGTCTTATCTAGCAGAGTCAATTAGTAAGTTAAATAATGTTATTAGTAAACTAGAAAGGGATCAGAAATGAACGAGATTTTACGCATACATATTGCGGGCGTGCCATACGAAGTAGATGTGTCCGCCAAGAAACAGTTGGATAAATATATGACCGATATTAAGGAGAGCCTGGGCGACGCCACTGATGCGCTCGAGGATATCGAGATCCGCGTGACGGAGATTTTGGCAGAGCGCGGGGTTAATAAAAATGACGTGGTTAAGCCAGGAGATGTGAAGGCGGTCAAGGAGCAATTGGGCGAACCGAAAGATTTTTCCCCAGAGCCAGACAGTGCATCGGGTGCTGGGTCTGGCGCAAGGTCTAGCTCCAAGCGAAGTGCAGAGAAAACTGATGAACACGAAAACATCGCCGACAAAGTTCGCAGCGCTTTTGCCGAAAAACGCTATTTCCGCGACCCGGAAAACGGCATGATTGGCGGAGTGAATTCTGGATTTGCTGCATACACGGGCTGGGACGTCACTTTGCTGCGGGTGTTATTTGTAGTTCTAGGTATTTTTACCGCGATCTTTCCTTTTATCATATTATATATCGTGGTTTGGATTTGTGCGCCTGAAGCCCGCACGGCTGCAGACAGATTGTCCATGAAAGGCGAGCCGATAAACATCGAAACAATCAAGGCTTCTGCCCAAGATTTTGCCGAAAAAGCTAAAACAACTGGGCGAGCGGCCAGTGAAAAAGTTCAAAAAGTGGCACCAGCAGCTGGCAACTTAGCCTTTCGTATCATACTGGGGTTCTTTGGCGCGATTGGGCTAATTACCTTTATTCCCTGCTTGGTCGCGCTGATACCGGTGACGGTGATTGGGTTTTTGAACATTGCCACGGTGAACATTGCCGTAAAACCGCTCTTTATTGCCAGCGCGATTCTTTTGGCGGTTCTGCTTTTTACCGTGATGTCAATCGGGATTACTGTATCTACTGCGCTACTGACGGCCAAGCTCGGCCGCGCTACTCGCACAGGACTGATCGTTTCAATTGTTTTTGCCATCATGCTGACGATTGCTACTTCGATAACTGGTGGTTTGTGGTACGAAAAAGTCGGCCGTGACGAAGCTATCAATACGGCCCATTCGCTTATCGACGAAGTGCAAATCAATGTTCATGGCGATGACGGTACTCGAATCGACGTCGGGCCAGTGCATATTGATACCAGGCGATAGGTTGCTCGGCCGAGTTTTCCACAGGTCTTGAATAAAATGCTTGCGTTTTGTGCTATCACATGATAGTATGGTTATAGAGTGTGAATTAGACATAAAAATCTGCGAAAAAAACAAATATCTAAATCATAAAATATAACATCACTGGAGGTTTATTGTGGTGGCAAAAAGTACAAGTTCTAATTCTATGCGGCACGATTCTGTTGCTAGGCAATTCGCAAAACAACGTAAAATGACACGGGTTCTCAGCTGTGCCGCGGCTGCGAGCGCAGTCGCGATGGTTGGGTTTATGGCAGTCAATATAAGCCGGGACAGCAATGCTGCGGCTGGGGGAACTGCAAGTGCCAACGGAGATTTTTTGGCGGGTTCGCTATTGGGTATTGACCTTGGTGCGATCGTGGAGATTAGTGGGGCAAGTGCCGACTACACAGCATCCACAACCGCGGCGAATGTGATTTCGGCGAATCCATTTGACGCATCCGTATTGGATATTATTAATCTCGAATTGCCGGCTATTAGTTTGCCTCTTGGCGATTTGTTGCAACTGGGCGCTGTCGGGCAATATGCGCACGCCATGCCCGGCGGCATCTCCCGCGCGGCAACTGGCGCCGTAAACTCGGATGGGATTATAGACACGACCGGGCAAAACGGTTTTCCGGCCGATGCGGCACTCGACTTGACCGAGATTCTGCCGAGCGCCGTCACCTCGACTTTGCTTTCGGAAGCGGGCTTAGAGTTAGACGCCGTTACGAGTGTGGCACATATGGATGCCAGCCTTGGCGCGACTTTGGCAACCGGATGCGCAGACATGAACGCCCCTAGCCAATGCCTTGACTACAGCATTGCTGGCGCTAAGTTGAATATCACTTCACCGCTAGTTGGCGGATTAGTGCAAACTGTTGATGATGCCATCGGCGACATAAGTACTATTGTAACTGGGCTTGTCGAGAGTCTCCAAGAAGATATTATAGATACTCTGGAGGGAGCTTTGAATAGCCTGGGGGTCTTAACCGTTGACCTTTCGGCAACGCTAGACGACACTGACCTGCAAGCGGCTCT
>QMCE01002031.1_pt1 | contig 11239 bp, 8 predicted proteins | sample 1821851 | NCBI WGS metagenome assembly QMCE01 (sample SAMN09453174, study PRJNA476694) | Termite gut metagenome, whole genome shotgun sequencing project. | isolation source: worker | host: Odontotermes sp. | place: South Africa:Pretoria | collected 2016-01-28
GCTCAAAAGAACCGCTTCCAGCGTGATGCGCCTGTCCTGTTGTTTTTGATAATGAAGAAGAGCTTCTTTCAGCAAGGGGAGGGGATTGTTTTTGTTTGCCATTCCTTCGCCGTCGTCGGACCGAACCTCTCTATAGCGGCGTCTTGTTGACTTTTCACCATTGAGGTCGAAGGAGGGCGTACACGGGAGAGGTTACACGTTGGCTGTCAGCCAATCGTAGCCCTCTTTTTCGAGCTTCAGGGCGAGTTCGCGCGTGCCGGATTTCACGATGCGGCCGCGGTAGAGCACGTGCACGAAGTCGGGCACGATGTAGTCCAAAAGCCTCTGGTGATGGGTTATCACCACGATCGCGTTGTCCTTGCCGCGCTGACGACTCACCCCCTCGCCCACGATGCGCAGGGCGTCGATATCGAGTCCGCTGTCGGTTTCGTCGAGGATCGCAAGGCGCGGTGCGAGCATCGCCATCTGGAAAATCTCGTTCTTTTTCTTCTCGCCGCCCGAGAACCCTTCGTTGACCGAGCGCGACACCATAGCCGGATCGAGTCCCACGAGGGCCGCTTTTTCGCGGACGAGGTGCAGGAACTCGGTGGCGGTAAGTGGTTGCAGGCCAAGGTGTTTACGTCGCTCGGCGATGGCCGCCCGCATGAAGTTTGTCATCGACACGCCCGGGATCTCGACAGGGTATTGGAAGCCCAGAAACAGGCCCTCGCGAGCCCTCTCTTCGACCGACATTGTCAATAAGTCGTGAGTCATAATTTGACGGTGCGTTTTGCGAGCGTTTTTCGAGTTTTCTGAAGAAAACTCGTCGGCCCGCCCCGATGGGGGGGCGGGGTCGGGCCGAAAATCTTCCTCGCAAGCTTCGCTCGGCACATCATCTTCACTATTCCGACACGAATGGGAAGGAATAGAAAACAACACCTCGCCCTCGGTGACGGTGAATCGCGGACTGCCCGCCAACACCGACGCGAGGGTCGATTTACCCGACCCGTTCGGTCCCATGATGGCGTGGACCTCGCCCGCCCGGACGGACAAATTTATCCCGCGCAGTATCTCCCGCACTTCGCCCTCATGTCCGTCGACATTCCTATCGCCGCCACTCAGTGAGGCATGTAAATTAGTTATAGTTAACATAATAAAACATTTAATATTCGAGTTTCACAGAAACTCGTCAGCCCGAAGCCACTGGCTGCGAAGGGCTGAGAAAGACCAGCCCATTCGCTGGCTTCGGGCTGTGAATCATCCCACGCTTCCCTCCAGCGACAACGAAAGCAGCTTTTGGGCCTCGACGGCGAATTCCATCGGCAGCTTGTCCAACACCTCGCGCGCGTACCCGCCCACCACCAGTCCGACGGCGTCTTCGGGCCCTATGCCGCGCTGACCGAGGTAAAAGAGTTGGTCTTCGCTTATGCGCGACGTTGTGGCCTCGTGTTCCACCTGCGCCGACGGATTGTGACTCTCAACAACAGGAAAAGTGTGCGCCCCGCACCGGTCGCCCACCAGCAGCGAGTCGCACTGCGAGTGGTTTCTCGCTCCGACCGCCTTCGACCCCACGCGCACCAATCCGCGATAGGAGTTCTGACTCTCGCCCGCTGAAATCCCCTTCGAAACTATCCGCGAACGGGTGTTTTTCCCAATATGTATCATCTTGGTGCCGGTGTCGGCCTGCTGGTGGTTTGCGGTCATGGCCACGGAATAGAACTCGCCCACGGCCCCGTCACCCAGCAACACACAACTCGGATATTTCCACGTGATGGCACTCCCCGTCTCCACCTGGGTCCACGACAGCCGCGAGCGCGCCCCCCTACATAACCCCCTCTTGGTCACGAAGTTGAATACCCCGCCGCGACCCTCCTTGTCGCCCGGGTACCAGTTCTGCACCGTGCTGTATTTCACCTCGGCGTCCCTCTCCACAACGATCTCCACCACCGCCGCGTGCAGCTGATTTTCGTCCCTCTGCGGCGCCGTGCAGCCCTCCAGATAGCTCACGTAACTCCCCTCCTCGGCCACGATCAACGTCCGCTCGAACTGCCCCGTGCCCGCCGCGTTGATCCGGAAATAGGTGCTCAGCTCCATCGGACACCGCACCCCGCGCGGGATGTAACAAAACGACCCGTCGGAAAACACCGCCGCGTTCAGCGCCGCGTAGAAATTATCGGTATACGGCACCACGGAACCCAAATGTTTCCGCACCAACTCGGGATAGTCCCTCACCGCCTCGCTCATCGAACAAAACAGGATCCCCTTCTCCGCCAACGTCTCCTTGAACGTCGTTTTCACCGACACCGAATCCATCACCGCATCCACCGCCACTCCGGCCAGCAACATCCTCTCCTCCAACGGAATACCCAGCTTCTCGAACGTGCGCAACAACTCCGGATCCACCTCGTCAATGCTCTTTTTCGCCGCACTTTTTGGCGCCGCGTAGTAAATAATGTCCTGAAAATCGATCTCTGGTATGTCGAGGTGCGCCCACGTCGGCGGCGTGAGTGTCAACCAATGCCTGTACGCTTCCAGTCTCCTTTCAAGCATCCACCCGGGCTCGCCCTTCTTGGCCGAAATCAACCTCACAACCTCTTCCGACAACCCACGAGGAATCGTTTCGGTCTCGATCACGGTCTCGAAACCAAACTCATACTCCCTTTCGGCCAACTCCCGAATTATCTTCTCCTCGCCCATTTCAGTCGCAAAGATATGAAAAAATCGGGCTTTGAAAAAGACCGTCAGTCCTCCGCCACCCCAGGCGGGGGACTGAGAGTCTCCCCGCTGGCGTCGGACTTTTGTTCTTTGGAGAAGAAATTTCGGATTGCCTTTGCTTTTGCGTGGCCGACGATGGGCGAGAGTTGTTCGATGGATGCTTGGCGGACGGCCTTTACGGTTTTGAAGTGGCCGAGCAGGTCGGAGATCGATTTGGGGCCGATGCCGGGGATGTTTTCCAGTTCGCTGTGTATGAAGTTGGCGGATCGTTTTGCGCGGTGGTGGGTGATGCCGAAGCGGTGGGCTTCGTCGCGGATGTGCATTAACACGCGGAGTGGTTCGCCGGTTTTTTTGAGATAATATGGGTTTGGATCGTGGGGGAAGAACACCTCTTCGAGTCGTTCGGCGAGGCCGATTATGGGGACCTGGTCGACGATGCCGAGTTCGGTCAGCACACCGTAAGCTGCACTCAGTTGGCCTTTGCCGCCGTCGACGACGATCAAATCCGGCAATATATTTTCGGCGCCTTTTCGAGCGTCAGCTCGTTCGCACGCCGCCGCTCCCACGCGGGGGGCGAAAATCTCGCCTGGCTCGATTTTGCCCTTGCTCGGCGACGTGCTTGATTCAATATCGGCGATGGACTGACGAGTTTCTGCGAAACTCGGGTCAGAATCCTCCGCCGGTATGTGTTCGGTTTGAGTTTCCGCAAGCAGCCGTGTGTAGCGCCGCCGGACGATCTCGCGCATGGAGGCGTAGTCGTCGGGTCCGTCGACCGTCTTCACGTTGAAGTGGCGATACTCGCGGCGCGAGGGTTTGCCGTCGCGGAACACCACACAAGCGGCCACGGCGTTGGTTCCCTGCAGGTTGGAATTATCGAAACATTCGATCCATCGCGGCTGGCGGGGGAGGTGCAATTCGCGCTGCATGGCCTCCATAACGCGACCGGTGGCCTTTTCGGGATCTTTGATCTCGAGGTTTTTAAGTTGTTCGGCGCGGTACATGCGTGCGTTTTTGGCGGCGAATTCCAGCAGTTCTTTCTTCTCTCCTCGCTGGGGGACGGTGAATTTCACGCCCTCGAACAGTTCGGTCTCGGGGAGGAACGGGACGATCACTTCGCGGGCGAGGTTAGAGGTTGGAGATGGATCAGGGCTCGTAGAGCCCGTCGGCCCGAAGCCGCGCCCCGCGGAGGGCTGAAGCCGCCGAGGGTGTTTCCGTCCCACCGCCGGCTCCGGTCCGAAGTCGTGGAGTGTTTCGCTCTGTTCGTAATTATGAGAAGCGGCGGACCGAGAAACGTCGGACGAAGTTTCGTTTCCTACCGACATTCCCGATAAAGTTTCGGCGCCCCGGCCCCCCCTTGGGGGCGTCGAAGACTCCTGCGGAGTCGAAGTGTGCACAGCGGGATCGTGACTCGTAATTTGAAGCTTTTCGGAGATTTGTTGAATGGCAGTGGTTAAGATAACCCGCGGGTCTTCCTCGGCGCCGAGGGACAATTGCACGGTGAAGGAGTTGATGATCGAGCCGCGGACCGTGCGCACGAAGTTGCACCACGCCGCGTCGTCATCGACGACGAGAGCGAACACGTCGACATTGCCCAGCGAACTCGACGCCACGACCGACCGCGAGGTATAGCCCTCCAGCAGGTCGAGCCGGTGTTTATAGACCGCCGCGGCCTCGAAAGCCAACTCGGCCGACGCACGCTTCATGGCGGCCGTCAGCGAGCGACGGATGGGGCCCAACTCACCTCTGAGCATCGCACGAGCCATATCTACGTTCGCGGCGTACTCCTCCACCGACTGTTTGCCCACACACGGTGCGCGGCAGTTGCCCAAATGGAACTCCAGGCAGGGCCTGTACCGGCCGCGGGCGATCTGGTCGGGCGCCAGATCGAGCTTACAGGTACGGAACTGAAACACGCCGTGGAGTATCTCGAGCAGGTTTTTCTGCACGCCGATCGAGGCGTAGGGTCCGAAATATGCCGACCCGTCGCGCACAACCTGCCGCGTGGAGAGGATTCGCGGGAAAGGTTCGTTGCGAATGACGATCCAGGGATAGGTCTTGTCGTCCTTCAGCATGGCGTTGTAGCGCGGCTGGAGGCGTTTGATGAGGCTGTTTTCGAGCAGCAGGGCATCGGTCTCGCTATCCGTCACGATATGCCGCAGCTCGACGGCCCGCCGCACCATCACGCGGATCTTCGACGGTAACCGACTGTCCACAAAGTAGTTAGCCACCCGCTTACGCAGACTCTTAGCCTTGCCGACGTACAACACCACGCCGTCCGCGTCCACGAACTGGTACACACCCGGGACGGGCGGCAATGCCGCCGCTGCCCTGCGCAATGGGGTTGTTGTTTCCTCGGACATCGGGGTTTAATCGGTCGTCACGGGGACCCAAATTATGTAGTCGAGACGAGAGGTATAGACCTTTCCGCCGCAAGTTATATTCATAGAGTAGGTGCGCTTTTTGCCTTCGTAGAGAATCCCGTCGTCCTGCTTTTCCGTTCCCAGATCGGAGGAGTTGTAATTACCCAGCGAAACGGACTCGATAGCGTGATATGGCAACTCTTGTTGCGTTACGCCATCGTCGTAAACAGCGCTCTGGAAAAGCAGAGGGAACATGAATCCACCATCGAAAGTGACGTATAAGTGATTTTCCCAAAGGGTAATATCGTTGCCTTTACTCCAGTGGTCCTGAGGGTGGGTGACGGGATCGAGCAGCAAAGTTTGTTCGAGAGGGTAAAAATTGAAGCTACTATCCCACGTGACGATAGATTGGGCGGAAAATTCGTTCCGCAGGGTGACCGTATATTGCTTCGGGGCGCGAGTGGTGATGCGGTCGACCTCGATCCACGACTCGTATTCGAGGACGGTCTTCTCGTCGCTGGTGGTGACCCTGGGAGTGGCCTCAAGGCCCGTGTCGAGCACTTCGGAAGAGGTTACGGTTTCGTCTTTCGAGCACGCTGCGAGAGCGGCGAGACTCGCTACGGCGAGCAGAATGATAGCACGTTTCATAGTTGTAAGTACGTTTTTAAGGCATCTTTAACCGCAAATGTACGATTTTTTTTGTAGTTTTGTAGGTTGGCGGAGGTGTTTTTGCGAGGGTGAAGTGTAGAAAACGGGGCCGGTCGAGGTCGAAACAAAGAATTATGAAACAGAGAATCGAAGAATTATTGGGTCGTGTGGAGGGTTTTTCGAGCCGTGCGGCGGGCGAGATAGAGGATTTCCGGATCCGGATGTTGGGAAAGAAGGGCGAGGTGACGGCGCTGTTGGAGGAGTTCCGCACCGTGGCGCCGGAGCTGAAGCGCGAACTGGGTCAGCGGCTCAACGAGTTGAAAACCAGGGCGATGGAGCGGGTGAACGAGTTGAAGGCGGGGGCGGAGTCGAGCGGCATGGAGAGTGCGGCGACCGGCGACATGACCCGCCCGGGAGAGGGGACCGCTCAGCCGGTCGCCAGTCGGCATCCCATTTCGTTGACCCGCAACGAGATAGTGGGTATATTTGAAAGGTTGGGTTTTACCGTGGCCGACGGACCTGAAATAGAGGACGACCGCCACGTGTTTGGTGCGCTAAATTTTCCGCCCGAGCATCCCGCCCGCGACATGCAGGACACGTTCTTCGTCGAGCGGCACCCAGATGTGTTGCTGAGGACGCATACCAGTTCCATTCAGGTGAGGGTGATGGAGACCACCCAGCCGCCGATCCGGGTGGTGTGTCCGGGGAGGGTGTTCCGCAACGAGGCCATTTCGTACCGCGCGCACTGTATTTTTCACCAGGTGGAGGGGCTGTACATCGACGAAGGAGTGTCGTTCGCCGACATGAAGCAGACCTTGTTGCACTTCGCGAGGGAAATGTTCGGGGCGGAGACGAAAATTCGCCTCAGGCCGTCGTACTTTCCGTTCACCGAGCCGAGTGCCGAGATGGACGTGTCGTGCAACCTGTGCGGCGGAAAGGGCTGTCCGGTGTGTAAGGGCACGGGCTGGCTGGAGATCATGGGTTGCGGGATGGTCGACCCTAACGTGTTGAATGCTTGTGGGATAGATGCGGACAAATACACCGGTTTCGCCTTCGGGATGGGGGTGGAACGTATCGCGATGCTGAAGTACGGGGTGGGCGATCTGCGGCTCTATTTCGAGAACGATGTGAGGTTCCTGAACCAATTTAGCGCTGCCATCTGATGTCGCTGCTTGGGCACATACTGATCGCGCTGACTCTTGCGGCACCGCCGGCTGCGGTGACGAACCGCTATGTGGAGGGGGTTGTGATGATGACCGAGGGGCGGTACGAGGAGGCGTTGGAGGCGTACGAAGCGGCGCTGGCGTTGGAGCCGAACCACGATCCGTCGTTGTATGGCGTGGCGATGGTGTTGGGCAATTCGCACCTGACGGAGGACATTGCGCGGGCGTTGGATTATTCGTTGAGAGCCAAGGAGTTGGATCCTGAGAACGAGTCGTATGGGGAGTTGCGGGAGAATCTGTTGTCGCTTGTGGACGTGCGCATCTCGAAGGCGTTTTATGGGGAGGAGGCTGAGGAGGTGTTGACTCTGGTGGAGCTTCGGCGGCGCCAGCCCGAGACCGACAGGATGAGGGGCAACTTCATGAAGATGAGCGCTTTGCAGTTGGGCGGACGGTATCGGGATGCGCGTAAAGTTGTGGAGGAGATGCTGGGCGAGGCAACCACCGATTCGCTCCGCAGCGAGTTGCACGGTGCGATGGGCTCGCTGTGGCACGAGGAATCGGAGTCGAGACCGAAGTCTGACAACGCTATTAGAGCTAAGTTGGACAAGAAGACCTTTGCCGAATATGACAGAGCGTTGGAGTACAACCGCGATAACGTGTTGGTGCTCAACAACTACGCGTATTATCTGGCGGAACAGGATCGGGAACTGGACCGTGCGCTCGGCATGGCGTCGCGGGCGGTTAAGAGGGAGGGTAATAATGCTACTTATTTGGATACATACGCGTGGGTGTTGTACAAATTGGGCGACTATGCCGAGGCTAAAGAGGTGATGCAGAGGGCGTTGCCGTTGGACAGGGAGGAGAGTGCCGAGTTGTTGTCGCACTATGCCGATATTTTGAGTGCGCTCGGCGAAGAATTTATGGCCGAGACCTACCGAAAACGTGCCGCGGCGGCCGCGGGGAAGTGATTAACGGTTAGTTATTTACAGTAATGCAGACTGAGTTTCGCAGCATAAATTATTCGGCGCCCTGGCACCCTTTTGGTGGTGCCGAAGGAGTTCGAAGAAGTCCGGTTGTTTGCAGCTGGCTGACGAATCGCCGGACAACTCGAATTGCTTTCCTGTTTTTCGCTTTTCACTTTTCACTTTTCACTTGCGAAGCTCAGGACTTGTCCTCGCTGGAGGAGTCGATCCGGCAGGCGCGCGAGCAACTGGCCCAGATCGAAAAGTTGACGGGTGAGAACGCAAAGCAGACCACTTCGTCGCAGCGGTCGCTGGGGATCACTCGTAACAAAATAGGGGCGCAGCGCAAGGTGGTGCAGGGTCTGGACGCCCAGGCGAGTGCTTTGTCGCGCAAGATTTCGGGCGGCGAACGGGAGGTGAAGCGACTGGAGGGCGATCTGGAGAAGTTGAAAAAGGAGTATGGGGCGTCGGTGCTGGAGTCGTGGAAGAACCACCGGCTGAACACTGCCACGGCGTTTCTACTCGCCTCTCACGACTTCAACGACGGGGTTAGAAGGCTGTCGTTTCTCAGGCGTTACAATAATGTGAGGCAGGGCAAGGGGGTGGAGATCGATTCGCTGGTGCGCAATATCGAGGCGGGAATCGTGCGTCTGGAGGCCGATCGGGTGAAGTTGAGCGGGGTGCAAGCCGAGGGCAAGAAGGAGCTGGGAGTGCTCACCGACGAGGAGGCGAAGTACGCGCAGACGTTGAAGAGCCTGCAATCCGACCGCAAGAAACTGGAGGCCGACGCGCGCGCCCAGAACGAGAAGATCGCCGCCGCCCAAAGGGAGATCGACCGCATTATGGCCGAACAGGCCCGGGCCGCCGGTCGCGAGGTGGATGTGGTGTTGAGTGGTAGGTTTGAAGAGAATAAGGGCCGTTTGCCGTGGCCTGCCGGAGGTCGTGGGACGGTGTTGGATCGCTTCGGGGTGGTGAGGGGTGCGGATGGGATTTCTCGTGATTCGAAAGGGATAACCATCGCCACGGAGGGAGGTGCGCAGATCCGGGCGGTGTTCGACGGCGAGGTGACGGGGGTGTACAACATCGGACAGTTCGACAAATGTGTGACTATCCGTTCGGGGAGCTACGTTGTGCTGTACGGCAATTTGGCCGACACGAGACTGAAGAGCGGGGATCGGGTTGTGTTGGGCGACAGGGTGGGGAGGGTGAACAATTCGGGAGACCAGAGCCGCCACCTGTTGTTGTTCCAGATCTGGCACGAGACCACGCCTCTCGATCCGCAGGTGTGGTTGAGGTGACGAGGTGATTTGAGGATGAGATGATTTGGGGATTATTTTCGACTTTCACTGCGTGAAAGTCGTCGGCCCGCCCAAGGGGGCGTAGGCGTTAGAGCGTAGCGACCCGCCGAGCTGCATCTGCCGCGAGTGAATAGCGAGCGGCGACTTTGAAGGACGGTTGGCGGGCCGACAGTTGTGTCGCGTAGCCGACTCATGACTCATGACTTTTTGTATGGTGAGATTTTATACGGACGGGATTGATTTGCGGTTGCCGGCGAAGGGGCGGACGGCCGGATGGTTGCGTGGGGTGGTTGAGGCAGAGGGGTTTGGACTGGGGGCGGTGAATGTTGTGTTTTGCTCGCGGGAGCGCCATTTGGAGATCAACCGTTCGTTTTTGGGGCACGACTGGCCGACGGATGTGATCACTTTTGACTACTCAGGCTCCGAAGGAGACTGTTCGCACGCCGCCGCCCCCAGCGGCGGGCGAAAACTCCGTTTCCGTCCTTGCTCGGCGACGTGCGTGAGTGGCGACATCTTCATCGACCCGCGGACGGTGGAGGAGAATGCGGAACGGTTTTTGGCGGCGCCACAGGTCGAGATGCGGCGGGTGATGGTCCACGGGGTGCTGCATCTGTGTGGCTATGGGGATAAGAGTGTGCGCGAACAGCGGCGGATGAGGGCGAAGGAGGATTTTTATTTGGGGCGGTTTTACTCGGCTTGACCAAGTCAAGCCGTCAGCGCCGCTAAAGCGCGGGAGCGGCGCTGAAATAGTTAGTATGAAAAAGTTTGATATAGATATAGTCAGGGCCGACTTTCCGGTGCTGGAGAGGCAGGTGTATGGGCGGCCGTTGGTCTATCTGGACAACGCGGCCACGGCTCAGAAGCCTCGCGCGGTGATCAGTGCGATGGATGACGTGTGGCTGGGGTCGAACGCCAATGTTCATAGGGCGGAACACGCTATGGCCGAGGAGGTTACGGCGAGGTACGAGTCGGCACGCGAGACTGTGGCGCGGTTCATCGGGGCGGCGGACGTGGGCGAGGTTATTTTCACTTCGGGGGCGACGATGTCGTTGAACGTGGCGGCGTGGGGGCTTTGTCGGAGCATTGTGGACGAGGGGGACAACATCATCGTCAGCGAGATGGAGCACCACTCGAACATCGTGCCGTGGCAGCTGGCGTGTGGTGCGGTGGAGGGCGCGCGAGTGGGGACGCGTAGAAGGGCGGAGATCAGGGTGTTGCCGTTCACGGACGGTGGGTATTTTGATGTTGGGGTGCTGGAAGAGTTGATTGATGACCGCACGAAAGTGTTGGCTATCACGCAGTGTTCCAATGTGTTGGGTGTGCGGTTTGATTTGCGGCCGATTATAGAAGCGGCGCACCGACATGGTGTTATAGTTGTTGTGGATGGCTGCCAGGGGGCGGTACACGGGGGTGTGAATGTGGCGGAACTGGGGTGCGACATGTACGCTTTTTCGGGGCACAAGCTGTATGGGCCGACGGGGATTGGGGTGTTGTGGGGCCGGAGGGAGCTGCTGGAGAGGATGCCGCCGTTGTTGGGAGGGGGCGATATGGTTGCGCCCGGGGGGGTGTCGATCGTGGGTGGTACGCGATTTGCGGAGTTACCGTTTCGGTTCGAGGCGGGGACGGCGAACTATGTGGGTGCGATCGGGCTGGCGGCGGCTGTGGAGTACATAGAGCAGTTTGAGGTGGGCGAAATCGAGCGGCATGAGGCACGACTGTTGGCGGCGGCTGTGAGGGAGTTACGGTCGATCGAGGGGCTGCGGATATATGGGGCTTTTTGTGATGACGTTGTGGGCGGTTATGGGGCGGTTGAGACTGGTGTTATGGGCGGTTGTGGGGTTGTGGGGGATAGTGTAGATGACGTTATGGACGATTGTGGAAGACGAATAGTTGGCCGGGCGCCGATAGTGTCGTTCACGATCGAGGGGGTGCATCCGGCGGACGTCGGGGCGATCGTGGACAAGCAGGGGGTGGCGATCCGCACGGGTACGCATTGTGCTCAGCCGCTCGTGGAGCGTTATGGGGCGGGGTCGATGTGCAGGGCGTCGTTCGGACTGTACAACACTGAGGAAGAGGCCGTTGCGTTGACCGAAGCAGTGCGCAGGGCTGTGAAA
>QMCE01003157.1_pt1 | contig 11235 bp, 6 predicted proteins | sample 1821851 | NCBI WGS metagenome assembly QMCE01 (sample SAMN09453174, study PRJNA476694) | Termite gut metagenome, whole genome shotgun sequencing project. | isolation source: worker | host: Odontotermes sp. | place: South Africa:Pretoria | collected 2016-01-28
GCAACGGTTTGCCGGCTCGCGCTGAAACTCGTGTGCCCGAACGAATCATTGACCGCGCCGAGGTCGCCGACGTTGAATCCTTCGGAAATGACGACGAGGCAGCGCCCGGCCTGTTTGACAGTTGCGCGGACCTGCTCGGCAAGTTCTTCAAGCGTGCGGGGACTTTCGGCCAGGTAAATATGGAGCGGGATTTCCCGGTGTGGGTCGGCCAACCGCGCCGCCGCCGGGATGAACCCGATTTTACGGCCCATCGCCTGCATGACAAGCACCGGATCGGCGGGCGAGGACCCCTTGTTCTCCTCGTTGGCGTATTGAACGGCATGCATCCAATACTTCGCCGTGCTCCCGTATCCCGGCGTGTGGTCGATCAGCTTGAATTCGCTGTCGCCGACGTCGTTGTCGATCGTTTTCGGAATGCCGACGCCGACCAGGTCGATCCCGCGCGCCTGGGCGAGCCGGGCGATCTTGTTCGCCGTATCCATCGAATCGTTTCCGCCGTTGTACAGGAAATACCCGATGTTGTGCGCTTTGAGAACATCGATGACGCGGTCGAAATCCTCCGTCTGGTGCGATTTGAGCTTGTACCGGCAGGTCCCGATCGATCCGGCAACGGGGGTGTACCGCAACAGTGCGACCTCTTCCTTCGGCTGCGCGGAAAGATCGAGCAAGTTCTCCTTGAGAACGCCTTCGATTCCATGCTCTGCACCGTAGACGGTCCCGATATTGTCGAACTCGCGGGCTCCCTCGATGACGCCGCGAAGCGAACTGTTGATCACGCAGGTGGGGCCGCCGCTCTGGGCGACGATCAGATTTTTTTTCATGGGAATTCAATCCAAAAAGGGAAATGTCATTGCGTGGACATTAAAACCAACGGCGGGTCGTTTTCGCCGTGGCGGAGGAAAAGGGAAAGGTCGAGTTTCAACTCCGGGACGGCCAGAATCCGGTCCCGGGCCTCGGGGATGCGTTCGAGGAGAACACCCAATTCCCGTTTTTGTTGCTCACTCTCTCCAAGTTCTTTGTCGAGTTCTTCTTTCGCTTGATGAGTTCCCTCGGCCGACCCGGCATCCGACTTGCCGGCGATGAACATTTTTTGCTGTTCCCGAACGAACGCCCGGCGTTTTTCCTTCATCGAATCGTCGATATCCTTGATCTTATCGGCAATCCGGGCCAATTGTTCTCCATGTTCGCTCCGCAAAACGAACCGGCCTTCTGAAACCGCCGCGGAAATCCAGGTCGCCACGGGATTCAATCGGCTCTGGTCGGTCACTTGGTCCGAGTTCAGCTCGAAAACCAGTTTGAGGGGATTTTCCTTCGTTGTCACAATATCGCGCAGCCCTTTCGCTTTTTCCGGAGAAATTTCCGCCCGGAGTTCCATCGATTCGACCGGGAGCCCGTTTTCAAAAACCACATTCCAGGGCGACGCAAGAAAAAGCGTCGGGGCGTCGATTTCCGGCTCTTTCTGAAAACGCGTAAGGGGCACCGCCGGCAGGGAAATCGGTTTGAAAAGCGGAACGGCGACGGCGTACGCCCCCGGTTTGCCGGCCGTTTCCGTTCTCACTCCCCCTGGTCCCGAACCCTCCGTTCCGTCCGGTTCTGCGTCCACAGGGGCGGGTCCTACGGTCAACAGCGAAAAAGGGACTCTTCCGGCATCCGGGAAATTTTGCGGCGTGAGGGCATCCGGCAACCATTCGAAACTCAGGCCGGCCGCATCAAGCAACAGGAGGCAAAACGGATATTCGATTTGAGCACGAGGATGGCAGGCCATGATGACCCAGCCGGGTCGCTCGGGTGAAGTGCTTATCCGCTCGACGTTTGCGATATCCGCCGGTTCGGGGGTTGTTCGGCCCGTTATCGTTTCCAACTGAACGTCCGGTCCCAGTTCCCGGCATGAGAGTGTCCAGTCATCGGTTTCCAAATACGGCAGGATGCCGATCGTAATCGCGTTTCCGACCCGATGGAGCGGCGCGAAATCCCCGACGGTCAAGGGATCGGGCTTGTCGATGCGCTGCGTCACCTCATCGCCAATCATCGGGATCGGCAACGCAATCGCTTTCGGCGGTTCCCATTGCTCCAGCACCTCGTCCACGATCGCGCGCTGTTCCGACCGGCGGCGCTGAAATTCCTCTTGTCGCAATCGCAGGCGTTCCTGCTCCTCGACCTTGCGGGAAGCGGCTTGTCGTAGGTTCGAGTCGTCGTTTGCCGGGAATGTTTCACCGGAAACGCGATTCTCACCGTTTCGATCTCCGGGCGTCGCCGCTTTTTCCCCATGCGATTTTCCGTCCGTGTTTTCCTCCGTGCTTCCATCCGCATCGAGATCGGGAGAGGTCGGCCGGTTTTGCGGGAGTTCACCGGGCTTCGAGGGTTCACCGGGTGTCGGGGGTTCCTCGGTTTTTGCCGCGCCGCCGAACAGGGAACGGCGGACGGACGCGGCATAACCCCATTTCATCTGCTGATCTACCAAGAGCAAAAAAAGCACCAGGACGACCAGCATCGCGGCGGCATAAGTCGAGTAGAAAATCCATCGCGAAGGCACGGCAAGGAACGATTCCATGCGGTTGCCGAGTCCTGTCCCGGGACGGACGGGAGGGGCAATCGACGTCGGGACAATGATCGGAGGGGCGATTATCGCCGGTCTGGCTTCTCCGGCAACGGTGGAATCCCCTGATTCCGGCATCGCGAACAACGACGGCAATCCAGGCGGAATCGGCGGTGAGGAATCCTCGCGATTCGGGTCCGTATTGTCGCCGATGATGCGCGTCTTTCCAGGCGATTTGCCATGATTTTTCACTTGATCGCCCACCTGGACATCCACCTGAACACCCGCCGAGCCGGAAAAATCGTTTCCGTCGGCCGGGATACCGTCCTGTTCGGAAAAAATCCCCGCCCCGGGTGTTCGTGGAACCGATCCTCCCCGTGCAAAATCGGAAAAAGCTCCTGCCGGGGCTTCTCCAAGCGGCCGAGTCAAGTCAAGGAACAGAAGGTTTCCCTGTTGAGCCAATCGCCGTTCTTCCGGTGTTCCCCGAACCACGCCTTTCCACTGGGGAGAATGTGCCGACTGAAAAGAATGCGCAGCTTGAGGCAAGCGTGACATTTGAGAGGAATGCGACGTCTGCCGTTCGGGGTGATCGACATAAAAGGAGTCGAACGTCGTTTTCCAGCGAGCCTCGGGAGGAAGAAGCGCAATCGCTTCACACAGGAAGGGACGCAGATCCGTGCCGGGATTGTAGACAAGCACGGCTTCCCGACCGGTGTAAAGCGTTTCGGCGAGGATACCGGCCCAACCGGAGTCGCCGGTTTTGATTTGCCAAAACGGGCAACGCGAACCGTCGATCATGGGAGGAATGTCCGGAATACTTGCGTTCGAAGGTTCGCGCGAAACAGAACGGGTCGGCAACCTCCTTCCTTTCGGAAACAGGAGGGAAGGACCGACCCATTCTTTCATGAAAACGCCGTCTTGCGCGAAAATCCAAGCCGGTCCCTCCGCCGTACATTCGCCCGGCGAGCAGGCGATTTGATGCACGAGCCGGTTGGATCGCAACGAAAAATCGATTCCCGCGTTGCATGTTCGTGAAAGGATATGCCAAACGGTTCCCTCGACATCCAGGAAACGATGGGAATACGCGACCGGATTGAGCGGAGCGGCCGACGATTCCGGGGGATGAAGATGCCGGTAATCCGGCGGCGATTCCAGGACGGCTTCCAATGCCGGGGGAATGTCCTCACTGCGTCCGACCGTACAGAAACCCGAGGAGCCCGGCTTGAGGCCCTTGGATACCGATGTCGAAATCAGCTCGTGAGTCATGGAAAAGAAAAACGGAAAAACTGTCTGTCCCAACGCCGAACGACCCGGGATCGACTTGCCGATATCCGGACAAAAAAACGAACGCGTCAACCGGACATGCCGGGCACGTTCGGCGATTGTACTCCATCCGGTCGAAAAATTCAACCGGTCGAAGCAGGCCGAACGTCGATACGTCGATACTCCGAACGCCGGGTGCATCGACGATTTGTCGGTCGGAAACGTCGCGGTGACCGGAGGAACGGCGCTCACCGTGTACTCTCGGTCGGGAACCGTCCGGTCGTCCGCCTCGGACACGGCAGTCCGCCTCGGACACGGTCGCTTCACGCTGTTGCGACCCCGGCTTGCGTGAATCCAAAACGCGGCGTGCGAAACCATTCAAAACGTCGCTCGGGACAAAAATCGTACAAGCGGCTCGTCGAGCGGTTCATCGGTCCGCAATCGCAACACCGGGATACCGCGGGATTTACATTCGGCATCGATTTGACGGAGAAATCGCCGCATTTCCTCGCAAAACGCGGTTTTGATCCTGCCGGCATCGACCTGGATCGACCGGCCGGGCCGTTCCATGTCGAGAAACGCGGTCATTTTTGCATACGGAAATTCGAGTTCGGCGGGATCCAGGAGTTGAAAAATCACGAGTCTGTTTTCCCGGGTCCGGAGCATGGCCGGCAAACGCAGCACCTCCTCGGGCTCGGCGAACATCAAATCGCCGATCAGGACGAACGTCGTATACCGCGGCGCGGGGAAAAAACCGCGAAAACCCGGTCCGGTTTCGTCACGTCCGTCACGTTCGGCGACCCGGCGAGGGGGGGCGGTCGGACATTCCTCCAGCCGGTCGAGAAATCGTTTCCAGTGAGCGGGCGAAGAATCAAACGGGACGATTTCCCTTTTTTCGATACCGTCGAAAACGGTGAGCCGAAACCTGTCCCGGGATTGGAACAGGATGTAGCCGAGAACGGCGGCCGTTCGTTTCGCGGCCTCGAATTTCGACAGGACCGTTTTGTCGGAACGAAAATTCATGCCCGCGCCCACGTCGAGCACGATTTCACAGGGCCGGCTCGTTTCGTCCTGGAAACGTTTCAGGAGCAACCGATCGCTTCGCCCGAGCGCTTTCCAGTCAAGCCGTCGCATGTCGTCGCCGGGCGCGTATTCGCGATGCCCGACAAATTCATGGGAAGCGCCTTGCCGCCGCGGAGCGTCATGCCGACCGGGCCGGCGACCATCGGTACACAACGCCTCCCAGGGCCGCAGCCCCTCCAATCGCGGCAAAAGAGAATGCAGCCATTCCTGTAAGTCCATGAATCGAATCTATCGGTTTTCGCACGGTTTCCACACGGTTTTCACGTGATTGTCCCGGCGGTGCGCTTCCCCGCTCACACGCGTTCACTGATCGACGTGAGCAGCAATTGCATTTGATGCCGCATGATCGAGAGGGCCGTGTTGAATTCCATGTTGTTTTTGGCCATTTCCGACACCTGCGTTTCCATGCCGACGTTGTTCCAGTCGTGGTACAGGATATGCTGGTCGTTCGGCCACACATCGCCGAACGGTTCCGCGAGGCTTCCGGGCGTCGCAGGTTTGATGTTGCTCGGGATCGGATACCGGATGTAGTTCGGGCCGTAAGGCGGACGGTGCTTCTCGACGATCGCCTTGCTGAGCTTCTTCTTGAAGTTGCCGACATCCAGGTCGCGTGCCTGGTAGTCGGGCGTATCGTAGTTCGCGATGTTCCCGGCGAGCAGCGCCTGCCGGGCTTCGTTGAAATACGCGACCTGCTCGACCACGGGAACCGTCGTCGCATTGAAAATCGCCCGAAATTGCACCGTCGGCCGGATCATGATCGTCGTCGTTCCGCAAAAAGGTTGGTTTCGCCCGTTTCGCCTCCTTGGAAAAACAGGCCCTTGGAAAAACAGGCCGTGGGAAAACCGGCTTACTTTCCGCTCCGCAAATCGAGTCGGCTTTGAGGCCGGCCTTCGCCGGAGGCGACGTTCGCGGTCGTCTGCCGGACGTACTCGGTACTGACACGACGTCCGTTGAGCCGTTGCAGTTCCTTTTGAACGTCGTCTTTCTTTTCCTTCATCAACCGCTCGCTCGTCCGGTCGCATTCGAGGATCGCCGCAAGGGCCGTTTCGCAGGATTTGACCAGTTGATCGCAACGGTGTCGCTCTTCCCGTGAATTCCATACCCGTTTTTCCGGCGGCGTATCGCGATAGGGATCGAGCCGACGCTCGGCCGCCTCCAACTCGCCCAGGATTTTCTGTTTCGTCCCGAGCAGGTCGAGCAGGACCGTGATTTCTCCGTTCCGGACGATTTCCAATTGCCGCTGCGAAAGGCAATACAGGCGTTCCAATACGCCGAGCCGCCCGGCAAGCAGGTCGGCGAGTAATCGGGTGTCGGTTACCGAGATACTCATGATCCCATCCATTTCTTTTCGTTCGTTTGTCAACAAAACCGGCCGTTCGCCTGCGACGTTCCGTCATTCCCGTTTCGCCAATCGTTCCTGGAAACGCAGCAATTCTTCCCATTCGAAAGGGGAAAGCCGGCTTCCGGGAGGAAAGGCGTCGGTTTTTTTCAGGCTCTCATGCAGGATTTTCGCCCTGTTGACGACAGTGACCGCTTCCGTCGTACAGCGCCGCATCTCGTCCGTTTCCGCCTTCGCGGCGGCGTCGTCTCCGGCGGCGCGAAAATTCCCGGCCCGCTCCTCGGCTTCCCCGGCCAAGGCGCGGTAGGCGTTGGCGATTTGAACGAGGGCGTACAAGGCGTCGGGGCTGTTCTGGTATTGCGTCGCGGCCAGGTCGTAGGCGAAGATCGCCTCGTCGTAGCGTTGCAGGCTCATCGCTTCGGTCCCGATCCCGAACATCGCGTTGCGCAACATCAGTTGTTCGGACGGACCGAGATTCATCGTATCCTGCCGCGAACGGAGGATGGCCTCGCACTGCCGATAATGATCCAGCGCCCGGGACCGGGCCAGTCGGACATCCGCATCCAAACGTTCCTTCGTCCGTTCCAAAGGTGTTTCCCGCATCGAACGGAGCGAAAGCTGCGCCTTCCCCAAGTAGGCTCGCGCGATGTCGTAATGCGATTCGGCCGCTTGCGGCGCCTCCGGGTGGAATGAAATCGCATCCTCCAGATCGACAATCGCCTGGTCGTAATCGCCGCTGTCGAAATGGAGCGCGCCCAGGGCGTATTGCGTGTCGCGGAAAATCGCGCTTGTCGGCGCGTATTCGCCGCTCAGGTTCAACTGGAGCATGCGGACGCCTTCCTCCCATTCCTTCTTTTCCCGGTACGCTTTGCTGAGGATGAGTCTCGCCCGGGGAACGAAGGTGCTTCGCGGAAATTCGGAGACGCATTTTTTGAGCGTCGCGATCGTTTCGTCGAGAAAATCAAGCTCGAAATACATATCGCCGATTTTGTACAACGCTTCCGCTCGCATGCGGTCGCTCACCTTCATGTACGCCTCGTACATCCGGATCGCGTTGCGGTAATCGCGGCCCGCCCGATAGTTCTCGGCGCTGCTCCAAAGCATGTCGTCGTAATCGTTGTAGGAAAAACGATATCGGGCCAAATCACCGTACCAGCGGCCGGCCAGCCGGAACCGCTCTTCCGCTTTTTTATTCAAGGCATCGCGTTCCTCGAAAAAAGTCGCCTCCGCCTGTCGCCGGAGCGCATCGGCCCAACGGTTCAGGGCGTCCGCCCCCAACCGGAGCGTTTGCATCGACGGCATGACAGGCCGGAGCATTTCCAGGATCGCGATCGCCGAATCGTAATCGCCCCGCCTTAGGTAGGCGTTGAACACGTTCTCGGTCCGCGAGAAGATCATTGATTTCGTCAAATAGCCGTTCACATATTCCGGGTGCGCTTTCAGACGTTCGAAGGCGAGACGGTAGGCCGCCAAGGTCGATTCATTACGACCGAGCCGCATCTGGATTTCCGCGAGGAGAAAACCGGCCGCGATCGCCTCGGAACTGTCGGGAAAACTTTCGATCAGAAAGTTGTACGCCTGTTGCGCGGGGGCAAGATCGCCGTCGGACCGCAATTCATGCAATTCCTCATAACACACACCCTGAAGGAGAGCCGCCTGCCTCGCCCAACGGAACGGCGCGTCGTCGTTCCGGATCGTCTCCTGGAACAAGGCGTCAGCCTGTGCGTACAAGACGGTTGCCCGGTCGCGTTTGCGTTGAATCATCGCCTCGACCTCCTTCATGATCGGCAACGGGGCATCGGGTGGCGCGGCTATAGTCGGTCCCCCCGGAATCGCAGGAGTTGTCCCGGTGGTTTGGGCTTCCAGGGGTTCGTCGCCCAGGATTTCGACCGTATCTTCATCCGGAGTATTTTCTTTCGACGTATTCTCTTTCGGCATCAATTCGTCCGTGGATTCGGCGGCCGGCGCGTTTTCCCGGGGAACCGTCTGTGCGAAGGCGGTTTGGACGATCGTTGCCCGCTCGTAAGTCGTCCGTGAGAGAACCGCCCGCCCATGAAGCGGTACGCCCGATTCACGGGGTTCGATTTCGGATTCCGGGGGCAGAATGTTCGGCGGTTCCGGTACCGTCGGAAGCGGCAAACCCATCGGCGACGGGGGCAATTCCGAATCATCTGCGTCCGGTACCGGCTGTTCCGAGCCGATTTCCGGTTCAATAAGATGGTTGACCGCCGAGGTGTCCTGCCGAGGCATCCCGGGAATCGTCTCCGAAGAAGAAACACCCCCCTCCTCTTCCTCCTTTTTCAACCGTGAAAAGGCGTCGGTCGGATCCGACACCCGTTCAAGGTAGTCGGCCTGCCGGGCATAAATCCGGGCTTCTTCCATGGCGATCCGGCCGGCGAGGAGCAGTTGCGGCGCCCGCGATTCCGTCAATTCGGGAATGCTTTCGAACACCTTCCGGGCAAGATTGACGTCTCCTTTTTGGAGCAGGATCGTGGTTTCAAGCAGGTCGCCCTCGTAAACCTCCTCCCGGGTCGTGGAGGGCCATTTCCGGAACAACGACGCATATTTCAACGATTCGTCGTAATCCGGTTCCGCGTCGTAGAAAGCGGCGTTGGCCAGATACCAGAGAATCGCCTTCTGATTTTCCGCTCCGAGTTCCAGAGCCGTAATCAACGGCTGCCGACATCGCCGCATCTCGCCGGCCATGTACAGACTTTTGCCGAGATAAAAATACCCTTCCTGTTGCCTTCCCCGGAGAAAGCCTTCTTCGAGAGACTGCTGGAGATAATTGGCCGCCGAGAGATACGAGGCGGTTTTGTTTTCGATATCCGAAAGTTCGGTCAGGTAGCAGGTTGCCACGCCGATGACATATAAGGCGCCGCCCTTGGTTTCGGGATCCCGTGATCCGGCGTGTTGCAGGACGACCTCGGCATCGTTTCTCGCCTGGAGGTAAGCCCCGTAATCGAGGCGTGCCACGGCCAGTTCCAGCGTCGGTCGGTTCCGGACGATCGAGATTTGGCGCAGTACGAGAAGAAAACCGATGAGTGAAAACAGGATCAGGGTTCCGCTCAGGATCAGCGCGTAAAGTTTGTGGGAAGCGGCCCAGCTTCGGGTCGAAGCGATCAGCAGGACGAGCAGCGACCCCTTTTCCTCCTGTGCGTCCTCCTCTCCCTCGTCGTCACGACCGCGACGACCGATTCGTTCATCAGGAGGGGGAACCATGGGCGAATCTCCAAAAAAGCGGAGGAAAAAGGCGAACGGCTTCGATATAAAAAGACCCGAACTTTTACTGTTTTCCCCCGTTTCTGTCAAGGTTAAAAAAGAGTGAGCATGACGCGAAAAACGTCGGCAAACCTGTTCGGCAAATCCATATCATACCGGAAACGCGATGAAAACGGACATTTGGTCACGGCTGCCCGCCGCACTCACTCGCCCCAACTTCTGTTTGCACAATAACTTAAACAGATCGTTCGAGCGGCAGGCGATTGTGCGCGGGAGGATTATACCGAAACCGGTTGAGTTTTTCGGTTGAACCGCCTGTTTACCTTCGGCAGTGTCGTTTTGGTGGGCAGGCTTCCCGGGAATCGGCTTCGGGAAATGTTAACCGTATTCAATATAGAGAAAATGCGCAAGACACGGCAGCCGAAATGGATCAGGAAACGGTGTCCGACACCTCTTTCTCCACAGGAACGGGAGCGGCAGGCCCCAAGAGAATCGCAATCCAGCGTGTCTGCTCATAAGACTGAAGCACGATCTTGAGAATCATCGTGAGGGGAGCGGACAGGAACATGCCGACCGGTCCGAGAATCCAGCCCCAGAAAATGAGGGAAAGGAGCACGATCAGGCCGGAAATCCCCAGTCCATCCCCGAGGTACTTCGGCTCGATCCCGTAGCCGATCGCGAAATTGATGGCAATCAGCCCGAGCGTCACGAGGGCGAGACTCCCCAACCCCTGGTCAACCCCGGCAAGCAGGATCGGCGGCACCGAGGCGATGATCGGCCCGACATTCGGGATGAAATTGAAAAAGAAGGCGAGCAACCCCCAAAGCAAGGCGTATTCGATGCCGCAGAGCCAGAGAAAAAGCCAGGTCGCAACCCCGGTCGCCAGGCTGATCCAACCCTTGATGATGGTGTAATTCCAGATGCTCAACGCGATTTCGTCGAGTTGACGGCTCATTTCGAGCCGTTCACCGAAAGCGGCGCGGATTTTATCGGGAAACCGGGACGCCTCAAGCAGGATGAAGATGACGGTCACCATGACGACCAGCATCACGCTCATCATCGCCGCCGCCTCACGGGTCAGGTAAAGGGCCACGTCGGCGATCATTTTCGGATTGAGCAACCGAGTCAGCGCATCCGTGGAATCGGAGGCTGCGTCGTTTTTTGTGTCGTTTTGGCCGCCCGCACCGGCGCTATTGGGCGTTTCAGAAATGCCGGACGTTTCGGCAACATGGGTGGTTTTCCCCGGGGAATCGCTGTCGTTGTCCGCTTCAGAAACCGGCTCCGACGTTTCCGTTTCCGACACACCGTTTTCCGACACACTGTTTTCCGACACGTCAGGTTTCGGCGCCGAAGGTGGCGATACGGGAACCGGTTCTTCATGCGGGAAATGCCTGCCGCCCTCCTCGGGCAGGATGTGTTCGATCGTCATTTTTTCGAACTTCGTTTTGATTTCTTCGGTCCAGTCGTCGATCCGGCGAAGCCCGGCTGTCAGACGTTTTTGGTATTCGGGCAATTTGTCGCTGAACCGGCTTAACGAGGAGCCGATCACACCGAACATGCCGATTCCGAAAGAAAAAATGATCGCCGAAAGCAGCAGGATGGAAAACGTCTCGGAGCACCCCTTTTTTTGGAGCCAACGCAACGGCGGCATCAGGATCACGGCGAAAAAGACCGACTGCAGGAGCGGCGACAGAATCGTTTTGGCGTGCATCATTCCGCCCAAAACGATGATGATCGACGCGAAAACGACCAGGAGGTTCACTATGCCGAACCGGGGGGGGCGTGTGTTCAT
>QMCE01002927.1_pt1 | contig 11234 bp, 9 predicted proteins | sample 1821851 | NCBI WGS metagenome assembly QMCE01 (sample SAMN09453174, study PRJNA476694) | Termite gut metagenome, whole genome shotgun sequencing project. | isolation source: worker | host: Odontotermes sp. | place: South Africa:Pretoria | collected 2016-01-28
TGTTTTTCGAGGAGCTTGCGTTTGCGGGTAATGTCGCCGCCGTAACATTTAGCCAGCACGTCCTTGCGGAGGGCGTTTACGGTTTCGCGGGCAATAATCTGACTGCCGATAGCTCCCTGAATGGGAATCTTAAACTGCTGCCGGGGGATTTCATCGCGAAGCCGTTCGCAGACGATTTTTGCGCGGTCGTAAGCGTTGCCTTTAAAGACAAGCTGTGAAAGGGCATCGACAGGCTTGCCGTTTAGAAGAATATCGAGCTTCACGAGTTCTGTCGATTTGTAATCGGTAATGTCATAATCGAAAGAAGCGTAGCCGCGGCTGATGCTTTTAAGGCGGTCGTAAAAATCGAAAAGAACTTCGGAAAGCGGCATGTCGAAAACCATTTCAACGCGTTTTTCATCAAGGTAGGTCATGTTAGTCTGGATGCCGCGTTTTTCCATACAAAGTGTCATGATGCTGCCTACGAATGTTACCGGCGTTATGATCGCCGCGCGGATATAAGGTTCTTCGGCGTTTTCGATTTTCCCTTCGTCAGGATAATCCGTGGGATTATCCACCATAATTTCTTCGCACGGCTTTTCGCCATTTTTCAGCTTCACCTTGTATTTGACCGAAGGAGCCGTAAAGATAATCGATTGATCGAATTCCCTCTCAAGCCTTTCCTGTACAACTTCCAAATGGAGAAGTCCAAGGAATCCGCAGCGGAAACCGAAACCCAAAGCGGCGGAAGAATCCTTTTCGTAAATGAGAGACGCGTCGTTCAGTTTTAATTTTTCCAAACTGGAGCGGAGTTCGTCATAATCGTTGGAATCCACGGGATAGATCGATGAAAACACTACGGGCTTTACTTCCCGAAAGCCGGGCAGAGCTTCGCCGCAAGGATTTTCCGCGTCGGTAATCGTGTCGCCCACGCGGACATCGCTGACTGTTTTTATCCCGGCGATAATGTATCCCACCGATCCCGGTCCCAGCTCATCCTGTTCCACGAGACTCAGCTTGAAGATTCCCGATGTTTCCACTTCGTATTCGGAATTATTTGACATGAAGCGGATGTTCATTCCCTTTTTAAGCGTCCCGTCAAAAACGCGCAGATGTACGACAACGCCGCGGTAAGGATCGTAATGACAGTCAAAAATTAACGCGCGCAGAGGATCGGACGCGATACCCGCAGGCGGCGGAATGCGGTCTACGATGGCCTCAAAAAGTTCGTTAATGCCGGTTCCCTGCTTCGCCGAAACCAGCAAGGCGGTATCAGCGCCAGGTCATGATCAATTTGATGCTTCGCGCTTGGAATATCGGCGGCCGCCATATCAATCTTGTTGATCACGGGTATTATCTCTAGATCATGCTCCATCGCAAGATACATATTGGAAAGCGTCTGCGCCTGCACTCCCTGTGTGGCATCCACGAGGAGCAGCGCTCCCTCACAGGAATTAATCGCCCTCGACACTTCGTAGGTGAAATCCACATGGCCGGGAGTATCAACAAAATTGAGCGTATATTCCTCTCCGCCGGCGGCAGTGTAAGGAATCGTGACAGCCTGACTTTTTATCGTGATGCCCCGTTCGCGCTCAATATCCATATTATCCAGAATCTGATTCTGAAAATTACGGTCGTCAATAATCTGCGCCTTCTGAATCAGCCGGTCCGCCAGCGTGGATTTCCCATGATCAATGTGGGCAATAATGCAAAAGTTCCGAATATGCGAAGTATCAATCATACAGCCGAACTATACAGGAAAAACATGAAAATTACTATAGCGCCCGATAGTACGCGGCGTCCTCTGAATCATGCTATCTTTTGCATAAGTTCATGCACCCACACGATCATTTCGCCCGGTGTTCTGTTTGCCCAGGAGCCGTAGGGAAGGGCGGTGAGTGTTATATCCTCAAAGTGCGGTTTATCGGTACTGCTGAACGATGCGGCCGTACCGCTTGAGACAAGCTTTTTCCCCTTGCAATGGATGAGCATTGTTCCGCCGAACAAATCCGGGTTCCATTCTTCTGTTAAGACCGCGTTTGGCGAAAGGAAAACGGCGGCAAGACCGGTTCCGTTGTCGGCTTCCTCAAAGCAATACACTTCGGGGCCGCGGACAACGGCGATTTTTCCGCAGTTTGCGCATACTAAGGGGTTTGCATATACGATGTGCGGAACAATGCCGAATGAAACATCGATGCCGCCGCCGCTTTCCCATGTCCGCCGTATTTTGTAATAACCTTTTATTATTGAACCGTCGGCAGGCTCTCCGTTCACGAGGATGCTGAAATTTTCCGCAAAAGAAGGAATCCTTACAGCCAGGGTAAATGCTGTTCCGCCGGTTTTAATTTCAATGGAAATCTTGCCACTCCGGGGATAATCCGTTGTAAGAACAAGTTCAACCTGTGTTCCGTTTATTTCAAACTTTGTGTTATTGGAAATAAAAAGATTTACATAGACCTCTTTTTCATTTTCAGATTCGTTTACAGAATAGATGTACTGTCCGAGAGACGAAAAAGTCCGCGCGATATTCGTGGGACAGCAGGCAACGTCAAACCATTTTTGGCGCACAGGTTTAACGTGAGCGCGCGACGTATGCGCCATACAGTTCTGCGGCAAAACCTCAAGCGGATTTACATAAAAGTAACGGCTGCCTTCAAGGGAGATTCCCGCGCGTACTGTATTATATAACGAAAGTTCGCAAGTATCAATGTAAGAAGCATCTTTTGTGATGCGGGATAATCGAAGCCCGAACAAAGCCAGTCCGATTGAGGCGCACGTTTCAGAATAATTGCTGTCATTGGGAAGATCATAATCCGTGGTAAAACGTTCGAGAAACCCGGAAGAACCGACACTGCCAGTAATATACATCCGTTTTTCTACAATGTTGTTCCAAAGTCTTACGCACTGATTGAGCAGTGCCTTATCATTACGCAATGCCGCAATATCCGCCATTGCACAGTACAGGTATAACGCACGCACCGCGTGACCTTCGGCAGTATTTTGTACACGGACCGGGAGATGCGACTGCGAATAAGAAGGATCAAAATCTTTGGGCTCATTAAATACAAGATGAAAACTAGGCATGTGACGGAAACCGGGCCGCGCCATTTCTTCGAGAAAATAGTTCGGAGAGGCACCGCGTACATCAACAAAATATGCGGCGAGATTGAGATACCTTGATTCCTTTGTTACGTCAAAAAGCCTGACAAGCGCGAGTTCTATTTCCGGATGTCCCGGACAGCCGTGAAGCTGCGTTTCGCCCGGACCGAACACTTTACAGATAAGGTCCGCAAAGCGGCTCGCGATCCGGAGAAGCGTTGTCTTGCCGGTTACTTCATAATACGCAACCGCCGCTTCGATAAGATGTCCGGCACAGTAGAGTTCGTGTCCTTCGGTAAGATTCTTCCATCGTCTCTCTGGCTCCACAAGCGTGAAATAGGTGTTGATATACCCGTCTTCACACTGGGCCCTGCCGATAAGATCGATAAGATCATCGGCATTTTTTTCCAGTTCCGCGTCAGGAGAAGACGCAAGGCAGTAGGCCGCGGCTTCAAGCCATTTTGCCGCATCAGAATCCAGAAATTCCGTCCCTTTTCGTTCTCCGGAAATTTCTCCTGCCGCAATACGAAAATTGTATAAACAATAGCTTGGCGGCGTGTCCGTAACCCGGTCATTCAAAATTCCCCATTGATAAGGAATCGCTTTTGCGGCAATGAGTTTTGTATACCTGTTCCAATATGCATCGTTAATGCTGATATGAGATAAGGGCAATGCGTGCAGATATTTTGATTTCATAATAGGTCTTCTCCTTTGCGTTTCCTTTGCTTGTAACGCAATAACCTAAACGATTAACATCTTTATCACACATGATAGATCGGGAAAGCTAAAATTACAAGAGAAAAATGATGATGGCCGGCTGTGTTTCTCTTCATTTTGGTATATTTTTGTTTAGATGTATGATAGAATATTTCTCACGGAAAATTGAATCTTATTTCGCATAGTGTTTATAACGGTATTTTTCAGTTATAAATCGTTTAGGCAGGTGTTTTTATGGCGACAATAAAGGAAATTGCAAAATTAACCGGCGTATCAACCGCGACTGTTTCAAATGTCCTCAATGGAAAACCGGGATCGGCGGGTGAAGAAAAGATAAAAGAGATCAAAGCGGTTGCGCGATGGCTCAATTACACGCCGAATTCTCTTGCAAAAAACCTTAAAAAGAGAAAAACCAATACTATTGCCATTATTACTGAGGATATTACCGTTTTTAATACACCTGAAATTGTCGATGGCATCGAATCTTTTTGTGAAGAACAGGGATATGAAATAATTCTTGGAAATATGCGCCTGTTTAAACGTTACAACAACGACTTTACAGATACACCAAGGCATCAGGAACTTTTAAACGCGCTTGTGCGCAATCTTCTTGCCAAGCAGGTGGAAGGAATTATCTATGTCGGCTGCCATTGCCGTGAAATTCAGTGGCTCCCCGATGATTTGTCTGTGCCTATTGTCTTTGCCTACTGTTATCCGCATGACGATATATATCCATCTGTCTTATTTGATGATGAAAAAGCGGGATATGATGTCACAAAGTTGTTAATCGATAAGGGGCATCAATCTATCGGCGTTATTTGCGGACCGATCACGAGTTATCATACTCACGCGCGGCTTCAAGGGTTTCAGCAGGCGCTTTTTGATCATCATATTCTCTATAATTCACGGAATGTGTTTTACGGAGACTGGGAACGCCTTTCGGGTTACCGTTTGTCAGGACCGCTGCTCGATACGGGCGTGAGCGCGGTCTTTGCTTTCAATGATGTGATGGCAAGCGGCGTATATGAACGATGTTTGGAGCGCGGACTTGTTGTGGGGAAGGATATTGCTCTCTTCGGTTTCGACAACCGTGACATTAGTTTGGGATATACTCCGCCGATTTCAACGGTGAAGCCGCCTCTGAGTGGAATAGGGCGGAAATGTGCTGAAATTATCCTCAACAAAATAGCGGATCAGTCAGACCATACCGATACAGAGACTTTCGGCAGAATACTTCTTTCTTGCGTTGTATATGAGAGAAAATCGGCCGGAGAATCCATTATTCAAAAATAAGCGAATTATTCGAGGCTCTTGCTAAACTCCGATTTTTGCAGCAATCTCATTCATCATATAAGTTTCTTATATAATAAGGTATAATATTATCCATTATAGAACCTAATCGTTTAGGTAATTCAAAGCGAAGTACAGAATCAAAGAATATTTATTTTTGGAGGAAAAAATGAACAAAAAAGTTATTGCTGTGTTATTGGCAGTACTGCTTGCGGCCTCCCTCAGCGCCCGCGGGGGAAGGGATTCGGGTGACGGACGGGTAGAAATAACCTACTGGCTTTCTGCGCCTCGCACGGCAGTCCCTTCACTGATACTTATTGCTGTGTGGGGCTGCGGCAATTTGATTGTTATTTTTCTTGCCGGTCTGCAAAGTGTTTCTCCTGTGTACCATGATGCTGCCAAGATCGACGGAGCCAACGCGTTCCAGCGTTTCCGTCATATTACCATTCCGCTCATGACCCCGATTATTTTTTATAACTTTCTTATGAGCGTTATCACACAATTGCAGGTATTTGTTCCGACCTATGCCATTACACGAAGAACACCGTCTGAGAGCGCGACATTGTTCCTTGTGTATCTTTTGTATCGTGAAGGTTTTCAGAATAATAATTTCGGCTATGCGGCTGCGATTTCGTTTATTTTCTTTATCATGATAGCGGTTATTACCGTGTTGATTTTCCGTTTTTCTAAAAACTTTATCTTTTACGAAGGGAAATAATTTTTATGAAACATATAAAATATAAAACCGATAGATATAATATTCCTTCGTTTATTTTGTTGGTGTTGTTATCCCTGATGGTGGTTTTTCCTATTTTTTGGATGCTGAGGACATCATTAATGGGTAATGCTGAAATTTGGCAGCAGCCGCCGAGAATGCTCCCAAGCAGATGGTTGTTTTCTAATTTCAAGACAACAATAAATTCCCCCACCTTTCAGTTTTGGCGTTATCTTGTAAATACCCTCACAATAGCGATTCTTTCGGTGATTGGCGTGGTGGTAACCGCAAGCATGGCCGCTTACGCGTTTGCCCGAATGAGTTTTAAAGGAAGCCAAGTGTTGTTTGCTCTGTGTATAGGCAGTATGCTTATGCCGGCAGCCGTTACCATCATCCCCATTTTTATTATGTGGAGCAGACTTGGCTTTTATAATACCTATGCTCCGCTTACGGTTCCCCAGTTTTTGGGCGGCGGCGCCTTTAATATTTTCCTTATCCGGCAATTTATGCTTGGTATACCGCGGGATATGGATGAAGCTGCAATGATAGACGGCGCGTCTCATCCGCGCATCCTGGTTCGGGTTCTGATGCCCATGGTTAAACCGGTGCTGATTACATGCGGTCTTTTCACGTTTATCACAAGCTGGAATGATGTCTTTGGTCCGGTATTGTATTTATCCGATGCGGCGAAATATACTATTTCCCTGGGGCTTGCTATTTTCCGCGGAGGATACGGTACAAACTGGGTTGCAATCATGTGTGCGTCAACTCTGGCGGTTATTCCAGCTTTGCTGCTGTATCTCATTGGTCAGAAATACTTTGTGGAAGGTATTGCTTTAACCGGAATGAAGGCGTAGTGATTGGAATGCAATTGTGGTTCATACCCCGAGGCTCTGCCTTGGAAAAAATTAATAAGCTGCTATGTGTAGGTTGAAATTACAGGTTAGGGTATGAACCACAAGGCATGTATAATAATTTCCGATACAAGAAGATACCGCCCATCGAACCGAAGGTTCGTGCTCTGCTGCGCGGTTCTTCATTTTCTTGACATTTTCCAAAAACGTATTAGATTAAAGTCATGAAAATCCGAATAGACAGTTCCCGCGTTGCCGGTAAACGCGATCCGATGATTTACGGTCATTTTATCGAGCATTTCCACCGTCAAATTTACGGCGGAATCTTTGATCCCGGGAATCCGCTTTCTGATGAAGACGGGTTCAGGCTTGATGTAATCGATGCGCTCAAAAAAATACGGATGCCTGTGTTAAGATGGCCGGGCGGGTGTTTTGTTTCCGCGTGGCACTGGAAGGATGCTGTAGGCCCTGAGCGTGTTCCCTCCTTTGACAAAGCCTGGCGCGTGGAAGAACCCAACACCTTCGGCACGGACGAGTTTATCGCTTTTTGCCGGAAAACCGGCTGTGCGCCTTATATCTGTACCAATGCCGGAAGCGGCAGCAACGAGGAAATGAGCGACTGGGTTGAATATTGTAACCTCAAAAACGAGGGACAATGGGCAAAACTGCGGATAAAAAACGGTAATACGGCACCGCACGCTGTAAAATATTGGAGCATAGGCAACGAAAATTACCTTGGCGGTGAAATCGGCGCGAAATCCGCCGCCGAGTGGGGCCGCCTGGTATGCGAATCTTCCAAAATGATGAAGCGTGTGGACCCTTCCATCGAGCTATCCGCGGCGGCTCTCGCTGATCTTGACTGGAACATCAACCTGCTCCGCAGCGCGGGAGAGCGGCTTTCCTGGATTTCCATACATCAGTATTGGGACGGGCTTTGGCAGAATAACACCTACGCCGATTATGAGGCTTGCATGGCGTTCACCAATACGCTGGACAGTCAGGTAAGAAAAGTCCGCGGGCTCCTGGAAGCCATGGAGCTGGACAAAAAAATCCGCATCTCTTTTGATGAATGGAACCTTCGGGGCTGGCATCATCCAAATGTTGATAAGGGCCTTACGCCGGAAGATTACCTTACGCCGCGGGACCTTAACGATGAAAACAGCCGCTACACCATGGCGGACGCCGTATTTACCGCGTGTTTCCTCAATATGGCGAACCGTAATTGCGATAGTATCGGCATGACAAACTTCGCCCCGGTTGTAAACACCCGCGGTATAATCTTTACGCACGAAAAAGGAATTGTCCTTCGTCCGACATATCATGTTTTTGATATGTACGTTAACGGACTTGGCGAAACGGTTTTGGATGCTCTATCCGAGGATATACCTGTTCTAAATGTGCGCGATAAAGAGGGAAACCCGGCGGAAACTTCCGCGCTTGATATAGTAACCACGCTGGACGGAGAGGGCCGCATCGTAATCGCCGCCGTAAACAAGGATCCGGCACGGAAACATGGTATACGTCCCGAATTTCTCGATGAGAAAAAGCCCCGTTCTTACTCGATGCGGACCCTGGAAGGAAAAAGCCCTGATTCCTGCAACGACATCGGCAGAACGGAAGCTGTTCCGACAAGCGGCGGGGCGGACCTGGATTATAAGGCCGGGGATGAAATCTTTCTGCCGCCTCATTCGGTAAACATTTTACAATTTAATTAAGTTGAGGTTGTTTCAAGAACCGAAGTTTTGAAACAGCCTCGGTTTATAAACTATTTTTTGTTAAATTAACAACTTTGTTTTAGCATTGCACACCGCAACACTCATGGAATGATCTCATGAGTCTTGCCATCTGTCAACAATTTTTTTGATATATTAATAAAATTCTTAATGGTTTCGACTATTTTTTAATTTTTCTTGATATACAATCCTGTCTATGCTGAATATATCAAATATAAAGCCTCATAAGTATTCCCTGATCGTAATTGCCGAAACCTTTTCCAAAAATATTCATTCCGCCGACATGTTCCGCGTCGTTTTTAATTCCGATGCGGACTTTGATCGAAGAATGTTCCTGAAGAGAAAGATCGGCTAAATTGATGTCCGACACCTTATTTCCGTCCACGAAACTGCCCTCCGCCGTCACGCTCCAATATTTAAGAAGCCCATACTGAGAACCTTCGAGCTTCCACCATGAGGGGGTAAAAACGCCCCGCCGGTCGCCGAAATCTCCCGGAGAAGTCCACGACCCCAGTTCTACGTTATTTATCCACATCGTTATATCGGAAAGCCAGTTTTTGTTTGTTCCCGGAATTTCGGAAGAAAGTTCCAGTGATATTTCGAGTTTTTTTGGTACGCGGCTTTCGTATCTTAAATTATTAGGAAATTTATATTCTACAAATCCGCTGCCCATCCAAATTAATCCCGCTTTTACGCGATCCGGTTCCAGGAACGATTCGGGAGCGTCCAGATACCCGATAATGCGTTCCGATGAACACAGTCCGCAGGGAACCGCTACATCGTATTTCGTAAAAATACCAATCGGCATTTCTACCTCAATACTGTTCTTCCGGCCTTTTTTTTCTTCCGGAAAACCAAGAATGATTTCAGAAAACGCAAGGCTGCACAGTTTTTGACTGCCCCTTTTAGCGTTTACTTTTTCAGAAGTTACCAAACCGGCTTTTTCCAGAATACTGATATTGGTAGCCACATTGGATTGGGGAAGATCGCAGACTTCAGCCAATTCGTTAATATTCATGCTTTTTTTACGCAGCAGGTTCAAAAGCTGTATCCGCTGTTCCGAAGCAAGTGCTTTCAGTTTGTTTGTATCTTTCAACGGATCGATGAAAAGAATCTTGGTGTTTTCCATGACGATTATTATATCATACTTTCTTGATACATTCTAGAGCCATATCCGTTATTTCGGGGAAAAAAGAGGATATTAAAAAAATAATACTAATTTAGTCAGTATTATGTTTCGTTTATCCGCATTTTACAGCAGACTGATAAAAAGATTTTTGATGGATTCTTCAAGAAATAGGTATTATATCAAAGTTACTTGATATATACTAGGTGTTTTTCAAAAAAATGAAATATTTTCACGTTTTTTGTTGACATCTGAAAATTTGCATCGTACAATGTTACTTAATCCTTATATAAGGATGAAAAAAAATTGGAGGAAAAACTATGAAAAAGATGTTATTTGTACTATTAGTTTTGTGTCTTTGCGTTTCTCTTTTCGCCGGCGGCGGAGCCCAAGGGGGCAGAAGCGGAGGAGCTGCGGCACCAAGCAGCGCGATGATTCCCGGTGCTAACGTACCGCGTAATCAGACAGTCATTATGGAAAATCCTGAAGGAAATGTTGCTGTTCCTGACAATTTTAACCGTTGGACGCCTGGTGTCCGTGTTACTACAGGATTGCAGCAGCTCGCGATGGATACCCTTTGGTACATCGACCCCAATGCCGGTGTTGCCGGTGTTTGGGAAAACGCTCTCGCGTCAGAACCGCCGATTTACAACGATAATTTTACCGAAATGACGGTAAAACTGCGCACGGGAATCTACTGGAATGACGGCGTTGAATTTACCGCTGACGACCTTATCTACACGGTTGAAACTCAAATGGCAACTCCTGGGTTTGAATTCAACGGACAGTTCAACGAGAACATTGCAAGGATTGAAAGAGTCGATCCTACCACAGTAAAATTCGTTCTTAAGGAACCGAATTCACGCTTCCATGCTTTCTTTACGGTACGCTGGTCGGCTTGTTTCATCATGCCGAAGCATATTTTTGAAAAGCAATCCGATGTTATGGCCTTTAACCTATAAACTCCATTCTTTCGATCCTCAGGGAAACTGGTTCCTCTGGGAAAAACGCGAAGACTGGCAGAGAACAACGCTCGGCCGCTTGGGCGATATGTCACAGGCACCCCGGTATGCTATGTATATCAACGCCGGTTCTCCTGACGTAAAGGTTATGACTCAGCAGAATCACCAGATTGATGTTATTCATGATATTTCTATCGAAGGCGTTATGGCTCTTGCAAGGAGTAATCAATATACAAAAACCTGGTTCCCGGGCTTCCCCTGGGGACATCCGGATCCCACACTTCCCGCGGTTATCTTGAACCATGAAAAACCCGGTTTGGATAATAAAGATGTACGTTGGGCACTGACATTGGCCATTGATATTGTCAATCTGGCAATTACTTCCCACCGCGGAGCTATGACTGTTTCCGCTATCGCGATTCCTCCTACCGGAATGTATCCTTCTATCTATTTTGAGCCTCTCGAAGGATGGCTCCGTGACTTCACCTTGGATCTCGGTGACGGCACTTCATTCAAACCTTATAACCCGAACGCGGCTGTAGAAATTGCAACTGAAGCACGGAAAACGCTTGGTGACATGGTTCCGACGAATGAAGCCGACATAAAGAGATATATGGGAGCCGGTTGGTGGAAACATGACCTTGCGGCCGCTGAAAAATTGATGCTGAAAGCCGGAATGCGCAGAAATGCTGCCGGCAGATGGACGCTCCCCAATGGTCAGCCCTTCCAGATTAATGTATTGTCGGTAGACGATTCGGA
>QMCE01002033.1_pt1 | contig 11229 bp, 9 predicted proteins | sample 1821851 | NCBI WGS metagenome assembly QMCE01 (sample SAMN09453174, study PRJNA476694) | Termite gut metagenome, whole genome shotgun sequencing project. | isolation source: worker | host: Odontotermes sp. | place: South Africa:Pretoria | collected 2016-01-28
TCCGTGACGACTATGGTGAACGTTTCCGTGTCCGATTCGCCCTCGCCAAGCTGGTTGGCGGCCTCGGTATTATCGTTGGATGTCAAGTGGGAGTGCCATGCTTGGAAGTTCGGAAAGAAGTTCCGCAGTATCAATATCACTTATTCGCAAAAATAATAAATTACCCGCCTTGTCAATTCGGAGACAATCTGCGGCGAACCCGGCAGCAGTCCCCTGTATTCCTTTAGCGCGGCCAAGGGCTTGTCCAACGCGCGAGCGTCAATGAAATACCGCTCACCCAAAAACTCAAAATCGACGCCTTCCACCGTTACGGACGAAATTTCAAAAAGGCTGCCGAACTGCCCTGGCATGTATCTGTCGGTGCTGAGGTCTACCGCCGTGAACCCGCACAGCATGCCGAGCATTATTGCCGTGACGGTAAATGCGCCGCCAAAGCTCCGTTTTCTTTTGTGACGGACGTTCATTCCGATACCGCTTCTCCTTTAATTTGCATTTCTTTTACAAGCTCAGCCAAGGCGTCGCCCATAAGGCGGGCCGAGTACGAGGCTTCCTCAAGGGTGTTCGCGTTCGAGCCAAATTCCAACAAAAGCGAGCCGTCAGAAAGATGCATGTTGTATTTGCGGTAGCAAAGGAAGATTGGCCGCATGAGGCCCGGGTACAGTTCCTCGGCCTTGTTTTGCAGTGCCACGGCAAAGCGCAGGTTTTTGTACCAGTTGGGCATTCCCATTTCTCCGTCGTCGCAGCCGACTATTATCATGACCTGCGCAGCCTTTTTGCCGTCTATCACCGTAATAGGCTTGACGATAACGCCGTCCTCGCGCGGCATGGCGTCGCGATGCAGGTCCAATATAATTTTGAGCGAGGGATGTTCGTCCAAATAGGCCTGCACGGTTTCTGCGCTACGCTCGTACGAGCCGTTGTAAGAGGGGTAGTCGTGCTGGGTGGCGTCGTGCAGAGCGCTTACGCCGGCGTCTTCAAGCGTTTGGAGCAGTACCGCGCCCACGGCCGCCATGTTGATGTTGTTGTCTGTGCTGCGCCAGGTGTTGCGCGTGTCGTAAACCGTGTTGTCATAGCGCTCAAAGCTTTCGGTGGCATGGGTGTGGAACAGCAGCAGCTGCGGCTCTCCGGTCTCTTCAAGGCCAAGGTCGAAGCCCGTTTCAAGAATATCCAGAATCTCGCTCTTTTCAAGGTCGGTGTCGTTTCTTATGCGCGTAAGCCCGCTTCTGACGAGAGTCATGTTCGTCCTGCCGGAAAAATCCTCGCTTAAAAGCTCGGCGGAATACTTTTCGGGTATTTTTGGCGGTTTGACAGAGCTTTGGAACGGGTCGTGGACCGGAATGGACGCGGAGACCTCTTGCCCGGAGGAGGCTTCTGCGGGCGCCGCGGGAGCATCGCTCTGCGATGGCGGAACAGGCGGCTCCGCGGCGTGCGCGCTTTCGGACGCGGGTTCTGAGGCGCCGCCGTAAAGCTCGGACCTAAAGCGTTCCTTTAGCTGTTCCAGGCCGGCGTCGGGCATGTTGAACGCCGCGAATACCATTGCGGCCCTTGAGCCGGCCAGAGCGAAAAAATCCGAATTTGCACCCAAAAAGCGCAACGTTACCGGCGCAAGCAAAACTAGCGCCGCAACAGCCAGCAGCCCGCCGCCCGGATTTTTCTTTTGATTCCTCAATATAAATCACCGCTGCCGTATATGTTAGAATAGGCTATTCCTAATATTCATATTCAGGACAGGCAGGATTTATTAAAGTCAGTCGTATCTACCCCACCAGATAAGTGAGTTCCTCCAGTGTTAGATCTGGCTGCAGCGCCTTGTTGATGCACAGCGAGAGCGTTTTTGCCGCCCGGCCGACAAGAACGTCAATTTCGCGCGGGGTAATCATCATGGCGGCGCCCTCAGGCTCAAAGAGGCCGCGTTTGTCATCCTCGGGCTCGGCGCATTTTAAAAGGTCCGCAGCGAGCGTCGAAGCGTCAACCACCGTGGGGACGCCTATGGAAACGACCGGCACGCCGAGCGTCGGCTCCGAAATTTCCGCTCGGGAGTTCATCACGCCGCTTCCTGGCGAAATACCGCCGTTTGAGATCTGTATGGTATTTCCAAGCCGCGCTGCGCTGCGGGCCGCCAGCGCGTCCACAGCGACGACTGCGGCGGGCTTTAGCGTACCTGCGAGAGAACGTATCACCTCGGCGGTCTCCATCCCTGTTTGCCCCAGCACGCCGGGAGCTATGGCGGCTGTGGGGCGCAGGGAGTCGAATCCGCTCTTTTGTGCGTATTCCCCGCTGATATGCCGCGTAGCGAGTACTTGCCGCACCGTGCGCGGCCCAACGGCGTCTGGAGTGATATCGTTGTTGCCGAGTCCTACGACGAGCACAAGGCCCCGTGCCGGCAGCAGCAGGGCGATTTCGCGCGCTATGGCGCACAGCTCGCCGTCGGAAAGCTCCTCCGCGCCCGAAAACGCAGGAGCCGTTACGGTGATATATTCGCCGGGAGCTTTCCCAAGTGTTTTGGCGACAATACCGTCCGGTACGGTCACTCTGTGTATGCGCAGACGTCCGGCCTTAGTTGCCTGACGCGCCGCGCCGCCAAAGCCTTCCAACCGCAGCCTTTCGTCGTCGGACAGCGCTTCGGCTGCCTCAAGCGCAAGGTCTGTCCTAAAGCCCAAGAAAAACCCTCCCAGAAATGTCAGTTAACAGTATTGTATGTATTTGAGAGAAAAAAACACTTGCATTCCATCGAGAATAATGGTATTATTAGTTTTGTCTCAAATCAGGAATTACACTCCGCCGCATAGGGCGGAGTGTGTAAATCCCGTCTAAGGGGGTGAAGGATATGCCTAATATTAAATCCGCAAAGAAGAGGGTCAAGGTTATCGCCGCAAAAACGCTCAGGAATAAATCCGCGCGTTCGGACCTGCGCACGGCGGTCAAGAAAGCGGAGCTTTCTCTTGTGAACAGCGCGGAGGACAGGGCGGACGCCGTAAAAGCCGCTATTAAGAAGATAGACTCCGCGGTTTCCAAGGGGATTATTCATAAAAATACGGCCGCTCGCAAAAAATCTGGCCTGCAGCTCAAGCTGAACAGGGCCTAGCGGAGGTTTTTAATGGCGAACAGGCTAAGAATCCCCAAGGTTCTGGAAAGAAAAGGCGTTAAGCTCAGCGATATGGGCGTGGCGGCCGCTTTTGCGGGAGCCGTCGCCGTGTTGTTGATGACCGCCATGTATGTCATCGCGAGGCTGGCGGGAAACCGCGCCTACCGCGAAAAGTGGAAGGACTACAACGACTGCGGTTGGGCATAGGATTACAATTTAACTAAAACTAAAACAGGCCGCCGCCGGGATTCCCGGCGGCGGCCTTGGTATGTCAACTAATTCATTTTACGCCAACAGGTTCATTGTCCGCAGGCGCGCGCGGAGCCGGACTATCGCGGTCGAGCAAAAAACGATCTTAACGATATCCAGCGGTATATACGGGAACACGGTTAGCCCGAGCGTCGCCGCGACAGTGTTCCCCGTAGTGGCGCACATCCACGCCGTGCCGCTGGAATACAGCACGATATGGGCAATAAGCATTGCAAACGCGGCCTTGATGTGATCATTCACCCGGCTTTCGGCCAGGCCGGTCCGGCTGTTAAGCGCAAAAGAAACGATTCCCACCATGACAGGATAGACGAACAGATAGCCGCCCGTTGGTCCCAGAAGCGCTGAAAGGCCGCCGCGAAAGCCGGAAAACACAGGAAGTCCCGCCGCGCCCAGCAGCAAGTACACCAACTGAGCCAGTACGGCCTGCTTTGGACTGAGAAGAATTCCGGTTATATAAACGGCAAGAACTCCCAATGTGATAGGTATAGCAGTAAAAGGAAGCGGCAGGGAGAACGGGGATAAAACCGCCGTCACCGCCGCGAATATGCCTATGGTCGCCGAATCCTTTATTGTTATGATCTTCTTCAATTGTAATTACTCCTTGTTTAATACTATCTAATTATTGATTTCGCCCGCGGTGATATGAAGGGTTGCGCCGCCGCCGTCCCTGACGACGAGCGCGCCTGTTTCGTCCACTCCCAGAACGGTAGCCGGGTAGCTTCCGTTCGCGGCCGTTACGCGGACCTGCGCGCCTCTGATAAACAGCCTGCTCTCGTAGTGATCCAGCATCTCGCGAATTTTGTCCCCGGCCATGAAAGCAAGATATTCCGTCTCAAACCTGTTGAGAACCTCGGCGGCAAGACGGTTTCTTATGCCACGCAACCCCGCGGACTCAAACACGGACGTTGCGACGCCGCCAAGTTCCCGCGGAACGCTGCCGGTGTTTATGCCAATGCCCACGATGGCCGTGCTGAGTTCCTGCAGCTCGCCTGACAGGACCGCCTCGGTAAGTATGCCGCATATTTTTTTGCCGCCGCAGTAAATGTCGTTGACCCATTTTATACCGGCGGTCACGCCGCAGACGGCTTCTATCGCCTTTGAGACGGCGACGGCGGCGCAGATAGTCAGCAGCCTGACGTCGGGCTGCGTCTTTTCGGGTTTTAAGAGGATACTCAAATAGACCCCGCCGCTTTTGGGCGACACAAAAGCCCTGCCGCGCCTGCCGCGACCTTCTGTTTGGCCGTCGGCGATCACGACATAGCCGTCGGCCAGACTTTCTGTGTCGGCCTCTTTAATATACCGGTTGGTGGAATGTACGGTGGGCAGCAGCGTTATGCTCCGGCCGACAAACCCTGTGGTCAGATGTTCGCTAATCTCTTTGGATGAAAGCGTGTCGTTCGTTTTTGAAAGCACATACCCGCTGCCCTGCACCGAAGAGATCTCATTGCCCTCTTCCTGCAGCCGGCGCACGGCTTTCCAGACCGCGGTGCGGCTGACGCCAAGCATTTCCGCCAGGCGCCCGCCGGTGACGAGCTTGCCTTTTTGCTGTTCCAGCGCGCTCAAAACCTGTTCTTTTAACATAATATCCCCCTGAAGCTTCCCATAAAGAATACAACAAACATGTAATATTGTCAACTAAAATTACAAAACAGGTTGACGCTGCTCGGCGGGAGCAGCCCGGGTCTCAGCCGTGGGGCGACCGCTATCAATATTCATTTTATATATTGCATTTTTTATATTAATTTGACCCTTATAATGCAAACCGTGCAAAAATGCGCTATAATCAAAAATATTGTATTCTCTCCGTGTTGTGGAACTTGCTATAAATGTATAATAATAAACGGCATATTCGTGAGAATCGTGCAGGAAAAAACAGTAAGGTATCCCGTCTTAAGCTATGACCGGCAAACCCGCAGGGAGGCCGGGATGAAAGCAAGTGGCGGAGGCAATGCAATGCTTGGAGCTGGTTATGGCGAATTCAAAAGCGAAGACGGTTCTATTTCGCGTATATTTGATATAGAGGCGGAAAGCTGCCTGAGCGACGAAGCCGTGCAGCGCCTGCTGTCCCCGCTGAGAGAGCGGATCTTGTCGGGAGAGTTCAGCAAGCCGCGCCGCCGCCCGCTTCAAGGTCTTAAATGGCTGGCGCCCGCCGTGGCAGCCGTGATCGTTCTTGTATCGACCGCACGCGCTCCGGGCGGAGACATGCTGGTGGAGATACCTGAAGCCGGTATCCCGCTGACGGGCGCGTTTTTCGCCGGGAACACGGTATCGGGCCGCGTGACGGCCGGGGACGAGGGCGTCGGCGGTGTGGGATTAACCTTAGTTGACGCCGGCGGCATGAGTTTTTTTGGTACGGTGCTGACAGATATTAATGGAAACTACGCATTTGAAATGGTTCCCGACGGCTCTTACAGGCTTAAGCTGACGCTGCCGCCGGGCATGGACGCCGCAAACGCCGCGGAGGGCGAGTGGCTGCTAGTAAACGGCGACGCCGAGTTTGATATATACGCCAGTGAAGAAAACCGGGAAGGCATGGAAATACCAATATGCCTGGAGACAAACTGACCCTGCAAACTGAAACAGGCCGCGACGGCGGCGAAGACAGAAACGCGGAGCTAAAAAGCCTGGTGGAAAGGGCGATTAACGGCGACGACCGCGCGCTGTATGATTTGTGCGCCCAAATAACCAAAAGCGTTTATTTCCACGCGATACGCCTTGTGGGCAATCAGGCGGACGCGGAGGACGTCATGCAGGAGGTTTGCCTACGGGTATGCGAAAAAATAAGGGAGCTGCGCTCCCCCGAGGCGTTCAGGGGATGGCTGAGCAAGATTACCTCCAACGAGGCGCGGGAGCTTTACAGAAAAAAGGCGAAGCGCGGCGTAGTTTTGAATATAGACGATTACCTTGACAGCATCATAGAGGAAAAAAAAGACTTCCTGCCGGAGGAGTACACGCAAAAAGAGGAGTACCGGCAGGCGGTCGTGGAGATAATCGACACCTTGCCCAGACGGCAGCGCGAGGCCGTAATGCTGCGGTATATGGGCGAGCTGGGAGTCACCGAGGTAGCCAAAGAAATGGGTATAGGCCCGCCCAGGGTAACGGAGTATCTGGCGCTTGCGCGAGAAAAGCTCAAGACGGAAATGGAAAAGCGCCAGCTTCAGCCGGAAGGTTATAAGAGTAATTATTCGCTCGCGCCGGTCAGCCTGGTGCTCGGCAATATCTTAAGGCAGCAGTCGGAGCTTGCGGCGCCGGACCCAATGGCGGCGCAGACTGTGCTGTTAAAATGCGAGGCGCTTATTAAAGCGGCGCCCGCACCGGTTAATCCGGCAATCGTCCCGCCGGCAAAAACGCCGGTCGTCTCCGCACTCGTCTCCGTGGCGGCGGCGGCGCTTGTGACGGCTGGAATTGCATTGTGGGCGCGGCCTGTTCCCGCGCCCACGCAACCGCAAATATATATTCCGGCGGCTCAGGAATTTTCAACGGAGCGGCACGTGAACGGCGCGGTGGTGTTTTCGGGCGGGGAAGACCGCGGGGAAGGGCTGGCGTGGCTCAACCCGGTTTCGGCAAAGCCGGAGTTCGAAGACGGAAGCGAAGACGCGGCGGTCACGGAATGGTGGATAACCACAATGGCCGACGAAAACGAAATACTCTACAGCGGAAATGACAGTGACCCTGACGGCGCGCTTGCCTCCCTTAAGCAAAAAGAGGGGGACGACGTGTATATGATATTTTTCAGGGCGGAAAACGAAGCGGGCTACGCCAGCCGGATCGGCAGGAGCTTCCGCATAGCAAACGCAGACAATTCAAATTCGACTATATAACGCAGACATTTGTGGGGGGACATGGGCTATGACAAGATTATTCGACTTTATGACCGGAAATACTGCGAGGAAAGTGTGGTCAACGCTGCTTTCGGCGGCGATGGCGGCCAGCCTCGCGCTGCAGAGCGTGCCTGTGTACGCGCAGCAGCTTGAGGAGCTTGACGCGGCTACGCCCGCGGCGCTTGAGCTTGAGGAAGCGGAAAACCCCGGAGAGGACGAAACCACCCCGTCGTCTGACGACGACACCCCTCCACAGGAGGGGAATGGGGACGAAAAACACCCGTCGTCTGCGGACGACGCCCCGGAAACAGTTGACAATTCACAGTTGACGGTTGACAGTGAAGAGACGGCCACATCGGGGGACTTCGACGGCGATGATGACGATGACGGCGGTGAAGAACCGGACGGCGAAATCCCTGACTGGGAAAAGGCCGAAGACGAAACTACCCCGCCGTCTGACGACGACGCCGCCGCAACGCCCGGCGACCTTGAGCCTGAGCCGGTTCTTCCCACAGCGCCTTCGGCACAAGCCGCCCCACCCGCGCCTCAGGCCGCTCCCGCCGCCACCCCCGCGGTGCTGGAAGCCGTTGTTGAAGTGGCCAACCCAAATCTTGTGTTCGACAGGACCGGCACGCAAATAACCGGCTTTACCTACGTGGCCGGCAGCGCCACCAGCGTGCATATCCCCCGCAGCCATTTGTTCAGCGTCAACGGCGCACAGCCTGTGGAAGTCGTTATAAAGACTATCGGGGCAAACGCGTTTACCGGTACGGCGCTGAATGATATTACTTTCGCGGAAGACAGCGAGATTGAAACTATAGGTATAAATTCCTTTAGGGGATTGAGCATAACAAAAATGGTTCTGCCCCAGAGCATTAAGACTATCGGCAACGGTGCTTTTGCATATTGCGCCAGCCTTGCGGAGATAAACTTACCTGAAGGACTTCAGAAAATTGACTCAAATGCGTTCCGAAGCTGTTCCAGCTTAAAGTATGTAAGATTACCTGAAAGCCTAATGAGTGTTGGCACGTATGTATTTGATACAGCCGGATTGACCGAGATAGACTTTAACGGTCAGTTCCCAATTATGGATACATTTATGTATCATAATACAGGCATGCTTAAAACCCTTGATCTAAGCAGACTTACGAAGCTCAAGACCATAACTAGCTACTCATTTACAGGACAAAAACAACTTGAGTCCGTAATACTGCCCGAAGGATTGGAGACGATTGGAAACAATGCGTTTGGCGGCGGAGCGCTCAACGCCAATTTAATTATCGAAATACCAGCTTCCGTAACAACGATCTCTATTGACGCATTTACTAACGCGGCAGCCGGCAGCGAGATACATTTGCCCAACCACTATGTCGGCGGCATTGCCGGCGCGCCGTGGGGCGCTGCCAACGCCAGGATAGTATGGAAACAGGCGGGGGACTCGGTCTTGAACTTCAACCCCGAAACCGGGCTGCTTGGCGCTATCCGCGACGATAAGGTCGACGAAGTTGTAGCGGCGGGCGGCAAGATAGTAATACCAAAAAGCGTTTGGGTGGACGGCGTTGAGCACACGGTCAAGGGTATCGCGCAGAGCGCGCACCTAAACAGCCCGCACAGGACCTTAATAACAGAGGTGGAATTTGAAGACGGCGTAAGCATCCCGGAAATACCCGAAAGCACATTCATGAATTGCACAAATCTGACTAAGATCACGCTTGCCGACAGCATTGGGACAATAGGCAAGTCGGCCTTTGAGGGTACAATAATAAACGATCTGGTTTTCGCGGAGAACAGCGGCCTTAAAAAAATAGGAGACAGAGCGTTTATAAATATTAAACTTACCTCGTTGAATCTTCCGGAAGGAGTCACGGAGATAGGCGAGAATGCTTTTAGCATAAATACCCTTACAAAGGCGACATTGCCTGAGTCACTTGAGATAATAAAAAGCAATGCATTTGCTACGACCCGGCTGACCAATATTACGATTCCGCGCAACGTGACTGCCGTAGGGTCAACGGCGTTCAGCGGCAATGCTATGTTTGTTGAAATAAGATTCGAGTACGACGGGACGGTCGATTTGAACATCGCCGGCACAGCGATAGGTACAAATGTTAAGAACGTATATTTCCCGAATATCAACAGGGCCGAGGCCGTGGCGGGCGAGCCCTGGGGCGCGCTTAACGCTACCGTGACCTACAAGGACGAAATTGTCCCGCCGGAGCTTGTGACCGACCTTGAGTACGGCGTGTGGGTGTTCAACACGAAAACGAACGTGATACACAGCTATATAGGCCCCGCGGACGTCGACCTGACAGTACCGCACGTGCTTTACACGCCGGGCGACACGGCGAAGGAGCGGCCGTATTATATAGAAACTGTCGGCCCCGGAACCAGAGTTTATAGTAATGGCTTATTAAAAAGCATGACGTTTTCGGACGGAATTAAGCATGTCGGTAAAGATGCTTTCTATAGTACGAAATTTGAAACCCTTGACTTGGGAAATACCATAGAAACGCTTGGGCAAAACGTATTTAGAGGTAACACGACTCTTAAGGCTGTCAAGTTCCCCGAAGCTTCGCTAACCACTTTTGATCTTGATGCTTTTCATGGTTGCGTTATTGAAGGCAAGCTGGTGATACCCGCAAGTGTGACAACTATGGCCAACAGCGTATTTAATCTGAATAAACTCACCTCAGTGATATTTGAAGAGGGAAGCGGCGTAACGGCTATCGGGAGTAATGCGTTCAATGGAAATGAGCTTGAATCGGTCTTTCTACCGGAAAACCTGCTAACAATTGGCACCAGCACTTTTGCAGGCAATAACCTGACCAAAATTGACCTGCCGGAAAGTGTTACATCAATTGGCGCCACCGCTTTTGCCAACAACGCGCTTTCCGGTGAGATAACACTGCCCGGAAACCTGAAAAACGTGACGATAAGCGCCTTTAACAATAACCCCGGAATAACAAGGTTTTTGGTACACCTTTACCGCAGCCAGAACAGCGACGGAACCTACGACCACGCGGCGGGACTGTATTTAAAGGCGGACATCAACGGTATAATCGGCACCCAGCCGTGGGGCGCGGCAAACGCCGCTAACGCCGTGTATTACATGGACACCCCCATGCCCGGCGGCAACTACGAAATAGTCCCCGACCCAGTTAACAACACGGTGATAATAAGGCTGCTGCCCAAGGTAACCTTAGCGGGCAAAAACATTTTTGACATTATCCCGGGAGCGGATATGCCGGGGATCACAGTGCTTGAGAGAAACGATTTTGTTGACAAGATCCCCAGCAACTGGACCGCCGAAATGGTAGTGAAGCCCGCGACAGACGAAAACGGCGTGCAGGGCGGCAACGGCTTTTATGACTACACGGTGTGGTTTGGCGCGCACAGCGGCAACGAAAGCTTAAGCTACACCGCCGAGATAAACCATTTCTTCCCCGTAACCTACAAGATAGAAGCCCCCGCCACGGGAGAAGCCCCGGTAGACGGCGGCCTGTACGTGGAAGGCTACGCGTTCGAGCTGGACGACGGTAGCGGCCTGAGCTACCCCGGCCACATATTCAAGGGCTGGAAGGTCGAAGGCGGCGACGGCCCGGCGTTCAAAGGCACGATGCCCATGATAGAGGGCGGCGTCACGCTTGTGCCTGTGTGGTCGGAGTCGCATGTCGTGACGTTCGTGGATCACGACGGAACAGAGCTAAAGACTCAGACGGTCGAGCACGGAAGCGGAGCCACAGCACCGGCAAGCCCTGACAACAAAGAAAACTGGCACTTCACCGGCTGGGATAAAGCGTTCGACGTGATCACCGGCGACCTTACAGTGACGGCGCTCTACGCGATAGACAGCTACACGGTGACGTTCGTTGACTGGGACGGCGAGGTTATCGGAGAGCCGCAGACGGTTGAGCACGGAAGCGGAGCGACGGCCCCGGATGCCCCCGACAACAAGGACAACTGGCACTTCACGGGCTGGGATAAAGCGTTCGACGTTATCACCGGGGACCTTGAAGTCACGGCGCTCTACGCGATAGACAGCTACACGGTGAC
>QMCE01002034.1_pt1 | contig 11229 bp, 3 predicted proteins | sample 1821851 | NCBI WGS metagenome assembly QMCE01 (sample SAMN09453174, study PRJNA476694) | Termite gut metagenome, whole genome shotgun sequencing project. | isolation source: worker | host: Odontotermes sp. | place: South Africa:Pretoria | collected 2016-01-28
ATAGTCAATCATAAAATCCAGGTCATGAACAGATATTTTTTGAGCGGCGTTGCTCAGCACCGTTATCGGCTGTTTCAACTTCTTGTTATAAAAAAATAATCCGGCAATTATCATAGCGGACAGATAAGTAACCGGAGCAAGTAACATTAATATCGTTTCTAACAATATCATATTTGTACTATCTTTCGGCGATAAAAAAACACTCTGCCCTTCATTCCATACTTTTTGGCCATTATAGCCCTCTACAATATCCAAATACAAATTTTCATTTCCCGAAATAAAAGTCCAAAACTCCTGTCCGCAATATTTATAATAATCGCCTTTGTCCGGATGACTATCAATACTGTAACAGCAACCATTTACGGCTATAATCTGTAATTTAGAATTGCTTGTACGCAAAGTTTTTTTCGCTGTTTTGAAATCAGAAACCAATTTTGCAACCTGACTGCTGTTGCCCCAATTTTTACTTGATTTGATTGTTACAATGTATCTAATACCATCTTTGTCAAATTCAAGATCTATATTCGGAATACCCGATTTTCGCCCACCATAAACTTTTTCATTTACGAAAATAGCCAATCCTTCGAGCCAGTCGCCAAAAATAGTTTCTTCGTTCGACGAAATATGCGCATCAACAATACCACGTACAATTTGTTCGGAGGTTTCAGTGTTTTTTGCCTTGAACAAATATGGGTTTTTACGCTTTAAAACATCGGATAATTTCAACTTATCTAAACTTTTAAGCCGTTTTTCGTGGAAAATGCCGATATTTCCCTCCACATAGTTAGTTACATCCTGTATATTCAGCTCTTTCATCTTAAAGTAATTGATTTTCGTATTCTTTGATATTTGATTTAATTAACTCTACATATTCAGGTAAAATTTCTATACCTATTGAGTTTCTATTCATTCTTTGAGACATCTTTAATGTTGTTCCTGAACCTGCAAATGGGTCTAAAACGACATCTTTTTCTTGTGTAAAAAGTTTTATAAACCATTCCGGCAAACTATCAGGAAAGGCTGCACTATGATTTTTATTATTACATTCGGTGGATAGGTGAACCACATTTGTCGGATAAACGGTTGCTTTTCCTACCCAATTTGAAATATTTTTACCGAAGCCACTACCATTTTTTGCATTATCTCGAATTTTATCCGTTTCACTCAAATTTTTCAGACGACCGTTTGCCCAATTGCCAATCGGAACTTTTACGGCATCTTGATACATATTAAATTTTTTATCTTTATTAAATTGTAAAAGCCGCTCCCAAGCATCACGAAAACGATTACTCCATTTACCGGGATAACAATTTTTTTTATGCCAAATAAATTCTTCTGTCCAAAGCCAACCCTGTTTCCGCATTTCCAATATCAATTCCATAACATAAGTAGAACGCTCTCCGTTAACAACTTTTTCTTTGATATTCAAAATAAATGTGCCGGTTGGTTTCAAAACACGCAAAAGTTCTTTTGAAATAGGTAAAAACCATTCGACATATTTATCGGGTGTAATTCCTCCGTATGTATTCTTTCGTTGGTCGGCATAAGGAGGTGAGGTTACAATTAAATCAACAGAATTATCAGGTAGTGTTTTTAAAATATCTTTGCAATCACCAAGATAAATCTCTGTTTGTGCTTGCTTTCTGAAAGTAGTAAGATGTTTTTTGTAATAATCCTCCAATTCAGATAGCAAAACTTGCGTGCTTCCATTTTCGCCAACTTTTCGTATTAATCCATATTGTACCAAATAAGCAATGCTAGAGGTTGTTACATTCTTTCCAATGTAATTGCTTGCCCATTTACTTGCTTCTAAGATACTCAATAATTGCATAATCTTTGTTTTTAGAGTACAAAGATAAAAAAAATACTTACACCTAATAGTCTTGTGTCTATAAGTCTTATATCTGAAAATCCAAATATTACATCAAAGTAAACCGCAAATTAACCCCGCCGCTCATAGTCGAAGTTTTGTAACCATTTGTAAGTGGTTTGTTTATATTATGGTCTAAATAAATACGCACTGTAAAGCGTTCGTTTATTGCATAATCGGCGTATGATTTAAGCGAAAATACTCTGTTGCCCGAAATTTTACGGGTAATGTCTTCTACAATATTCCGGCGAATAGTTTGGTCGTTGCGGATTGAAAGGTCCAGACGAACGTTCAAATCGTTGCTGTATGTGTTTCCGCCACGAGCGGTATTAATTTTTATTTTAAAATTTTTGAACACATAGCCCAGTCCAAACACATATTCATAACCGCCGGTTTCCGAAATTTCGGTGTTTTGGAAAGAAAGCGAAACGTTGCGGTTGTTACGTATCTCGAATTTTGCGGTAATATCATTTTGCAAACGTGCATCAATTCCAATCAATGGATTGAAACGTTCGGAAATACTCACAGCTCCTACTGCGTATTGCGGAGCAAGATACATCAGCCCGTCAACTCGGTCTATAAAGAAGTTGGCGTCAACCATATTGTCGCTCGAAAAATTTTGATACGAAGCCATAGTGTAGGTCGAAGTGTAGGCATGATTCAAATTTACCGATTTGAAATATGGTTTAAATATTTTTAAACGAGCCAAACCATTGTATGAAGCTCGCCAATTAAGCGTGCGCAAAAAGTTTCCGACAGAAGCAAACATTGGTATAAAATAATTTTTGCTGTGCATTGTTGTAATGTTTTGGCGAGTATAAGCCGATACAAATGCAGGAATAAGCACATCTTGTGAAGTTTCTTTAAATAAAATTGGCAATCCGTTGTCGGGATTTACTTCGTAATCGTTGCCAAATCGTTCTTGTATCAATCGATTTGCCACCGCAATCCTATTTTCACGGAAGCGTATATATGCTTTATCGGAATTGAACGATGAACCAAGCGCATTGTAAGTCATTGTGAAATTACCGCTTACCTCGGCATTGCGTCTATTAGTTGTGTAATCGCCTACTGCAAAACGTGAATGATTGCGAGAATAGGCTCTATCGGAATTAAGCGTTATACGCATATTTTGCACAGGCTCAAGCGTTGCTTGCGTTTTCCATTGTGTGGAATATAAATGGCGATATTTGTCGGTCAACAAATCGTTGTCAATAATCCAATGTTCGGTGTTTAAATAATTATCGATATTGTTCGGAACCAATCCTAATACATATGGAGCCATTGGTGTGTAGTTGCCCATATTGAACGGATTACTAATTCCAAAAAGTTGTGAGCCGAATTTGTAGCCGGGTACGTATGTTCCTTCCGATTGCGAATAACTAACATTTACCGATTTTATCATCATAAGTACGCTAATAAATTTATCAGTAGCTTGCTGAAATGGCGTAACTTCAACATCTCGACGTCCCGAAACCGAAATTTTTGCTTTTGTTGCATCGCTGTTGGGCGTAAATTCCACCATATCTTTTGAAACCACGTTTGTTGTTCCTTGTACCATTTTACCGTTTTCGTCGGTTACGGTTAAGCGCACATCTTCGGTTTTCAGTTTGTGTTTCAAGCGGAAAACTGTGCCGGCTTGTAATTTTACATTTGCTTTGTCGAATTTTACATTTTCCTTACGTGCTTGTTGTCCGGCAGGTGTAGCTCGTTGCGCAGCTCGCATACGTTTCGTAACGTCGTTCAAATAACGCGATTTAGTGTACAATTTTGTGAAGTTGAATGTTCCGTCAAGCGATTGCGTGTTGGTATTTCGTATGGAATTACCAAAATTAATATCGTCGCGCAATTCCGAACCAATCAACCAATCATAGCTTCCCGTGTAGCGATAATTCGATGTAATCCAGTCTGTTAACTTAAATTTGTCGAGCGGTAATTGGTAGGTTAAATTCCATTTTTGCGAAAATGAAGTGTTTTCACCTAAACTCAACAGCTCGTCAACCAGTTCGCTTCTGTACTTGCTCCATTCATCGGGGTCGTCGCGGTTTATTACGCCAAACGGTTCGTTAATACGTGAAACATTAAGTGCCGAATAGGTTAATTTTAAATTTTTCGAGAGTGAATAATTCACGTTGTAAGTTCTGTCCCACGTAAATAATTTACTTGCTGTAGTTGGCAAATTGCCGTAGCTTGACAAGTTTCGACGTTGTTGTTCGCGATAACTTCTGTCCCAATTATTGGCAAAACTATATGAATTAGGGAAAAGGAAGAAATTGAAATCTTTGAAAAATTTAATTGAACTATTTTTAAACGGTTGATAATTTTTGGGTTGCAAATTGTAAGTATAATTGAACGCCACTCGATATTGATGATTGTAATTTCGTTCAAAATCAATGTCGTGAGCAAAAAATCGGCTGTAAGCATAACTTGTAGAAAAATTCGGCAAACTCCACGGACGTAATTTTGTTGGTTGTTTGCCTATACGTACATTGGTAAAATTGTAATTAAAATTCTGCGAATAACTGCGAGCCATTTGCATTAGTGAATCACGTTGCTGTTGTGAATCCAAATTATCGAGAGCCTCTTTTAGCAAAATATCGGGATTTGTGGGGTCATACTGAGGACGAATATATACCTCCGAAAAATCGATATAAAACGGTAAATTTAATTTCCACGCATCGGGAAAAAATTTGTGTAACGACACATTCGATGCTATATTATATTGGTACATATCTTCTTGCGAACGTTCAAACACTTTTTGGTCAATGCTCCCAAAACCCGGTTTAGACGTTTGTCCCGATAGCGAAAGAGTAGCAAAATCGGCAAAATTCATACGAGCCGAAACGTTGGCAGCCCAACCACCTTGGTCGTCCATATCGGTTAGGCGCATTTCGTTGAACCATACAATTACCGATTTGGTTTGTCCGTCGTCGTTCGGATTGCTTGCATTTTTTTTACGGTTGCGCACTCCAATCATAATGGTGCGCACATTACCCAAATTCGGACGACCTTTTATACTCACACGATTGTTTTCGTTGTAAATGCTATATAAATGAAAGGTTTGTAAATTAGGAATTGAACCGTTGCTTATAATTTTATCGCGTTCAAGTTTTAAGTTTTTCAACATTTCAAATTCCACCGATAGCATATTTTCTTGAGGCCACACCAAAAGTCGGTCGGCTATGCTATTATTATCGTAGTTGTTGTGTTCGGTTAACATAAGTGGAACTTCATATTCGTAATAATTGTCGGTGAAATCACTACCTAAACGAATGAAAGCGCACACATCGCCATCGTGCAAAGTTGCATCATTTATAAGTGATTCGGCATGAACGAACATTTCCAATTTACCAAATTGACGAAAATCTTTGTTAAATTGTTTGAACACCGCTTTTGAATTTCCATCGTCAATATCAGCTACTATTAATTGCAGTGCCGATTCGTTCAACTCTCTGAGAGTGGTGTTTGCCGGGTCAATAACTCGGTCAACTCCCGGAGGAAGTACATAATTCACCGGTGTGCGCTGAGAATTTTCTTCAATATTTACCGAAGAAATATCTAAATCCGAATCGTTGAAAATATCGTATTCGCCGGCTTCGTAGAGTGGCGAATTGAAACCGCGCCAGCTATTGTACACAAGTGCAAAATCGGCAATACGCAATACTACGGAATCAGAAAATTCACGTAAAAACATACGCATACTTTGTATGTTACGGAAATCGGAAATATCGCCAATGCGTTCTTTTGCATCGGTATTGATAGGAATTTTAAACTGATACCATTTTGCCTGCATTCGTGGTCCTCCATTTCGAGGAGGTACGTTTTCTGTCAATTCGTCAACAATAAAATTTCTGCCAACCACCATATCTTCGGGGCGCAAACTAATATGATATTGATAATATGCTTCGGTTTCCTGCAACGTGTTATCGTTGTTCACGTCTTCATTGTCGGGGCGATAGGTGGAAATTCCTTGTGTTGCAGCTTCGGGAGTGTTGCCATCGTTTCCACCATAATATTTATAGAGCCAAGGAATATCGGAATCAACTCCACGATTGTCTAAAAATGAATAAAAATTATCGCCCGAAGGGTCATTTTTGAATTGTTCGTAGGCTTCGGGAGTGAGTATTGATTCTATTTCGCGTAAATACGTGGCAAAGAAATTTCGTTCGTCTATATCGTTCAGTCCATCAAGACCCACGTCTTGAATTCTTCGGTCAACGTCCACACTAAAACCGGTTTCCACTATTGAATAATTTGGCACACGTCCCCACTGGGTTTCATCGTAACGAGCTCTGTCGGGTAAAAGTCCGTTTTCAGCCGAGCGACGACCGTCGCGCAACACATCTTCCGATATTCTACCAAGATTTACATAAAAATCTCCACCTCGCTGCACACCGCTTGTGTCGTTCACAAATGGGTCCATCAACCAAAATTCAATGTATTCCACATTGCTTTCTTCAAAATCGGTGGTGGTAAGTGATTGCATAATACCGCCCCAACGACTTGCGGGATTGCTTAAATAGCCATTTTGTTCTAAACCAGCCCACATTCCGAGACGTTCACGAGTAACGTAGTTGTTCTGCCCTCGTTCGTAAGGGTAGTAAGCAATATTCAATATAGTCATTGGCATATTTTCGCTTGCTGTCAACTCGCGAGTGGGGAATAAATCGGTTTGATATACCGGACGAGAAAAATGTTGCCATTGTACTTCTTTACTCACCGGTGAATTGTTTTGGTAAAAACTCATATTAATATTGTACCACGAAATAAGAGCTTTGTTGTAATTATAGCCCAAATCGTTTATCAACGAACCTTCGGGGAACAATCGCCGTTGCCCTTGCGGCGTACTTGCAATTCGCCACGAAGTGGGCTCTCGCAAATAAATTCGTCCTTCGGTGTTTTCAAAATTATCAATTGCCACGGCATCGGTTATAAATCGCGATTGCCCTGGAATTAACTGTGCAAATTCGCCCGAAAGTGCTATTTGCGATTCGGCTTTAGTTTGTACAAAAGGTACATATTTATCAACTACACGAGTAAGAATGGGAGCAGGGGCAGTGTATTTTGCATCAAGTCCCCACATTGTGTTCACAATTGGGTAATCGTCGAATCCCACTTTTTGTACCATTGGTTTTTCGCTCAGTCGCATAATGGTTGCTCCAAAATTTATGTTCGGATTGTAGCGATACTCAAGTCGTGTGCCCACTAAATTTTTGGTGCGCATACTAAAAAGCGGATTGCTTTCATAATTAATTTGAATATTGCTGCCCGATTGCATTAAACCTTCGTTAATTATTCGCACCGTTCCGCCCATATAATCCACTGTGAAATCTACGCCTTCTACCAACTGACGACCGCCGGCAGTAACTGTTACCGAACCTTGTTGCACTTGTGTGGCATTCAGCGAAATTTCCGAACGTACAGAAGATTTATATGTCCCTTCAATCAAAAATTTATTTTTTTCGGCAATTTGTCGTGCAGCACTTTGAGTGGAGTCGTACAATTCTTGAAACACATATTTTCGTGCAATTTCGGGATTGTCTATTTTTTTTGTCAAATGCGAACCAAATGGCTCAAGCACAGGGAAATAAATAATTCCTCGCGAAGAATTTACAGTAAATCCTTCTATAAAGTCGAAAATGCCGTCGGAATAAGGTAAGTTGTCGCTTGAAATGGTATCTAAATTCATTACCGAAAGCAAATTTACGCCTTTTATTGCGCCTTCGGGCATATAAGGAATAGGAGTTCCGGTGCGGTCGTCTTCATACAGCACGTTTAAAAAGAAATCGTCGGCACTAATGCCGTAACCGCCAATGGCGTACACGTTTTTCATCATCAAATCCCAGTTAGCAAACGAAGGAGTGTTTTGTGTAGATTTCAGTAATTTCACAATCAGCACATCGGGGTGTGCCACGCTTTCGTTGGCAAACTCACCCACTTGATACACTTCGCCTTTGTATTCATATTCGTAAGCAATTGCAATAATTTTCGATGGATTCACTGCCGAGCGCAACGAAATGTAACCCAGTTTTGAGTTAATCTCATATTCATTTGGGTTCAAAAGTACGGCTTGTTCCAATTTTTCGTAATCGCGACCTTGTTCGTAACTGCCTGCAAGTGCACTCGAAATACTGTTCACATTGCGTATTCCCGGAATGTTGCGAATGGTGTTGTACAAACGTCCGTTTGTGGGTAAATTATAATCTCTTCCGTCGGAAGTTGGTATATATTCGTCTCCTAATTGGGTAAGCGCAAGAATGTTACGAGCATTTTCTCGTCCGGTTGAGGTTTGTGTAGTCCAAATTTCCACACGACGAATTACAATTCCGCTTGTGATTTCGGGTGTAGTACGAAATGCTTCTTCGTAGTGCTGACGGAAATAGTGACCTAAGAAAAAGTGTTTGTTACGGTCGTAATTATCGGAACGAATTTCAAATTTATCAGTTTGCGCTCCGCCTTGTACGTTGACAGAAGAAAATTCGCCTTGTTGACGAGAAAAAACACTGCTAACATACAGTTTGCCAAATTGCAATTCCGAAGCAACACCAAATAAACTTTGGCTACCGGTTATAAGCGAATTTGCAACGGGAAACGATACATCACCAATTTCAATTCTTTTAATAATTTCATCTTCGTCGCCTTCGTACTGCAGTTTTATTTCTTTGTCGAATTCAAATTGTGATTCGGTGTCGTATTTCAGCGTAAGCGAAACTTTATCGCCCACTTTACCGGTTATACTCATTTGAATTTTATTGCTGAAGTCGAACAGAAGTGAGCGTTGCTGACTTTTCGAGAAACGAGGATTTTGATTGTTCAAATATTTGAAGCCGAAAGTGATTTCAGCAGCACCTTGAGTTTTTATGTCTAATTGATTTTCATCGAAAAAACCACCTTCGCCACCCAAATTCAAATTGGGCGAATATACCGATGAACCTTCTGATTTTCCACGTGCTTCCTGGGCTCGTGTTTGCCAATAATCAGACTGGCGCTCTCGTCCCGAAAAACGGAAATATTCTTGCGCAGTCATAGAAAACGGAGCACCTATGGGTTCATTACCCATCATTTGTTGTATTTCATATTCGCCCGTTTCGGGATTGTAATTTACCTGATGCGACAATTCGGGCGAATCGTCCAAGCGAAATGGTGTTTGATTTGATTGTGAAACATTATCGAAAGGATTGGGACTTTGCGGAGGAATAGGATAGGGCAAATCAACCGGAGGGTCTTCGTTTACGGCAAGTGTTTGCAGTGTTTCTTGTGAATTTTGTTCCGAAAAATATGTTGCAACAAAGCTGTTCGATGCTGAAGCTATAAAAATAGCTGCCCCGAGAATAAGGAAAAACAGATATGTTCGTTTTGCGAATTTCAAGTTAATATTCTAATTTCTACCTGTGTTGTGTAATGCTTACATTTGTTTAAGAGCTTGTTTTACAATCTCTTCCACGCTTGCGTGAGGTGTTGTTTTTATTATATTTTGTATTACTTTATCGGTAGCAGATTTTGCAAAACCCAATATAGTCAAAGCAGATAACGCCTCGTTTTGTATTATATTGCTTTGCAAAGGAGCATTTTCGTCCATTGTTGAAGTGAGCACCATTTTGTCGCGCAAGTCAACAATTATGCGTTGCGCAGTTTTTGCTCCAATTCCTTTTACGCTCTGAATTAACGCCACATTGCCCGAAGCTATTGCTTGCGAAATCTCATTGTACGAAAGTTTCGAAAGTATTACCCGAGCAGTGTTTGCGCCCACGCCTGAAACCGAAATTAATAAGCGAAATAATACTCGCTCCGACTCCTGCGCAAAACCATAGAGTTCGTGTACATCTTCACGAATAATTTCGTGTACCAAAAGTGTTGCCGGAGTTTCTTCGCGCAAGTGTTCGCAGGTTTGGAGCGAAATATTTATAAAATACCCCATTCCTGCATTATCTATAATTGTGTAGGTTGGAGTAATTTTTTTTACTGTTCCCGAAATATATTCTAACATAATTTTATTTTTAGATAAATGTTTTGCAACAAAACGTTATCGCTGATAAATTTTTATTGTGCGTAGAGCATTTATCAGCACAGAGTTTTATCAGTTTTTATCTTTGTATTAGCGTTTTTCTCTGGTATTAGTTTCTATTTTTAGCTGGTTTTTCACAAGTCCATCGTATTCTTCTCGTGATTTGCACACATCGCAAGCGGTATAAATAGCTTGGCGCAATGAAGCGTCGGAAGCTTGATTTTGATTTGCCAAATTATAAGCAGTGCCGTGCCCCGGCGAAACCCGCACTATGGGCAATCCTGCAGTGTAGTTCACCGCCGAATCGAAATCGGTAGCTTTAAAAGGTGCAAGTGCTTGGTCGTGATACATTCCTAACACGGCATCGAATTGCGTATATTCGTGTGAACCGAAAAAACCATCGGCGGCGTAAGGTCCAAGTGCCATTATTCCTTTATCGCGAGCGGCTTTTATGGCAGGAATTATTACGGTTTGTTCTTCGTTGCCTATCACACCACTGTCGCCTGCGTGAGGGTTAAGTCCAAAAACTGCAATTCGTGGTTTCGATATGTTGAAATCACGTTTCATACATTCGTTCAGCACTTCTAATTTTTCTAAAATGCGCTCTTTGGTAACGAATTTTGTCACTTCGGCAATTGGCACGTGCCCTGCAACTACTCCCATTTTCATAAAATCGTTCATCAACAGCATTAAATGCTTGGGGCTGTTAAATTCTTGTGCCAAATATTCGGTGTGTCCGGGGAAATTAAATCCGGCATCGTTTATATTTTTTTTGTTGATTGGTGCGGTAACCATACAATCAATAGTGTTCGATTTCAAATCGGCAACGGCTCGTTTCAGAGCTTCAAAAGCTGCTTTGCCGGCTTCGGTGGTCGAAGTTCCGGGTTCTATTTTCAGCCCGTACATAGATATGTGAGAAATCCCCCAAGTCGTAACGGTTTGAATGGTTTCCTCCAAATCCTCCCACGTCTGTCCCGGAATACCGTACATGATATCTACGCTGATGTTGTCAAACCCGGCCTCGGCAGCATCAGACACAGCGGTCGCCGCCTGTTCGGCGTTGTGGCGTCGGCCAAGCGTTTCCAGCAGTTCGGAACGGGTTGCCTGTACGCCGAACGATATGCGGTTAAACCCGGCTTTGCGGAGTTTTTTTAGCGTTTTCTGATCAACTGTTTCGGGGTTTGCTTCCAAGGTTATCTCAGCATTCTTGGAAATATCATACCCTTTAAAGACGGCGTCCAATATCTTTTTCAGCCGGGAATAGCCCAATAAGCTGGGGGTTCCGCCGCCAAAGTAAATCGTATCGACCCCTTTGCCAAAAGCTTTGGCCGGCTTGCCGGTGAATGCCGAGGTC